>WNFG01000991.1_pt1 | contig 24123 bp, 18 predicted proteins | sample 5400431 | NCBI WGS metagenome assembly WNFG01 (sample SAMN13153346, study PRJNA577476) | soil metagenome | isolation source: 120 cm saprolite under Douglas fir tree site 2 hole 3 replicate 2 | place: USA:California | collected 2015-04-18 | reverse complement strand
GGTCGCGTTTAGTTTCGAGATGGATGGGGGCGCCCGTTAGCGGCGCGCCGTCGCTTTCGGCGGGACCAGTCGGGTTCATGTGGCCGAATTCGCGCTGCACCAATTCCAGAACCTGCTCGTGCGTTACGTTGCCGGCGGCGGTCACCACCAGGTGATCCGGCGCGAACCACTCCCGGAAGCGCGCAAACAGCGAATCGCGATGGAAGGCTTTCACGGTTTCCGGGGTGCCGAGAATCGGGCGGCCGAGTGAATGTTGCGGCCAGAAACCGCGGGTGAAAATTTCGTGAAGCAGATATTCCGGATTGTCCAGGTCCATCTTGATTTCTTCGAGGACGACCTGGCGCTCCTTCTTCACGTCTTCGGAGTCGAATTTCGGGCGCAGCACGAGGTCGGCGATCACGTCGAAGGCGATGGGCAAATGCTCGTCAAGAACTTTGGCGTTGAAGCAGATCTGTTCCTTGGAGGTGAAGGCGTCGAGCATGCCGCCGACGGAATCCATTTCGCGGGCGATAGCTTCGGCGGAGCGGCGCTCCGTGCCCTTGAAAACCATGTGCTCCATGAAGTGGGCGAGGCCGTTCTCTTCGGGAACTTCGCGGCGGGAACCGTTGCGGACCCACACGCCGACGGAGACGGAGCGCACGTGGGGCATGGTCTCGGTGATGACCACGAGGCCGTTGGGCAAAACGTGCTTCTGAATGTCGCGCGTTTCGGTGGCCATGCAAATATTGTGACACAGGCGGGGTGGAAAGGAGAAACGGAAGCAATCGAATTGTTAAACTTAAGTCTTGCGACAACAGGAAAAGAAAGATGCCAGCCTGAGGCCCGCGCTACAAAAGCTTTTCGGCGGGATTCAGTTTGCCGTATTCGCTGGTGTAGTGGAGGGGGACGTCGCCGTAGGTGCCTTTCTCGCGAAGATAGACCTCGCAAGTGTCGAAAGGCTTCGAGTAAACGTGGATGCTGACGGCGCGCTGGTTGAATTCCGTGAGATTCAGAACCTGATGGACGGGCTCGAGCGGGTTGACGTACGCGGGATGGACGGCGTCCATTTCGTAGATGTCGGTGGGGATAATGCGGCAGGTGCCGCGCGCGGCGTCGCGATCGTCAACGCGGAAATTCTGGACCTTCAGCCGGCCGATGGGCGCGGACATCCAGCAGTTCTGATCGCGATGATTGTGAACGCGGCTGGCCTGGCCAATCTCCCAGCAAATGGTCATGCACTCGAAGACTTCGTTCTTGAAGATGAGGTTGCGCGTGTAGTTGCCCCTCGAAAAATAACAGTATTGGTCGAGCGTCTCCGGGCGCGCCGAGTGGCGAATGATGTAGTCTTGGACGTTTTCGAGGGTGAAATCGCGCGCAGGAATAGCGGCCAGGCCCTTGACCCAATCGGCGATGCCGAGTTGTTCGGCTGCGACGTGCTGTGCCATCAGGCGCCTCCGATTCTTATGCGGCCGCAGAGCGGTCGAGTTCAGGCGCAACCGCAAAGCGGTCGACCCGGCAATCCTTGGAGAAGTGAGGATTGCCAAGGAATTATAGCGCCATTTGCGGCGCGGGTGCAGCGGAGGGGCTGAGAGCTGCGTGTTAAGATGAAGACGTAGGAATTTTCACTTGCTGCCGAAACTCCCATGATTACGGAACTTCTGGGCAAATCGAAAGAAGAACTGCGCGAATTCTGCGTAACGCTCGGCGAGCCGGCGTTCCGGGGGGCGCAGATTTATCACGCGCTATATTCAGAAAGAAAATTTGACGTGGCGCAGATTACGAATCTTCCGGCGGCGCTGCGGGAGCGGCTGTCGAGGGAAGCGCGGATTACCTTGCCCCTAGTGAAGCAGAGATTTGCCTCGGCGGATGGGTCGGTGCGATATTTGTTTGGTTTGAGCGGGGCCAGGGAAGAAAAAGAATTTAACGCAGAGGGCACAGAGGTCGCAGAGAACGCAGAGAAGAGCGGAAAAGAAAGTGCAGGCGGCTTGCAGAAGCCGACGTCGGTAGAAGCGGTGTTTATGCCGAGCGAAGGGCGGCAGACGTTTTGCATTTCGACGCAAGCGGGCTGCGCGGTGGATTGCCATTTCTGCCTGACGGCGCAACTGGGACTGATTCGCAACCTGACGGCGGGAGAGATTCTGGCGCAAGTGTTGCTTCCGCTCGAAGAGCACAAGGCTGGGCTGGCACCGCAGACAAATATTGTGCTGATGGGACAGGGCGAGCCGCTGCTGAATTTCGAGCCGGTGATGGCCGCGGTGCGCATTATGCTCGATCCGCAAGGATTGGGAATTTCGCCAAAGCACGTGACGCTTTCGACCAGCGGGATCGTGCCGGGAATCGAGCGGCTAGCGCAGGAGAAGGTGCGGCCGAAGCTGGCGATTTCGTTGAATGCGTCGAGTGACGAGCAGCGCGATGCGCTGATGCCGATCAACAAGAAATACCCGCTTGCGGCGCTGTTGAACGCCTGCAAGGAATATCCGCTGCGAACGTGGGAGCACTTGACGTTTGAATACGTGATGCTCGGCGGCCTGAACGATTCGGCGGAAGATGCGCGGCGCGTGGTGCGGTTGCTGGCGCCGCTCAAGAGCGTGAAAGTGAATCTGATCCCGTGGAATCCGGGAGAACTTCCCTACCGCGAATCCTCGCCGGAGCGGATTGAAGAGTTCCGGCGGATTCTGGTGGAGCGCGGCGTGCCGACGTTTGTGCGCTACTCGCGGGGGCGAGATGTAATGGCTGCCTGCGGACAGCTGGCGCTGCTGCAAATCGATGGTGCTCCGCGGTCAGTTGCCAGCCCTCAGTGATCAGGCCTACCGTCGGCAGGAAAAAAACTGTACCCCATACCCCCCACCCAATTTGCATGAATATCAAAATAAAGGGCTTACGAAATTTGCATTTCGCAACTCGTTGATTCTAAAGGATGCGTTTTTGGCTGTTTGGACTAGGACAAGCTGAAGTGGCCGACTTGAAAAAGAAAACCGGGACCACGGCCCCGTACCGCCAACGCAATTATCTACGAGGTTAAGTATAGTATAAATTATGGAATTGTCAAGGGCGATTTGCAAAATAATTTCATGGACATGGCGTCTGACACAAATCCGAAGAAGACATGGAGTTAGAGGATGCCGATGACGGAGAGGAGGCGGCCGCTTTGGGGGCCTTCTTTGCGATAGCTGAAGAGGAGGTCGCGGCGGCAGGCGGTGCACAGATCGCTGACGAAGATGTTTGAGGCGGGGAGGCCGACGCCGAGGAGTTGGGCGCGATTGGCTTTGCGGAGATCGAGGAGGACGTTCTTGGGCGGGGGCTGGTGGCCGGGGGGCATCCTGTTGAGCCACTGGATGGGATTGGGTTCGTCGCCGGTGCGGAATTCGTCGAACCATTGGGGGGCTTCGGCGAACTGGGAGAGGAACTGGGTGGCGACTTCGGTGCCGACTTCGTAGCAGCAGCCGCCTATGGAGGGGCCGATGGCGGCGAGGAGGCCGGCGGGGTCGGATTTGTATTGCATTTGCATTTTGCCGATGGCCTTGACGACGATACGAGCGAGAGTGCCGCGCCAGCCGGCATGAACGGCGGTGATGGCGCGCTTTTTGGGGTCGACGAGGAGAATCGGGACGCAGTCGGCGGTTTGGACGCCGAGGAGGAGGCCGGGGCGATTGGTAGCGGAAGCGTCCCCTTGGCAAAGCGCGGCAGGTGGTGCATCGAAGAGATGGATTACGTCGGAATGGACTTGTTTCAGGGAGATGAGATTGAGGTCCGCTGCGGTGAGGGCGGATTGGAAACGGCGGCGGTTCTCGAGGACGTTTTCTTTGGCGTCCCATTCGGTGAAGCCGAGATTGAGAACATTTTCGCCTTCGAGCGGGCTGACACCGCCCGGGCGAGTGCTGAAGCCGTGGACGAGCCAGGGGAGTTTCGCTAGCGCGGGAACTTGCAGGATGCGGACGCCGCGGAGTTTTCGCTCGCTCCAGGCGGTTCTCGCGCCGGAGTGGACGCCCGATTGGCGAACGCCGCGCTTGGCCCTTACCGTTTTCGTGGGAATCACAAGTCTAACAGTATAATCGGAGTGGCCTGCGTGGCGCAGAAGAGGGAAAAGGCCTCACCCCTGAAGGGGTGAGCTACAGGGCGGGGCGTTGATCATAGGCATGGGCGTAGACATTGCGGAGGTGGCGCGGATTCAGGTGGCGATTGAGAGGCACGGGGAAGTGTTTTTGAGGCGGATTTATACGACGAGAGAACGAGAATACTGCGAGGGGTTCAAGAACAAGTATGAACGGTATGCGGGACGGTTTGCGGCGAAAGAGGCGGCGATGAAGGCGCTGGGGACAGGATGGCGGCGCGGCGTGAAGTGGGTGGATTTGGAGGTGGTGCGGGAGACGAGCGGGCGGCCGACGCTGGCGATAGCGGGCGAGGCGGCTAAGATTGCGCAGCAGATTGGGGTCAAGAGCGTGGCGCTCAGCATCACGCATACGGAGAGTCTGGCTTTGGCGCAGGTGATATTTGAGGGCTGAAAATTCAAGGTTGAAAGAAATGACGAAGAATTTTAACGCAGAGTGCATGGAGAAGGCAGAGGACACAGAGAAGAGAGGAAAAGAGAAGTTTAGCGCAGAGACGCCCTGACCGGGTCGGGGCAGGCGCCGTACGCAGAGCAGGAAAGAATAGGCTCACCTTCCAGAGCGGTTCCAGTTTCGGCTGAAATCAACACATCAAAGCAGTTGTTGGCGGGATGAATTCCACGCACGCGGACTCTCAGATAGTTGCTGGATAGGGCCGGAGTCGAGTGGGGATCGGGATCTTCGCCGGGGCGGAGCGTAAGGACTCGGAGCGTGCGGCCGAGTTGGGATTGGCGGAAGGCAGAGGCTTTGGCTTCGCTGAGGGCGCGGAGTTCGCGGGCGCGGCGCTTGATTGTGGCGCCTGGGACTTCGTCGGAGAGTGCGGCGGCTTTGGTGCCGGGGCGTTTGGAAAAAGAGAAAACGTGGAGATAGGTGAAGGGCAGGCGTTCAATAAAGGCGAGCGTGGCAGCGTGATCGTCTTCGGATTCACCGGGGAAGCCGGTGATGACGTCGGCGCCGAGGGCGGCGTGGGGAAGGCGGTCGTGGATGAGTTCGACGCGACGGGCGTAATGCTCGGCGCGGTACCAGCGGTGCATGGCGGCCAGGATGCGGTCGGAGGCGGATTGCAGGGGCATGTGGAAGTGCTGGGCGATGCGATCGGTCGATGAGAAAAGGTCTATGAGGTCTTGCGTGACGTCTAGCGGCTCGATGGAGCTGATGCGGAGGCGTTCGACGGTTGTTTCGTTGAGGATGCGGCGGAGGAGGGATTCGAATTTGACGCGGGGGGAGAGGTCGCGGCCGTAGGTGCCGAGGTTGATGCCGCTGAGAACGATTTCGCGGGCTGGAAGAGGGGCGCGCAAAGATTCGGAGTGGACAGGCAAGAATGCCTGTCCCACTGTGAGGCGGAGGATTTCTTCGATTACTTTGTCTGGCGGGAGGCTGCGGCTCTTGCCGCGGACAAAGGGGATTACGCAGTAGGAGCAACGGCAGTCGCAGCCGTCCTGGATTTTGAGGGTGGGGCGGGTGTGATTCCCTTCTCCGCCTAGGACGGGGGCGGAAAGCAGAGTGTGTTGTTCGAAAATATCGCCGGTCAGTATCTTGCCTAGATGGGGCGCAGGATGCGGGGCGGCTATGGCCGCAGGAAAGGGAACAAGGGTAGCCGCTGGCAGCGCGGGCGGGGCAAGCCCCGCCCCTACGACGGAATGGAATGGGGCGGTCGAATCGGGATGAAGGGCGGCTTCGGGGACAAAATCGTTCGCCGATTCATCAGATGCGTGGACAAGAACGTTCGAGGAGTGAGCGGGGGCGGGGGGCGCGGCGGGGGAGATTGCAACGATTAGGCGGGGGATTTGGGGGTTGTGGGAATTGCCGACTACCCAGGAAACTCCGGGGAGGGCGGCTAGTTCTTCGGGGGCGCGCTGGGCGTAACAGCCGGTGGCGATGATGCGGACGGCGGGATTGGCGGCGTGGAGCTTTCGAATGGCGTCGCGGGCCTGGGCGTCGGCGGAGGCGGTGACGGTGCAGGTGTTGATGACGATGATGTCGGCGGCGGCGGGCGTGGGGGCGGAGGTGCAGCCGCGGTCGAGCAACTGGCGCTCGAGGGCGGCGCCATCGGCTTGGGTGGCGCGGCAGCCGAATTGTTCTATGAAGAAGGTTGGCATCGGAATTGCCAAATTAAGACAAAAACATTTTACACAGAGTTCGCGGAGTGCACAGAGAGCACAGAGAAGAAAAGACCGCATGCAGTACTTTGCGCGAACTCATTCAAGGCCGCGACCCGCCACGGCGGGCACCTTCACAATGATAGCGAGATTAGAGGAGTGCGGAAAGATCGATAGTTAGGAAGATCAAAATCAGGGCAGGAGTTGGCTTTACTCGTTGGAGGGTGCGCCGCTACAATCTTTCGACACTCATGGCCCATCAAAGACAGAACCCGTCCGCGCTGCGCGATCCGAAGGTGTCGATCGTGATCCCCGTTTACAACGAGAAAGCGACGATTGATGAGATCCTGCGGCGGGTGCTGGACACCGAGGTGCGGAAGGAAGTGATCATCGTTGATGATTGCTCGACCGACGGAACACGCCAGATCCTGGAAAACATGGCGGCGCGGCAAGCGAATGGCGAGAAATTCGCGCCGGCGCAGGATGGAAGCGACCCGATTGAGCTGCAAGATTTGAGATTTCTGTTTCAGGCGCCGAACCAGGGCAAGGGAGCGGCATTGCGACGCGGATTTGGGGAAGTAACCGGGGACATCGTGCTGGTACAGGATGCGGACCTGGAATACGACCCGCGGGATTACGCGGTGTTGTTGGAGCCGATTGTCGAGGGCCGGGCGGACGTGGTGTACGGTTCAAGATTTCTGGGCGGGCCACAGCGCGTGCACTACTTCTGGCACTACGTGGCGAACCGGGTGTTGACGCTGCTCTCGGACATCTGCACGAACTTGAAGCTGTCGGATATGGAGACGTGTTACAAAGTGTTTCGGAAAGAAGTGCTGGCGGGAGTTGAGGTGAAGTCGAACCGGTTCGGGTTCGAGCCGGAGATTACGGCAAAAATCGCGAAGCACAAGTGGCGGATCTACGAGGTGCCGATTAGTTATGCGGGGCGGACGTACGAAGAAGGCAAGAAGATCACGTGGAAGGACGGATTTCAGGCGTTGTGGTGCATTATCCGGTTTAAATTCAGCGACTAAATTTTAGGCCAAAGCAGCGTCAGTGTAGCCGCGGGGATTCTTCTGTTTCCATGTCCAGGCGGACTGAATGATTTCCTCGAGAGAGGAATGAGAAGCTTCCCAGCCGAGGGCGCGCTTCAATTTTTCCTTGCTGGCGACCAGAACGGCAGGATCGCCGGGGCGGCGGGGACCCAATTTGCGGGGGATCTTGCGGCCGGTGACGCGCTCGGCGGCGTCGATAACTTCCAGAATCGAAAAGCCGCGGCTGTTGCCGACGTTGAAGGCTTCGCCGGAGACGCGTTCGATCTCCTGGAGAGCGCGGAGGTGGGAATCGGCGATGTCGAGGACGTGGATGTAATCGCGGACGCAGGTACCGTCGGGGGTGGGATAGTCGGTACCGAAGACATCGACGTGCGGCAGGCCGCCGGCGGCGGCCTCGAGGACGCGGGGAACGATGTGAGTTTCGACGCGGTGATGCTCGCCGCGTTCACGGGAGGCTCCGGCGGCGTTGAAATAACGGAGGGCGACGTAGTTGAGTCCGGTGTAGAGCTTGTAATCGGCAAGAATCTGTTCGAATACGAGCTTGGATTTTCCGTAGGGGTTGATCGGCGATTTGCGATGGTCTTCGGAGATGGGAACGATTTCGGGTTCGCCGTAGGTGGCGGCGGTGGAAGAAAAGATGAATTTTTTGACGCCGTGGCGGGTGACGGCGTCGAGCAGGTTCACGCCGCAGGCCACGTTGGTGGCGTAGAAAATGCTGGGCTCGCGGACGGACTTGGCGACGAGAGCCTCGGCGGCGAAGTGCATGACGGCGTCAATCTTGTGCTGGGTGAAGACGGATTCCAGTTGGGGACGATTGGCGAGATCGACCTGGCAGAAAACGGCAGAGGGAGGGACAGCGGCGCGATGGCCCTCCAACAAACTGTCCAGCGCAATGACGGACATGCCCCGCGAGGCCAAGACTTCCGAGCAGATACTGCCGATGTAGCCCGCTGCTCCGGTAACAAGAATATTCACCTGTAAAATCTCCTTGAGTCAGGTCGAAAGGCAAACTGCGGGCAGCCAACGCCGCCGAATACGGCAGCAAGATTTGTGCAAAAGCGGTGCGAGCCGGCCCGGAAATTCAACAAAGATCAAGCCTGCGACAAGCGGCGCTGAAAGGTAAGAAGAATGAGGTCGGCACGGCGGCGCACGCCGAACTTGCTGAGCAAGTTGGAAACGTGAAACTTCACGGTGCGTTCGGCAATGTTAAGCTTGCTGGCAATCTCTTTGTTGGAAAGATTTTCGAGCAATGAATCGAGAACTTCCTGTTCGCGGCGGCTCAGATTGGTGACGGAATCGGTCTTCAGGCGGCGGCCCTGGCCGGTGAGGATGGAATCGACGAATCCGGAAAGGAGCTGACGCGGGACCCAGAAACCTCCGCCGGCGACGAGTGGGAGGGCGCGGATCAATTGGTCTCGAGCCTCGACATAGGTGAGCAGGCCTTTCACGCCGAGACGGAGGAGCGAAAAACTGTTGGCATCATTGTGCTGCTCGCCGACAACGATGAGGCGGGATTCGGGAAAGCGTTCGAGAAGATTGGCCAAGAGCGCGCCAGTGGCGGGCTTTGCGGCATGAGCGTCAATGACGTAAACGTGGGCGCGGGGCGGATCAAGAGCGCGGAGGTCGGGCGCCAGCGTGGATTCCAGTTGCTTGACGATAACCTTGAATTGCGCCTTTGCCAAAAGGCGTTCGAACTCGCTCAGCACCAAGGGGTGCGGCGAGAGGATGCAAACGGTCAGTTTCGTGGAGGTACGTCTCGTAGTCACTGTGCGACAGATTATTGAAAACTGGCCAAAGGGGCAAGTCCTTTGGTGGGCGTGTTCACGAGTTGTTACTGACAGCTACGATGCATGGTTCCGGGGTACTTCCCGCAACAAAATATCGACGATTCGCTTGGCCGCGTGGCCGTCCCAGAGTGGGGGGATGCGGCCGGCTTTGCCTCTGCCTGCCAGGGTGTCGCGGGCGGCGGCGACGATTTTGACCGGATCGGTGCCAACCAGCAGGTTTGTGCCTTCGGAGATGGTGATGGGGCGCTCGGTGTTCTCCCGCAGGGTGAGGCAGGGGACGCCGAGAGCGGTGGTCTCTTCCTGGATGCCACCAGAATCGGTTAGGACGAGCTTTGCTTTGCTTAAAAGACAGAGAAAATCGAGATAGCCGACGGGGGGAATGAGGCGCAACTGGGGATGGTGCTGGATGCCGCCTTGGGTCAAACGCTGCTGGGTGCGCGGATGCACCGGAAAGATGACGGGCATTTCGGCGGCAACGGAATCGATGGCTCCCAGAAGCTGGCTGAGTTTTTCCGTGGAATCGACGTTGGATGGGCGATGGAGTGTGAGGACGGCGAAGCGCTGCCAGCCAGTGCCGTTTTTGAGGCTGAGTTCTTGGCCGATGGCGGACTGCTGGGCGAGGGGCAAGAAGTGGCGCAGGGAGTCAATCATCACGTTGCCGACCAGGAAGATGCTGCTGCGGGGCCGGCCTTCTTTCAGGAGGTGGGCGATGGCGTCCTCTTCGGTGACGAAGAGATAGTCGGCGATGGCGTCGGTGAGGATGCGGTTGATCTCCTCGGGCATGGTGCGGTCAAAGCTGCGGAGGCCGGCCTCGACGTGGGCTACGGGGACGCCAAGTTTGGCTGCGGCGAGTGAGACGGCGATGGTGGAATTGACGTCGCCAACGACGAGGACTAGATCCGGTTTGCGTTCGAGAAGAACCGGCTCGATGCGCTTTAGAATTTCAGCGGTTTGCGAGGCGTGGGAGCCGGAGCCGACTTCCAGGTTCACGTGCGGCGAAGGAATGCCCATCTGGCGGAAGAAAATGTCGGAGAGCTTTTCGTCATAGTGCTGGCCGGTGTGGACGAGGATGGCGTCGATTTCCGGATGGCGCTGCATTTCGTGCATGAGCGGCGCGATTTTGGGGAGGTTGGGTCGCGCGCCGACGATATTGAGGATTTTCAAGCGTTGGGTCATGGGGCGTTGGTTTCCGGCGTCCGAGGGCAGTATAGCATCGGGGAACTTGCCGTTCGGGGCGCCAGAATTGCCGTTCGCGCTAAAAAAGCACTAGTTCGCTGCGTGGAAGTAGGTATCCATGCGGAAACACGGGTAAAATAGAGGTGCCTGGAAACGCCGAATTTCTTTGGGATTTGCGGCGTTTCGAAGGGCGAAACGGCAAGGAGAAAGACGTTCCAGCGGATGCGTAATCTGAACGAATCGGCTCGAGCTTTGCGCGAGTTGCTGGCGCAGCGGATCCTCGTGCTTGACGGCGCGATGGGGACGATGCTGCAGCAACGGAACCTGCATGCGGGGGATTTTGGCGGAGCTGCGCTCGAAGGCTGCAATGAAAATCTGGTTCGAACGCGGCCGGATGTCGTTCTGGATATTCATCGGAAATACTTTGAGGCAGGTTCGGATATTGTCGAGACGAACAGCTTTGGCGGGGCGCCGATTGTGCTGGCGGAGTACGGGCTAGCGGCGGATGCGCACTTCCTGAACAAGCGCGCGGCTGAGTTGGCGCGGCAGGCGGCAGACGAATTCAGCACGCCGGGCAAGCCACGGTTCGCGGCGGGTTCCGTGGGGCCAACGACCAAGGCGATTACGGTTACGGGCGGCGTGACGTTCGGCGAGCTGCGCGAGACTTACTACACACAGGCAAAAGGCCTCGTCGAAGGCGGGGTGGATCTGCTGCTGGTCGAGACCTGCCAGGACACGAGGAATATCAAAGCAGCGATCCTTGCCATTCACAAACTTTCGAAAGAGATAGGGAGCGAAGTGCCGTTCATCGTATCGGTCACGATCGAGCCGATGGGAACGATGCTGGCTGGGCAGACGGTGGAAGCCATGTGGGCGTCGCTGCGGCATGCGAAGCCGCTGGCGTTCGGGATGAACTGCGCCACAGGGCCGGAGTTCATGACCGACCACATTCGAACGCTGAGCCAGCTCACGGGCGAGTTTGTATCCTGCTATCCGAATGCGGGCCTGCCGGATGAAGAGGGAAAGTATCTGGAGACTCCGACGACGCTGGCGGCACAGCTGGAGAAATTCGCGGACCACGGCTGGTTGAATTTCGTTGGCGGATGCTGCGGCACAACGGAGAAACATATTCAGGCGATTGCGCAGATGGTGGAGAGTAAGAAGCCACGGCAGCGGCCCGCGGAGGCGCACCGGGCGGTGTATTCGGGAATTGAAACGATTGAAGCGGAGGACAGCACGCGGCCGCTGCTGGTGGGCGAGCGGACGAACGTGATCGGGTCACGCTTGTTCAAGAACCTGGTGGCCGAAGAAAAGTGGGAAGAAGCGAGCGAGATTGCGCGGAGGCAGGTGCGCGGCGGGGCGCATATCGTGGACGTGTGCCTGCAGAGCACGGAACGCGATGAGAGGAAAGATATTCCGCCGTTCTACGAAAAGCTGATACGAAAAGTGAAGGCGCCGGTGATGATCGATACGACCGATGCGACGGCGATCGAGCTGGCGCTGACGTATTGCCAGGGCAAAGCGATCATCAACTCGATCAACCTGGAGGACGGCGAGGAAAAATTCGAGCGCGTGGTGCCGATCGCGCATGAGTTCGGCGCGGCGGTGGTGGTGGGCTGCATCGACGAGGACAAGCTGCAGGCGCAAGCGTTTACGCGCGAGCGGAAGCTGGCGATCGCCCAGCGTTCGTACAAGCTGCTGACGGAGAAATACGGGCTCGGGCCGGAAGACATCATTTTCGATCCGCTGGTTTTTCCGTGCGCGACGGGCGATGAAAATTATATCGGCGGCGCGGTCGAGACTGTGGAGGGCATCCGGCTGATCAAGCAAGCTTTGCCGGACGTTCGAACGATCCTGGGGATTTCCAATGTTTCCTTTGGGCTGCCGGCGGGCGCGCGCGAAGTGGTGAACTCGGTTTTCCTATATTACTGCACGAAGGCCGGCCTGGACCTGGCGATCGTCAATGCGGAGAAACTGGAGCGGTTTGCGTCGATCCCGGCAAATGAGCGAGAGCTGGCGGAAAATCTGTTGTTCTCTCATCCGCCGAAGGAGGTGCCCGCCGGGGTTTCGAATGCCGCGTTGTTGCGGGACGTTCCCGCGGACTGGCGCAAGCAGAGCAAGGAACAGCGCGCGGCCGTCAATCAGTACTACATCGCGGCAATTGCCGAGCACTTCCGAACGGCGAAGAAAAAAGAAAAAGCACGCGCAGCAGATTTGCCGCTTGACGAGCGGCTGGGCAATTACATCATCGAAGGGACGCGGGATGGCCTGATTAATGATCTCGAGAGGAAGCGCGCCGAGGGCGCGGCGCCGCTGGACATCGTCAACGGCCCGCTAATGGCCGGGATGGCGGAAGTCGGACGGCTCTTCAACGCCAATGAGTTGATCGTTGCAGAAGTGCTGCAGTCCGCGGAGGCGATGAAGGCGGCGGTGAGCCACCTCGAACAGTTTATGGAAAAGGCGGACACGGCCAAGCGTGGGAAAGTTGTGCTCGCGACGGTGAAAGGCGACGTGCACGACATCGGGAAGAACCTGGTTGAAATTATTTTGAAAAATAACGGCTATGACGTGGTGAACCTGGGGATTAAGGTGCCACCCGAGGAGTTGATCAAGGCTTACCAGGAGCACAAGCCGGATGCGATTGGATTGTCCGGGCTGCTAGTGAAAAGCGCGCAGCAGATGGTGATTACCGCGAATGACTTAAAAGATGCGGGGATCGAGATTCCCATGCTGGTGGGAGGCGCGGCGCTTTCGGCAAAGTTCACGCAGACGAAGATCGCGCCCAGCTACGGGAAGGCGGTGTGCTACGCGAAAGACGCGATGACCGGGCTGCGGCTGATGAACGAATTGATGGATCCGACGACGCGCGAGACGGTGCTGCGGAATCACACGGCAAGCGGAAATGGCGCGAGCGTGTCGACGATCGTGACGGTGCAGGAGATACCCGCGGTGACGCGCTCGCCGCGCGTTCGAACGGACCTGCCGATCCCGCCGGTGCAGTACCTGGACCGCAAAGCGCGGCTGGTACCGGATTTGCGCGAAGTGTGGGGCTATATCAACCCGTTCATGCTATTCGGACGGCACATGGGTTTTCGAGGGGACATCGAGAAGCGCCTGGCGGAACGCGACCCGAAGGCCGTTGAGCTATTCGAGAACATGGAAGAGGTGAAGAAGGAAGCGGCGGAGTTCATGAAGATCCGGGCCGTTTGGCAATTTTTCGAAGCGGAAGCGGCGGGCGATTCCCTGCAACTGTTTGCGCCTGGAGGGACGACGCCGCTGCATATGTTTCAATTTCCGCGGCAGCGGAAGGGCGATTTCCTGTGCCTGGCAGATTATGTCTTGCCGGCGAGAAACGGCCAGCGCGATCACCTGGCCTTGTTCGTGGTAACGGCAGGCGAAGGGATTCGCGGGCGCTCGGAAAAAGCAAAGAACGAGGGCTACTACTTCAAGTCGCACGGCTTGCAGGCATTGGCGATCGAAACAGCAGAAGGCTGCGCGGAATGGCTGCACCGGAGAATTCGCGAGGATTGGGGATTCCCCGATCCGCCGGAGCTGACCATGGCGCAGAGATTTACTTCGCGCTACCGTGGGAAACGCTACAGCTTTGGATATCCGGCATGCCCGAATCTGGAAGATCAGGCGGGACTCTGGAAACTGCTGAAGCCGGAAGAGATCCGCGTTCAACTCACGGAAGGCTTCATGATGGATCCAGAGGCGAGCGTGAGCGCGCTTGTCTTCCATCATCCCGATTGCACGTATTTTTCTGTGGGAGATGTCGGCGAGAACTGAACTTAGACCGCGCGCGCCAGCAATCTGGGAGGGGGGCTGCACCGTCGCGACTCTTTGAACATCGCAAGACGGAACCAGCAACCTGAACCCAAGATCCATCAACAAATCTCCGCGCCCCCTTTTGCCTTTGGATTTCAGGATAAGGGAAAACTAATACCATATCGTTCCCTGTCCTTGATTTTCCGAGGGGGGCTTTAAGGTGGTGCATTATTGCCCGCCGGAGAAATCGGCGCGGTCGCCATCCGAGGTCCCAATGTTACTCATGGCTACGAGAATAATGTCGAGGCCAATGAGAGTTCCTTCAGAGGCGGATGGTTTCGCACCTGGGACCAAGGTAAGCTAGGTAGAAACTCGCTCCGAACATTCCGTTCAGGAAAATTTGGAGCTTGGTGCGGATGGCCTCTACCCTACTTTCGCTGGATCACGACGCTAAGGCGGAATGGTTTCTTCGTTTGCGGGCTTTCCAAATTGCCTGGCGCCAGGCATCGCGGAACGGGGCCAGTGCCGTAGGCGCTTTTTTGTTGCGAAAACTTAGAAGTATCGCGACAAGAGTCTGCAGGCTTGCGAAACATGCTCCGAGTGTAGCCAGTTTATCCAGCGCGGATTACACAGCCGACGCGCACGCGGACCCCTTTGGCGCAATTGATTGCTATGTCCCCGACTCGTACAAGAGCCCCGTTGTACTCCTTCGCACGGAAGATATGGGTAGCCACGCGGCAAATTTCAGCGCTCCCAATGACCCTAGTGCCGGTTGGGCCGAGCTAGCCCCGCAAGTGCAGGTTTATTGGGTCCGAGGGACCCATGAGACTATTGTGAGGGAGCAATTGGATGGGATAGCCCGACAGCTGGCGCAGTGCCTTAACGACGCCGATTCGTTCCCTGCCGGAAGTGCGGCATCGCTTGATGGTGTGACGCCCAGTGTGCAAAAGCATCAGCATAAACTTGCGCATACTTGAATCACATTCAGGTAAAACGCATCTCAGATGACCGCAGAAAGCCGCATAGTCCGCCTGTGGCTTCGCGTGGTCGCACGGCCTCTCAGTCCTTCTCATCGCATATGATAGCAGTCTAGAGACTGGCTGTTTGAGTATCAGCACCCGAAATGTCAAAGTCTGTCTCTTATAGGTGAACGGCGAGGTTCACCCCACCCGAGGAGGGGCGAGGGGACCTGAACCAGTTCCCCGACGAGATTGGCGTTTATCTCTAATTCACTTTTAGAGTGAAAGCGAACGAGTGGCTAAGGTTTCCCGAAGAAGTTCCAGTGAATGTAATTGTGTAGGTCCCGGCCGGGGTTCCCCCTCCAGTACTCGGCGGAGGACCACTTGATTGTCCGACTATGCCCGCACAGCCGTTCGCGAAAATGATGGCGAACACCACGGTGCAAAAACCAAGCGCAAGACGGCGACGCTGCTTGAGTACCGATACACAGAAAATCGCAAAAGTTGCAAACATGACCAGAAAGCGCAATCCAGTTGGCGGTGGAATCTGCCAGACGCGGGGCACAATGAAAGAGTGGGCTGTCGTGGTGATGGCGATCGAAACGGAGGCGGCGCTTGATCCGTTCGGCGTGACCGAAGAGGGTGTGACGGTGCAAGTCGAAGCAACCGGGGCCCCAGAGCAAGCAAAAGAAACTCCTTGGTTGAATCCTCCATCCGGGCTGACTACCAGGCCCAGATTCGCCGCCTGGCCGGCGTTCACGCTGGCGGAACTCGGAGAAGCCGATAGAGAGAAATCCATCCCAGTTCCCGCAAGCGAAACCGTTTGAGGACTCCCGGTAGCATTGTCGGCGATGGAGACGGAACCTGTTCGGCTCCCGCCAGCAGTGGGTTTGAACGTCACGGTAATCGAACAATTGGCCGCGCCACCGAGGCTTGCTCCGCAATTGTTGGTTTGCGAATAGTCTCCGCTGGCTGAGATCCCCGAGATGCTTAGTGCGCCATTCCCAGAATTTGTCAGTTTCACTTGTTGTGTGGCGCTCGAAGAGGTGACCAGCGTGCCTGGGAAATTCAGCGAAGTGGGTGAAAGCGAGACGCTTGGAGTTGTGCTCAGCCCCGTTCCGGTGAGGGACGCGGTTTGGGGGCTTCCTGAGGCGTCGTCGGAAACGCTCAGGGTGCCGCTCCGCAATCCGTTTGCCGTCGGGATGAAAGTGACCGTGATCTTGCAGTTCGCTCCCCCCGCGAGACTTGTGCCACAAGTGTTTGTCTGGTTGAAGTCACCACTCGCGGACACACCTGAAATGCCGAGCGCAACGGAGCCCGTATTCGTGAGCGTTGCTTGCTGGGAGGCGCTCGATGAGCCCAGGTTGGTTCCGGGAAAACTCAAGGAAGCGGGTGAAAGCGAGGCGCTTGCCCCCGGCGTGAGACCTGCGCCCGTTAGCGACGCCGTTTGCGGGCTCCCCGAAGCATCGTCGCTCACCATGAGCGAACCGTTGCGAGCGCCGCCTGCCGTTGGAGTGAATGTAACATTGATCGTGCAATTTGAGCCTGCACCGAGGTTAGGGCCGCAGGTATTTGTCTGAGCGAAGTCGCCGCTGGCAGAAATGTTGGCAATATTTAGCGTGGCATTGCCGGAATTCGTCAGCTTGATTTGCTGGGCCGTGCTAGTTGTGCCGGTGTTCTGACCCGTAAAGGTGAGGTTGGTGGGAGCCAAAACCGCAACAGGAGCGGCGAGGATGCCCGATCCGGAAAGAGTGACAGTTTGTGGACTCGCTGTTGCGTTGTCGGCCATCGAGACGGAAGCGGAGCGACTCCCTGCGGCAGCGGGAGTAAACGTAACACTGACCGAACAGTTGGCTCCTGCGGCGAGGGAGGAACCGCATGTATTGGTCTGGGCGAAATCACCGGAGTCGGCTCCTGTGATCGAGATACCGGAAATGCTCAACGTCGCGTTTCCATTGTTCGTCAGCGAAACGCTCTTGCCTGGGCTGGTCGTGTTCAACGTTTGAGCCCCAAAGGCCAGGCTGCTCACGGAAAGATCGGCGGTCGGAGCGGGGGTGCCAGAGGTGCCGCAACGCGAGGGGGCGTTCGGCGGTGGAGTGGCGTTGCCTCCGTTGAATTCGTAAGCACCTATGTCGATGGCGCTTCCCGTCGTTGCTCTTCCTTCTGCGCAGGATGGATGAACATATTGGAACGTCGGAGCCAGAGGCACGCCCGAGCCGGTCCCGGGATCCGCTCCTGCATCGATGGCCGGAGAGCCCACCTGCAGGTGATAGTCGTAGGTTGCAGGATTCACAAGATCAGCGTTTCCGGAGAAATTGTTGGCCAAAACTGGGTTGCTCTGATCGGTCACCGTTCCTGAACCCTGGAAAATATTGTTTTTGATAATCACGGGTGTGGTGACGGAGCCGTCGACAGAAACAAACGTGCCGTGCCCATAGTCGTTGACCATCGTGTTGTTGATGATGAAAAGTTCGTGATCCGGATTGCCGCTGGACGCACCCTCTTCTTGATAACTGACCAGGGCGCTGTTTTGGGCGTTTGGACCCTTCTCGATCAAGTTGCCTACAATGTAGGACTTCCCCCCGTTGGGAATGTCGATTTCATAGCTGGCGGTGCCTGTCGCCTCGTCGGTCAGACGGTTGTAATACACGTTATTCTCAGCGGCGCGGGACTTAAACAAGTGCCCAATAACCGAACCGTGAGAATAGTTGTATCGGAAGATGAATCTTGCGTAGTTTCCAACATAGATGTTGTGACTGAAGCCGTCCCCTGCACCGTTATGGAAGAACTCAGAGAATTCCACAAGCATAGTGCCGGAACTTGCTCCAGCAAGGATTCCGTCTTGATTGTCGTGGAAATAGCAGTTGCGAACGGTCAGGCTGCCACCGTCAATTCGAATTCCTGCTCCGTTGCTATCGGGGACGGCCGCGTTTTTGAACTCGATGTTTTCGATGATCGTCCCATCGGCGCCGTTGATAACCCACGTTCCTTTGCCTTGCGAGTTATTCCCGTTTGCATCGATGACCACGCGGGTGGATCCAGTTCCGAGGATGTGAAGATTGTTGGTTCCCCAAGCGCATACATCGCCGGCGTAATTTCCGGAAGGATCAATCTGGATCGTGTCACCCGGAGAGGCGGCGGCGATGGCGGCACAGGGGGTGGCGTATTGTTGTCCGGGTCCCACACTCAGAGTGCTGGCATGAGTAGGCGTGGCCAGTCCACAAAATTGCCCTCCAACAAATAACAAGACATAGTACGCAAGAAATCTTGACTTCAAGGTGAGTCCCTTCTCCAAGGTCAAAGCCACTCCACTTCGAAAGCTTCAGCGAGCGGTAATCCAAGTGCAGGATAGGAGTTCGCTTGCTCCTCCTGCTACTGACCCTTAGTTCAACCAAAGGACAGGAGAGGTGACTACCCGTTTGGCCGCGCTCCAGACTGAACATGCCCTTCGCGATCGCAGGAGCAATCTACGAGCGGGATCACAGTCCAGAACCGTTCTTCGACAAGTTGTCGAGGATACTCAATTCATCACAAGGAGTGATCTGGTTTTTTCTCAGAGGCTTAGGACAATGCTTGCGGTGGTGCAGGGATTTAATCTGATCGCAAGGCGGTTGAGCGGGGAATCCTTGCCTCCATCGGGGGCTTCTTCAAATTCGAATAGAGAGAGGCTAGTGTCAGGCTGGCTTCAAAAGCCAGCTGGTCTGGCGACTGGTGCGCGGGCATCGGAAAACTAAAGATCTAGGGTTGCTTCAGTTCCGCCTGTTGTTTGACGGAGATAGAGTCACGCCAATTCTGACTTGCCACCCGAAGTTTGCGGAAAAGCACCCCGAGTAGGCACAGGCTCGTACCTAGAAGCAGCAATTGGCTATGTTCGGGGATGGTTTGCAGAAAGCTCATCGGTGACCTCAACGGTAAGGGAGGAGCAGATCTGGTTCCAAAGGTCCGCTTGCCGAAGGCTTTTGTTTTCAGCTTCTTACGAACTAATCATGGCAGATGGTCTTGAGAAGAGAGGAATTCAGTGTTGAAATGTTGCAATTCTCTTCCCAAAGTCCCCCTGTCGTGGTCTTAGAGGTCTGGACCGGATCAGCAGGTGAATAGAACACAGTGGCGGATTGCTAGAGTTGGAAGGATTGCCTTCACAATGAGCTAAAGCACCTGGTGAAATGGTTTGGCCAATCCATCCAGGATAGTTCCCACCACTATTGCGGGCTGATGGCCGCATGGGCCCGAGCAAACGTGAATCCTATGTATTTCTGTACTTTGCAAGAAATCTCAAGATGCGACAATCTGAGGGAGTTATTTTTGATGGAGGGCGAATTGCTATAAACAAGGGAAGACTCACACAGGTTGGGACGTTTGTTTGAAAACGATGCTCCAGAAACCACGCGTTATTCTTTGCTGAAACAACTGATTCTAAAGGATTTCTTTGATTCAAGCTGCGAGCTGCGTTAAACTGTTACTTCGAGCAGACTTAAAGGAGTGGCAATTGGATGGCTAGCTCCACATCATCAAAGTGCGCGCAACCGACAGCGCCGCCCCCGCAGATTCCGCAGGTCAGGACGAGGATTGTGGTTCAGCCGAGCAAGGGGTTCATTCGCTTGGATCTCCGACCCGTGTGGCAATACCGTGAACTCCTCTATTTCCTGGTCTGGAGAGACATAAAGGTACGGTACAAGCAGACTGCGATCGGTGCCGCCTGGGCGATATGTCAGCCGCTGCTTACAATGATGATTTTTGCGGTGATCTTTGGGCGGTTCGCCAAGATCCCTTCCGACAACGTGCCTTACCCGATTTTCGCGTTCGCTGGCCTGTTGCCCTGGATGTACTTTTCTCAGTCAATCTCGCGGAGCGGCATGAGCATTGTAAGTGATGCAAATCTGATCCGGAAGATCTATTTTCCAAGGCTCATCATTCCGGCATCCGCAGTAGTTGCGCCGCTAGTAGATTTTGCCCTGAGCTTCCTAATTCTGCTGGTCATGATGGCATGGTACCGAGTGACCCCGAATTGGGCCATCACGACGCTTCCCCTATTCATGTGTCTTGCAGTCTGCGCAGCCCTCGGGGTGAGCTTCTGGCTCTCGGCGCTAAACGTGAGGTATCGGGACGTCGGCCACGCGATACCGTTCCTAGCGCAATTCTGGATGTATGCATCCCCGATCGTTTATCCTGTAAGTCTAATTCCCCAACACTGGCGATTTCTTTATAGCGTAAATCCTATGGTCGCCGTCGTTGAGGGGTTTCGCTGGGGCCTATTGGCTAAGGAAAGCCCCGAGTTTAGCGTCATCTTGATTGGCACTTCCATGGCACTGCTTCTATTTCTCAGTGGTCTGGTGTTCTTCAAACGGATGGAACGCCGCTTTGCGGATATCGTCTGACGTGAATTCGGAGAGAATCTCGAAAGCTTGGATCCTATGAGCGAGCTAGCAATCAGTGCACAACATTTGGCCAAGCAATACGAGATTGGAGAAGCGCAGCACAATACTTTGCGCGATCAAATCACGGCGGCTGCGAAATCGATTCTTAGACTTTCAGACCGGAAGAAGCGTCAAAAGGACAAGTTCTGGGCCCTCAAAGACGTTTCCTTCGATATCAAAAAGGGAGAAATGGTCGGCATCATCGGACACAATGGCGCCGGCAAGAGTACGCTGCTGAAAGTGCTTTCACGCATCACAGAACCAACGAAAGGACGCGCCGAAATCAACGGCAGAGTGGGATCGCTGCTGGAGGTAGGTACCGGCTTCCATTTCGAGTTGAGTGGCCGAGAAAATGTCTATCTTTACGGCGCCATCCTTGGAATGACGAAAGCAGAGATAGATCGAAAGTTCGACAAGATTGTCGAATTCTCCGAGCTCGAACAGTTTCTGGATACAGCCGTCAAGCACTACTCAAGTGGGATGTACGTGCGTTTAGCGTTCGCCGTCGCAGCACACTTGGACCCCGAAATCCTGTTGATTGACGAAGTCCTTTCTGTAGGAGACTTGGCCTTCCAAAGAAAGTGCATGAACCAAGCACAAAGCCTGCGCGAAAGTGATGCTACGGTGATCGTTGTGTCGCACAACATGTTCTCTATAAAGGCAATGTGCGACCGTGTTCTCTATCTCTCGCACGGCAGTGTGCTGGCGGACGGCCCACCCGAAGAAGTGATCCCGCGGTATGAAGAGGACATCTTGGGAGGGAAAGGGGCGCTAGACACTCCACGCTGGGCGCAGGCCAAGCTGGGAAATGACGCGACTCAGCGCCCCGTGACAATTGCTGACATGCGAATCCTGGACGAGGGAAAAGAGCCGCGCACGATTTTCGATTTCGGCGAACGAGTGCGCATTCGAATAAAATATGAGATGCGACAGAGCCTCAGGGACCCAAACTTTGTTGTGGCGCTTGTCCGTTCTGACGGAGTAGGCTGTTGCAACTATTCCTCAGACCTCGACGGCCTCGAGATTCCCACGACTTTGGGGGCTGGCGAATTGGAGGTGCTGTTGCCTCCTCTCAAACTGGTAGCTGACCTCTATGCGGTTCACATTGTTGTATGGGACGGAAAGTTTCAGCAACTGTATGGCGCTCAGATCGGGGGATCGTTTCACGTACGACACGAACTCTTCAGCTCCCATTTTGGCGTTTATCATGAACCCGCGGAGTGGTCTTCCCAGTGCCCAGATCTTGCAAAGAAATAAGAACATAATACCGTCACGGTTGAAATACCCTGGATCCACGCGGAAGCCCATCACGAGCTGCGCATCCTTTCGATAGCAGGAGATCTTAATTCACCGGATGAATCCCAAAGTCAGTTTCATCGTCCCGTGCTACAAACTTGGACATCTTCTGGCCGAGTGCGTTGAATCCATTCTTATGCAAACCTATCGAGACTTTGAAGTGCTGATCATGGATGATTGCTCACCGGACAATACGCCCGTTGTCGCGCGGTCGTTTAAAGATCTGCGAGTGAAGCACATTCGAAACGAGCCGAACCTGGGGCATCTGAAGAACTACAACAAAGGAATCGGATTGTCGCAAGGGGAATACATCTGGCTGATTTCCGCGGATGACTCGCTGCGCAGCGCTCAGATACTCGAGCGGTACGTTGAACTGATGGAGAAGAATCCGCGAGTTGGATATGTATTCTGTCCGGCAATCAAAATTGTGAATCAAGAGGAGCGCGGTGTTATGAAGTATTCAGAGGTTTCGCCCACAGATACGATTATCGGCGGCCACCGATTCCTTGCCGAACACTTACTCCGGCTGAACATAGTCCCATCACCGGCGGCAATGGCGCGTAAGAAGCACTACATCGAATTCGGCTCCTTTCCTTCCGACTTGCCACACACCGGCGACTGGTACTTGTGGAGTATGTTCGCGCTTTTCTCGGATGTTGGTTTTTTTGCAGAGCCAATGGTGAACCGCCGGTTCCATGATCAGAATATGAGTTCTGATTTCTTTAAAGAAGCGGTACTCGCTGTATTTGAGAATAACCTGGCGGTGCCGCTGCGGGTTCAAGAAAGAGCGAAGAGGGAAGGCTTTGATCCAGTCGTGGAAGGATGCAAGCGGGCTCTCGCAACGGAGTACCTTCGTCAGGCAACTCCCGCCAAACCCGGTGATGTTGTTCAGGTGGGCCTCTCCGATGCAGAGTTCGAAGATTCATTGCGCTCTCACGTGCAGGATCCGGACGATCAAACTGCCATTCGGGCGCACGTCTATGGGGGACTGGCGGATTACCACTATGAAGAACGTGATTACAGGCGGGGACGCCAATATTATGAACTTGCTCTGCGGCAGAACCACCGTATGCCAAAGGTCTGGGCAAAGTATTGTCTTCTCCGGATGGGGAGTGTTGGAACCATTCTTCGGGAGGGTGTTTCACGACTGAAGCGACGGGTGCGGCGGATTTCACCCGGAAAACGTGAGGCACGATAAACAAAAGACTGACTCTGCCGTGGCAACCCGTGAGACAATGTCGCTCCGATGCTATGACCCCAATGTTCAAACCCCTTTCAACGCGGGTTAATCAAACACTTAAACGAGAACGTCATGCTAGAAAGACTAACCATGCTGAACACACGCCTTTGTCGTACCGCAATACTACTTGCACTCGCGATCAGTCCAATCGTTACCGCCAGTGCTTGGGGAGCGATCGGTATTGACGCGACCGCTTTTGGAAATCAGGGCGCGGCAAAGACGACGGTCACTACTTCGTCGTTTTCCACACTCTCCCCGAATGAGCTCCTGTTGGCTTTCATCTCCGCGGACCAAGCATCGTCTTCGGCCACAACCGTTACAAACATCACGGGAGGCGGGCTGATGTGGGTATTAGTCGAACGGACGAATAAGCAGCTGGGCACGGCGGAGATTTGGCGCGCGTTTGCGCCTTCGGCACTCACCGGCGTCACCGTGACGGCGGCATTGTCGCAAAGCGTGTGCTCCTCGATCACCGTCATGAGTTTCACTGGGGTAGATACCACGGGCACGAACGGTATTGGCGCCATAGGGGCTTTGGGAACAAATAACGCAAATCCTGGGCTGCCCACCGCGAGTCTGGTTACAACCCGCAACGGCTCGCTAGTGTTGGGAGTCGGCAACGACTGGGACAACGCCATCGTGCGGACTGTCGGCGCTTGGCAGAGTCTGGTACATCAGTACTTCCCGCCCGTTGGAGACACATACTGGGTTCAAATGGAGAGCGGTCCAACCCTGTCGAGTGGCACTACCGTCACAATCAATGACACAGCACCGGCCGCCGACCGATACAACTTGAGTATTGTCGAGGTTTTAGCTGCAGCCGGCGGAGGAACTACAGGCACCATCTCGGGAACCAAGCCAGTCAGGGACGGTAAGCGGAGCGACGGTACAGTTGCTGCAGGGAACCACGCAGATCGCCACGGCAACTGTGGGGACAAACGGGAGTTATACGTTCTCAAGCGTCGCGAATGGAACCTACACCCTGCAGCCCGTCGAGACAGGATTTACGTTTAGCCCGGCGACGCAGAACGCTATGGTGAACGGCAACACCGTAACAGTGCCTGCGTTCACGGCGGTGGCATCGACCGGAACTATTAGCGGTTCCATTAGCCAGTCAGGGACGGTAAGCGGAGCGACGGTACAGTTGCTGCAGGGAACCACGCAGATCGCCACGGCAACTGTGGGGACAAACGGGAGTTATACGTTCTCAAGCGTCGCGAATGGAACCTACACCCTGCAGCCCGTCG
>WNFG01003292.1_pt1 | contig 24136 bp, 19 predicted proteins | sample 5400431 | NCBI WGS metagenome assembly WNFG01 (sample SAMN13153346, study PRJNA577476) | soil metagenome | isolation source: 120 cm saprolite under Douglas fir tree site 2 hole 3 replicate 2 | place: USA:California | collected 2015-04-18 | reverse complement strand
CTCCTTGAAGATCGTGCCGAAGAGCTGAAAGTCCTCGATCGAGAAGATCCGCTTGCTGCCGTGAATGGTGAGGCTGATCTGCGGTGCGGCAGCGATGTGCAGCAGAGTCTCCGTCACCGACCGGCTATCCGGGGTGACGCGGTAGCCGTAGCTCTCCTCCGGGATGTCCTCGGCCACGAGGATGGTGTTCTTGCGCACGGTGCGAATGGCGTTGGCCAACTGCTGCGGTCCGTAGGGATTCATGATGCCTCCTCAGTTCACTTGCGATTTGCAAGTAGTGTTTCATGGATCGCTTGCTGATTGCAAGTGGATTCTGTTACGTTGAGGGTCATGCCGGCCACACACAAGCCGCAGCGGCGCTCGTCGTGTCCCGTCAACGCCTCGCTGGAGATCCTCGGTGACCGCTGGTCGCTGCTGATCATCCGCGACCTCATGCTGCGCAGCTACCGCACGTACAAGGAGCTCCTCTCCTCGGACGAAGGGATCGCCACGAACATCCTGGCCGAGCGCCTGAAACGGCTCGAGGCAGCCGGGATCATCAGCACCAGCCGCGATGCCGAGGACCGGCGCAAAGTGGTCTATCGTCTGACGGCCAAAGGCATCGATCTCGCCCCCATCATTGTCGAGTTGATCCTCTGGGGCGCGCAGCACGAGCCGACCGGCGCCCCTCCCGCTGCCATCCGCAAGATGCGGGCAGGACGCCAGCACTTTCTCTCCGAGATCCGCCGGAATTGGGAAGAAGGGGGCACCGCCGTGTTTATCGCCAGCGCGCGGAAGGCGTAGTCGACGTCGGGCCAGACCGGCAAGAGCGCGAAACGTACCGGCCATACGGCAGCTCGCTGCGGCAGCACACGGCGCAGCCCTAACGCGCATTTCTCACACGCTCACTTGAATTGTTCCCTCGAGAGCCTTGCCACTCCCTTCGTCGAGAGCCCTTCTCCCCCCGCGGTCTTTTTGCGGGGGGAGAAGGTGCCGAAGGCGGATGAGGGGGGCGTATGCGCGACATGAACGATCTTGCCGCGCGGGCCTTCGAGACAGCCTAAAAACACGAGTCGCGCGCAAATGACGACCCGCGTGAAACGCCCCCTCATCCGCCTGTCGGCACCTTCTCCCCCAGCTGAAAAGCGCTGGGGGAGAAGGGCTCTCGACGAGGTACAGGGTGCCGACGATTCCAGTGAGAGTGTGAGAAATGCGGCTAGGACTTCCGACTTCTGAAGTGGACGAGCCATTCCCGAAGCTAAACGACGATGCCATCGGCGCGCGACATCCAGCGCGTCGGTTGGAACGTGGGGATCGGTAACGGCTCGATCAGTGGGGCGCCATCGCACCAGAACGAGCGGAGCTCCTTTTTCACGCCTGTGCGATAGAAGTGCATGAGGTAACGAAGGTCGCAGGTGGCGAAGTCGGAGAGCCACTGGTCGAGGTCGCGCACGCCGGCCTCGTGCAGGAGCTGCAGGCTGTAGCCGCACGCGGCGCGCTCGTAGCGCTCGATCTCAGCGAGCCGTGATTCGGGCAGGTTCGCCTCGACCTTCCTCCCGATCTCGCGATCGGCCGCGCTGAGATTCCACTGTACGGTGTGCCCAAAGAGATGAGCGAGAATGAAGACCGACTCCTCCGCGCTCAGGTCGTAGTCGACCCGGATCTCGGCGCCATCCAGATCGCCGGTGAACGGATGCGGGACGTCGGTGATGACCACCGGCAGCTCATACCGCTCTTCGAGATGTTTCTCGACGACGTTGAAGACCTCGCGGAACCGATCCTCGCTGATCATCGGCGCGCATCTTACCCTCACGATGACGGGCGCTGCTCCGCACTGGGGATCGCTTCGCCGGCCCGGTCGTAGTGGTCGCCGAAGTGATGGCAGCCGGGGAACGAGACCACCTTCGCCAGCGACGGATCGAGGGCAGGCTGTCCCTATCGGTCAAGGGGTAAGGCGCCGGCTCAACGCGGCAGTGCTCCCGCGAATTGTTTCCTCATCGTCGCGAAAATTCGGAGGATCTCCGTCACCGCACGGGGCATGGAATCGGATTTCAGGTTGACCCATCCGGTCTCGCGATAGAGCCTCCGGCCGCGCAGCCGTGCCCAGCCGAAGTGGCCCGTACGGTCGCGCGCGATCGCCGAGTACGGCGCGACGGTGACACCCAGGCCGCTGGCGACCATCGACTTGATGATCTCCACGTTTTCCGTCTCCATGATCACGTTCACCGGGATCTCTTCGGCGAGGAAGAACTCGTCGACGACCTTCCGCGTGTTGGAGCCGCTCTCGAAAAGAATCAGCGGCTGCCGCGCCAGCATCCGCGGATCGACCACGCGCTGGCGCGCCAAAGGATGCCTGCCGGCGCACACGACCACCATCTCCTCCTTCATCACCGGAAGGACTTCCAGGTCGGCGGCGACGATTGGCAACGTGAGCAGTGCCACATCGATCTCGCGGCTGCGAAGTTGTCGCACGATGGCGTCGCTCTTGCCGGTGATGATGCGTAAGTCGACCGCTTTGTACTCCGCTCGAAACTTCCGTAGCAGCTTGGGCAGGACGTAGAGACAGACGGTCATGCCTCCGCCAAGGGTGAGGAGGCCGCGTTGAAGGGCGTGGGTCTCGGAGATTTGAGAGACGACCTCCTGCATCTCGCGCGCGATGCGGTTCGCGCCGCTGACCAGGAGCTCGCCGGACGGCGTCAGCGTTACGCCGCGGGCGTTGCGATGGAAGAGCAGCGTGCCCAGCTCCTCCTCGAGGAGCTTCAGTTGCCGGCTCACGGCGGACTGTGAAACGTGAAGCCGCTGTGCCGCCGCCGTGAAGGCCCGCTCTTCCGCCACCGCGCGAAACATTTCCAGTTGTCGCATGTCCATGCCGCGATGGTATCTCGAAATGAGATGGGAGGATTCCTGTGGGGCATTCCCGAAGACATGCCAGGAACGCATGGCACCCATCGAATAATTGATCTGGACGCATGGCTGACGCCTCCCGATACTCCGTTCATGGACCTCGGATTTCCGGAAGCGATCGGCGACGCATGCGGCGTGGTGCTGGCCGCTGACATGGCTGGAGAAGCGCGGACGTACATTCTGCCGATGACGCTCGCCGCGCTGCGGCGGCTCGCCCATCGCGGCGCCGTCGATGCCGACGGCCGCACTGGCGACGGGGCCGGCGTCCTCACGCAAATCCCGTTCGCCGTCATTCAGCCGGAGCTCGACGCACTCGGCGCCGGCTCCCGGGAGCGCTGGGCCATCGGCGTCGGTATGATCTTCCTTCCCCAACGGAAGGCGCTCGCGGCACGCGCCCGGCGCATCGTCAAAGACGCAGTGGCCGCCCAGGGACTCATCGTCGCCGGATGGCGTGCGGTCCCTGTCGATGAGACTGTGCTCGGCGCAAAGGCGCGCGCCTGTATGCCGCGGATCGAACAGGTTCTGGTCATCCCGCGCATGGCCACGGCACCGGACCGTTTCGAGGAACAGCTTTTCCGCGCCCGTCGCGCCATCCACACCGATGCCCGTGGCTCCGATCTCTCCGTGGCCTCGCTGAGCCATAAGACAATCGTCTACAAGGCGCTCGTTCGCGCTCTCGACCTTGGAGCGTTCTACGGCGACCTCCGGCGCCGCGACTTCGCCACCTCGTTCGCCATCGCTCATCAGCGCTTCAGCACGAATACGTTTCCGTCGTGGCCGATGGCGCAGCCGTTCCATCTGATCGCACACAACGGCGAGATCAACACCATCGATGGCAACCGCAACTGGATGCGCGCCCGGGAGATGCAGGCCGGCGACCGGTTCCACGACCGCAGGCACCCCTTCGCGCGCTCCGCGGCGGCCGGAATGAGCGATTCCGCGAGCCTCGACGAGGCCCTGTCGATCCTGACGATGGCCGGCCGGCCGCTTCCGCAGGCGGTCTCGATGCTCATTCCGCCGGCTTGGGAGAATGATTCGCGTGTCAAGGGCGCTCGCCGTGCGCTCCTCGATCATCATGCGTCGCTCATGGAGCCATGGGACGGCCCCGCGCTCGTCGCGTTTTCCGACGGCCGCATCGCCGGTGCGGCACTGGACCGCAACGGACTCCGTCCGGCGCGCTTCGTCGTCACCAACAACCTGGTCGCACTAGCCTCGGAGGCGGGCGTCTTCAGTATCGATGACGCCGACGTTCTGCGCCGTGGCCGCCTCGGTCCGGGTGAGATGCTCGTCGTCGATCTCGAACGCGGCGGGATGCGCGGCCGGGACGACATTCTGCGCGAGGAGGCGAGCGCGCATCCCTATCGGCGCTGGGTCGAATCGGCGCGTAGCACGATGGAAGAGGTGCGCGTTGCCGCCGCGCAGCAGGCGCCGTTCATCAACCGCGACAAAGACCGCGAGGCGGTGCCGGCGGCGAGCGTCTTGCGCGCATTCGGCTACACGAAGGACGAGGTCCAATTCGTTCTCGCGCCGATGTACCAGCACGGCGGCGAGCCGATTGCGTCGATGGGCGACGACACGCCGCTGGCGGTGCTCTCCGCCCGTCCGCGCCTGCTGACGTCGTACTTCAAGCAGCGCTTTGCGCAGGTCACCAACCCGCCGATCGATCCGCTGCGCGAGAGCAGCGTGATGTCGCTGGAAACGCGGCTTGGCCGTCTCGGCAACGTCCTCGCCGCGGACGAGGCGCTCGCCCCTCACGTGCGGCTGCCGGACCCGCTCCTCAAGCCGGTCGAAGTTCGCGCGCTTCTCTCGTGGCCGCGTAAGGCATGGAGCGCGCGCCAGCTATCGCTGGTCGTTCCGGCCTCCGAGGGCGAGGTGGGACTGGCAGGCGCGCTCGATAACCTGCTGGAGCTCGCCGAGCTTGCCGTTCGCGAAGGGACGACATGCCTCGTGCTCAGCGATCGCGGCGTCGATGACGATCATGCAGCGATTCCGTCGCTGCTCGCGGTCTCCGCCGTCCATCAGCATCTGATACGGCGCGGATTTCGTCTGGACGCAAGTTTGATCGCCGATGCCGGTGACGTCCGCGACGAGCATCAGCTCGCGATTCTGCTCGCGTTCGGGGCCGATGCCGTCTGCCCCTGGCTGGCGCGGGCCGCGATCAGCGACGCGGTGCGGCAGAACGGCGGATCACGCGAGGAGGTTGACGAAGCGCGGCGACGCTACCACGGCGCCTTGATCAAAGGGCTGCTCAAGATCCTTTCCAAGATGGGCGTCTCGACACTCCGCTCGTACCGCGGCGCACAGCTCTTCGAAGCGATCGGGCTGAATCGCGAGCTCATCGACGCGCACTTCCCCGGCACGCCCTCGTCGATCGGCGGAATCGGACTGGCCGGCGTCGCGCGCGAGGTGCTCGATCGCCACGCCGCGGCGTTCGCACCGGGCGCCGGCGGACTGGAAGAGGCCGGCCTGTATCGCTATCGCCGCCACGGCGAGACGCATGCCTACGAGCCGGGGGTGGTGCAGGCGCTGCACCGCTTCGTGCGCAGCGGCGAGCGGATCGACTATCGAACATATTCCGAGCTCGTCCACGCTCGCGACCCGGTCGTCTTGCGCGATCTTCTCGAGCTCCGGCCCGCGGCCATGCCGCTTTCGATCGACGAGGTCGAGCCGGCTCATGCCGTCGTACAACGCTTCATGACATCCGCGATGTCGCTCGGCGCGTTGTCGCCCGAAGCGCAGGAGGTTCTCGCGGTAGCCATGAACCGCATCGGCGCGCGCAGCAACAGCGGCGAAGGCGGGGTAGTCACCGCTGCCCGGCGCGAGACATCTCACCGCATCAGGCAGATCGCTTCCGGCCGCTTCGGCGTCACCGCCGAATATCTCGCCGGCGCCGGCGAGCTGCAGATCAAGATCGCCCAAGGCTCGAAGCCGGGCGAAGGGGGACAGCTTCCGGGTGAGAAGGTGTCGGCGCTCATCGCCCACGTCCGCCGCGCCGCGCCCGGTACGACGCTCATCTCGCCGCCGCCGCATCACGATATCTACAGCATCGAAGATCTCGCACAGCTCATCTACGATCTAAAGCAGATCAACCGGCATGCCACCGTCAGCGTGAAGCTCGTCTCATCCGCCGGCATCGGGACGATTGCGGTAGGCGTGGCCAAGGCGTACGCGGACGCGATCGAGATCAGCGGTCACGACGGCGGCACGGGCGCGTCGCCGCTCGGATCGATCAGGAACGCCGGCACGCCGTGGGAGCTCGGCCTCGCCGAAGCGCATCAGGCGCTCACGCGGGCCGGACTGCGCGATCGCGTCCGTCTGCAGGTAAACGGCGGCCTCAAGACCGGACGCGACGTCGTCATCGCCGCTCTCCTCGGCGCCGACGAATTCGGATTCGGGACGGCGGCGCTGGTCGCGGCCGGCTGCGTCATGGCGCGCCAGTGCCATCTCAACACCTGCCCGGCCGGCATTGCCACGCAACGGGAAGACCTGCGATCAAAATTCAGCGGAACGGCCGGCGACGTGATCCGCTTCGTCACCGCGGTCGCCGATGAGGTCCGGGAAATTCTGGCGCTGCTGGGTGAGCGCGCCCTCGGTGACATCATTGGGCACAGCGATCGTCTGACGCCCGCGGCCACGCACTCAACGCACTCAACGCACTCAACGCACTCCCCAAAGGCCGCCAGGTTGGACTTCGACGCCGTGCTGGGTGGCGCCGGCGTCACCCGGCCGCTCCGCGGGGTCCGCAACGAGCCGCCGCTCACCGGCAACTCGCTCGACGATCTCATCGTGAGCTGTCTCGACCGCGATGGCGAGCAGCGACTGCAGCTCACCATCACGAACGCCGACCGCTCCGTCGGCGCCCGTGTGGCCGGCCGTCTCGTCCGTGAGTCCCACGGGGAGCCGCACAACGTGCACGTGACCTTTCGCGGAGCGGCCGGACAGAGCTTCGGCGCGTTCTGCGTCGACGGTATGACGCTGGATCTGCACGGGGTGGCCAACGACGGCGCCGGCAAAGGGATGTCGGGCGGCACGATCATCATAAGGTTGCGGCCGCGCGCGGCGGACCATGTCCTTGCCGGAAATGCCGTTCTGTATGGCGCAACCGGTGGACCGGTGGTCGAAGGTACGGGAGACCATGCCTGCGAGTACATGACCGCGGGCGCGGTGGCGATTCTCGGAACGACGGGCGTCAACGTCGCGGCCGGAATGACCGGCGGTATGCTCTTCATTCTGGAAGCGCGCCAGGCTTCCCTCCATCGCGACTCCGTCGTCGCACGCGAGCTGTCTGCCGACGATGATGTCCTGCTGCACGAGCTCCTGGTCGCGCATCGTGAAGCAACGGGCAGCCGCCGCGCCGCTTCGCTGCTGGCAAACTGGGCCACCGCCCGGCGCCGTTTCCTGAGCGTCGTTCCCATCGCTCTGGCCACGATCGAAGAAACAACAATCCAGAGACTCGCGCGCCGCGCGAGCTCATCGAGGTGAATACTTGAGCTCTTCCGATACTGCCTGGATGCTGGTTGCCACCGCCCTGGTCCTCATGATGACTCCCGCCCTCGGCTTCTTCTATGCCGGCATGGTGCGGTCGAAGAACGCTCTCAACACGTTGATGATGAGCTTCGCGCCGCTCGGCTTCGTCGGGCTGGCCTGGGCCATGGCCGGTTATTCGATCGCCTTCGCCTCTGGTTCGCGCTGGGCTGGCGGACTGCAGTACGGCGCGCTTCACGGCGTCGGCCTAGCCGCGCAGGGATCGATTCCTCACGTCCTGTTCATGGCTTACCAGGCCACCTTCGCCATCGTTACCGCGGCTCTGATCTCGGGAGCGATCGTGGAGCGGATGCGCTTCGTTCCCTACCTGGTATTTGTGACGCTGTGGTCGCTTGCCGTCTACGCTCCGGTCGCACACTGGGTATGGGGCGGAGGCTGGCTGGCGGGGCTTGGCGCTCTCGATTTCGCCGGGGGGACGGTCGTACACATCAACGCCGCCGTGGCCGCGCTCGTCGCGGCCATTGTCCTCGGGCCGCGGAACGACTACGGGCGGCAGGCGCTCGTTCCGCAGAACGTTCCGTTCACGCTGCTCGGTGCGGGCTTGCTGTGGCTCGGCTGGTTCGGCTTCAACGCCGGGAGCGCGCTCGCCGCGAACGGCACGGCCGCGCTTGCATTCACGAACACGATGCTCGCGCCGATGGCCACACTCTGCGTCTGGATCATGCTCGACCTGGTGCGCACGGGTAAGGCCACCGCCATTGGCGCGGCCACCGGGATCGTGGTCGGTCTGGTCGCCGTCACGCCGGCCGCGGGCTTCGTCAGCCCGATCTCCGCGATCGTGCTGGGCGCGATCGCGGCAGTCCCGAGCTACTACGCACTGCTGTGGCGCGCGCGTACCCGTCTCGATGACTCGCTCGACGTCGTCGCCGCTCATGGCATCGGCGGCACCGTCGGCGCGCTGCTCACCGGCGTGTTCGCACAGAAGGCATGGAGCGGCGGGGCGAATGGGCTGTTGTTCGGCAACCCGGCGCAGATCGCCATTCAGGCGGCCGCCGTCGCGGCCACGATCGTCTTCAGCGGTGTCGTCACGTTCGGATTGCTGCGCCTCATCGCTCTGGTCATGCCGCTGCGCGCGATGGCCAGCGAGGAAGGGGTCGGCCTCGACATCACCCAGCATGGTGAAGAGGCGTACAGCCGCGGCGAAGGAGCGATTCTCATCCTGCCGGATGCGGAGCTCTATGGCGGCACGGAAGGCGAAATCCTGATTCCGGTGGAGACACGCTGATGAAGCTCATCGTGGCCATTGTCCGTTCCGAAAAGCTGAACGCGGTCCTCGAGTCGCTCTACCGCGCCCAGGTGCGCGGGCTGAGCATCAGCCGCGTGGAGGGGCACGGAGGCGAAACCGAGCGTGTGGAGACGTATCGAGGCACGACCGTCAAAGTCGGCCTGACCGAGAAGGTACGTCTGGAGATCGGCGTCTCCGACCACTTCGTCCAGCCCACTGTCGACGCCATCGTCGCGTCCGCACGCACAGGCAATGTCGGAGACGGCAAGATCTTCGTTCTGCCGGTCGAGAAGGTAGTGCGCATTCGCACCGGCGAGGAAGACCAGCTCGCCGTCACCCCCGTCACGCTCGAGGCCGCGGGTTGATGCCGGCGATCGCGGCCACCCCGGCGGCGCGTTTGTCGCTCCGCGCTCTTGGCACCCCCGAACCTCTCGTCCGCGCCTTCGCCAGGCGCGTGCAGCAGGAGGGCGCGCTCGATCTCACGCAGGGCGACTACAGGAATTCCGACTTCGCGCCGCATCCGGAAGTCGTCCGGGCCGCCCAGCGGATCACCCGTAACACGGTCCACAGCTACGGCGCCGCCGTCGGGCGCCTCGATGTCCGACGCGAGATCGCCGATCTGGTCAACCGCGATGGTCTCCGCGACTATCCCGGTGCCGGCGTCCGCTTCCTGCCCGACGAAGTGATCTTCACGCCCGGCACGCGAGCCGGGCTGGGCGTGATTCTGGAGGTCCTTGGCGACGACGGAACGGGCGTCGTGGTGCCGCGCCCGAGCTGGGAGTATGACTGGTTCATCGAGCGCGCCGGGAAGAGAATCGTGGAGTTGCCGTCCGCGGCGCCGGATTTCCTGCCTCATCCTGAGGCGTTGCGGCGCATTCTCGGGCGCGGCGGCATTTCATGCCTGATCCTCAACAATCCCCACAACCCCACCAGCCGCACCTACCCGCGCCTGCTTGTCGAGGAGCTCGTGGCCGTGGCTGTGGAGCACGGCGTTTACGTGCTCTATGACGCCGTCTATCAGCGCCTCGACTACGCCGACGCATTCGTGAATCCGGCGTTTGCAAACGACGAATGGCGCGATTGGGTGGTCTTGCTTTCGGGTCTCTCGAAAATGGATATGTTCGGCGCGTCGACCGGCGCACGGGCGTGCTGGATGGTCCTTTCCGATCGGATCCGCGTGGACGGCGTGCGCGCGCGCGACGTCGTCGCAAATCTGTCGGCGTGGTTGTTCGCCACGCCTTCGACGCTGGCGCAGGATTGGGCGCTGGCCGCGCTTCAGAGTCCGCTGGCCGCGCTGCGGCGGCCCTCGCCGCGCATGCGTGCGCGGCGCGATTTCATGGCCGGCGCCGCGGACGCACTGGCCGGCCTGGGAGTCGAGCGCACTGACTTCGGCGGAACGTTTTATGCGCCGCTCGCCTTTCCCCGGCTCGCCGGCGAGCGCTTTGATCGCCGGCGCAACGGCATGTGGGAGCGCGCGGTGGTGCGCTCGTCGGAAGACGTATTCGACTTCCTCCTCGCCGGCGGTGTCGGCGGCATTCCCTTCGCCGCATTCGCCGGCGGCGATGCCTCGCGCTACGGAGCGTGGCAACGCTTTTCGTATGGGTCGAAGGATGTCAGCGAGCTGGCCGTGTTCATGGAGCGCGTACGGATAAGGATCGAGCGACAGGGGCGTCTCGGCTCCGGTGGGGCTCCTGGTGCCAGCGGTCCGAGAGCGCATCCGCTCGACCGGCTCGATGTGGTCGCGTTCGGGGAGGCGCGGCGCCGCTTCCTCGAGATGCCTCCGCAACCGGGGACGCGGCGTCTCACGGGCACGAAGCATCCCGACTCGACGGCGCATCGCGCGGCGCAACTCGAGCGCGCCGTTCGGGCATGCCCCGAAAATGCGGCAGATCGCTCCGACCGCATATTGACGCACATGGATTGGAACCCGCTCGTTGGCGCGCATGAGGAGCTTGAAGAGACGATCGCCGACCTGCTCGGCCCGTGCAACGAAGTGTCGAACTTCCCGAGCGGGCCATTCTTGAACTGCTGGGTCTCGGCATCGTGCCAGGGGAGGAGCGCCATCTGCTGGTGCGCGTACCGAATCCATGGATCGAACAGGACGAGGAGAAGATCGCAAAGATCCTCGCTTCGATCGCGCGCGCGAACTTCGTCTTCCATCTCGCCTGCGCCCGCATAGGGATCATTCCTGCGCGGAACGCGATCTATGAGATCGCTGTCCCCCAGGTGAACGCACTCGCCGACGTCGGCGCTCTGCTGAAAATCGGGACGCTCTACCGCGAAGCGGTCGACGGCCTGTTCCATGGTGCGCCGGAGTGCATCGACGCCTTCCTCACGGCGCGCGTTCCCGCCGGGCAGCGTGCGCGGCTCATCGAGCGCGTCTCGCGCGTGCGCCTCGTGCCGCTCGTGGAAAACGTCGGCGCGCTCGCGCACCTGCCCGAGCTGATCGAGGCCTACTACGACGGGCTGTGCAGAGCGAACCTGCAGGAGACGTTGGTGACTGACGGCGGTGAAGCGATTGTGCGCGTCTTCGTGGCCATGTCCGATACCGCGGAGCAGAGCGGGAAGATCGCCACCGACGCCGCGTACGCACTGGCCATGGCATCGCGCCAGGAAGCCGAGCGGCGCATGGGGTTTCGTGTCACATTTCTCATCGGTGCCGGACGGGCGGGATTCCGCGGCGGCTTTGATCCCGAGCATCCCGGCGTCATCGACCAATTCACGCCGGCCGACGGCGTGACGATGCAGGGAATCCGCGCCGATACGCCGGAAAAGGCACAGCAGCTCGCCGACCGCTACAGGAGTGCCGCGGCGCGGTTGCCGCCTTCAAGGTTGCCGGGCCATGGCCTTCCAGGAGAAGACGACCGCGCCTTACGCGAGTTGATGCGGAGGAGCATCGGCGCCCACACGGCCACACTGTTGCGGATCGCGCCGCTCATCGCGCCGTTTAGCGGCCTGGTCCCGCAGACGCGGGTTCGCATCCGCACTACGGGATCGGTCCACTACGGCCGATCGATCCCCGAGTATCCTGAGGAATGGGGCGGCGGCCGCAATCTGCCGGACAACCGCGACCTCCGAGACGCCTGGCCGGAAGGGGTGACGCTTCCTCGGGCCATCAACTTCAACCTCGGGTGCACGAGCCTGGGTCTGCCCGCGGTGGTGAGCGACCTGCGCGCGCTCGATGCACATGCGGCCACGCTACTCGGCCGTCACGCTCCCGGCTACCGGGAGATTCTGGCCGCCGAGCTGCCGTATTTCGTCCGCGAATCGGTCGCGCTGATCTTTGGCCGGTCGTTCGCCGGCGACATCGCGCATTTCGTCCTCGCCGCGGCCACGCTTGGCATCGACGCCGGCGTCCGCGAAGAGCTCGTCGGGCCGACATCGCTCTTCGCCATGCTCTACCTCCGCTACATGTCCGACGACGCGGACGGTTGGGACGAGACGAAGGAGCACGAGACCCGAGCGACGCGCGAGGAAGAGCTGATTCGCCGGACCGGTACAGTCGATTTCGCGGGACTTTGTCGCCTGCGCCCCGGCCATCGTTGGTCTCATCTCGAGACGTTGATCGATCACGACGACCTCCCCCGTCTCCTGCTCTCCCGCGAGCTGACGGCCCAGGAGAAGCGCCAGTGCGTTGACGCGCGCATCGAACGCTGGCTGCGTACGTTCCGCCACGCGGCCGCGAACGATCTCCGCCGCCAGTGGGCAGCGCTACGCGTGCTCCCCCGTCCCGATCTGAAGCTGGCCGCGATCGAGACGATGATCGCGCTCGAACACCTGAGGGGCCGCCGGGGGGCGTAGCGGCACGTCTCATCGCTGCTCACTTGAATTGTTCCCTCGAGATCCTTGCCACTCCCTTCGTCTCGACGAGGTACAGGGTGCCGACGATTCCAGTGAGAGTGTGAGAAATGCGGCCTAAACGCAATGGCCTGAACTTAATCACCGTCGGAGCGCTGGCGTCTCGCCGGCTGGCCCGGCGTGCGTCCCGCCGCCGCGGTTACCGCAGATGTTTGGAGTCTTGCCGGTCGTAACGTCGGCTCGTTAAGTTGATTTTTCGGAACGACGCGCGGCTGCGCCGCCGGCACAGACAAGAGTGTCTGTGCCACATTCGTTCCGGCAAGACTCCACTCTTCTGCCAATACCGAGGGCCAATGTGGCACAGACACTCTTGTCTGTGCCCAGCGGCGTGAGCCGCGCGTCAGGATAGGGACTCTCGACGAAACGGAGTGGCGAGAAATAACAGCGTGCGGTCGATTCCACCCGCAGGTGAAGGGAGGAAAAGGGAGTCACGCGGCCAAGCCCTGATCACGGCTGCGCTACCGCGCGCCGCCGGGGGACCCCGATCATCGAGTAGACCCTGGAATCCCGCTGCCAGGCGATTGCCAGGGCACCGTTCTGGTACGCCCACTTCGGGACCTCGCCGCTGATGCTTCCGATTCGTTGCGGCGGGTAGTCGATGAGGGTTCCGTCCTGGCGGAGGCGGAGCGCCCAGAGCTCGTGATCGTGGCTGGTGGGCTCTGGCAGCTTGCTCCAGACCACCAGATAGTTCTGGCCTGTCCAGAAGGTCTCCAGCGAGTCCTTCCTGTCATCCCCCGGAGAATCGATCCGGCTGGCGGCGGGCATGCTGCCATCCGCCAGCACCCGGCGGCTGGCGATGAAGGAGTTCGTCCCTTTCATGCCGCTGATCCAGGTGACCAGAAAATCGTGGCCGTCCGACGTGATCGCGATCGGATTCGCCAGCGCCTGTCGTGACGCCATCTCCCCGATGTCGATGAACTGGTTATCGACGATCAGAACGCCATGCAGCGCGGCGCCGGGGTCGACGTATGCCACGAGAGTCTCCGATGCCGAGGCGCCGGCGAAGACGCCGTTGTAGAGCGCAGCCGCCCCCGTGAAATTCTCCGAAAGCGAGAACGACGTACCGATCTGCCGAGGCGCGGCGTCGATCGCTGCGCCGTTCGCGTCGAATCGCTGCGCGTAGAGCGGCAGGATTACGAACGGATTTGTGACCGGTGCCGGGTCCGTCCAGAGACAGAGAAAGCCGCTCCCGCTCCAGAAAGGATTCTTCGTGGGAAGAGCGAACGGCAGGCCGGCCCCGTCGGCGTACCTCGCGGTAAAGGGAGCAGCGTACCCGCTGATGATCAACGGCCGGTTCAGTCCGCGGATGAATGTGTACGTGCCGTCGCTGATCGGCAACGATGACGCGCCGCTGCTTACGTTCGTCAGCCGTGAGCCGCCCTCGTTCCATGCCACCGACGGGCCGGCCGGGGTGAACCCGATGGCATTGAGGCTCTGCGCGTTGAAGAAACGATGCACGAATCGCCCGGTTCCGGCGCTCTCCGCGCCTCGAACGCGAGTGTAGTAGTCGGCGTCACTCCAGACGAGAAGGGTACTGGCACCGTTGGACGCGAGAGCCGCTTTCCCTCCGTCCGCCAACGTCACCGCGGATGCCTCGACAGCGGCCGTGGCGTTGACGCGAATCGATTCGATCGCCCTCGATGCCGCGTTCTGCCAGGCCACGCGATACCCGGTGCCGTCCCAGGTGACCGCAAGAGGATCGGCTCCCGAGGCAACGCTCACGGTAAACGCAGGGGCGTCCGGCAGCCCTCCGGGATCGAGATGCCGGGCACGGATGGCCTTCGACGCCCCTTCGGCCCAGACCACAAGGAACCCGTCATCGCCGTCGGCGATGCTGACGGAACCACCCGCGGCGTTGATCTGGCTTGCACCCAAAAGCGCGCCGCTGGTCATGGTGCGGGCCAGGACCCCTTCACGTCCCGCCCATGCGATCACGGTGACGCCGTTTCTGGCGGCGAGGACGTCGCCCGGGCGGTCATTGACGAGGATGTCGTTCTGGAGAATCCGTCCGTCCACACCCACGCGCGTGACGATGTCACTCGCTTCGTAGGACGACACGGTCTCCTTCTCGATCGTCGTCAGGACGATGTACTGGCTGCCATCCCAGACCACGCTGCGCGAGCCGGACATATCGTGGGCTGAGAACTGGGCCCGCGTCGAGCCATGGATACCGAATGGAGTGGAATCCATCGTTCCGTCCGCCGACACCCGGACGGCGCTGGTTCCCCCCAGCCCGCCGAACACGACCAGAAAATCATGACCGTTGGATGCCACACCGTCGACATTGCCGGCGCCGAAGAACAGACCGCTCGACGCCAGCACCGGCTGTCCGTCGGCGCCGACCATCATCACCGCGTGCGCATTGCCGCCATAGATCCGGTCCTGAGACGTCACCACCAGGAAGTCTTCGCCGTTACTGGCCACGGAGGAGGAGGACCCCGGGAAGGGATTGTCCGTCGTCGCCGGAACTCCGATGGCACGCTCGGGCTGAACAAGCGTCGGGATCTGCGTTTGCGCGGTCGCAGAGACCGCCAGCGTGATGCCGATGAGGGGGAGGAAACGGAGAATGTTCACGATGGTCTGTTACGGGAGTGGGGGCGGGCGTGTCCATTGGACTGGGACCGCGGTCCGAGCTTCGTTCGCTGGGCTTCGGTAAGTACGAATAACACAACGCTCGCTCCAGTACACGATTCATGTGGCTGCAAGCGCCTTTTTTTCAACAGGTTGTAGGCCTTCGAAAAAACGAAGGTCTGACCCCCCGCTTTCACGCGAAACCTGCTGGCCAACCCGCCGGCATCCTTTAGCCGCGGCTCGGGAAGATCCCCTTGACCGCGATCGCGTAGACGGCCGCCACAACCTTCTGCTTCTCGACCTTCACGCCCGTCGTGGGAGTATTCAACGTCTCTCCGACTTTTAAGGCCTGATCGGAGTAGCGCGTCCATCCGGCGCCGATCGGGGCGCGGCTACTCAGGTTGGGGAGGGCAAAGTTGGTCGAGCCGTCGCCGCCGTACATGGTCCCGAGGATGGAATAGAGCGCCATGTGATCGGCGATCTGCAGAGTCCTGCCGTCGCACGGCATCCATCCCGCCGGCAGGGTGGCCGTGGGGAAGGGAGCGATCTCACCGATGAGCGGGGCTCTCATGCAGGCCTCAACGGAAACATGCCTTCCAGGCAGATGATGTAGCGGAGGGGGACGTAGGCAATCTCGCCAGCCGTCGCCGAGGTGTCGATCGCGGAGCCGAACCGCGTGCCGAGTGGGTACCGCGCATCAGCCCCCATGGGCGTGCAGCCGCGGAGGTCCGGAACGGCAAACGTTTGGGCACGGTCGCCGCCGAAGCGATTCTCGAGAATGGCAAAGGCCATCGCAAAGCGGTTGATGTGGAAGAGGCCGCCGTCGCACTCCGTCCACCCGTTCGGGATGAAGTCGCCGGCGAACGAGCGGATCTCGCCGGTGTACGCGTCGTCGAATCTCATATGCCTGCCGCCCTCGATCGCGATGATGTAGTGGAGCGCGAGGCAGGCTGGGGCATCGCTATTTCCCTGCCACCCGCGCGCGATGTCTCCCGGTTTGCCGAGCGGGAACTTCGCGCTCGGGCCGATGACGGCGAAGGCGCGGTAGTCGGGCAGCGCGAACGTGGTCTTGCCGTCGCCGCCGTACGTGGTGCCGAGATTCTTGAAGAGGTCGGGATGATCGCGGATCGGAAGCGTCGATCCGTTGCAAAATGCCCATCCTTCCGGCGCGTAGTCGAAGCCGATCAGGCGGATTTCTCCACTGTACGCATCTTCGGCCACGAGAACCGGGATCATAGCGCGAGGGAGACCGTGCGAGGTTCTGATTCGATGGCCTTTTCCGCCAAATCTGTGGGTGATTTCCGATTTTGCTTTAGTATATTGATGAGACTGTTCCGCAGACGCCGCATGTGTAGGGTGTGAGCTGGTGGGACCCAAAGGAACGAACGAATGATCCGTCCGATGAGTGTGTGTTTCAGGTCCCGCGTCCTCGCTGCCATCTTCGCCGCCGCGATTCTGCCGGCGGGGACGCTCCTCGCGCAGCAGGTTCTCTACGTCGGCAATGACAACCCTTCCGGCGGCGTTCAGCAGTACACCCTCCCGATCTCGCCCAGCTCGACGCCGAACTTCACGTTCGCCGCGAGCAACACGGTGTCCGTCGGCGTGGACGTTTCCGGCAACGTAGCCATCGGCGACTTCACCGGAAACCTGAAGTTCTTCACCGCCCCGATCTCGGGAGCGAGCACGCCGGCCGCGAGCTTCGTCAACGGAGCCGGTCCGAACACCGGTCAAATCATCTTCAACCCTGCCGGTCAGATGTTTGCGTCGACGTTCGGCGCAACCGTAAACCGCTTCACCCCTCCCTTCACCAACGCCACCACGCCGTCTCAGAGCATCACCGCCGTCGGCCTGACGGCCTCGGCCGGCATCGTGTTCGATTCTGCCCAGAACCTCTACGTCGCCAACTCGGCCGGCCCCGGAAGCAATCTTTTCGTCTTCGCGCCGCCCTACACCAGCGCGTCCGTCATCACGCCGGCCGCCGCCGGCACCGCGTACCGGAAGATCGCCATCAGCGGTTCGCAACTCTTCGTCGCCTCCGTCGCTCCCGGTGTCGGAAAGGTCGACGTCTATACCCTTCCCCTCACGAATGCGAGCACGCCGGCGTTCTCGATCACGTCAGGCATGGATACGCCCGAGGGCCTGGCCGTCGACGCAAGCGGGAGACTCCATGTCGGTAACCTCGGCGCGGTCAGCGGATCGGTGGTTGTCTACACCGGACCGTTCTCCGCCGCGAGCGTACCGACAACGACGCTGCCCTTTGCACCGGGGTTCTCCATCTTCGGGATCGCTATCGGTGTGACTTCCGCTGCTGTTTCGGGCGCCGTTCCAGCGCTCGGTATGACCGGTCTGATCGCCCTCTGCGCGGTTCTTGCCGCCGCCGGACTCATCGCCATACGCACGCGGACGTAACGCAGCCGCGAACGCCCTCGAACTGTGAACGCCGCTCCCTCCGGAGCGGCGTTTCGTTTCTCGCCGAAACGGAGCACCGGCGAGACGCCCGCGCTCCGACCGTGAACACCTACCCGGGAGTATCCGCCGCCTTTAGACCGCATTTCTCACACGCTGAGTGGAATTGCCGGCACCTGTTGGTGGCGAAACTTGGGGACGATGTGGAGTTGTGCGAGCGGTTCGTTCTCGGCAGTACCTCCAATCGAGAGTCCTTCTGCTCTGAAGATAGGGTGGTTGGTGGAAATCAACTGCGTTTCGATGCGCTCGAAGGCCCTCTCTCTCTCATTCTCGGCAGCGCCCTCCCGTCGAGAGCCCTTCTCCCCCAGCGCTTTTCAGCTGGGGGAGAAGGTGCCGAAGGCGGATGAGGGGGCCGTTCTCGCGAGATCTGAGGCATTGATCGACGGCCGCCTGGATCATTTCGACGACGATCTCTGAGTCACGAACCAATTGTTCGTTCGGAATGCGAAGCATGTGCAGACCACGCCGGCGAAGGTAAGCGGTCCGACGGTCGTCGTATTCGTCCGTTCCCGGTGAACCATGATGAGTTCCATCGAGCTCGATCACCATCTTCAGCTCCGCGCAGTAGAAATCGACGATGTAGTGTCCGATCGGTACTTGCCGCCTGAATTCGTAGCCGATGAAGCGTCGGTTGCGCAGCCAGGACCACATGCGGCCTTCCGATCGAGTGGGATTTCGGCGCATCGCACGCGCATGCCGTTTCATTCGCGACGACATCCTGGGCATCGACATAAAGTACCTCGGTGCCTTGGTGTTCTAAGACGAGTAGCGAGGAACGTTCACGTGCACAATTCACTCGTGCGCAACTTAGGCTCTCGTGAAACGCCCCCTCATCCGCCTGTCGGCACCTTCTCCCCCCCGCGGTTTTTGCGGGGGGAGAAGGGCTCTCGATTAGAGAGTATCGAATCTCGGAACGAGGTTCACGTAAGTGCGTAGCTCTAGAAACTGCTTACAAGAACTCTCCCGAATCAGCACACTCTCGGCGGGCCTCTACCGGTTGTGGATGAGAGGTCCCAACACCGAGCCCTCGACCGCTGCGCGAACGTTGGCAGGACTGCTGTCGATGGTGCCTGGGCCGCCACCGGTGTGCGAGACCAGGCCGAACTTCGTCGCCAGGACAACCTGTTCGCGGCGGTCCTTGATGGCCCGGCCCACCAGCTCTTCGTTCGTGTAGGGGCCGTAGATTTCAGCGGTGTCGATGAGCGTCACCCCCAGGTCGAGAGCGCGGTGGATGGTGCGGATCGATTCGTCGTTGCTGCCTGCGCCGATGTTGTAGTACCCGGCCATCGACATGGCCCCCAGTCCTATGCGGGAGACGTCCAGTCCGCCGATCGAAACATGCTTCATGGGTGTTCCTCCGTTCTCCGAATGACCGGTGACCTGCCTTGACTCTTTGTGCTGACCACTTCGTTCATTCGATTCGCTGACACCCGTTATAAGCCTGGGGGGCGGTGCAATCCTTGATCGATCCTTCCAATGTTTTGCACGATTCTTCCGAAATGCGGGCGCGGCGGACTCGCCGAGTACACTAGTCAGCTCCTGGAGTCCACTAGTGGACTCGTGGAGTCGACTAGTGGAGTCGTGGAGTCCACTAGTGAGCTCGCGGAGTCCACTAGTGGACTCGTGGAGTCGACTAGTGGACCCGTGGAGTCCACTAGTGAGGTCGTGGAGTCCACTAGTGGAGTCGTGGAGTCGACTAGTGGACTCGTGGAGTCCACTAGTGAGCTCGTGGAGTCGACTAGTGGACTCGTGGAGTCGACTAGTGGACCCGTGGAGTCCACTAGTGAGCTCGCGGAGTCGACTAGTGGACTCGCGGAGCCCACTCATGGACTCACCGGCTCTTTGAACTTCCCTTTCTGGTGGGTTGTTCATGTCAGGACCCTCCCGTCCGGAACCTTCAGCACCCTATAGGTGTTTAAGTAAAGAGGGGGGTAGGGATATACCTCGGTCGCGACACTCCTCTTCGAAGGGAGGACGTCTGCGCATGGAAGGATCGCCGACACGGCTGCAGAAGTTCATCGGGGAACTCGGGCTCAGGACGCTGGACATCGTCCGCGAAGCAGAGCGGATTGCTTCTGAAGAAGGCCGTGAAGCGATCAGCAGAAGGCAATTTCAAAGGTTGAAACACGGGCACGCATCTGCCACGGCCGAAACGATTTACATCGTCGTCGCCGCCATCCGCTCGGTGACCGGCATGCTCGTCCAGGCCACCGACCTCTTCGTCCTGCAGCCGGCCACCCCTCGGGCCGGTGGGCTTTCGTGGGAGCTTTCCTGGCCGCGGCCCGAGCCTGTTCCGGTATCCTCTCGCCGGACCTCCGGTGGTCTCTGGAGTACGGTGAGAAGCGTGACCGATCCATCCCCCCCGACCAACGCCAGCGAATTCGAGGCGCTCTATGTCGAGTACGGCGTGCTTCTGCGCGCGATCGCCATCCGCCGTTACAACATCCCCCCCGACGACGCAGAGGCCCTGGTCCACGACATCTTTACCGCCTACCTCCAGCGCCGCGAGTATGTGCGCGAGCTCAAGGGATGGCTGATCGGAGCCATCGGCAACGCCTCGAAGGACTATCTGCGCCGCCGGAAGCGTGAGGAACCGCTTCTGCCGGAGCACGACCAGAAGCCCGATCAGGCTGCCGAGGAGAAGGCCGAGCGCTGGATGACGACCATGACCGTGGCCATGGTGATGGCCCGCCTCGGCGAGAAGTGCCGGGAGACGCTCCGCCGCTACTACTTCCACGAGGAGTCGAAGGAATCCATCGCCGAGCAACTGGCCACCTCTCCCGGCTACGTGCTCCAGCTCCTGGTCTCCTGCCGCCGCCGCGTTCGCGAGCTCTATGACGCCATGAGGTCTTCCAAATGAACATTCACTACGGGGATGACGAGTTGTCGGCCTTTGCCCTGGCCCCTTCGCTGAGCGCGGATGCCGAAGCCATCGAGCAGCACCTGGCCGGTTGCAATGAGTGCAGCGGGCGGCTTCGATTCATCGACGAGCTGGACGACGCCTTCCGCAACCCGGAGATGTGGGCGGTCGCCGACCGGGTCCTGACCCGCCCGCAGCGTCTCGAGGCCGCGATGGCGGAGTACCTGCGGATCGAGAAGGAGGATGCCGATGCCAAGGCCCTGCTGGCGCCGCTGCTCAAATCGCCGATCCGCTTCCGCTATGTAGACGTCGATGCCGACGCCCGTTTCCATACAGCCGGCGTGGTGCGGAAGCTCTGCCGCGCCGCGCATGCCCGCCACGAGCAGCAGCCGCAATTCAGCCTCCAGCTCGCGGACGCCGCCTGCCGCATCGCCCTCGGCCTGCCGAAGAGCAGCAAAGACCGCCGTTCCGTGCTGGCCCTCGCGGTCCGCGAGCGCGCCAACGCCTTCCGCTACCTCGGCCGCTTCGCCGAGGGTCTGAAATCCCTCGCCGATGCCGAGAAGCTCTTCGACCGGTCACCGGGGACGGATCCGTTCGACGTGGCTGTGGTTTGGTATATCAGGGCGACAATCTATTTCGAGACGGAGCGGCCTGCGGAAGGAGTGAGCCTGGCTCGCGCTGCCGCCGCTATGTTTCATGACTACGGAGATGTATCGCGCGAGCTCAGCGCTGTGATGGCCGAAGCTTCCTGTGTTCTTTTCAGCGGTCAAGCCGGCGAAGCTGCCGAGGCTTTTGAGCGAGTAGCGGCAATCGCTCGACGCGCTAACGATGCGAACATGCTTGCGCGCGCTCTGCAGAATGCTGCGACGGCCCACCTGTCGGCTCAGGACCACGTGAAGGCGGGCCAGCGACTGCTCGAAGCAGTTTCCATCTTCGATCAGCTTGGGCTTAGTACGGAACGTGCCCGTAGCATGTGGAAACTCGCCAGCGTCGTTGTGGCAGAGGGGCACTTGAGCGAGGGCGCAAAGCAACTCGCCGAAGCGCAGTTGGAATTGAGCAGGCTGGGGTTGATGAACGACGCCGCTTTGGCGACTCTCGAGTGGGCCGAAGTGCGCCTCGCGATTGAAGCACCCGAAGGTGTAGCCGATGCCTGCCGCGCGATCCTGGTTGACTTTAAGTCCGAGGGAATGACGAGGAATGCTCAGGTCGCACTCGCCTACCTTCATGAAGCACTCCAGTCAGGAGCAGCTACACCAAAGGTCGTGCGACTAGTCAGGTCGTACCTTGAAGGTCTCCCCAGCAGGCCCAGCCTGCCATTCGTTCCCGTCGTCTGAAAATTCTCAGCGACGAGTGTCATAACTCACCTGCGCCGAAACACTCCTATATAGGGGCGTCCCGAACGGTCCGGCCTTGTTCGGCGTGAGGAGAGTTCATGCAAAGCATCCGAAAGTATGCCGTTGGTGTATTCATTGCAGTTGCGTTGGTTCTCGCGCTGCCGACGTACGCTTCGTCTCCGGTTGGCAATACACAGGGCGACTCTCTGATCGCCAGACTCAAGGCATTCATCGTTAAAGCCTTCGACTATAGTGGCATATCCCTGCCCCCCGGCTGACCAACGCGCGCGAGCTCCCACCCCAACTCTGCGAAAAACGGAGCGCTGGCGTCTCGCCCCCGAGCCGCCTGACTCCCAGGCCACTTGCGACTCGACACTGGAGTTGGACGTTACTGGCGCCAAACCGGCGAAGCCGGTATAAGAACCGTAGCCCCCGGCTTCAGTCGGGGGTCACAGTGCCGTCCAGTTGTGAGCCCGCTTCAGCGGGCGGCAGATCATGTCCACCGGTGTCGTGCATCGATCGCGACGCGATGTCGTCGCAGGAGTCGATCGAGCTCCTCCTGAACCTCGGAAATCGTTCTGTCGCCCGCTGAAGCGGGCTCGGGATACCGGGGAATGCCCTGAATCCCCCGACTGAAGCCGGGGGCTACGGTTCTTACGGCTTCGCCGCGGGTCGTGCGGCTTTCGCCGCTCGACGAGTAACAGGGTGGCGACGATTCCAGTGAGAGTGTGAGAAAGCATTTAGGTCACCTCCGCGTGATTGCCCGGCCAGCGGCGAGGCGCCGCTGAGCCAGCCGGCGAGACGCCAGCGCTCCGGCCGCCTTGCACCCGTGCAAACTTTTTTTTCACCCTCACCTTCGCTCCGGTTGGGTGAAAAGGCACCAATTCCGGCACGTAGCCACTCCTCCGTAGAGAGCGAAGTGCCGCATAAGTGACTTATAAGTCCCACTTTTTTTCCGGGTAGGATTCTTCCCTCCTCACGGCTCTCCTCCTGCGTGACGGACAGAACCAGCCTCAGACGCCCATCGCCGCGGAACGGCTTCCAGCCCGTGCGGCTCCTTTGCGGAACGCGTTTCTGCAAAGCTGCGTCGCTCCCGTCACACTTGATCGGCACGCGTACGAGTGCCGCATGCCCGGAGGCTCCTGATCAGAGCCGTCCCGGTAACCAGGCCGCGCGTCCGCGCGTGTGGCGCCGCGCGCGGCCTTCAACAGGAGGAGAGATGTCCAAAACCAAAGCAGCGGGAGATGTGCCGCAGGTACCGGTTGATCCGGTGCCGGCACAGACCCCAACCGTCACGCATTACCAGCAGATCGCCGCGAATCTGGCCAAGGCCATCGACGACATGCTGGCGCTCATCCCCAGTTTCCTGGAGGCCCACCCCGACACGACGATTTTCGTCCGCACGCATCAGAACGTGCCGCTGACGTTCATCGCCACGGCCGTGGCCGCGGTCGAGGCCAATCCCGAGTTGAAGGGGGGCACCTTCGATGCCACCGAGGCCCGCGACACGCTGCAGTTCATCGACGCCTTCCGCCCGATGGCGGACCTGCTCAGCGCGGCGGCAAAGAACCTCACTTTCAGCATCAACTCCCGGAAGGCAAACGCCGGCAATGGAGCGCTGGAGGTCTATGCCATCGCCAAGCGCGTCGCCCGCAATCCGTTGAGCACGACCGTCTCTTCGCATGTCGGAAACCTCAAACGCGACCTGGGAAGACGCGGCCCCAGGAAGGCGAAACCGGCGCCAGGCACTCCCACTCCGGTTCCGGTTCCGGGCACTCCCGTTCCGGCACCAGCTCCGGGCACGCCCGCTCCGCTTCCCATTTCCACCATTCCCATGGAGTCAGTCATCGGAGGGCTCACCGTAGACGAGCAGCAGTGACGAGCAGGCATGACCGCGTGGCCCGCGGTCATGCCCTGAACACGTACCCCAATCCTCTGTGAGAAAGGAGATTCATGTCACCTGAGAAAGTACAACATCCGGCATGTTCTGTCATCCCGCTGCACATGCAGCGGCACCTGGCCGAGCATGGGGACGACGAGGTCCGCGAGCGCATCGCCTCGACGCTGTATCACAGCCGGCTGATCACCGACGGCCGTGCCAACGCGCTGAGGTCGACCGCCGCGCCGCCGCCGTTCTCCAACGGGAAGAACCGGCGCGTCTATGACGCCGGGCACTCCCGGCGACTGCCCGGCAAGCTGGTCATGGCTGATCATCGGGCCGTCAGCAGCGACGTCGAGGCCATCGAGGCCTTCGGCGGCTCCGGCGCCACGTTCGATTTCTACGCCCGCACCTTCTTTCGCAACTCGATCGACGGCAAGGGCATGCCCCTCATCTCCACCATCCACTACGGCACGAAGTTCGACAACGCCATGTGGGATGGAAAGCAGATGATC
>WNFG01001443.1_pt1 | contig 24136 bp, 21 predicted proteins | sample 5400431 | NCBI WGS metagenome assembly WNFG01 (sample SAMN13153346, study PRJNA577476) | soil metagenome | isolation source: 120 cm saprolite under Douglas fir tree site 2 hole 3 replicate 2 | place: USA:California | collected 2015-04-18 | reverse complement strand
GCGGCAGCTCGACCTCGCCCGAGCCCACGTTCTCGAGGGTGCCCATCTTGATCTTCTTGAAGCCGACCACCTTCTCGGCCACCAGCACCTCGCCCTGCTCGGCGAGCAGGCCCGGCGTCTCCTGGCGCCCGAAGCGCTGCAGGATCCACACCCCCTTGGCGGTGATCGCGTCGGTGAAGTAGTCGACCACCACCTTCTTCACGTAGGCGACCTTCTCCTCGTCCTCGCGGTAGTGGAGCTCCTGCACCTCGAAGGGCTCGCCCTCCACCATGTAGATCGCCTTGGGATAGATCATGGCGAAGGCGCTCTTCCAGTCGACCTCCGCGATGATCTGCCGCCGCTTCACCTGCTGTTGATCGCGCGCGGTGGTGTCGATGACCAGGAAGTTGTCCGAGGTCACGGTGCGCAGCGAGATGTGATCGGCCGGGTAGGTCTCCGAGCTCCAGTGGAAGTGCTCCCCCGCGCGGTGGAGCACCCCCTCGTCCTCGAGGGCGGCCAGGTGCGCCGACACGTCGCCCCCGAACGCTTCGTCCGCCCCCAGCGGCAGCTCGAAGGCCGCGCACTTGACGTGGTTGATGAGGATGAACGGGTTCTCCGGGTTGATCCGTGCGTGCTCGGGCGGCGCCCCGAAGAGGTAGTCCGGGTGCGCGGCCAGGTACTGGTCCATCGGCGAGCTCGTGGCCACCATCACCGCGGCGGACTCGCCGGTGCGCCGTCCCGCCCGGCCCGCCTGCTGCCACATCGAGGCGATGGTGCCCGGATACCCCGCGAGCACCGCCAGATCGAGATGGCCGATGTCGATGCCGAGCTCGAGCGCGCTCGTCGAGACCACGCCCAGCACCTCGCCCGAGCGGAGCCCCTGCTCGACCTCGCGTCGGCGCAGCGGCAGGTAACCGCCGCGGTAGCCGCGCACGATGCCGGAGTCGCCGGTCTTGTCCTCGACCATCTTCTTGATCGAGGCCAGCACCACCTCGGTGGAGAGCCGGCTCTGGCAGAACACGATGGTGGCGACCTTCTTCTTGAGAAAGCGCGCCGCGAGCTTGGAGGCCTCGCCGAGGTACGGGGCGCGGATGCCGAGCTCCGGGTTGACCACCGGGGGGTTGTAGACCATGAAGGTCTTCTCGCCGGTGGGCGCGCCGCTCTCGTTCAGCTCCACCACCCGCTCGCCGGTCAGCCGCTGCGCGAGGTCGCCCGGATTCGCGATCGTGGCCGAGGCCATGATGAACTGCGGGGTGGCGCCGTAGTGGCGGCAGATCCGCTTGAGCCGCCGCAGCACGTTGGCGAGGTGGCTGCCGAAGACGCCGCGATAGGCGTGCAGCTCGTCGATCACCACGTACTTGAGGTTCTGGAACAGGTTCACCCACTTGGTGTGGTGCGGCAGGATCCCGGAGTGCAGCATGTCGGGATTGGTGAGCACGAGGTTGGCCCGCGCCCGCACCGAGCGCCGCGCGTCCTGCGGGGTGTCCCCGTCGTAGGTGAACATCCGCATGTCGGGCAGCGACTTGGCCAGCTCGGTCAGCTCCGCGAGCTGGTCCTGGGCCAGCGCCTTCGTCGGGAAGAGATAGAGCACGCGCGCGTCCGGCTGCTGCACCAGCGCCTGCAGCACCGGCAGGTTGTAGCAGAGGGTCTTGCCGGACGCGGTCGGGGTCACCACCACCAGGTGCTCGCCCTTGGCCACCGCCTCGACCGCCTTGGCCTGGTGCGAGTAGAGCTGCTCCACCCCGCGCGCCTTCAGGGCCTCGACGATTCGCGGATCGAGCGAGGAGGGAAAGGGCGCGAACACCGCCGGCTTGGCCTCGAAGTGGCGGACCGCGCTGATCAGCGGCCCGGTCTCGAGCGACGTCAAGAGCTCGTCGAGGAGCTCCCGGATTTGCATGGCTCATCCTATGTTTAGTGAGCGCAAGTTGTCAACTTTGCGGTCACTGTCGAGTAACCCCGCTATTTCGCTACGAGGAAACGCCAGGGCGCGGCAAAAGTGTCCGCGTCTTGTCCGCCATCGCCTGCCGGGCCGCGACGTAGGCCCGGGTCGCATCGAGCGCCTCATGCATGCGCCGCGTGTTTTTGATGATCAATCCGGAGCCGCCGGGCCCCAAGGTCTAGATCGGCCCAGGCGAGACCAAGGATCTCGGCCTTCCGCCAGGCCGACAGCCAGGCGAACTCCGCGACGTCGGCCCAGGCGCCCCGCATCTCCGCGTGAATCACCGGCCACATCTCCGGCGTGACGACGGGCTCAAGGGAGCAGTGACCATGGCCCTGGGCCCCTCCATGCGGCGGCAGCCATCGCTGCCCACGCTGGAAAGGCTGGCGAAGGCCCTGAGGGTTCCCGTTGAGAAGCTGCTGAAGTAGGTCGTAGACGTGAAGGAGCCCGGCGCCCTGCTTGTAACACGGCCCGGGCGGTGGCCCATCACCCGTACCCCCGCTAAGGAGAGCGAACGATGAGCACGCTCAGTCTAGAGCACCCGTCTCACCCGCCAAGCCCCAGGTCCGCTCTGGGGGCCTCTCGTGACAGCCGTGGCGCCAGGCCGCCGCGTCGGCCTCTACTGCCGCGTCAGCACGACCGGCCAGACCGCCGAGAACCAGCTCCTCGCCCTCCGGGCCTTTGCCACCGCCCGCGGCTGGGCCGTCACGGAGTTTGTCGATCACGGCGTCTCCGGGGCGAAGGAGAAGCGGCCGGCCCTGGACGCCCTCCACGCCGCCGTCCGTGGCCGCACGCTCGACATCGTCGCGTGCGTGAAGCTCGACCGCCTGGCCCGGAGCGTCCACCACCTGGTGGCGATGGTCCGCGAGTTCGAGGCCCTTGGCGTGGACCTCGTGGTCCTCGACCAGGCGATCGACACCACCACCCCGGCCGGGCGGCTCCTCTTTCACGTCCTCGCCAGTATCTCGGAATTCGAACGCGACCTGATCCGCGACCGGGTCCTGGCCGGGCTCAAGCGGGCCAAGGCCCAGGGGGTGCGGCTGCCACGGGCTGTGGTGGACGTGCTCCGAGCCCGCGCCATGCTGGCGGACGGTAAGTCCCTCCGGCAGGTCTCCAAGGCGCTCCACGTGGCGCTGGCAACCCTGGCGCGGGCGGTACCCCGGGCAGCCAATGCGGGCCAAAGTGTTCAAGCCTGAGATCGGCGCGGTCTAATCTCGCTGCCTGTGCGGACGGTCGAGTCCCCGAGGGAGAGGGGCCGCGCAGCGTCCTCAGTCAGGGGCGAAGCGGTTCTTGTAGTTCAGCCTGAGCCGCAGGTCCTGGTCTTCCTTCCGAAGGAAGCAGTTGCCGAGGGCGAGGGCCTCGATGTCCGTGCCCATGAAGCAACGGAAGGCGTCCTCGGGAGTGCCCACGATGGGCTCGCCTCGCACGTTGAAGCTCGTATTGACCAGGATTGGGCACCCGGTGCGCTGGTGGAAGGCGGTCAAGAGCTCGTGATACCGCGGGTTGGTCTCGCGGTGCACGGTCTGGATACGGGCGGAGTAGTCCACGTGCGTGACGGCGGGAATCGCGGAGCGAGGGACATTCAGTTTCTCGATACCGAACAGATGCTGCTCGGTAGGGCTCATGGCGCGGCGGTGACGGTGGGCCACGTCGGCGACGATGAGCATGTATGGGCTCTCGGCGTCGAGGTCGAACCACTTGCCGGCCTCCTCCGCCAGCACCGACGGCGCGAAGGGCCGGAACGACTCGCGATACTTGACCTTGAGATTCAGGGTCGATTGCATCGTGGGAGAGCGAGGGTCGCCGAGGATGGATCGCGCGCCCAAGGCACGCGGGCCGAACTCCATGCGCCCCTGGAACCAGCCAACCGCCCGGCCGTCCACGAGCGCGCCGACCGTAGCCCCGATCAGCTCCTGGTCCGGAAGAACGGAATAGATGGCCCCGAGCTGCTTCAGACGCCGTTCGACGTCTTCCTGAGCGAACCATGGGCCGAGATAGGACCCCTCCATGGCGTCGAGGGGGTTCGGATGGGTTCTCGGCTGGGCCTTGAAGAGATGATAACCGCATAGGGCGGCGCCCAGAGCTCCACCTGCATCACCCGCGGCTGGCTGTATCCACAGCCGCGTGAACCGACCGTCGCGCAGGACCCGCCCATTGGTGACGCAGTTGAGGGCGACTCCACCGGCGAGGCAGAGATTGGGCAGTCCCGTCTCCGCGGCGATGGCTCGAGTCAGACGCAGCACGGCCTCGTCCGTCACCGCCTGGATGGACGCCGCGATGTCCATGTGCCGCTGCGTCAGCCGCTCGTCCGGGTCCCGGGGAGGGCCGCCGAACAGCTCGTCGAAGCGGGCATTGGTCATGCGGAGCCCGGTGCAATAGTCGAAGTAGGCGAGATTCAGGCGGAAGGAGCCGTCGGGCTTCAGATCGATGAGCTGGTCGAGGATGCGGCCGGCAAACTTCGGTTCGCCGTAGGGGGCGAGGCCCATGAGCTTGTACTCGCCGGAGTTCACCTTGAAGCCGGTGTAGTAAGTAAAGGCGGAGTAGAGGAGCCCGAGTGAATGCGGGAAGTGGATCTCCTTGAGGATCTCGAGCGAATTCCCGCGGCCGATCCCCATCGACGTGGTCGCCCACTCGCCCACGCCGTCCATGGTCAAGACCGCGGCCTCGGCGAACGGCGATGGGAAGAAGGCGCTCGCGGCGTGACTCTGGTGGTGCTCGGCGAAGAGCAGCTTCGCCTCGAGGCTCGCGCCCAACCCCAGGGCCTCGAGCTCTCGCTTGAGCAGGAGCTTCTGGAAGAGCTTCTCCTTGACCCATAGGGGTACGGCCATCGAGAAGGACGCGAGCCCGCGCGGGGCGAAGGCCACGTACGTCTCTAGGAGACGCTCGAATTTCAAGAATGGCTTGTCGTAGAAGACGATGTGGTCCAGTTGGTCGAGGGTGATCGCCCCTTCGCGGAGGCAATACTCGACGGCGTGCCGCGGAAAGCGCGCGTCGTGCTTCCTCCTGCTGAAGCGTTCCTCTTGGGCGGCGGCCATGATCCGCCCGTCGTCCACGAGCGCGGCGGCGCTGTCGTGGTAGAAGGCGGAGATGCCCAGGATCCGCACGGTCTTGCCTCAGAACAAGGTGTAGATGAACGGCGCCACCACGCTACCCTGCGTGAGCACGATGAGGGCGCCGAAGACGGCCAGCATGATCAGGACCGGGAGCAGCCAGTACTTCTTCCGCACCCGCATGAAGAGCCACAGCTCGCGAAGAATGGAGATCATGGGTTCTCAGAACTGTTGTCGCAGCGTGTCGGGAGCCGGCCCCGGCGGCCTGCGCTCGATCCAATAGGTGGACGCGGTCCGGTCGATCTGGAGGCTGAGCAGGTCTTTTCCCAGCAACCGCAGCACCAGAGCTACCGGCGTCACGGCGCTGTAGAAGACGAGCGCCATGACGGCCGGGGTGACGAGCCGCTGCATGAGTAGACCGAGCCGGAGCCAAAGGCGGTTGGCCGGGCCCAGCAGTTGGGGCCTGAAAAGGGCCGGCACCAGCAACACCACGGCTAGGGCGAGAGCCCAGGGACGCAGAGGTCGGTGCTGCACGAGCGGCCACAAGCCGAGAAGGCTGAGGGCCGCGGCGCCGGTAAAGCCAAAGGCTCGGTTGGACGAGTCCTTGAACTCCACGTCACGCGAGAAGTCCTCGTGGACCGCCGACCGCTTGCCGCTTCCCATGGTCACATCGGCCTCAGATCAACCCGACCAGCTTGCCGGCGAGCCAATGGCCGATCTTCTCGGCCCCTTGTGGCGTGTTGTGCTCGAAGTCGTAAAAATCGCCATCGGCGAAGTGCAGCTCGGTTGCGAGGTCCAAGCAGACCACGTGCCGCTCCCGACAGGTCTCCAGTGTGGCCGCGTTGACGCGGGCGAGCGCGCGGCCCTGATCCACGCCGTTGGGTCCCTCGCTCTTCACGATGCCGATGAGCCGGCCGTGTTCCAACCGATAGTCGGAGCGGGTCTGGGTGATGAAGACCGGCACCGCCCCAAGACGCTCGATCAGATTCGCGACACGGACGAGCCGGGTCTTGTACACGTCGAGGTTGGCCTCCAACCGAACCGCCTGCCAGCCGGCCGGAGCGGGCCGGTCGGTCCATTTCGCTCCGGAAAAATCTACCGGGCGGTGATGCAATTTGGCCCGGTGGGCTCGAATCGAGCCGGCCACGATGGTCCACAGACGAACAAGTGCGCTTCGCTGCTCGAGCTCTCGGCCGAACCTGACGACGTGGAGGCTGTCTCTCCACGTGTCCCCGACGAAGACGTCGTTTATGCCGACGTAGATCAGCACCAGGCGCGGTTTCAGATGAGGAACATAGGGAATCCAGAGCTCGAGATCCGCGATGATCCCGATCGTGCTTTGGCCATCGAGGCCGCCATTGGCCACGACGGCGTCGCGGCCGGTCTGACGCAGGGTCCGCTCCAGCACCGCCTGCCACGTCGTCTCTTCCGGAAGGTACAGCTGGTTCGTCGTGCTGCCGCCGAGGGTCAGGATGGTGATCCGGGCCGGATCGACGCCGGATCCGCGGAAGCCCATGGCATCGCGCTGGTAGATGAACTCTCCTCCCCCCGGATACAGCGGAGAGGCCGAAATAGTGACCTTGACGTTGCGCGCGATGGCAAGTTGCCCGAGCGGGTGCGCCCCGAGCCACTCCCCGAATATCAGCTCGGCCACGAGGACAAGGCCTAGCAGCACAGTCAGATTGACCGCGATGATGCGGAGGAGCTTCATGGGACTCGTCTTGTTCGTGCTGGAATGTCGTGTGTCATCCGACCGGCGGTAGTCTCCCCTTGCAGTCCGTGCGCGCGGCACGACTTTGATCGTGTCATGGCTGGGTTCCCCGAGCGTGGGGGCGGGACATGAATCCCCCGTGGGGACGACGCCCGGGCCGTAACGGCCGATTGCCAGTGCCTGGAGCAGACGTCAGGCGTCTGGTTCAGCGAGCGAGGGTGAGCCTACTCTCGGGGCGGCGCCCGCCCGAGGAAGGCCCGCTGCACGGCTAACGACACGAGGCGCGGCGCGCTTGGCGGGTCGAAGGGAACAGCCAGGAGGAGTGGTGGCAGGTGTGCGTCGTGTTCCAATTCGATGGCCCACGCCGCCCAGGTCAGAGAGACGATGACGTCATCGCCGTCGTCGTCGTCATAGATTCCGGCCATCCATGTCGGATCGGGCGGACTCGCGTAGGCGAGCGGAGAAACACTGACGAGGCAGGCAAGAAGCAAGAAGACCAAGGCACTACCTACTCTCATGACCCGGAGCCTACCCCCTGGATTCTCCCTCGGTCAAGCGGCGGCAAGACGTCGGAGCGGTGGGCAGAAAAGCCACGAGGCAAGCGGTACGGTGCGGTCACCGCTTGCCTCGCGTCGGTGAATCTGGAATGTTGGTGGAGCTGAGGGGGCTCGAACTTGAGAGATCCTCGCTAGGTCCCCTAGAAGACGACATCTTACCCCTCCCGGCCTCCCATCGTAGTTCACGCAAGAGTCGCGACCAAGGTAGTTCCACAGCACCATGTTCGCCACCCACCAACTCGAGCAAGCCTTGATCGCCCGCCGCCTATTGCTGGCTCAAATCGGGGGCCCGCAATCACCGAAATCGACTCGTCTCAGCTTTGAGGTGAATGTCGTGTGACCACCAACGCCACCCGGGCGAGTCCGGGAGCCCTTCGGTGAACCCTAGCACTCGGGAAGTAGGCGCGAATCGAAGTAGGTTTCCCCGGTACCGGCGTCGACCCGGGGGCCTCGCGGACTCCGGTTGTCGTCACTGCGCAAGGGGTCCGATATAGTAACGAGCTCCGCGCGACAACGGAGACGAGACGAGTCAGTGAGCGATACGCCGGTCCCCCCGCGTGCGCGCAAGAGACGAGCCATCGGCTCGACATCACGGTACCGAGCCGTTCCCAGAGTAGTGCCTCGGCTCGCTATCCGAGCACGAGGGATTGGCGGCGGAAGGCCGCGCCCTTCAGGCCCTCCCCGCGCCGCGCGTATCCCGGGCGGCCTTGAACCCCGCGCTATGGCGAAAGATGTTCGGCTTGCGATAGATCGCGAGGATCATGCAGCCTTCGTCGCTCCGCGTTTCGTGCTTAGAGTCAGGTTTCCGCCAGACAAATTCGCCTGCTCGGGCCATCCCTTCGTGATCGTAGAACGACCCTTCGAGCACCCAGGTCTGTTCGATCTCGGGGTGGCGGTGGAAAGGGAGCGACGCACCCGGTCGCCAGCGCAAGAGACACGTCATCTCGCCTTTCCCCGCGTCCTCATACAGGACCTTGATGTCGATGCCCTCGAACTGCGACGGCCGCCAAGGCATCTCGGCGGGCTTCACGTAGGTCGACCCGTGGACGGTCGGTTCGAGGGCGCCCTCCGTGCGGACCCGAGCAGACTTTCCACTCATCTCGACCCCCTCGTTCTCTCGTCGGCCAGGTACGGCAGAGGGATGTCTTTGACCGTGGCGATTGCTTTGTCCTCGGGCCACACGGTGCGGAGTGCCCCCGATTGCCACTGGTCGATGCACGGCGGGCACCGTTCGTTTTGGCCGCCCGCGTCGAGCTTGAGGCCGTCGCCGTTCGGATACGTACCAAGAGGGATGTCGAGGGCGACCGCGGCGCTGCGGATCTCGTCGACGTCACCGGCGTTCTCTACCTTGGTGAGCACGTTCGCCAAGAGCGAATAGGCCGCGACAAAAGACATCGCGTTGAAGCCGCTGGGCTCTCGACCCGTCCGGGCCTTGAGCCGCGTCACGTACTCGCGCTGGAGCGCCCTGCCGGTATCGTTCAGCGCTCCGGGGTGAATGAGGGCTGGCGCGTTCGCCGAGAGCACGCCTTCGGTTGCGGCGCCGGCGGCGTTCAGTGTGTAGAGACCGAAACCCGCGGATGAGGTCATGATCGCCGGCGGCCGGTATCGCTGAGCACGCATGGCTCGGAGAATACCCACCGCATCGCGGATGAAGGAGCTCGCGAACAGCACATCGGGCTTCGCCGCCTTCATCTTTCCCACGACGGCGGCGAAATCGACCCCGGTCCCGTCGTAGGCGCCTTCGTAGGCCCCCCGGAGCACGATCGGTACGCCGCGCGCGTCGAGTACCTTCACCGTCTCCGCGGCGCAGCTGATCCCGTACGCGCTGCTCTCATGGATCACGGCGGTAGCGAGGGCGCTCCTCTCCTTGCCAAGCCGCGGGGCCAGAACGTCAAGGACGTAGTCGACGGCGCACGTTTCGACGGGGGTCGCGAAGGTATTGGTGCGGAACGTGTACCGCGGTCGGTGCGCGAAGAGATCGGCCGTCCACGCCGTCTGGACCCAGAGGACCGCTCCGAGCCTCTCGCAGACCTCTGACACCTCGATCGAATGGTTCGAACCATAGCAGCCCAGGATGACCTTGACGCCTTCCTGCCTGATCATGCGTTCGGCCTCACGGGCCGCCTCATCCGGCGTATAGCCGTCGCCCCGGACCCACTCGACCGCGCGGCCGTGCACGCCCCCTTCGGCGTTTACGAGGTCCCGGGCGGCCTCCGCGCCGTCGAAGGAGTCGATCCCGAGTTCGGCAATTGGACCGCGGAACATGAAGATCGCGCCGATCTTGAGCGGCTCCCTCGCTCTGTGGTCGTGCGTGCTCATGCGAATCTCTCCCGCTGTTCGGGTCGTGGCGCTGACGAAGTGGCCGCGCGCCTGGTTGCGCGAGGATCGGCCTCAGCCGACGCGCCATCGGAACACCGAACTCGCCGGGTTTCCGATCATTCCCTGCCTCGCCCAGCTTTCTTCCTATTGGCTATATCCGTCAAGCGAAATTAATTGAATACATTGTTGATCGTTGCGAATATACACATCATGATCGACTTGAGGCAGCTCGCGACCTTCCGGGCCGCGGTCGAGCAGCGCACCTTCGTCGAGGCCGCGAAAACCCTCCACTACTCCCAATCTACGGTCACGGTGCAGGTGAAGCAGCTCGAGGCCGAACTCGGCACACCGCTCTTCACGCGAATCGGCAAGCGCGCGACGTTGAACGAGGCAGGCCGCGCACTCTACGAACACGCCGTGGCCGTGCTCGACCACGTGGACGGCGTGCGGCAGCGCATGACGGAGTTCGCCTCGGGCGAGGCGGGACACGTGCGGCTCGCCTCGATCGAGCCGACGGCGAGCCTTCGACTGCCGGCGCTCCTTGCAGGTTTCCTCAGTACGCGCTCCACACTTCGGCTCACGGTCGAGATCGGCGGGGCGCGGACCGTAAGCCAGATGGTCGCCTCAGGCAATGTCGATCTCGGGCTTGCCTCTCCCCCGCCTGCTACGCTGGGGCTCACCTTCGAGCCGCTCTTCGAGGAGCCGCTCGCAGTCCTCGTCGGTGCCGGTCATCCGCTCGCAAGGAGGCGCACGCTCGAGGCCAACGACCTCAAAGGGTATCGGGTGCTCGTCACCGAGGCCGGCTGCGCCTATCGCGCCATGCTCGAGCAAGGATTCATGGGACATGGAGTGAACCCCTATTCGGGGATCGAGATCGCAAGCCTCGAAGGACTGAAGCGTGCGGTCCAGTCAGGAATCGGCATCGCCATCCTTCCGGCATGCTCGCTCCGTCCGCCGCTTGCGCGGACGGTGGTGAAGCCTCTCGTGAGGCCACGTCTCAGCCTCACCGTGGGACTTCTCCTTAAGAGTGAACCCGCGCTTCGCTCGAAGAGCCTGGTCGCACTCATCGATCTGCTTCGCTCACGGTGGCGGGGCCGCAACCGTAGAACTCCTCGCTGAGCGTCCTTCCGGAACGGTCGGGGCGGACATCGCGGAGCATCGGAATATACCGAGTCCAGCCCCACGGTTCCTGATTGATCGCGCAAAAGACAACCCGTACGGGTGTTCCAAGCGGGAAAGCGAAACATGAGGAGGAGAGGCCAAGAGGCGCCGGCCCTCAGATCCTTACCATAACGCAGGGCGTTATCATATATTGACGGTGTGAAACGGTAGTTTCATAGTAGAAACAATGAAGACGAAGCGTGTCCGGGCAAGAGATGAAGTCAACCATCAACCAAGGAGCACGGCCATGAACCAGCACGTCATTCCGATTCCCTGCAAGCCCTGGACGCTCGATGGGCTGCCCGACGATCTCATCGTCGGCCACTACGAGGACACCTACGGGGCCGCCGTCCGGACACTCAACGCGGTTCGCGATCGACTCGCGACGCTCGATCTCGCGACGGCGCCCGCCTATGACGTCCGCGCACTGAAGCGGGAGGAGCTCGAGGCGATGGGCTCCGTCACCCTTCACGAGCTGTACTTCGGCAGCCTGGGCGGTGACGGCGGCGTCCTCTTCACCGGCACGGGCACGGGCACGAAGATCGCGGACTCCATCGCGGCCGCGATCGAGCAGCAGTTCGGCAGCGTCGCCTCGTGGCGGCGGGAGTTCATCGCCATCGCCCAGTCCTTGAGCGGCGGGTCCGGCTGGGCCCTGCTGACCTATTCGCGGCGGGACGGGTTGCTCTACAACCAGATCGCCTTCGATCACTCCCAGGCGATGATGGACACCGTTCCCCTGCTCGCGCTCGACATGTGCGAGCACGCCTATCACCTCGCGTTCCGCGCCAACGCGACCGCCTATATCGACGCCTTCATGCGAAACATCGACTGGGCGGCCGTGACGAAGCGGTTCACGGAGGCGACCAAGGGCCAGTCGGCCACGCGGGACGGCTCCGCCGCCGACACCGTGCCGGGAATCACCGTCGAGGAGCTGGCCGCCCAGATCGCGGGCGGCGAGCCGATCCAAGTCATCGACGCCCGGCCGAAATTCCACTATTCGCGGTCTGCGGACATGATGGAGGGCGCGATCTACCGGGACCCGTATCTGGTCGACGAGTGGTGCAAGGAGCTCTCGCCCGACGTCCCCGTGGCGGTGTACTGCGCGTACGGATTCAACGTGGGTTGCGCCGTGACGGATGTCCTCCGGCAGCGCGGCCTCGACGCGCGGTTCGTTCGGGGAGGGCTGTCCGCATGGTACGCCCTTGGAGGCCGGCGCGCGATCACGCCGCAGGCCAAATCGTGACCCGATGATACCAGCGGCCCGCCGCGAGCGCCCGGCGCCGCGGCGGGCCGCCGCTACTTCGTCGGCCGATATCCGTGGACTGAACCCATTGGGTCAGTCACACAGAAAGCCGGAACCCAATGTCCCACAGTGGACCAGCACACCGAGCTCTTCTTCCTCACTAGTGAAGCTGATAGAGCTGACTCCCGGCGGTGAGGCGCTCGGTTTTCGAATTGTTGTCCAGCGCATCGTCTCGTTCTTCGCCGAGGACGCCACCTTCTACCTGGCGCGGGGGCCGGAGCCAGTCGGCCGCACGCTGCGCGGCAAGGCGACGATCCGCAAGGCGCTTGGTCGACCGCTTCAAGGTGATCCCGAACATGCGCTGGGAGCACAAGGAGTACATCCTGGCCAGCAACCACGGCATCTCCGATGATCCAACGGAATCTCCCGCTTGGATTCCTCGCCGACTAAGTCTCGCAACCCGAGACTCTGGCGAGACATACCGTGGGACTTTGGGACTTGGACAACATTCGTAGCCAACCCCGGGCGTGGACGCCGTGGTCGTAGCGGTCCCGCTGACCTTAGCAGCTCGTGCTCAACCGTCTCATGCAGCGGCCGTCTCAGAGCACAGTGACCCGAATGTTGCGGAAGGCAGTCGGAACACTGTAGTTCGAATACGATTGCAATCCCATAAACGTCGGCTCCGTCGCCGAAAACTGGCCGCGGTTGGCGTCGGTGTTCGTGTACTTGCACGTATTGACGCCGTTCAAATTCACCGTGACCACGTTCCCCTGCACTTCGATCTTGTATTGGTTCCACCCATGCACCAACGCGTTTTGCGGATTGGCGAAATCCCCCGGCTGCGCCGGCGGGAGCGCGGGATCGGGACTCGGATCACCAGGGTAGTTGACCGCATAGACTACCCCGGTCCGATGCTTGGGAAGACCATCCGGCGCGCCCGTGTTGTCGATCTGGATTTCGAAGCCGGCCGGGACCGCTGACTGTCCCGGAATGAACACCGCCGACCAGGCGGGATTGTAGTATCCCGTCGCCTGCGGATTGCGAAACCGAACGAAGACCCCGCTGTTTGTCTGGTTGGTCCGAATGAAGAACTCGAGTTCCAGGCGGACATTCTGCGGCATTGGGATGGTGCACCATAGCAGGCCGAGATCGAAGCTGGGCACGCTCTGCAACGCGCCGTCGATCACGTGGAACGTGCCGCGGCCGGCCATGCGCCAATTGGCCAGCGTCTTTCCGTCGAACAGCTGAATCACGGTTCCTGTGGCCGGAGCCGGCGGTATCGCGGGTTGGAAGAACGGCTGGATTGGCCGGCCGGCACCGCCACTGCCGATACCATCGCCTTCCGGCACCAGGCGCCTCGCCAGCCGGCGCCGCAGCGCGATTCCGTTCATCACCGGATTGGCGGAGCCGCAGGTCGGCAGGACGGAAGCGTCCCCGGCGTAAAGATTCGTCACGTAATGACATTGTCCATCCGGGTTGACCACGGACTGCGCGGGGTCCTCTCCCATCCGCAGCGTGCCCGATTCGTGGTAAGTGGTGCCGAGACCGTCAGGCGTCACGGTCGCGGCATTGGGCTGTGGCGCCGAAACACCAAAGACTTTCTGCGCCACGGCGTCGATCGCCGCGTCCATGAAACCCATTGTCTCGTTGTCCCGCGCGCTGCGCACCACGTTCACCGTTACGCGTGGCACGCCAAACTCGTCGTTGTCGACCGGCAGCGTCATGGCCACCGAGTTAGTGCCTACGTTCGGCACCATCTCGCCCACCGCGCGGATCGACACATCGACCTGCTTGGGCGCGGTTTGGGAGAACAGGTGAATGTCGTCGAGATCGGGCACGCTCTGGAACAGCAGCGAGTCCGATCGCCCACCGCCGGACGGGCCCGCCGGCACCGCCGAGGCGGTAATCTGCAGATGGAAGTGTACGGGAGTGCCGTCCGTCAGATTGGCCCGGCAACGCACCAGCAGGGCCGACAATTCCTGGTCCTTCAAAACTAACCCGGCGGGCCAAGGCGCGGTGAAGCTCACGTTCTTGCGCAAATGCACCATGAAATTGGCGCCCATCTGATTCCCGTTCGGCACGCCGGGGATGCTCACCAAGGCCATGCGGGCGCTCTCGACGGCTCCCAGCGCGAGGATCACCATCGGCCTGCGGTTGGCATTGCCCATGATGGGAGCGCTGAGGTCAAGCGGACCGTTGCTGGTGTCTATGCCGATGACCTCCTGCACCGTCACGCCCGTAGCCAGTGTGTAGGCCCGCGTCGACAGCCGCTTGACGTGGCAATTCGGCACGATCATTAGCCGCTTGAAGGCGTCGTTGTTGAGCCCCGATTCGCCTACCGCCGCACGGGCCCCGGCGATCCCCAGCGGGACGCTGCTGAATTTGTTGAATGGGAAAAAGCCGGGTCGCGACGTGGCCTGGACAGTCAGCGGCGCATCTAGCTTCAGGCTCTCGACAAAGTTCGGATACGGCGGAGTGTTGATTTGGTCTTGCAGTTCGGGAGTGACATCTTCCGGAGCTTCCGCCGAGTAGTCCGGAAGTTCCGCCAGCGGGATAGCATTAGGAATGCTTCCGTAAGCTTGAAAGAGCTTCTTGCGGAAAAGGTCATGGAAGATGCCGTTGATGAAATCATTGGCGGCACTGACACCGGTTTGTTTGGCCGCATCCAGCTCAAATCCCTTTTTTAAGCTCCGCTCAAGGGTCAAGTCCTCCACTACCGCCGCCGGCCAAAGCGTAGCTGAAGTGATAGACCCGGCCGGAGCCCTGTGCATCTCCGTCTCGAGATACCGCGGAGACCAGCCGCCGAAGTATAGCGACCGGCCGCCCAGGCAGTATGCCAGGCCCCCGAATCGCTCCGTGGAATTCCATGGCAGACCCCAGTTCTCCAGAATCGCCTGCTTGTCTTTTCCCTGGGCAATCAGCTCCTGCCGGGTGGCAGGCAGCGCGCTGGATGCCGATGGCTGCGTGCCGGGGCCAAACAGACCGAGATTCGGCACGTCCTGCGTGTGCTCCGGGAGCGCGAACGGGCCTCCCTCCAACACCAAAATGCGGTAGTTCAACGGCCGCAGCACATCCTGCGGGTCGCTGCCGGGTCCGGAACGCTTACTGCGGAAAAACAGGTCCTGCGCCAGCGAAAGCCCAAATGTACCGCCGCCGACGATAACGACATCGAAGGGGCCGCTGCCGGCAGCTTCGGCAAACGTATTGCACATATAGTTGCCGAGAATGTCACGAGTAAATTGCGTTTCTGGAGTAGGTACCGCCATGGCCGACTCCTTTTCGGCAGATTCCTAGATCGCCTTAGTCATCACGGTATGCTCGTCCGACACGGGACGAATGCGGACCCGTCTTCGACAAGAACCTCGGTACAACTCGAACGACTGGCAGTACTGGGCCAGAGGACATACAAACACCTCCCCGAGGGACCGGGCAGCTATTCGGAGGGAACTCACTCGACCCTAAGCGCGTCGGCAGCCGGCGTCAAGCTACATCAGCGTTGCTGAGCCGCCCTACCTCACACAGTAGGCGCACCTGGTACTTGGTTATCTGCGCCTCGCCGCTTGCACCCGTGCGAGCGTGGCTTCTGCAACCAAGGTCACCGCAGAGTCGGGAAATGGAGACATACTGCTGACGTTTATCTCGCAAAGCACATAGGTGTCTTCACCAGATTCGTGCTTCGGTCCGAGAAGAAAATCGCAATCCCATAACACCGGCAGCTCGTGGGTATCGATGTCGAGCAGCCGCTGTATTGCCGGCACCCACTCCTGTTCCAGAAGCCGCTTGAGCGGCTGAAACTCCACCATTGCGGGCGGGTGGTACAAGCGCGCGCTGGGCTGGGGCGCAGCATCCGGTGGTGCGCCGGGGGGCGCGGGACAGAGTGCGTTGGTCGCTTGGAACCCAATTCCACCAACCTTGTCATGCACCAGGTAACAACGAATCATGCCTTCAGGCAAACGCGGTTGGTAGGTTTGGTCAATCATCCGGCCGTCGCCCGAGAAATACGGCTCGCAGCGCTTGAGGAATTCGCTCAACGGCATCCTTTCCTCGACGCATCCCCGCTTCGCGTGCCGGGCGCGGACAAACGTATCGTCTGGCGGTGCTGTCGCACCACCGCGGCCCTGATAGACAACCGAATTGGTCGCAAGCTCGACCTTCCATACGCCGCTTCCGCCATTGCCGCGGTATTGCTTGAGGACTCGGACCTCCCCGGCGGCGAGTCGCGACGGGAGTTCCGAGCGCAACTGATCCATGCTGCGGTACAAGTGCGTCTCGCACCCCCACCCGATATCGCGCGTCCGATATAACACTTCCTTTGTTCCCAACTTCAGGATGATGTCGGGATGGGCGCTGACAAAGACGCCCGATGCGGCAACATTGCGAAGCATAGCGTCAAGCACTGACCGATCACGTTCACCCTCAATGGGATTTACCCATACCAATACGCCGTCAACCCGCATGAGCTGCTCACGAATCTCATCACAGACCTCGTCGTGATAGATGGCGGATTCCGCAAGCATCCCCAAGTTGCCCAACGCTTGGAACACCTTTCCAAACCGGCCCTGCTGAGGCGGTGCGTTCTCCCGTGCCTCACGGTCTCGGGAAGACAGTATCGCCACGCGAGAGCGGATCTTTTCGTTCATTGATTTCTATGGCCACGAACATCGTACTCGATGCGGTCCAAGTCAATTCCCCTTACATTTGGTACCGCGCGCGACCAGCCGCCCATATATGGGGTACGTGATCACGCCCTTTCCCATCCATGTATTCGGTGACCCCAAATGCCCCCATATCTTGGGCCCCCTCGTGCTCACCCATGAGGCCCTTGTACGATGCCGTTCAAGCGTACGGAGCGAACGTCGGCCATTTGATCAAGGCGTATAGCACGGGCCCGCAATCTCCGACATTTACTCGCGCAGCTTCGAGATGGACGCTGTCCATATCTGATCTCACCCGCTGTGACCTGAGACTCTTGGCGTCAGCGGATCCAGGCTCACGTCGCTGTGCCGCTGCTGGGCGCGGCCGCAGTTTGTCATCGGGTTGCCCCCCACTGATGGGGACTCTCGTTCAAGTCCCGTCGTTCGCCTTCATTGCGCGTGAGCCTCGTGAAGCTGCGCGACGTTCGCCCAGTTGACGTTCTCCATGAAGGCATCGACATACTTCTCCGCGGTGGCGCCATAGTCGAGGTGATACGAGTGTTCGTACATGTCGAGCGCCAGGATCGGCGTGCCGCCTGCAAGCGCGTGCGTGTGGTCAGCCGCCCATTGATTCACGAGCCGCCGATCGCGATGCGAGTAGGTGAGAAGCACCCAACCGGCCCCGCCGCGGAGTGCCTTGCCCATACTGACGAACTCGGCGCGCCAGCGATCGACGCGCCCGAAGTCACGCTTGAGGGCCTCGTCGAGGACACCACTGACACTGCCGTCACCGCCGAGACTATCGAAGTACAGCTCGTGGAGGATCATGGAGTTGGTGGCGATCAGCTCCTCGCGCTTCAGACCGTTGACGACGAAGATGGGCGCCGTTGCGAAGTCGATCTCGGTGAGCTGCGCCGTAATCGCATTCAGCCGCCGTACAGTGCCGCCGTAGTTGTTCTCCCAGTGGCTGACGATGAGCTTCTCTGAGAGTCCCTTGAGTCTTGTCGGATCGCAAGACAGTGGTTTGGCGATATAAGTCATGCGCTCGCTCCTTTGACGTCTCCGGTAAGGAGACCCAAGACGGTGACTCTATGCAGCCGTCGATTACGGCCAATTCGGTGGACGCGGCTCATCGTCGCCACGCACCCGCTTTTATTGCAGCAAAAGTCATGGCGCCGTAAACGGCGAACGCCGTTAGGTTGCGAGTGTCATCGTCATTCTTCTGATGTGCTGAGTGTCTTGAGTGTGTGTAAGTGTGTGCGCACCGTCAGCCCGCCTTCGCGACTGCGGCGGCGGTTTCGGGCTCCTTCACCCGCACCACCGCCCAGACGAGCAGCGCCGCATAGACCACGAAGCCGACCGCGACCGAGGCGAAGAACCCGATCATGCCGAGATCGAGCCAGTAGACCGCGATGAGCCCGCCGATGACGTTCACGGCGAGGCGCACCCCGTTGGCTGCGGCCGCCGCGGCGGCGCGGCCGAGGCCGAGCGAGACGTAGAACAGGCCGAGGCCCATGCCGAAGCAGAGGTAGAGCGGCGCGACGATGTGCAGGTAGAGGCCGCCGACGCGGAAGACGTCCGGATCGTCGCTGAACAGGCCGAGCCACAGGGCGGGGAAGATCGCAACCGTCACCCCGATCGTTCCGCACACGGCCGCGACCGTGGTGACGCCGGTCAACGCGATGGCGCGGGCGCGGGCGTACTGGCGGGCGCCCCAGTTGGTGCCGACCATGGCGAGGACCGCGGTGCCGAAGCCGAACGCGATCGGCTGCATGATGTATTCGAGCCGCGCGCCCATCGCGTAGCCGATGGCGATGTCGCGTCCCATGCGGGCCGAGATGCCGGTCAGGATCACGACCGACAGGTTGGTGATGGCGATGTTGATGAGGCCGGGCACGCCGACCTTCAGGATGTCGGCAAACAGCTCCCAGCGCGGCGCCATCCCGCGGAAGCGGAGCTGCACCAGCGCGCGTCCCGCGTGCAGGTACCACATGAACCAGACGCCCCCGACCGCGAACGGCAGCACCAGGCCCCACGCCGCGCCGGCCGCGCCCAGCGCCGGCAGCGGTCCGAAGCCGAAGATCAGGATCGGCGAGATCGCGATGTGCGCCAGCACGCAGGCGACCAGCACGCCGGCCGGCAGCGCCATGTTGCCGGTGCCGCGCACCGCATTGCCCATGAAGTTGAGCATGCAGATCGCGGCGGCGCCACCTAGCGCCACATTTGCATAGGCGAGCGCGGCGTCGAGCATGTCGTCCTGTCCGCCCATCAGGCGAAACAGGGTTGGCCCGCCGAGCAGCATCACGGTCGAGAAGATCGCTCCGAGCGCAAGCGCGAGCAGGAAGGCGTGGAAGACGAGCGCGTTGGCGCGTTCGGGCTTTCCGGCGCCGACGGCGCGCGCGACCGCCGACGAGACGCCGGCACCCATCCCGCTGTTGGTCGACTGCAGGACGAGCATCACCCAGGGAAACACCAGCGAGGCGCCGGCGAGCGCGTCGGAGCCGAGGCGGCCGAGAAAGAATCCGTCGAACGTCACCATCCCGGTGAACGCGAGCAGATTGAGCACATTCGGCGCCGACAGGCGCAGCAGCGTCGAGAAGATGGGCCCCTCGAGTATGAGCTTGGTGCGCGCCGCTGCGGGAGCGGGCGCGGGTTTCGCGGGGGCCGGAAATGGGGTCTGGTCGCTCACGGGGGGCTCCTTTCTCGCGTGGGGGGCGGTGGTTGGCCTACCGTGCGAGGTCATAGTTGTCATGACACCCTCCATCTCATGTTCCAAGGTGCACCATTACGAATGAGTTCGTGACCGGCGCCCGACGCTGCATTGGGCGGGCGATGTCAGGACTCCTTCCGCAGCCGGTTTAGAAGCGATCTACAGAGATCGACAACCTGACTCGTGATGCTCTTCGACTGCCGCGGCTGCTCGTTCGATCGGTCAAGCAGCGCGACAAATCGTGCTCTGGTTTGAGCTTCGGCCAGCCGAGCGGAAATCATCTTCTCGACGACATACCAGTCCGCGTCCAGGCTTCCTCCTTGTCGTACACGCCCCGCGGAGAGCCCTTCGACGGGGGCCCGATCGCGTGCACGACGATCTGACGGGCATTGATGTAACCGGCGGGAGTCTGCGGCCCACGAGTGTCCATGCCGCAGGTCCTCCTCGCGCCGGAACGCGCCCCGTCGCGCAGGATCCCGCCAAGCGATTACGACAATCCGCCCCACCGCGCAGCTCCGGGCGCGAGGCGCGATCTGACCGGACTAATACGTCGACCGCTATGACGAGGCCTGCCCGTGGGCGCGGTCGGCTCGCCATGTTCAGGCCGCCCGATCACGACTGCGAGACGTGGTAGGTGGTCCGATCGGCACGCGCGCCAGGAATTCGCTGACCGCCGGGTTCGAGTAGACGCCGCACGCGTCGACCAGCGTTCCGCGGACGCCGGTCTGGCTCTCGATCGCGTAGACGATAGCCATGTCGCCGGGGTCCGAGAACTCCTCGAACCGGAAGCAGTCGCAGATCCGTAGCGCGTCGGCGCTGAACGTCACGCCGGTGTCGAACTCCCGCAGCCCGTCCGCGCTAACGCCGAAGTGCCCAGTGAAACCTCGGCGATTCAGGTGATCGATGGTCTCGGTGAGAGTGAACTCGTTGAACGTCGTCGTCTTCATCGTCTTCACTCCTTGCTGGTCACGCGCGCGTCGCGCCCTTCGATGAGCGCCACGTCCTGCGCGACCATCTGGTGGTCAGCGGGTCGAAGCGCCGAGGAGTCCGCGGGTCGCGAAATCGCCCGCCGCAGCCCTCCTCGCGCCGGCAGCTGCCTTTTGGCACATCGCCTTCGTGAATCTGGCCCGGTGTGCAGCGGTTCGACTCGACACATCGCCCTCGCTCTGCTCATCGGCTGTAACCTCCCCGACACTCGCGGCCTGATACATCTGTTTCTGACTGTAACACTAGTTCCATCAGTCAGTGCAACATATGTTTCAGGAGGAGCCAAGTGGTTGCGTATCTAGCGCTGTTGGCCCAGCAGACGCTACGTCGGGCGGAGGGTCTAAGAGTGGGTTGAAGCTGTTGTTTTATTTGATCGAATCAGTGGCCGACCAACCCCTGCTGCTGGTTGAGGGTGCTGCCCCCGGTTGAGCCTTCCCTGCGGTCCGTTATGTTCATATCGCTCGGGGCCGTACCCCTCAAACGCTCCGCGCATCTGGGCATGGATTGGGGCGGTCCCTCGATTCAGGCCGCGCGGGGATGATGTCACTGCGAGGACACCGAACCTCGTGAGGCGGAGGAGGGGACATGACTGAACAGACTTCGTGGCACGTGGAGCTCCAAGTCAAACCTGGTCATGTGGATGCGTTTCGCGCGCTCACAAGCGAAATGGTTGAAGGGACGAAGAGGGACCGCGGCGCTCTCAGCTACGACCGATTCATTGGCGACGATGAGGCGGTCCACGTGTTTGAGCGCTACAGCGACTCTGCTGCCGACTCCGTAGTGCTGACCTGTACCAAAACCCATGATGCCAGCGGCCGCCCGCCGGGGACTCAACTTGCGTCCTAGGCCCCTCAGCGCCCGCTACAGCGCTCGGCACGTCACGGCAGTGCCGGCGATCGGCCGTTCCCAAACCAGTTGATTTCGGTACGAGGGCCGCGGCGACGTGCGTCCAGAACGCGCGACGGGAAATGAAACCACACCGGAGCTAGCAGCTGCAGACACAGTTGGTCGAGGACACCGTACAAATGGAACCAGGCAATATGACACGTGGCCGCTTTTGCTGAGCCTTTGTCTAGGAGTCCTCGACCATCCGGCGCTGTCTGATGAATCCATCAACGGCCAGCGGTCCAGAGCCACCGAGGACCAGTGCCGCGAGGCAGGCTAGATAGATAAGGTCACATTCATAGCCGACCGGCCCGAACTGCGCGCCGGCCGCGGTCACGGCCTGGAGCTTGATCGAGCTGAATCCGTAGGGTAGATGCACGGTGAAGATGGCTACCAGGAGCAGCGCCGCCATCGGGACGCTGACGAGCATCACGAACGCCCCCAGCAGTACCGCCATCCCGCCGACAAGCTCGATCAGGATGCTGAGCCAGGCCATGAAATGCGGTGCCGGCACTCCGAGCGCGTGGAGGATGCCCGCGAACGCATGAGTCGCAGGGGAACGGGAGCCCAGCGCGGGATCCCGGAACGAGCGAGCCGCTGGAGCGGCGCACCGCGTAGTGCGTGACCGATCACACATATTGGATCGGAACTCGGAGGGCTGCGATGCGGAGAACATCGACGATGAGCAATTTCTGAACAGGGTTCCATCCGATGAATCCCTGCCGCGATGAATCCGTCCCGGTGGGGCGTCCATCCCACGGAATGACGGTCTGACACTGAGGAGGCCGACCCATGGGCGAGCTGACGGGAAAGGTAGCGATCGTGACGGGTGCGTCGAAGGGGATCGGCGCGGGAATCGCGAAGGGCCTGGCGGAGGCCGGGGCAGCGGTCGTGGTCAACTATGCCTCCAGCCGGGCCGGGGCGGACCGCGTGGTCTCGGAGATCGTCGATCAGGGCGGCTGGGCGATCGCGGTCCAGGGCGACGTAGCCCGGGCGGCGGACGTGCGGCGGCTGTTCGAGGAGACCAGGAAGGCATTTGGATCGCTGGACGTGCTGGTGAACAATGCGGGCGTCTTCCAGTTCGAGCCCCTCGAGACCGTCACCGAGGACGAGTTCCACCGGGAGTTCAACACCAACGTCCTCGGCCCGATCCTGACCATCCAGGAAGCGGTGAAGCACTTCGGATCCCACGGCGGCAGCGTGATCAACATCAGCTCGGTCGCGAGCACCCGCGCCACGCCGAACTCGGTGGTCTACTCGGCGACCAAGGGCGCGCTGGAGGCGATCACCCGCGGCCTGGCGATGGAGCTGGGGCCTCGGAAGATCCGAGTCAACACCATCGCGCCCGGCGGCGTGGAGACCGAAGGGGTACACCAGGCCGGAATCGTGGGCAGCGACTTCCAGAAGCAGATGGTGTCGGAGACCCCGCTCGGCCGCTTCGGCCAGCCCGAGGACGTCGCGCGGGTGGCGGTGTTCCTGGCCTCCGAGGAATCCGGCTGGATTACCGGCGAACGGATTGCGGCCTCCGGCGGCTGGCGATAGGACGGGCCGAACTCAGCGGACGAGATCCAACCTGCCGGACGATTCGCTGCGGGCGAAGTGAGTGACGTTGATCGATCGGTAACCTGATTCGATACGGAGGCTCATCATGGGATCGTTCACGGGCAAGGTGGCGCTGGTGGCGGGCGGGACGTCGGGGATCGGCCGGGCCGCGGCGGTGGCCCTGGCCCGCGAGGGGGCGAAGGTCGTCGTGGCCGGGCGGCGCAAGGCCGAGGGCGGCGAGACGGTCCGGCTCGTCCGCGAAGCCGGCTCCCAGGGGCTGTTCGTCCGGGCCGACGTCGCCAAAGAATCGGACGTCCGGGCGATGATCGAGGCGACACTTGCGGAGTACGGCCGGCTCGACGCGGCCTTCAACAACGCGGGCGTGGAGGAAGACCCGGGTCCGCTCGGGTCCAAGGGGGAGGAGGTCTACGACCACATCATGGACGTGAACGTGAAGGGCGTCTGGCTGAGCCTGAAGCACGAGATCCCGGCGATGCTGCGGACCGGCGGCGGTTCGATCGTGAACACGTCCTCCGTCGCTGGGGTGATCGGCATGGCCGGCGTGGCGATCTACGTCGCCAGCAAGCACGCCGTGATCGGCCTGACCAAGGCGGTGGCGCTGGAGTTCGCCAAGGAGAAGGTCCGCGTCAACGCGGTCTCGCCGGCCGCGATCGACACCGCGATGTTCGAGCGGTTTGCCGGCGACAAACCGGAGCTGCGCTCGGCGGTGCTGGGGGCGCACCCGGTCGGCCGGGTGGGTACGCCGGGGGAGATCGCCGACGCGGTGGTGTGGCTGCTGTCGGACAAGGCGTCGTTCGTGACCGGGACGGCCCTGCTGGCCGACGGGGGCTTCACCGCCGCGTGAGCAAGAGGTATTGGCACCATTGGACGGTCAACGCCGACCAGCGCGCCGACGAGTTCAAACCGCGCGAAAGCCTCAAGTCCTACAACGGGGATCCCCTCACCGCCGAGGACGTGAAGTTCAGATAGCGATGACGGGTGACCTCAAGGCTGTTACAACCGTGGGGTTGGTAACAGCAAAACCAGCCCAGTAGAGCTACGTGGTAAAGGGACACTGTAAACAGTGCCCGCCCAAGTCATACCCCGGTCACGCGGACAGTGAAGCGACGACCTGTCCGCATGTCGCGCGGCACGATCTCGATATCTGTCAGCCGCGCCGCCCTCGTATCCGCCTCTTCAAGCTCAGCCTGAGAATGCGTGGTCGTAAGGGCGACTACACGCATTCCAGCCGCGTGTGCCGCGCTGATGCCAGCGGGAGCGTCCTCGACGACTACGCATCGCTCAGCCGCAACATGCTGTTTCGCTGCGGCAAGCAAGTAAGCCTCCGGATTGGGTTTGCCACGCTTCACATCGTCCGCCGTGATGAGCACTAAGGGTAGCGGCAAACCTGTGTGCCTC
>WNFG01000971.1_pt1 | contig 24144 bp, 22 predicted proteins | sample 5400431 | NCBI WGS metagenome assembly WNFG01 (sample SAMN13153346, study PRJNA577476) | soil metagenome | isolation source: 120 cm saprolite under Douglas fir tree site 2 hole 3 replicate 2 | place: USA:California | collected 2015-04-18 | reverse complement strand
CCGAGTATCTGCAGCGCAAAAACGTCAGCTACTACCCCGACGCGGGGCGGCTGACCGGAATCAAAGGGAATCCGGCGGTGGCTTCCCGAGCAGAGGCCATTCTGAAGAGCTACTCGGCTCGAGTTGTTACTCTCCTCGATCGGTTGATGCCCGGGTTCATGGCCGGTGCTCGACTGGGAACAACCAGCTTCCGTCCCCTGGAGGAGCGCGGGCGCAACCTGGATCCCCACGCGAGCAACGAGCTCGTTCACGTGGATGCCGGCGCCTATGGCGCCACGCACGGGGATCGCGTCCTGCGGTTTTTCACCAATGTGAACCCCAGCGAAAGCCGCGTCTGGATCACCAAAGGGAGCTTTGCCGATCTCTACCGGCGCCACGCGAAGGCGGCTCGAATCAGCCGCGAGGATGGAGGCGCCGACGTGCAAGAGGGTTGGCGGGATCGCGCGTACTCCGCATTCGTGCAGGCGGCATCGAGTGTGTTCCCTCTGGCCAAGGTCATCGATTCATCGCCCTACGATCGAACGATGCGCAAGTTTCACAACTACCTCAAGGACACCCCTGCTTTTCAGCGAGATCCCACTGGCCATCTGGAAATGACTTTTCCGCCCTATGCTTCGTGGATGGTGCTGACCGATGCGGTGAGCCACGCCTGCACTTCGGGCCAGCACGCCCTGGTCGACACCTTTCGGGTCCCGCTCTCAAACTGCCGTTTGAGGCAGCATGCGCCGTACGAGATTCTCAGGGGATACCCTGAATCCGTGGCGGTAGAGCAATAGCGGATGATCGAGCCGCCTGAGAGCGTACTGGTGCTTCGATTCAGCTCGGTCGGGGACGTGATCCTCACCGCTCCCGCAATCGACGCGCTCCACACCGCCTGGCCAGGCACCCGCATCATCTACGCGGTGAAAGCGCCGCTGCGCCATCTGGTGGCGAACAACCCTCACGTGCACCAGGTCGTCTCCCTGGGTGCGGACGAGAGCCTGCTGAGCTTCAGCCGGCGACTCCGGGCGCTCCGCTATGGCGCGCTGCTCGACCTGCACGGCAAGATTCGCAGCCGGCTCCTGCGGCTTCTGCTGCCGCGTACCCCCAGGGTCATTTGGCACAAACGCGAGCTGTCCGAGACGCTCGCGGTCAAACTTGGCTTTCGGACCTACAAATCGCGAATGCCTCTGGCGGATCGCTACCACCTGGCGGTGGAGCGGCTCGTCGGCCGCGGGCTGAAAAAGGGCGAGCTGAGGTACTATCTGGGACCAGAGGACCAGAGAATCGCCGACCAACGCCTGGAGGCCGGGGGCGTCGACTTGCGCCGCCCGATCCTCGGCCTCTCCCCGGGAGCCAACTGGGAGACAAAGCGTTGGCCGGCCGCGCGCTTCGGAGAGCTTGCGAACTGCGCCATCGCACAAGGCTATCAAGTCGTGATCACCGGCGGTCAGGGCGAGCTGGGGTTGGGCACCCAAATCAGCTCGGTCGCGCCGCGGGTCGTCGACCTCAGTGGGCAATTGGACCTCAAAGGGCTGGGTGGATTCATCTCCCGGTGCAGCGCGTTCGTCGCCAATGACAGCGGACCGATGCACATGGCCCGCGCGCTCGGCGTGCCAACCCTGGCATTCTTCGGGTCGACCGATCCCGGAATGTTTGATTTCCGCGGGCACGCCTTCATGTTCGCCGGCGTCCCCTGCTCGCCCTGCTCATTCTTCGGTCGATCGCGCTGCCCCAAAGGTCACTTCCGCTGCATGTTGGATCTCGATGCCCAACAGGCATGGCGATCACTTGCGCCATTGCTGGCCCTCGGCCGCAGTGCGGCAGTCAGCGCCTGAGCCGCCTCCAGCAGCCTGGCTCTGCCTCGCTTGCCGTTTGCCTCGGTGGTCCTCATCGTTGCTGGATGGGCGAGCTGTCAAAGCTGGGGACGCGCGCAGGATGGAGATCCGGTGGATGCGCTGATCGCCTGGGAGGCATCGAGCTATCCTGGGGTGGTGATTCCCTGTCGCATCATCGGTGTGCTTGAGGTAGAGCAGGGCCGAAAAGGCGGAGCGGGTCGAGAAAGGAATGACCGGGTGATCGCAGTCCCCCAACAGTCGCGGCGCGACACCTGGACCACCGTCTTCGAGCTGCCGGAACGTGTTCGCCAGGAGCTGGACTCCTTCTTCCTCGCGGCGGTGGCGTTCGAGGAGAAGAATGCCTCTTTGCTCGGTTGGGCTGGCCCCGAGGCGGGCATAGCGCTCATTCGCCGCTCGACCGGCCGCTGACCATGGCCAAGCCCAGCGAAGTCCAGGGACTCGGGCTCAAAACCCCCATTGCGAAATCCGGAATGGCCTTGGTCTCTGCGCGGCTGGCGGATGTCAACCAGCATCAGCAACGCCTCGGCGCTCGACCCTCGCAGGACGCTGTTCACAGAACACGTGTTTCCACCCGTCGCCTCCGGTGTGCGATCCATCTGTTCGGAAAAAAAGCCCTGCGGCGTCACCAAGCGCAGGTGAAAGCATTTCAGGATGCGCTTGGACAAGTTCGCGACATCCAGCTCCAGATCCAGTGGCTGCAGTCGCAGCCAGGGGCGCGCCGGACCGCGCTGCGTCCGATCCTCATCGAGCAGAGGCAAGCGCTTCTCGCCGCCGCCCGAGAGCTGCGCGGGCGCGTCTCGCACTGGCGCAACCAGACCGCGCCCGCCCTTGCCAAACTGATGCTTTCCGCCGTCCGTTCGAAAGGCCGTCTGGGTGGGGCCCGGATGAGACGCCGCCTCAAGAAGAAGCTCGCCCAGACCGTACCCGAGCTCGAAGGATTCGACGAAGCGAAAGACGCGCTGACGCTTCATCGCCTGAGGATCGCGCTCAAGAAACATCGCTACGACGTCGAGCTCCTCGAGCTTGCGTTCCCGGCATACGCCGGCCTCGCCCTCTCCGTCCTGGCGCCACTTCAAAGCGAGCTCGGCTCGGTGCACGACAAAGATGTGCGGCTCGAGCTTCTGTCCCGGTTCAGCGCCAAGGCCAGCGATCGCCACCGCGCCGAAATCGAAGCCCTGCTCAGCGAGATTCTCGCCTCCCGTCGTCAAGAAGTGGAAGGACTGTCCAAGAAGATCGGCTGGCTCGTCTTGGAGAAGATTCCCGATCGGCTCCGAAGACTTCTCGACTGACGACTGGTCGGTTGCGTCAGCGTGTCTCGCTAAGCCGGAGGCGTCTGGAGAGGAGGTAGTCCGAAGACAGGGCTCCAGCCCCGGCGACGGCGATCCAGGTCAAAAGGACGATGTAAATCCACTCCTGAAGGCGAAGCAGATCCCCAAATCCTTCCACATCACTGCTCCTCGCGGTGGCGATCGCGACGCACATGGTGACGATCAGCGGGATTGCCGCCAGCCGCGAGGCCAATCCGAGCAGGAGGAGAATGCCACAAACAAGCTCGGTGGCGCCGACGAACGCGGCATTGAACGCAGGGGCGGGAACGTGCAACTGGGTAAAGAACTCGGTTACCGTCTGGAGGTTGTGCAACTTGCCCCAACCCGAGCCCGTGAAAATAATGCCGAGCGTCAGGCGCGTCAGAGCCGGCGGAAGCCAAGACAACCGGGCGGCGATGCCGATCAAGGCGCGCCGAATGCGGATCAACTCGTCCATTGTGTCCCCTTTTTCCGGAGATACGCCGGGGCACCGTGACCAGTTACTCGGCAGCGGTCAACACTTCTCGCTATAAGAGACCGCCAGGGAACCGGATATGGAACCTTCTAAGCCTGAAAACTCCGAAGATGCGTTGCAGTCGAACGTGCGTCGCATGGAAGCCGCCATCTCACAGGCCCAGCGGCGCCACGCGGCCTACCTCCAAACATGGATGAGCCACGACGCCTGGCCGATGTCACGCCGCCAGCAGCGGCGACTCGTCCGCCAATTCTCGCGGCACGCTCGCCGCGACGATTGGAAGAGGAGGCGCGGTCCGGCCTGGGCTCCAGCGATCGTGTTCTTCACTGGGCCTTTGGTTTCTCTCGATGGCGGCGCATCGATCGTCCGGCGATCCCACCCGATGGTTGGGTCTGGCCTTCATTCTCGGAGCGATCGCCTTCTTGATGCGAAATCGTGGCCGAGGCAGCGAAGGAGAGAGGGCGGCGGCAGAGGAAGTACCACAGAGCGAGCGACCGCCGCTCAACGACAAGCAAACATCGCCAGATAAGGAAACGCGCGCCGAGCCGGATCGGACGGAAGCCCTTTGCGAAAAGCTGATCCAGGCGATCCGCGCCGGTCCTCAACCGCTCCGCGAGGTCGTCCATCGACCTGAAGAAACCATCGCTTCGCTCAGAAAGGCTTGCGCGGCGCTCCGGGAGCGAGAGAGCTCCTTGCGGGCCCTGGTGACACCGGAAGACAGCGCTCGACTCGACGCCGAGCGCGCCAAGCTCGCTCAGCGAATCCAATCTGAAGCCGACGAGGTGGTGCGCGATCGGCTTTCCGCGGCGCTCGAATCCCTGGACGATCAGGTTCGTCAGCGTGCGAGCCTCGTCACCTCGGCTGCGCGCCTCGACGCGGAGCGCACCCGGATCCATTACGCCCTGGAGAATCTCTATACCCAGGTGTTGAGCGTGCGCTCTGCCGACTCAGGCTCGGAGGACGTCTCGGGGGCGGGGCTGCGCAGGAGCCTTTCGCGCTTGAGCGACGAGGTGAGCGCGGTTGCGGAATCACTCGAAGCGGTGAGCCGCGGCGAAGAAACGCTCCTCACGCCGGTAACCCCCGTCACTTCCGAGACTGGCTCCCCGAAACAAGCGGACCGGGAGAAATCGTGAACCAGGGCGTCGATCGCCGCGATGGCGTCGACGTCCTTAAGACTGAGTCAAGCTCAGCCGCCGGAATCAGCCGCTGATCGTCGTTCCTGCGTCTACCACCAGAACGTGTCCGCTCACGTAGGATGAAGCGTCGGAGGCGAGAAAAATCGCCGCCCCGGAAATCTCGTCGGGTTGAGCATGCCGACCGAGCACGGTGCGATCCACGACGTGCTTCCGTATTTCGTCATTCTGGACGAGCGCTGCGGAAAACCGCGTTTCCACGAGGCCCGGAGCGATCGCATTCACCCGGATACCGCTCGCGCCCACTTCCTGGGAGAGCGTCTGGGTCATTGAAATGATCGCTGCCTTCGTCATTCCATACACGCCCTGGAACGGCGCGGCGCGGATACCCGCCACGCTCGCCACGTTGATGATCGACCCGGGTGCGCCCCTGGCCGTGAGATGCGCGATCACCGCGCGCGCGGCGTAGAAGTAGCCTTTGACGTTGACCTCGAATGTCTTGTCCCAGGCCGCATCGGTCGTATCGCAGAGCGGCCCAAAGTAGGGATTCGTCGCGGCATTGTTGACCAGGATGTCGACCTTGCCGAACTTGTCAACCGCCGCCTGGATAAGTGATTGGACGTCGTTCGCCTTTCCGGTGTGCGCCGCGAAGGCGAGCGCTCGTCCACCACTGCTTTCGATCGAGGCGGCAACTTCGCGCAGCCCTTCTATTTTGCGCGCGCCGAGCACAACGCTCGCTCCCGCGGCGGCGAACTGCTTGGCGATGGCTTCTCCGATCCCTCGGCTGGCCCCGGTCACCACCGCCACCTTGTCCTCCAACGAGAGCGGGCTTTTCATAGGTTGCCCTCAAAGCGAGGAGAACAATGCGGGATCGATCTTCCCCGGATCGCCGAGCACCACGGTTTGTAGATTGACGATGTACTTGCGCGCGAAGGCCTCGATTTGCTCGCTGGTCACGGCCCGCAATTTCGCCGGCAAGAGCCGGATCAACCGCCAATCGCGACCGAGAATCTGCGCTCGGCTGAGCGACGCCGCCTGGCCATCGGTGGTCTCGTTGGAGGCCATAAAACCGGTGATGAAGGTGGAAACATCTCCCTCCAACTCCGGCTTGGGCACCGGTTCTTGCTTCAGGTGGCGAACCTCCCCGAACATGACCTGCATCGTCGTGGTCGGGTCGACGGCGGTGACGTACAACGTGCCGCGGGGAATCTCGGTGGTGGTGGACATTCCAGCATGGGGGGCATAGCTCAGGTTTCGCTTGGTTCGTACCTCGATCCATTCCCGCCACCCGAGGACGGTCATCGCCACCATCCCCACTGGAAAATCCGCGTCTCCCCACCCTGGGGCGGGAAAACTGCTGAGGATATAGTTCGTGGGCAGCGGCTTCTGGACGGTGGTCACGCTGGGGCTGTCAAACCGGATCGGCGGCAGCGGGGTTTGCTGGTAATCACCTCTGGGAAGCTGCCCGAGAAGATCTCTCGCTCGGGAGAGGATGTGGTCCGGCTCGACGTCTCCGACGACGACCAGCAGCAACCTGCTCGTCTGCCGCAGCTTCGCCAGGTGCGAGCCCAGCTGTTCCCGGGTCAGATTCGCCACGGTCTGCAGCGTGCCGATCGACCGATTCTCGTACGGATGGCCCTGGAAGAGCTTCTCGTAGGCGATCAACGAAAGTTGACCGTCCGGATCCTCCTGTTCGTGCCTGAGCGCGGAAAGTTGCTGTTGCCGCTGCAACTCGATCTCGGAGGGTGGAAGGAGCGGATGGAGGAAGGCATCGACCATCAGCTCGAACGTGGCATCCCAACTCTCGCGCAGGCTCTTGGCGCGAAAGCTCGAATAGTCGTTTCCCGCGCCGGCCCCGATGATGCTTCCGAGCGTCGCCAGTCGCCGGGTGAAGGCATCCTTGTCCGAGGACTCCGTTCCTCCCGAGGCGCTGACGGCGAGGGCAAGTTGCTCCACCCCCGCGTCGGACTTTCCCCAGTTGCGTACTCCTCCGAGGATGTTGATCTGCCCGGAGACCAACTCACCTCCCGGAATGCGCTTGATCAGCACCTGCATTCCCTGAATCGAGGCAACGGTGACATCTCCGTCGCTGCTCGGAGGAGGATCCGGGTTCGCTTGGGTTTGCGATCTGCCCGCTGGATCGGATTGGGAGCGGTCTTTGGGCGCCGGACCGGAGGTTGCGCATCCCCCCAGGGCGACCAGCAAGGCGATCGCGCCGCTCATCCCGACGACGCCGAGAAGGACGCGGCAGGCGGCCGACCCACTGCTCTCGAAAGGGCTTGCTTTGATCATCGCTTTGCCTCCTGCGGGTGCGCGGCAGGAACCGCCGCTCGATGGTTGATTCCGGCGAGGCGTTCGAAATGAGCGCGATCGAGGTGGAGATCGGTAGCCGTTTTCGGGGAAATCATCGCGCCGAGGACGAAGGGCTTGCCCAGCACGTAGGCTTCCAGGTAATGCGCGATGTCCTCGCGCGTCGCCCTCTTCACGTTGTCGAGGTAGGCGAGATAGTAGTTGAGGCCCGCCGAGCACCACCAGAAGGTCAACACGTGGGAGAGCTCGCTCGGCTTTTCGCGTTCAAGCGCCTGATCTACCTCCAGGCGATGCGCCGCGTTCCGCAGCTCTTCATCCGAAAGATACTCTGCGGTTTTCATCTTCGGCAGCTCCGCGAGCGCCGCCCGAACGCAAGCGTCCACCTGGGCGGGAATGGCTTCGAGGCCGAGCGTAATCGGGCCGACATTCATCTGAGTGGACCAGTTGAAGCCCGCCCGCACGCAGGCGCCGGACTCAACGAGGTTCTTCTGAAAAGGAGACGAAGGTTCTTGTAGCGCATATCCCAATAGGTCTGCGGAATAGGTCAGCTCGACATGGTCACCCACCGTCGAGGGCCCGTGCCAGGCCATCTCGATGCTCACCGTTTCGACCGGTTGCTGAACCAGGGCGACTTCGCTGCGGGGCAACGGTGGATGCTGCGGGAGCGGGAATGCCTTGAAGGGATCGGGCCCCGGTTTCCACTTCTCATACAGCGCATCCGCCTGCCGGAAGATCTCCGGCGCCTTCACATCCCCGGTCACGACCAGCACCGAATTGTTTGGAATGTAATAGCGCTTTTGAATCGTCTTCATCTGCTCCCGGGTGGCGGCGAGCACAGTCTTGCGATTGCCCAGCGGATCCTTTCGCGAGGGATACTTCCACCAGACGTGCTTCGAGACCTCATGCTGGAAATGATAGTAGGGGTTGGACTCGTTGCGATCGATCTCCCCGATCACCACCTGTTTTTCCTGCTCCAGCTCCTTCTCGTCGAACAGGGGGTAGAGGATCGCATCGCGCATGAACACCATCGAGTCGTCCAGGTGATCGCTGGTGGTGGTGAAGTAGTAATTCACCCGCTCGGTGCCGGTGCTCCCGTTGAACTCCATCCCCAGCTGACGCATCCGCGTGAGGTATGCCTCCTGGCTGGGAATGACCGCGTTCGCCTTGAAGAACATGTGCTCGTACAGATGGGACAGGCCGTTGTAGCTGGGCGGTTCGGTCATCGAACCGTTTCGGGCGGCGATCTCGATCGTCACCAGCGGCACGGAGTGGTTTTCGACGACGAGGATCTCAAGGCCGTTCGCAAGTCGATGACTTTGAATGGGGGGAGGCGCGGCCAGCGCGGCGCCGCCCATGCCCAGGCCGATCAACACCGACATTGCGTATCGTAGCTTCATGCGTCTTCTCCGGATGGCTCAGTACCCGTACCCTGCTCCTGCCCAACGGTCGAGGGATTTGCCTCTTTTGCAGACCGCGCACAGCGCTTTCTGGGATGATATATGTGGGCTCGGTGACTGTTTGGCACCGGGGACTGCCCGGTTTCAATCGTGAGGGGTTTCGATGGCCACCAAGAGTCGAAAACGCGGCAAGAGAATCGGTCCATCAGGTAGCCTAAAGAAGCCCGCCCGTGCGGCGAAGCGCCCCAAGCGGAAGGCGTCCTCGAAGAGCACTCCGGCGAATGTGGGATCGGAGGCGAAGTCTCCACCCAAAAGACTGCCGGCGTGGGACGAGGTCGAGATCGATGAGCAGCGCGAGAATGCCGGGCGTCCCGAATCGGGATTCCTGAGCAAGAGAGCGTACGCGGACGACGACCTTGCCGAGGAAATGGGCGAGGAATTCGTGATGACCGCCACCTCCGGCGAGCAGGCGGCCGAGGACCTCCGGAACCAGGACTTCCCGGAGGAGCGGGGAGGGCCATTCGTGGTCACCAGCGGGCGCACCGAGTTTGCCTACGGATCGGATCCCTCGAACCCCAAGGATGCCGAACCGGCAGCCTTCCCCACCGCGATCAACTCGCTCGAAGAAGAGGAGGCCGGCGCCAGGGCGGAGGACGAGGGCGACGAGCGGGAGGAGCGGACCACCTGACCGCTCCTCGACGTTTTCGTCGCCTTGAGCTCAGGGCGACGACGGGTCGCTCCGCTGACCCAAGCCTGCGGACCGCGATTTCAGTCCGCGAACAGGATGTCCGATACCAGTAGGGCTCCCTGCTCCACTTGATCGAAGCTGAACCGCACGGACTGGATGTTGCTCATATCGACGCCTGGGAACTGCGTCAGCGGAATCCGGATGGCGTTGTGAATGAGCTTGGGGATTGCCCAGGTCAACGGCACGCTGCGACCGGGGGGATAATAGAGCGCCGCGGAGGATGCGCTCACCACGGTCGTCGAGCTATTCCCGCTGCCATCGGTCAAGGTGACCGAAAGATCCTGCGCCAGGTCGGGGATGTTGCGAGGATCGGCGAAATTCACCGCGCTGCGGAATTGCAGGACGTTGTACCCGCTCACGTCGCCCGTCCCGGCGGGCAGCTCATTGGACAACGATGCGGTCGCCTCGTCCCAACCAAAGCGTAGCTGGCTGAGCCCGCGCATCAGGGTGGCCCGAGCGCTCTGCACGGTGTGGGGTTGGCGATTCGCAGAGTGTTGCCCCAGGCCGGTCGGTAGGCAGTGGCGATCCTGGGGCGCTTCTCCGCCGCAGAGGTCGTATCCTGTCAAGCCATTCTGGACCACCGCGCCTCCGAGGGTATTGGTTGAAAGATCGTCGCTGGTCAGCAACCGGTTCACGTCCAACCGGGCGCCGGCGGCGTCCTTGGCTTGATAGGTCATCAGTATCTCGCTCGTGGTCGCCGAGGGAGGAGGTGGAGCGTCGCCCTTGAGCAAGGGCAGGAATTCCGTCTCCCCGCCGAGGTACAGACGATAGAACGCGGTCCCGTAGGCCATGAACGTTCCGCGCACCTGGGGTGGCGGCAGCTTGTGGCTGCCCTCCCCGTTCCCGCACCACGGATCGACCAGGCCCGCGTCCTGGAACGCTTGCCAATCGTCCCAGGTGCCGGCGGGCCAACCTCCGGGTGTCCAGATGGTGTTGTAGTAGGAGTGATTGCCTCCCATCACCAGCGTGAAGTGCTTGTTCGTCTGTTCCCCCGCGATGTACCTCGCATCGTCGAAGTAATGCGCTCCTTGCAGATCAACGACGTCTCCATCGCAATAGGGCAGAAAGACGTTGATGTTCACGCCGTCCAGGAGCTCTCTCGAAAAGTTTACCGGCGCCAGAGGCAGAACGGCCCGCACGCCGTAGGGAGATCCGAGATCGCGGTTGTACACGTAGTGCCTGGCAACCCCTTCTCCTCCGCGCGAATGCCCCATCGTACCGACGCGGGTCAGATCCACCGCGCCGACGAACAGCTTTCCAAAGGGATCGCCGCCCACCGAGTTGAAGGTATTCCATTGGTCGAGGTGGGCCTGGAGCAACTGCGCTCGCCAGAGCATCCCGACGTCGGTGTACATGCTGTCGCGCGCATTCACGCCGTTGGCGCTGATCGAAACGACGATGTATCCGTAGCTCGCGAGGATTTGCTGCTCGTACTCGTAGCCCGTGTAGTTGGGAATCGGCAGACGCGGCGCAGGGCAAGGCCATTGGCCCTGAAATGCGCTCCCGCCCTGGTAGCAGGTCAGGTGCCACCCGTGCAGGAACACCACCAGAGGGAACGGACCCGTCGACAGGTCCGTCGGGTACCAGACCACCGCGCGCATTTCCGTCGGCCGGTCAGCGCGCTCTTCGAAGAAAAACACCTCATCGCCATAGTCATACTCCGCTCGGGAAACTTCGAGGGGTCCGGGAACCCCGGGATCGACCTGAGCGGTCGCGACGCAAGGCAAGGCGAGAAGTGAGACAGCCACGACGCTCCCGAGGATGTGATTGAGCTTGTCGTTCATTGAATTATTCTCCTGTTTGGCTCAGGTGCATGAAGTTGGAGCTGCGGGGTTTGGGTCACTTCTGCAGTTTTGTCTTGTCGAGCGTTCCGAAGTTGAGCTGCTCTTTTCCTTCGCCACGCCCCCATTGGAAGACGACCTTGTCGCCCGACTTCATCTTGCGAAATTCCTCCGCGTTGACGATGAAGATCCGGCTCTCGGAGCTCCCGTCTTCCGGGGCACGGCTGATGGTGATTTCCTGATTGCCGATCTTGAGGACGGGCAAATCGCTGCGAAGAAATGGCTGCGAGCTGTTGACAGTGACTTCATAAGATTCGCCGCCATTGACGGCTTTCAGACCCGCGACAGCATTTGGCTGTTTGCCCTGGGCAAGAGCGGAACCGACGGCGAGAACCAGCACCGCGGCGGACGCCAGGGTCCAGGAGTGCACAGATCCAGCACTGACTTTATCGATCATGAGCGCGATCCTTTCTCAAACGCTGCCATCCCACCCCCGGTTGTGTTTGGGGCGCGGACGCTGCCATGAAGATTGCGAGCTCGTCAAGAAGGCCTGCGCACCTTTATCGCGAATGAAGCAGGTCGTGATCAAGCCGGGAAACCGGAAAGACAGACGGCTGACGTCGCCGGCCTGTTCGGATATGGAGCACCGATGCGAACGGTAGCTTGGATACTGAGCCTGGCGTTGAGCGCCGGTGCTCCACCCGTCGGCCCCGGCGGGACGCGGAGAAGCGTGGACCAGGTGCTGGATTCCATCTCGCAGCTGGTGGAGTTCCGGGGCGTGGCGATCTCGCCGGATGGCGCCATCGTCGCCTGGGTCGAGGCGGTCCGCGGGAAAGATGGCCCGCTTCCCGAGCGCTCGATCATCTCCGTCGCGGCGCGGGAGGGCGCTCAGCGGCGGGCCCGCCGGATCAGCGCGGGGACTTCGGGGAGCTGGGACGAACGAGGGATTTCATGGTCGCCGGATGGCAGACAGCTGGCGTTTTTCTCGGATGCCGGGGAACGCCGCCAGCAGCAGCTTTATGTCGCCGACGTGCAGACCGGGCGGGTGCGCAGGTTGACCCATCTCAAGGGCACCCTTTCAGATGCGAGCTGGTCCCCCGACGGCAAACGGATCGCCCTCCGATTCATCGAGGGTGTCGAGTCCAAAGGCCCCCTTTTCCCGACGGCCCGCGACTCGGGGGTGGTGCAGGAGATAATCCACGAGTGCCGAATCGCCGTGGTCGACCCGGCGACGGGGCGTGTTCGGGAACTCTCGCCTTCGGATTTGTTCGTCTACGAATTCGAGTGGTCCCCCGATGGGTCGACATTCGCGGCGATCGGCGCCCATGGCTCCGGCGATGACAACTGGTGGGTCGCCGAGCTGTTCACCATCTCGGTCGATTCCGGGGAGACCCGATCCATTCACAAGCCAAAAAGGCAGATCGCCGAGCCACATTGGTCGCCTGATGGCCAGAGCGTCGCCTTCATCGGCGGCCTGATGAGCGACGAGGGCCAGATCGGAGGCGACATCTACGTGGTTCCGGCGGCAGGCGGCGAAGCGAGAAATCTCACTCCGGAGATGAAAGCCTCTGCTTCCTCGCTCCGCTGGGTGCGCCAGAATTCGTTGTTGTTCAGCGAACACATCGATGGACAGTCGGGGATTGCCAGCCTTCATCCCGCCACCGGGGCGATCACCCCGCTGTGGACCACTCCAGAGCACGTCGGTTCCGGCCGGTTCTCTTCCGCCTTTGGCGTCGCGAAGGACGGCGCGGCCTTCGCGCTCGTGCGCGAGTCGTTTCGGAAGCCTCCTGAAGTCTACGCCGGGCCAATCGGCAGCTGGACGCAGATTTCTCACGCCAACGAGTCGGTGAGCGCCCGCTGGGGTGATGCGCAGACGCTGCACTGGAGGAGCGATCCGTTCGAGGTGCAGGGCTGGCTGCTGGCTCCACCGGAGGTGGTCCCCGGCCGCCGATATCCAATGATCGTGGTCGTTCACGGCGGTCCGGCTTCGCAGACTGACCCGCGCTTCCTACCCACCTGGGGCTTGCTGGCGAGCCAGGGATATTTCGTGCTCCTGCCCAATCCGCGGGGCAGCTATGGACAAGGAGAGAAATTCACCGCGGGGAACGTGCGTGATTTTGGACATGGCGATCTCAAGGACATTCTGGCGGGAGTCGACACCGCCGTGAAAAGCGCGCCGATCGATGCAGAGCGGATCGGCATCTACGGCTGGAGCTACGGCGGGTTCATGGTGATGTGGGCGGTGACCCAGACGGAGCGTTTTCGCGCGGCAGTCGCGGGCGCCGGGATCTCCAACTGGCAGAGTTATTACGGGCAGAACCGAATCGACCAATGGATGCTGCCGTATTTCGGCGCTTCGGTCTACGACGACCCGGCAGTCTACGCCCGTAGCTCACCGATCAGCTTCATCAAGCAGGTGCGCACGCCCACCCTCACCCTTCAAGGGGAGCGGGATGCCGAAGTGCCGGCGGCGCAAGCTTACGAGTTCTGGCACGCGCTCAAGGCTCTCGGGGTGAAAAATCAGCTGGTGATCTATCCCGACGAGGGACACGCCTTCACCCGCCCGGAAGATCAGCGAGACCGTTCGCGGCGGATCGTGAATTGGTTCGACCAGTTCCTCAAGCCGGGCTCGTGATTTCGGCGGCGCCTAAAATTGCTTGCCCCAAACCACCGCCAGCCCATCCTGCCGCGGGATCAAGATGAAACCGCTGATCAACGGTTGCTCGCGTGCGTGCAGCCAGGTCACCGCCAACCCGGTGCCCGTCCCGATCAAGGCCCCGACGATCACGTCGGTGGGAAAATGGTATCCGGCAAGCACGCGCTCAAGGGCCACGCTGCCAGCGATCGCGATCACGCCTGCCCAGAGCCAGGGCCCTCCGCCGTGGCGTGCCGCGATCGACTGCGCTTCGACGGCTAGGGCGGCGAAAACAGTGGAGGTGTGACCCGAGTAGAAGGACCGGTAGTTTGCGGCGGTGCCGGGGGGCTCCGCGTAGACCCGCGGGATGGGGCGCTGGAAGGTGTATTTGGCCAGCGTGACCAGCGCGCCGTTGACCGCCAGCGCTTCGGCAAGCACCACCATGTCCTCGGCCAGGGTCTTGGACAGGCCCAGGTCCAGAGCTTCATAGAGAACAGGTCCGGCTATCGCCGCCGCCACCGTTGCGGTGCTGAGCGCATCGGCAAAGTCGCTGTGATTGCCAATTGTTCCACGATCGAAGGCGTTCACCTCTGCCGGATCGCAAGGGCATCGTGGCTTAATCAGCTTGGAAGAGAGCGCGTAGGGGACGGCGATGGCCAGGGAGGCCGCTCCGGAAACCGCCCCATCCACCCAGGGCGAGATTCGGTAGATGGATTTGGGGTCGGTCGCCGCTGAATTCGCCCCGGCCGGGAACGGCTCCTGCCCTGCCCTCTCCGTTGTTTCGGACCCCGCTGGAGAGGCGGCGGCCGCCAGGAAAAGGAGGGGCAAGGGCGTCATCAGCGGTGCAAGCATGCCAACCGGGAGCGCAGGTTGGGAACCCAACCCCTCGGGCCGGGTTGTCGCTTACCCGGTGTTCGGCCGTGCGCATTCTCGTCAGTTGCACGAGCGCTTCCGTTACAAATCGGGTACTCTGCCCGCTCATGAGTATTGTTCGTGCGCTCAGCAACGACCCCCTGGTTCAAGGCTTCTCCAAACTCTCCAGCTGCAACATCTCGGACGCCCTCGATCGGCTCCACGTGAATGGTGCGCCGCATCGGATACTCCCCCTCTGGTCGGGTTGTCCGAAGATCGTCGGGCGCGCCGCCACGCTGCAGCTGGTCGACCACGGCTCGCAGTCCCCGATCCAGGGCACGATGCACGCGATCGCCGCGGCCAAGCCGGGAGAGGTGATGATCGTAGATCACTTCGGTCGCATGGAGGTCAACAGCTGGGGAGGAATTGCCACCTTTGCGGCGCTTAAACGCGGGCTGGCCGGCGTGATCATCGATGGCGTCACGCGCGACGTCGATGAAATTCGGGCGATGGAGTTTCCGACCTACGCCAAGGGAGTGATCCAGCAGTCGATCCGCAATCGCTGTGCCTTCGCAGGTCACAGCGTGAGCGTGCACCTGGGTTCGGCGGTGGTGCGGCCCGGCGACCTGGTCCTCGCGGACGAGAACGGTATCGCCGTCGTTCCCCAGGAGCGCATGGAGGAGATCCTGAGGATTGCCCAGGAGTGTTCGATGGCGGAAGAACGCTTGAGGAACTGGATCTCGCAAGGTGTGGACCCGCTCGAGGCGCACGAGCGCGTGAAGTACGAGCAGTTGACCGGCCGCTACGCGGGGTGACGCCTTTCCAGCAGGGCGACCGGCTGAAACCAAGTCTCAGCTGTGGTCCGCTGACTCGGCGTGCTTGTGGGCGGCGTCCTCCGCCGCCAGTCGCTTGATCTCAGGCTGAGGTATCTGCTCGACCGAGCCAGCCTCGCCGGTGAGCGGCAGATTGAGCCTCTGCCGACGGAGGACGAGGATTTCCCGGAAGATGATCTGACCCATCGCCGCCAAGGGCACCGCAGCAATGGCGCCGACGATACCCCCGAGCTCACCGAGGACGACGAGGGACATCAGAGAGATGAGCGGATTCACGTTCACCGTTTGGCGGAACACGACGGGCGCGAGGATATTGCCTTCCAGCTGCCCGTAGAGAACGTAGTAAATCGCGACGATCGCGCCCTTTACCAGACCCGAAGTGGCGAGGGTGATCACGGTCACCGTGGTCCCCATCACCACTGGCCCAGCATAGGGAACCAGGCTGGAAAACCCGCTCACGATCCCCAACGGGAGGAAGAACGGAACCCGGAGGATGGCGAGGATCGTCGTCGTCAGCGTGGCGTTGACCACGCAGACGAGCGAGATGCCGACCAGGTAGCCGCCCACCGAGTCGTAGATCTTGCCCAGCACCCGCCGATACCGAACGCGATGGGCAGGCATTGCCTCGGCGAGCGCGGCATCGACGAGGTGCCCGCCAAAGATGAGCATGAAGATGGTCAAGAAGAAAATGGTCACCAATCCGACGGCAACGTTCAGGGCGCTGGTCAGCGCCTTGAGCGCAGGGTCGACCGAGCTCTTCAGCGCTTTGGGAAGCTCGTCTCCGGCGTGTTCAATTTGAGCCGTCACGTTGAACTGCTCATCGACCGTCCGATAGATGGAGCTTTCGCGGATCGATGCGATGATCGCCGGGCCGTTCTGGATCAACGCCTTGACCTGTTTGGCCACCGCGGGCACGAGCAGCAACATCGCCCCCAGAAGCAGGCCAAGAATCGCCGCCATCACGGTGGTGATCGCCGCCCATCGGGGAAAGCGGTGCCTGGCGAGCCACTGAACGGCATGATTGAGCGCCGCGGCGAGAAATGCGGACGCTGCAATAAAGATGAAGCCCGTTCGCGCGCTCACCACCACGTAGAGCAGAACGACCGCGATGAGGACGACCCCCAACACGGCGGCGGCGATTCGCACCGCGATCCGCGTCAGAGACTTTGACTCATGCTCGAGACCGTCGTCCGCCATCAGCGGCGTGCCCTGGTTGGAGTTAAGCTCGAGGGCAACATGCCCCCCGCCTCCTGGCAATGCAACCCTCTAACCAAACACAAACGCGGCAGGCTCAAAGAACCCGCCGCGTCGATGGTGATAAAGAACCTTCGAGCCCGGTTAGAAGAACAGCTGACCCGCGAGGGTGACGATCTTCTGGTTCTGGTTCCCCGCAAGTGGAGTGCCTGATGGCGACGTCAGAGCTCCGCGGCGCATGTGCTGAAACTCGATCTTCAGATTGGTGGCAGTCTTGTTGATCCACCAGTTGAGACCCGCGGTCCAGATCCGGGCGTCATCCGGCACTGCTGGGTTGGAGTTTCCGCTGAAGTACTCGTAGGAGACCACGGGCTGCCACTGGCCAATGCGATAGGCCAGGTCCGCGAAAAAGCCGTTGCCGGTGCTCGGATGGAAGTCGCCAAAGCTGTAGTTGTAGAAAGCAAACTGAGCGTTGATCGCTTGATCTCCAGGAAAGGGGTATTCCAAGAAGACGTCCGCCGCCGTGCCGCGGTAGTCTGAAACGCCAGCGACCGCTGCCCCGGTGGTTGGGCTGACGTTGCGCACCGACTTCGGTTGGTAATTGGTTCCGACGCCGATGCTCAAGATGGGTTTATCCGAAAAGTAGACGCCCTGGTAGAGGAACCCGCGCTCCTCGCTCTCCAACAGATTGAGGTGCACGTAACCGGCGATTCGGGGAATCCCGTCTGGGTTGAGCGGCCCGAGAGGATCGCCTGACGTTCCGCGAACGCCGTTGTACAGCCCGACGCGGTATCCCAGTCTCTTGTCAAGGAGCCAGCCATGGCTCTCGATTCCCGGCTCGCGGAAAGCAGTGTTGGTCTGGCCGGTGCCTGTTTGCTGGAATCGGAGGGTCGCCGTGTGAATCTCAAGCGTGGTGTAACTGAGGGTGCTCTGGTGGAGGTGGTGCGAAAGCGTCTCGATGAGGAAACCGCCGGTGATGAAGATCCCGGGGGTCGGTTCATAGACCATGCGCAGGTCCTGCATGACGACCGGCCCCGGCAATCCTACGATGCTGCCGTTGTTGTTCGCTCTGCCTGTATTTGGGGCGTCGATGTTGACGAAGAAGTGGATCTGCTTGTTGAAGTCGCCGCTGAGGATCAGGCGGGCTCGTCGAAGGAAAATGCGATCGTCCCAGGCCGTGGTGCCGCTTAATGTGGTCGGGCCCCCATTCTCGGTCGCCTGATCCCAGGTCTGCATCTGCACGTTCAAGTTGAGTGCAGCGTCTTTCAATTCAGGGGGCAGCGGAATCTTCACTGCGCCAGCTGCGGTGGCGAAGAAGACGACGGCAAGGCCTGACAAAATGTTGCTCAGTTTCATGAAGCCTCTCTCATTGATTAAACGAGCTTGATATCGCGCGTTTCACGACAAATGAAAAGTTTAAATCCTCTTTCCCATCAGCGCGGCTGTGCAAAAAGTGGCCTGCTGGGATTGCTACATGGCTGTTCGACAGCCGCATCTGGAAGCTCCTCCGGCAAGGAACTGAAAAAGGATTTGGCTGGATTTCAGGGTCGCCATCCACGCCGTCCTTGATTGGTTGCGGCAGCGAGTATTAGAAGGCGTTGGAGGGAGGAACCCGATGAACACGACCCATCGACGATTGGGAGGCCGGCGCGACTTTCTGAAGGCCGCCGGTTGCTTCACCGCAGCTGCGCTTGCCCCCGGCCGGCTCGCCTGGGGCCAGGCCGCGAAGCTCAAAATTGGCCTGATGCTGCCGTACACCGGGACCTATGCCGCCCTGGGGAACGCAATCACCAATGGCTTGAAGCTTGCGGTGACCGAGCGCGCCGGCAAGTTTGGAGGCCGGGAGCTTGAGTATTTCACCGTCGACGACGAATCGGACCCCTCGAAGGCGCCTGAGAATACCAACAAGCTCGTGCAACGCGACAAAGTCGACGTGCTGATCGGCACCGTTCACAGCGGCGTCGCCCTGGGAATGGTGAAGATTGCGCGAGAAACCGGCACCCTCCTCGTCATTCCCAATGCCGGCGCCGCCGCAGCCACCGGCGAGCTCTGCGCGCCGAACATATTCCGCACCTCCTTCACCAATTGGCAGACCGGCTACCCGATGGGGAAGATTGTGGTTGACCGGGGATTCAAGAACGTCGTCACCATCACCTGGAAGTACGCCGCCGGCGAGGAGTCGGCGGGTGGGTTCGCGGAGGGGCTGGCCAAGGCGGGTGGCAAGGTGGTGAAGGAGCTGTGGGTGCCCTTTCCGCAGGTCGAATTCCAGGCGCTGCTCACCTCGATCGCGTCGCTCAAACCAGACGCGGTTTACACATTCTTCGCCGGTGCCGGCGCGGTGAAGTTCGTCAAGGACTACGCCGCGGCGGGTCTGAAGGGAAAAATTCCTCTCTTTGGATCGGGCTTTCTGACCGATGGTGTCCTCGAAGCGCAGGGCGAGGCTGCCCAGGGGTTGGAAACGACGCTGCACTATGGCGATGGGCTTGATACCCCGCGCAACAAGTCCTTTCGCGAAGCCTACGCGAAGGCATACAAGAGCAACGCCGACGTCTACGCCGTCCAGGGCTATGACACCGGTTTGTTGCTGGCCGCCGGTCTGGACGCCGTTCGCGGCGATCCCAGTCAAAAGAACGAGCTCATTGCCGCGCTGGAGAAGGCCCGGATTGACAGCCCAAGGGGCGCCTGGACGCTCTCGAAAGCGCACAATCCAATCCAGGACATCTACCTGCGCAAGGTCGTCGGGACCCAGAACAAGGTGGTCGGGGTGGCGCACAAGGCGCTCGAGGACCCGGCGCGGGGCTGCAACATGAAAAAGACGTGAAGCCTGTACCTTTGAAATCGAGACGGGCAACGCTCGCCGCGTTCTGACCAAGGGCTGTGATTGGAATTCTTCATTCAGCTGCTCAACGGCATTCAGTACGGGCTGCTGCTCTTCTTGCTCGCCAGCGGACTCACCTTGATCTTCGGCATCATGGGCGTTCTCAATCTGGCCCATGGCAGCTTCTACATGGTTGGAGCGTATCTCGCGTTCTGGCTCTCGCAACGGACCGGAAGCATGTGGCTCGCCATCCCGCTCGAATTGGCGATCGTCTGCCTTCTCGGGGTCATCCTCGAAGCGACGCTCTTTTCACGGCTGTACCATCGGAATCACCTCCACCAGGTTCTGTTCTCATTCGGGCTGATCCTCGTCTTCGAAGACCTGCGCAGTATTTTGTTTGGCGACGACGTGCATGGCGTCCCGGTTCCGGAGCTGCTCAGCCGTTCGATTCCGCTCACCAGTAACTTGAGTTATCCGGTTTACCGGTTGTTCATCTCCGGGACCTGTCTTCTGGTTGCCGCGGGAATGTACCTCGTCATCCAGAAGACGAAAATTGGCATGGCCATTCGCGCCGGGAGCACTAACCGCGAAATGGTCGAATCGCTCGGCATCAATATCCGGACCATCTACCGGTGGGTGTTTGCCTTCGGCGTGACCCTCGCCGCGTTCGCCGGGATGATCGCGGCCCCCGTCTCCTCCGTCTATCCCGGGATGGGGGGACAGATTCTGATCGTTTGCTTCGTGGTGGTGGTGATCGGCGGCATCGGCTCGATCAAGGGCGCGATGATCGCCGCCCTGCTGATTGGAATCGTGGACACCGTCGGTCAGGTGTTGGTGCCCGAGTTTTCCGGGGTTGCCATCTACCTCCTGATGGCCGCTCTCCTCCTCTGGCGCCCTCAGGGGCTTTTCAGGGTCGCGTGACCGTCCCCCGTTTCCTCCTCATCTTGAGCGCGGCCTGCGTTGCGCTGATTCCGCTCACCGGTGCGGTCTTCTACATGCAGCTATTGAGCAAGATCATGATCCTGGCGATCTTCGCGATGAGCCTGGATCTTCTCGTCGGTGCCGGCCTGGTCAGCCTCGGGCACGCCGCGTTTTTCGGCGTGGCAGGGTATGTGATTGCGCTTCTTTCCCCGAAGTACCAGGCGGCGAGTCTTTGGCTCACCCTGCCGGCGGCGATGATCATTTCAGCCGCGCTTGCACTGCTCATCGGCCTGCTGGTGCTGCGCACTTCAGGCATCTACTTCATCATGGTCACCCTGGCCTTCGGCCAGATGCTCTATTACCTCTTCCACGATACGAAGCTCGGTGGAGGGTCGGACGGCATCTACCTCTACGTCAAGCCGGAGCTGAAGCTCGCCGGAGCCAAGCTCGTCGATCTCGAGAAGCCATTGCACTTCTACTATTTCGTGTTCGGGATCATGCTGGCCGTCTACTTCCTGCTCCGGCGCATTCTCGTTGCACCCTTCGGCCGCGCCCTGGCGGGTCTGAGCGTCAATGAACGGCGGATGCGCTCGCTGGGCTTTCCCGCCTTCTTCTACAAACTGTGGGCCTTCGTCCTCTCCGGAACGCTGGCTGGGCTGGCCGGCTATCTTTCCGCTTGTCAGTTTGGATTCGTCAATCCGGAGATCCTTTCCTGGCACTACTCGGCAACCGTCCTGATTCTATTGATCTTCGGCGGGATCGGACGGCTCTACGGCGCGATCGTCGGCGCGTTCGCCTACGTTCTCCTTCAAGAAGCCCTCGCCAATCAGGCGCTGTTCGGCGCGCTGGCCAAGCACTGGCAACTCGGAATGGGAGCCGTGATTGTGGTGGTGGTGATGTTCCTTCCCAGTGGCTTGACCAGTTTTTTTGATCGATTTGGGCGGGCGCGCCTGGCGCAACAGTCGGATGATTGATCTGGGCTTGAAAGCCACTGGGCTCAAGAAAGTCTTTGGCGGGCTCGCCGCGGTCGACAACGTCTCGCTGGAGGTCCACCGGGGCGTCTTGCACGCCTTGATCGGTCCCAACGGGGCCGGGAAGAGCACGCTGATCAACCTGCTCTCGGGCGATCTGGCGCCGACGGCGGGCAGCATCTATCTCGACCAACGGGAGATCGTCGGATGCTCGCCGGATCAGCGCTCGCGCCTGGGCCTTGGCCGGATCTATCAACAGACGAGCATTTTCCCGTCGTTCACCGCCTTGGAGAATTGTCGCCTCGCGGCACAATCCAGACAACCCCATGCGCTCAACCCCTTCCGCAGAGCCGAAGCCTATCCGTCGCTGATGCGGGAAGCGGAGCGGGCGCTCATCGCGGTGGGGCTTCTAAACAGAGCAAATGCGATCGCCGGTAACTTGAGCCACGGCGAACAACGCCAACTGGACATTGGGATGTCGTTGGCCACCCGCCCCAGAGTGCTTCTGCTCGATGAGCCGCTTGCCGGCATGGGCGCGGAAGAATCGGCGAAGATGGTGGGTCTTCTGCGAAACCTGACCCGGGAACACGCTGTATTGCTGGTCGAGCACGACATGGACGCCGTGTTCGCGCTTGCCGGGGTGATGACGGTGATGGTCAATGGCTGCACCCTGGCGACGGGCACGCCGGACCAGATCCGCGCCAGCCCGGAGGTACAGCGAGCCTACCTAGGAGGCGGGCACCATGGCTGAGTCGCCGACGCTCGAGGCATTCGATCTGCACACCTTCTACGGTTCGAGCCATATCCTGCACGGCATCAATCTGGTGGTCCATCGCGGCGATACCATCGGCTTGATGGGGCGAAACGGGATGGGGAAGACGACGCTGATCCGCACCCTGGTTGGACTCCACAAGTCAAGCCGGGGAAGGGTGATGGTGAACGGAAAGGATCTGACGCGCGCACCGCCGCATCGAATCGCACGGCAGGGGATCGCCTATGTTCCGGAGGGCCGCGGAATCTTCCCCAACCTTTCGGTGCGAGAAAATCTGATCGTGGCGGCGCGGCCGGGCCTGGATGGCGAATCGGCTTGGACCTATGAGCGCGTCCTCGACACCTTTCCTTCCCTGGCCAAGCGGCTCGACCACGGGGGTCAACAGCTCTCCGGTGGCGAACAACAGATGTTGACCATCGGTCGCGCGCTGATGACCAACCCTCTGCTTTTGATTCTCGACGAGGCAACCGAGGGGCTCGCGCCCCTGGTGGCGCAGGAGATCTGGAGAATCCTGCGTGAAATTCGAGACACGGGGATTGCGACGATCATTGTCGACAAGAATTTCGCGGCGATGTCGGCGATCACCAGCCGGAATATCATTCTCGTCAAAGGGCGCCTCGTGATCGAGGGAACCAGCGACGACCTTCGCCGGCAGCCCGAGCTCTTGCAGCGGTACCTGGGCATCTGAACATTTCTCTTGACTTGCCGCAGGCCTGTTGCAGAACTGCCAAGAAGGCGGAGGCCACCACGCAGGCTCTTTCGCAACTCAAGCCACCGATCGACAACGCGGCGGTCGAGGTCGCTCCATCCCCTGCCCTTTGGGCTCACCTCCGGGATTACCCTCCCAGCAGCATCCACCCGGACAGTCCGATGCCCGCTTTGTATCGGGCCACTCTGCTCAGGCTTCTCGCGGATCAGGTCAGGGCCGAGCGGGTTGGCTCCGATTTGTATTCCAGCTGGATTCGCCGCGCACCCGGGCCGAAGGAGAGACGTTATCTGGCGACCCTGGCCAGAGACGAAACCGAGCATTGGTATCGGGCAATCTGTTTGCTCGAGGAGCTCGGCGTTGGTCTGGATCAGATGCGTCATCACCAGAGCCGTCACTCATACTATTTGTTCTCACGGCTCTTGATTGGCCGGATGACCTGGATTGACGTCTTGCTCTTCTCTTTTGTGATGGATCACGGAGGCTTTTTCCTTCTCGAAGATTGCACCCAGAGCAGCTACGCGCCCTGGGCTCGAATGGCCCGGGAAATCATGGAGGACGAAGTCTCTCATCCGGAGATGGGGTCTCAGTTCTTGCGCTTGGCGATTCAGCGGCAGGGGCTGGCGCCGGTCCAGCGCAGGCTCGGCAAGTGGTGGCGCGTAGCGCTGAACATGTTTGGACCGACCAAAGCGCAAAATACGGAGCTGTATATCCGGCTCGGGCTCAAGTTCCGGAGCAATGAAGAGCGCCGGCAGGCATTCCGTGATTCATGCGAGCCGAAAATTCGCGAAATCGGGCTGCAAGTACCCAAGCTGTACCATCAGACCTATCCGTTTTTCTAGGCTCAACCGGTGGTCAGGAGGCGCGAGCCTTTGGCCGGGCGGGCACCAGAATCTGCCGGATCGCTTCACCGGTGGCGAGGTTCTCCAGCGCCTGGTTGACATCCTCGAGCCCTAGTACCGCCGTCTGCAGCTTCTCGACCGGAAGCCGCCCTGCTCTCCACAGCCGAATCAGGCGAGGAATGTCGCGTTGGGGAGCCGCCGAGCCCATATAGGAACCGATCAAGCTCCGTCCCTCCCCCGCGAACGCGAGCGCCGGAAGGTTGATCGTCTTCGAGGGGTGAGGAAGGCCGATCGCGATGGCCGTGCCGCCGCGGCGGGTAGCCTTGAACGCGGCCTCCATCACCGAGGGAATGCCGGCGGCCTCGAATGCGAAATCGACCCCTCCCGACGTGAGGTCCTTGATCTGCTCCGGCGCCTCGCTCGACGCCAAGGCCTGGGTTGCACCCAACTCGAGCGCGACGTCCCGCTTTGCGGCGACCGGATCCACGGCGATGATCGGCTGTGCTCCGGCGACCGTGGCGGCCATCACCGCGGCCAGCCCCACCCCACCGAGCCCGAAGACCGCGACCGATTGCCCGGGCCGAACCCCGGCGGTATTGATCACCGCGCCG
>WNFG01002328.1_pt1 | contig 24159 bp, 16 predicted proteins | sample 5400431 | NCBI WGS metagenome assembly WNFG01 (sample SAMN13153346, study PRJNA577476) | soil metagenome | isolation source: 120 cm saprolite under Douglas fir tree site 2 hole 3 replicate 2 | place: USA:California | collected 2015-04-18 | reverse complement strand
CCGCAGCACCTGTGTCGTCTGCATCGTATATCGGTCGTATTCGTCTTTGTCTTCGCCTTTTGGAACCACATGCCGGCTTCGGACGAGTTTTGCGGTAACGACCGCCTGTTCGTGAAAATACTCCGCGCAGACAAGTCGATCATGGGGAGTTGCACACAAGGCGCTGGAGGAGCCCGTCAGAAGAAGGATGGCAGCCATCGCGGCGAGAATGCTCTTCATGCGTCTATTTTAATCCCGAGCTGGATGCAGGAACCGCTCGCTCTCAACCACAAAGTTCTCAAACTCGCGGTGAATCCGCGTTCGCTCCCAATCGAGCGCCGCTCCGATTTTGTGCGCTGCTTCGTGGCTGCAAGTCTCTGACCAGCAGGCTCCGAGCGCTACCGGGACGCGCCGCAAGAGAATGTCGCCGAGCGTGACGGCATATTCAAAGTTCACGGCTTCCACTGCTTCCGCCACAATGTGTTGGGTGTGCGGACAGAGTGTCGCTCGCAATCGCTCGTCCTGGGAGGCAGTGCAGGCGATGCTTAGGGCGTTCCGTCCGTGCCAATGCGCGATCGCTTCAGCCGACGCGGCAGGAATCCCTGCTTTGCTGGCTGCCAGTTTCGACCATTGACTTAGAGTGGAATCAATACCATCTTTGGGCGCACAGACTGCGAATCCGCTCGCGGGTTCCTGGACGGCGATGCCGATTGCCCCGGCCACCTGTCGCGCGAGGCTCGCGGCGGTTGTCAGCTTGCCGCCGATGACTGAAAGCATGTGCGATGCGCCTTCATTCTGATGATCGTGCAGAATGTGTTTGCGGGTCACGGCGGAGGCTTTTTGCCCGGGCGCATATGGCAACGGACGAATGCCCGCGAACGCATAGCGTATGTCAGTCCGCTGGAGGCCCGAGTTGGGAAAGAGCCACAACAGGCTGCGGAACAAGTATTCGATTTCAGCGGGCGAAGGTTCAGGATTGCCGGGATTGCCTCCGTCCGCGACCTCTGATGTGCCAACGAGTATTTGCTCGTTCCAGGGAATAACAAAGATCGGGCGGCCATCCAGCGCTTCCGTGTAGACGGCCTGCTCCGGCGCTTGGGGAAACCTGGGCAAGACCAGATGCGAGCCGCGCACGCCGCCAATCATTCTTTCTGTCGGTAGATTGGCTTCTCGGGCAACGGTATCCACCCAGGGACCGGTGGCATTCACGATCCACGTAGCGGAGACGCTGTATTCAAAACCGGTAAGCTGGTCTTGCAAGCGGGCGCCGGTAGCGCGGCCCACATTTCTATCGCGCAGAATTTCGAGCGCGCGACAATGGTTGCGTACGGTCGCTCCCGAATCAGCCGCCTCGGTCAGCCATTCGGCGGTGAGCCGTTCCGGGAACTCGCATTGCGCATCTTCATATGCGTAGACACGCCAGGAAACACCGGAGTCCAGCGACCGTTCGAAATCATGGGCATGAAACGCTGGAGTCTTTCCGGCTTTCGCCCAGTGACGGTAGAGCCACAGGCCGGTCCGGATCGCCATGGAGCTGCGCAGCAGCGACCGCGAGTCCGCGGGCAGGGCCAGCAAAAATTCCAGAGGTTGGACCAGATGTGGAGATTCGCAGAGCAGGCGCTGGCGTTCACGCAATGACTCGCGCACCAGCCCAACTTCGCAGTGCTCCAGATACCGCAGACCGCCATGGATAATCCGGGTGGAGCTCCACCACCCACTATAAGGACATCAAAGGACTGACCGGCAAGGGGAGCGCGGTCATTGCGGTCATTAGGCACTTTGTATGAGATGCCAACCAGCTACTCTGGAGTTCTATCCTGCAATCGCGGCGGCGGTGGCCCATAGTTCCGGTTCGATGTTGGGGAACAGAGAATCACGCTGCTCGATCTTCTCCAATTCAGCTACCTTTTCCGGAGAAATGCGGTGTGTACCTTCAAAGCGGCGCCAGGCGTCCAGCAGCGTGCACAGTTGCTCCAGATGCGTGTTGAAGCGCTTTTCCGCGTAGTCACGGGCATGCTTGGTCGTGATGAGGAACTGCCAGTCTGACGACTCCAGCAGCAGCAGCTCGCGGCAAATCTGCTTTGCCAGACGCGTCGCGGTCTGGTTGCCGCGCCACAGTCCACTGTTGGCCATCTGCTGCACGGAGAGTTCGGCAGGATAAATATGCTTCCAGGTCCACGCCGTGTCTTCGTTCAGCCAGACGCTATTGTCGCTGTTTGCCCCCCACGAGCCCTCGGGCAGCGCAACGAAACCGGCGGGCGGATACTGGTCAAGATACTCCGCGCCGCTGATCAGGCTGACTTGCGACTCGGGCTTGGCGTATTCCAGGACCACGTGTTTCAGCCACTGCGGACCTTCAAACCACCAGTGTCCAAACAACTCGGAGTCAAACGGCGCCGCCAGAACCGGCATGCCGGGACCATTCTTGCCGTGATCCTTCAGGACATTAGCGGTGATGCGGGCGAAGTGCTCGGCATGTTCGCGCACATGCTGGCGAGCGATCGCCGGATCGTACGGCTGCTTTGCGCCGAGATCGATCTTGTTACCGGTGATGCGCCAATAGCGATGTCCGCCGGGCCAGCGTTTTTTGTGGAACTCCAGGTAATTGGGATCGCCGGGATACCCGTGGTCGCCGCTCCATACCTGAACTCCAGTGCGCGGATCGCGCGTGTAAAACGCGACATGAGCGTTGCGGTCAGGCGATTCGGCATAGTAGGGCCGATAAAAGTTTTTCTCCGGACGGTCAGACGCGATTTCAACTGCAATAGGAACGTTACCGGCCAGCATCTGGTAGGGAGTGAAGCGAGTGGACTGATCCACCAGATGCGTATCCACGAAGAAGTATTCCAAGCCATTTTCCGCCAGAATCTGCTCCACGCCCTCGCGCATAAATTCGCGGGCTGCCGAACCGGTGACGGGAACAGGGAAGCGCCAGGGACCAGCAGGACGGTATCCGCACTCCGGCAGCCATATGCCACGCGGCCTTCGGCCAAAGAAGCGGCGATGCGTCTCCACTCCGGTGACCACCTGAGCGCGGATCGAAGCGTCCGAGCCCAGCAGCGGGAAGTATCCGTGGGTGGCCCCGCAGGTAATGATCTCGATGGCGCCGGCGTCATAAAAACGACGGAAGCCGCGGACGATGTCGCCGCCGAGGTCTTCGAACTGGCGCAACGCATTCTCGTAAAACTCGCGCCAGAAGTGCGCGACCGGCACCATGTGCGACTCGCCGTGGCGGCTGAAGTCGTCAATGTCCTTGATCGCGGACTCGATCTTCCGCGTCAGGTAGATGGGGAACTCCTGCTTGAAAACAGGGTGCGATAGCTGCTCCAGCAGCACCGGCGTAAGACTTACATTGGCGTTCAAAGCCAATCCCTGCTGCCCGAGCTCTTCAAACATCCGCAGCAGCGGCAGGTAAGTTTCGGCCGCGGCTTCATAAAGCCACTCCGTTCCATGCGGCCAGGTGCCGTGGTTAATCACGTACGGCAGATGGGAGTGGAGCGCAAAAGTCACATATCCGAGCTGTTGAGCTTGGCCGGAGTTCATCATGGTCTACGCCTAAAAGCCTAATCCTTAATCATAACAGGCTTGATTCTTTAGATGCCTTGCTTATGCGCGAGAGGGCTGCGTTCCACGATTTCAAGGAGCGCTGCTGCGCGCAGCGGCTACTTGCGCTAGTGATACATTAATTCTGTGTCCACCGGTGAAAAATTTGAGAAAGCTGCAGGTATCATGGCGCGTTTGCGCGCGCCCGGAGGCTGTCCGTGGGACCGCGAGCAGACCTTCGACACCATCAAGCGTTACACGCTGGAAGAAACCTACGAGGTCCTGGAAGCGATTGACAATCGCGATTGGCCGGAGCTTACCGGCGAACTCGGCGACTTGCTGTTGCAGGTCCTCTTCTATGCGGAGATGGCCAAAGAGGAAGGCCGCTTCTCGATTGACGACGTGCTCGACGCGCTCAGCAACAAGCTGGTCCATCGCCATCCCCACGTGTTTGGCGACGTGAAGGCGGAAGATGCCAATCAGGTATTGAAAAACTGGGAAGCGCTTAAAGTGGAAGAGAAGCGCAAGCGCGCCGAAGCGGATGGCCGCAAGCCGGAAACGCTGCTCAGCGGCGTGTCGGCGAAGATGCCAGCGCTGCTCGAAGCTAACAAGATCAGCTCCAAAGCGGCGCACGTGGGTTTTGACTGGCCGGACACTACCGGCATCTTCGAGAAGCTGACGGAAGAGACCCATGAGCTGCAAGAGCACATCGCTGCTCTTCCGGCGCGCGACCAGAGATTGGACACCGGCCCGCGCGTTTCGCCGGAGTTGCAGGAACGGATTGAGGAAGAGGTCGGCGATCTCTTTTTTGTCCTGGTAAATCTGGCCCGGCATCTTTCGGTTGATCCCGAGTCGGCATTGCGTAAGACCAACCGCAAGTTTCGCCGGCGTCTGGGCTGGGTGGAAGAGCAGCTCAAAGAGCGCGGTGCGAAGATGGGAGACACGTCATTGGACGAGATGGAAGCCTTGTGGCAGAAGGCGAAAACTCTTGAGGAGAAGCAGGCGTGAGCGTTGACACGGCAACGGGCGCCCGCCCGGTTACGATCCGCCATTGTCGCGCGATCGACGAGTTCAAAGCGTGCGTTGCTTTGCAAAAAGAAGTGTGGAATTTTGACGATGCCGACCTTATTCCTCTGCGCATGTTCGTGGTTAGTGACAAGATTGGCGGGCAAACCATTGGCGCATTCGACGGCAACGTTCTGGTTGGCTTCGCATTCTCGCTACCCGGCACGCGCGGCGGCCAGTCCTATGTGCACTCACACATGCTGGCCGTGCGGCAGAGCTTCCGCAACTCCGGGTTGGGACGCCGCCTGAAGCTGGCACAGCGTGACGCGGCTGTTAAGCGCGGCTTCGATCTCATGGAGTGGACCTTCGATCCGCTGGAGATCAAAAATTCCCACCTCAATCTAGTCCGCCTGGGCGCGATTACGCGGCGATACAGCGTGGACCATTATGGCCAATCGTCGTCGCCACTGCAGGGCGGATTGCCCACCGACCGTCTGGTCGCGGAGTGGTGGCTGAAGTCAAAACGCGTCACAGGATTACTGGAACAGAACCAGACTCCAGAATTTCCGGTGGTAAAGAGAATTGTTGTGCCGGCCCAGGTCTATGAATGGAAGGCCTCTTCTGCTGATCGCTCGAAGGCCGCGGCGGTCCAACAACGTAATCGCGAAAAGTTTCTCGAGGCGTTCTCTCACGGCCTGGCCGTGCTCGGCTACGAGCGCGACCAGCAAGATAATGGGACCTTCCTGCTCGGACGCTGGGACGAAGCCGCGCTTGAAACCAAATATCTTCCGAGGCCTTCATGAAGATTGAAGCAATTACCATGCGTGAGATCCGCATGCCGCTGGTCCATTTCTTTGAGACCAGCTTCAAGCGCACTACCGAACGCCGTATCCTGCTGCTCACCTTGCACACTGACGGCCCTGAGGGATGGGGTGAGTGCGTAGCGGGTGAAGATCCTTTCTATAACGAAGAGTCGATTGACACTGCGTGGTATGCCACGGAGCAATATCTGGCTCCGTGGATTCTGGGTAGGACAATCGAAAAAGCGACCGACGTTCCCACATTCTTCCGGCAGCTTCGCGGACATCGCATGGCCAAAGGCGCGCTGGAGAATGCAGTGTGGGACGCGGAAGCCCAGGCGAAGCAGCTTCCGTTATGGAAGTTGCTGGGCGGCACTCAGACCGAGATCGCCTGCGGCGTCTCCATTGGGATTCAGAACTCGGTCGAGCAACTGTTGGAGAAGATTGAGACGGAAGTCAGCGCGGGCTATCGGCGGATCAAAGTCAAGTGCAAACCTGGCTGGGACATCGAGGTGTTTGAGAAAATCCGCAATCGCTGGCCCGGCATTTTGTTAAGTTGCGACGCCAATTCCGCGTACACGCTCGATCAAATCGACCACTTGAAAGAGTTTGACCGCTTCAACCTACTGATGATCGAGCAGCCGCTCTGGTGGGACGACTTCTACTATCACGCCGCGCTCCAAAAACAGATCAAGACCAGCATTTGTCTGGATGAAGTGATCCACAGCAATCGTGATGCCCAGGCGGCAATTGAGTTGGGCGCCTGCCGAATCATCAACATCAAAGTCGGCCGGGTGGGCGGGCTGACGGAAGCGATTGCCGTCCATGACGCGGCGCGGCAGGCGAATATTCCCGTGTGGTGCGGCGGCATGTTGGAAGCCGGCATTGGACGCTCGCACAACATCGCGCTCTCTACGCTGCCGGGCTTCACACTGCCGGGCGACGTCTCGGCCTCCAAGCGCTATTGGAAAGAGGACATCATCGATCCTGCCGTGGAAGTATCTCCTCAGGGCTATATCAAGGCGCCAGATACACCGGGCCGCGGCTTCAAGCTCAAAACTGACCTTATCGAGAAGCTGACGGTGAGACAGACAACGCTGCGCGCGAAGGGAATCGCCGGCGCGGCGGATTGAAGCAATATTTTGGATACTAGCGGTTTGGTTGCGCTGTCTGGGCCACTTGTGACGATTGCAATTCAGTCTTGGCGCTGGCGCCACCGTCACTTTTTTGCAGCATCTCCAGGGCTTTCCCTAGCGTCAGGTCGTCTGGCATGCGATGGAAATCACTGAAGGTCTGCTTCTGTTTTACGGCAATCGTCTTGAAAATAACCGCGCGGCCGTGGAGGTTCAGGTCGACCAGCACCGTTTCCCAGTGCCCGGGCCCCACTTCTTTTAAGGCCACTTTGAACGTGCCGCCTTTATCCAGATGTCCAAGAAGGCCCCAGCCGAAATTTACGTCTTCAAAGAGCTGGCCTTCGATCCGCGCCATCCGCACCGCAGACCGGTCAATCCACAGCGTACCCTTCATGGAGTGGTAGACGGTCATCTCGCGCGAGGGCGGATTGTATTGCGGATTCGGTACGAACTTCACGCGCACCATTCCATCTTCGCTGCCGTCATAAGCAAAGCGGAAGGCGTCCGGAATATTTTTCAGAAGCTCGCGGGCCTTGTCCGTATCCGATTTTTCCCGTTTATTACGCCGCGCGCGCTCTTCGGGATCTTCCACCTGCCGGCGCATACGCTCCTGGTCCTGCTGGCGCTGTTCGACCGTGAGCGGCTGGCCGTTGAAGAGTAATACCTTGGAGAGGGAACCATCCTTGGTTTCGATTACCTCGCGGTCTTGCGTGTTCTTTTCGTCTTCTTTGTGGAGACGGTACATCCAGCGGGTGTGATCGTTGTCCATGGCATTCAATTCGTGGGCCACGGCGTTGCGAACGAGTTCGGTTGGGTCCGTAGGCAGGGGCGGCAGGTCCTGGTCCTTGGCCAGCGAGCAGGCGAGCGCGGTCGTTCCCGCATACACGACCACTGCCGCTATCCGCAAGAGTTTTCCCGATATCATAAAAGCGCTAGGCTGATTAGAGGCTGAAAATCAGCAGCTAGTTGCATTTTACAACGGATCACGGGCAGCAGCCACGGAGGTAATTGCCTGTCAAAGCCGCACCGGCCGGTCCAGCCCGCGGCCAACGTTACATACGAGTTAATAGGGTTATATCCTGGTTAACACAGGATTCAGGCGGCAAAAACAGAAGGCGGCTTTTCAGCCGCCCTTTGAGTCCACCCGAGCCGGAAAAGGCAGTCCCATTGGCTCTTGTTAGCCGCGATTTCGGCCAGACTGCTGTTCCCCTGGTATTGCAGCCCTGCCTGTGTCGCGACCGTCCAGCTTGGATGACACGGTACTAGAATGCAAACATACGGCCAAATCCGGAGTAGAGCGCAGACTGAGTAAAATCCACGTAAATAGACGTGATATAAAGACTTACGTTGGCAATCCACTATTAACTAATTGGTAATCAGAGCCCGCCGCTCTCAAGCAGAGTGACACATTAAGAACCCCGATGCCATGTATGTGTACACATGTTACTTTTGAAACATATTTTATAAAAAACCTTATTGAATAGAAGGTTTACCTAACGTATAGTCTGTGGCAGCTTTCCTTGAAAATCTGGAGCCAGCCAAATGTGGAAATCGCGCGACGATAAACCTCTGCCTATCACTCCTTCTCAACCAGCTTTCACGCCACCAGCACCAGCACCAACCGTAACCGTTAAAGAAACAGCGGCACGCACGAGCGATCCATTTCGCGCCGACGTTGCGCACATTGGCAAGTCAGTGTTGATCAAGGGCGAACTTTCCGGCAGTGAAGATCTGTATCTCGATGGCGAAGTGGAAGGCAGGATCGATCTGNNNNCACACTGTGGTGATCGGACCGAACGGACGCGTTCGCGCAACCATCTCGGCCCGCGAACTGGTACTGCACGGACGCGTGGAAGGCAATGTACAAGCCGCGGAGAGGGTTGAGCTGAAAAAATCCTCCACGCTAATGGGCGATGTAAGCACGCAACGGATCGTGATTGAAGATGGCGCGTTCTTCAAGGGCGCGATCGACATTCCGAAAGAAGCGCGGCTCGACGCGCGCAAGGCGGTCGCCGCTCATGCTGGATCTTCAGCCACTGCGCCGTCATTGTCGAGTATCAGCTCATCATCGAGCAGCAGTTCGTCGTCGAGCAGCAGTCCGGCGCCGCAGACTTCGCTTCTGGAACCAAAGTCCCAAGGATGAGTTATGAGTTCTGTTGCCCACAATATGCTTCGTTGGTTCCGGGGAGCGGGAGAGAGCGGGCTCCCGCGAGTAGCGGCGACTAAGTCTCAGCCTCGCGCTACACGACATTCGTCGGGGTTGGCGGAGTTCATGCGCCGCATCACCGGCGACGAGAAGATGTGCATCCTCGATCTGGGGCAGACTTCTCACATCAATATCCCGTACTTCACGCAACGTGGTGCGCGGGTTTACAACGAAGACATCCTGGGCTCACTCCAGGAGAAGAGCTACATGGTCCGCGACGAAGACGGCGTGCAGCGGCTCGATATCACTACGTTCTTCCAGGAAAACTTCGACTATCCCGAAAATCACTTTGACGCCATTCTCGGTTGGGACATCGCGGACTATCTTCCCGAACCGGTGGTCAAACCGCTGATTGAAAGAGTCCACCGCATACTCAAGCCCAGTGGCGGCATGCTGGGGTACTTCCACACCAAGGACGCAGGTCCTGATGCTCCGTTTTTCCGCTACCATGTCCTGAAGAATGACACGGTCGAGTTGGCGCCGGGCCCGAACTTCCGCCTGCAGCGGGTTTTCACCAACCGGCACATCGAGAACCTCTTCGCCGGCTTCTCGTCGGTCAAGTTTTTCCTGGGGCGGGACAATGTTCGCGAAGTTCTGGTAGTGCGTTAGGCGAGTTTTCTGACCCGGTAAAATTTTCAGCCAGAGTGTAATTTCAGAGCACATTGCTGCGTAAAAGTGGCACTGAAGTTCCTACCGTTCTTAGTCCCAACTAAGCAAAAACGGCCATAATCCGCTCACCCGATTCAAAGTCTCTGATATCAATTCATTGAAAATAATAGACTTATCAATTCCTTGCAAAAAATGGGTATCACGAGCGTTCCTTGGGCAACCAGATTGCTTGAATGTATGACGGGTAAGGCACCAAGAAGTCTGATTTCGAAAGCCAGCGAATAACACAACAGAGGTGAGAATCATGGCAAGCGGCTTCCAAGGAACCATCAACAGCCTGGCGAACTATGCTCGTACGATTGCAGCGGGACGAGTACAGTACGACGAAATCTACAAAGAGAACTGTCACCGCGTCTATTCCCTTGCGTTTTGGATGACCGGCAACGAACTCACGGCCGAGCAATTGAGCGCAAACACCTTTCTGCGCGCTTTCGCATCAGCCGCGGAACCAACTACTGACAATCTAGACCGCGCTTTTCTAACTGAGGTCCGCGAACTGACTCCGATCGGCGTCCTGACCTTGAGCTGCACCGCCTCTGCGGACAGCAAAAGCATTTATGGAAATATCAAACGGATCCACCTGGAGCAGGCGGTACTGGCGCTGCCGCAGACCGAAAAGCTGATTTTCCTGCTTCACGACGTGGAAGGATACGAACACGGCAAGATCGCATTTCTACTTGGGATCACGGAAACGGAATCTCAGAACGGACTTCATCAGGCAAGAGTGTACGTGCGCACTCTAGTCTCCCAAATGTTGTAGCGCTTAATCTCCTCTCTCTCCTTGTTTCTTTTTGGCCCCTCCAGTAGTGAGGGGCCTTTTTTGTTTAAAAATGTAAATTTAAGCGGAATTTTGAAACCTTTTTGTGTGGTATTCGTCTATTTAAGTAACAACATACGCAGTACCCCCACGTGGGCGCCGCCCCTATACCGGCGCCCACATTCTATTTAGTGCCAGCAATCAGCAAGTGGCTCAGGCGTGGCTTTTGGCGGTTGGCTCTTAGTTCTTGGCCAGACCGGTCGCCACGCACCTCGGCCAAGGGCCAAAAGCCGGGTCCTTCCTACCATACCCTGCACGCGTTTGCCGGGACCGTCGGCTGTCCAGCCTTACAGTTAAACGCCTTCTGAAATTCCGGCATATTGCGGACTACGCCATTCACCCGCCAACGTCCCGGAGAGTGTGGATCGGTCCGGGCGCCCAGCCGCAGCAGTTCGGGCGTGATGTTTTCGCACCACACCCGGGCAAAGCCCAGGAAGTAGCGCTGGTCGGGGGTATAGCCATCAATCCTCTTTTCGGGATCTTGTTTGGTTTCCGTCATCATGTCGTGCAGGGCCATGAGCGCGATGCGGGCGCCGCCGTTGTCCGCGGTGTTTTCGCCCAGAGTAAGCTTGCCGTTCAAGTGGATATCATCCACGGAAACGAAGCTCGAATACTCGTCCGCGACGCAGCCTTCGCGCTTGTCAAACTCTTTTGCGTCTTCTTCCGTCCACCAGTCCCGGAGATTGCCTTTGGGGTCGAACTTGCGTCCTTCATCGTCAAAGCCGTGAGTCAGTTCGTGGCCGATGACCAATCCTATCCCGCCGAAGTTCACCGCGTCGTCCATGGTGCGGTCAAAGAATGGCGGTTGCAGAATGCCGGCAGGGAAGACAATCTCGTTCTTTTCACCGCTGTAATAAGCGTTGACTGTCGGCGGGGTCATGCCCCACTCCGAGCGGTCGACGGGCTTGCCGATCTTCTGTATCTGGCGGTTGGACTCAAACTCCAGCGCGCTCTGCAGGTTCCCGATCAAATCTCCGCGGACGATCTTGAGCTTGCTATAGTCGCGCCATTTGTCGGGATAGCCGATCTTATTGCGCAGGGCGTCCAGCTTGATGAGCGCTTCCTTTTTCGTGGCCTCGGTCATCCACGGTACTTCGCTGAGGTCGCGATTCAGCGCCTTCTCCAGCGCGCTCACCATCTTCAACATGCGCTGTTTGCCGTCTGTGCCGAAGGTCTCATCCACGTAGGGCTGGCCGAGCGCTTCGCCCAGAGATGAGTCGGTAGCGTTGATGCAGCGCTTCCAGCGCGCCTGTATCTGCTGCTGTCCGGTGAGCGCCTGCTGAAACTTGAAGTCTTCATTCACGAAGTCGTCGGAGAGCCAGGCCGCGGCAGCGTTGAGCATCTGCCAGGTCATGTAAGTCTTCCAGTCGGGCAGGGGAGTGCTCTCGATCAGCGCGTTTACGCTCTTGAAGAAATCAGGGTTCACCACGTTCAGTTCTTTGAACTCCGGCGTGTGAGCAGCGGCGAAGTAGCGCTCCAGGTGGAAGTTGGGCGCGGTCGAAGAGATTTGCGCGACGGTCATCTTGTGATCAAGGTTCTTGGGATCGCGGCGCAGCGTGCGGTCCATGGCCGCTTTGGCCAGCTCGGTTTCGATCCTGACAATGGTGTCCGCGCTCCTGGCCGCCTGCTCCGGGGTCTGGCCGATCATCGAGAACATTTTCTTCATGTGCTCCACATACGTCTTGCGGATGGCGACCATGTCGGGATCGTCCTTGATGTAGTAATCGCGATCGGGCAGCGTGAGGCCGGCCTGGTCGATCGACGCAATGGTCATGTCGGCATCGTGGAAGTCGGCGCCGCTGCCAAAGCCGAAGATTGGGTTGGGCCCGAGCAGGGATTCATGCGCGATCACCTCCATCATTTCGGTTTTGTCTTTTACGGCCGCAATGCGATCGAATTCCGGCTTGAGCGGCAAATATCCAATCTTGTTGGCGGCTTTTTCGTCCATGCACGCAGAATAAAAGTCGCCAATCTTCTGCTGTACCGCGTTGCGCTTGGGATCATTGGCGCTGGCTTTCTCCAGAATGGTTTTCAGTACGGCGTAGTTGTGCTCCTGCACCTCGCTGAAGCTCACCCAGTCGGTATATTCAGGCGGAATCGGGTTCCTCCGCATCCAGCCGGCACAGGCAAACTGGTAGAAGTCAACGCAGGGATTCACCGACTTATCGATATTGTTGATGTCGAACCGGGGCTCAGACGCCGCAGCCGGCTTCGCGGGTGTCTGGCCCAGCGCCGCGAGAGTCAAACAAACACAGAAGAGCAAAATTGCGGACGTACGCATGGAAGTCCACCTCATGAAATGTGAAAACCCCGCTATTCTAGCGCAAAGGAAAGGCAGTTGCTGGCCCGACGAACGAAGGTCTGCCACGGGTTACCTCCATTCTCAGGAAATTCATGGAAACGTTTGCTAGGATCAAGTCACTAATAGGCAGAGTCTGTGTTTGTGGGATTCCCACACATGAGGTGTTATGCCAAACCCGAATCTGACCGGCCCTAAAGGCCAGCTCTACGCCGAGCCCAAGCCCAGCCCGGACGAAAACGCATTCCAGGTCAACAACAACAGCGAGCAGTATTATCAATCGCCCTATTACAAATTGCACAAGAGCCAGGTGCAGCCGATCCCGCCCGCGCGGAACGGCGTCCCGGCATATCTGACATTGAGCGATTTCATTCCCAAGCCGCTCACAGACGCCATCAAGCAGGCGGGAAAAATCACATTTCACGCCGTGGGCGACACCGGCGCGGCGAAGTCGGGCCCGCATCAGTCTGCGGCCGTCTCCATCGCGGACGAAGCCGCGGTCGCCGACGCCATGTCTAACGAGGTGCAGGACGGCGGTCCCGATGGACCCGCTTTCTTTTTTCATTTGGGCGACGTGATCTACAATTTCGGCGAAGCCCAGTATTATTACGACCAGTTTTACGAGCCCTTTCGCGCCTATGACCGCCCGATTTTCGCCATCCCCGGCAACCACGACGGTATGGTGTTCGGCCAGGGCTCCAGCGCTCCGCAAGTTCCCACCCTCGATGCTTTCCTGACGAACTTCTGTGCCGCTTCTCCCGGGCCCTCGCCGGACGCGGGCGCCATCGTCCGCAGCGTAATGACACAACCGGCGGTCTACTTCACGCTCGACGCTCCGTTCGTCTCCGTCATCGGCTTATACAGCAATGTGATGGACACCGGTGGCGGCATCATCTCTTCTCAAGGCGGACACTTCCCGCTGGTGAACGATCAATTGGATTTTTTGAAGGCGGAACTGGCGCGCCTGAAACCAGAGCGCACCGCCGGAAAACGCGCCATCATCATCGTCGTCCATCACCCACCGCTATCAGTGGACGCGAAGACCGGTGGCAGCGCCGGCCTCATGCAAGACATTGACGCCTGCTGCAAAGCGGCGGGGCAGTGGCCTGACGCCGTGCTCTCCGGCCACGCTCATCTCTATCAGCGATTCACCCGCACAGTGAACGGGAGGGACGTACCCTACGTTACCTCCGGCTCAGGAGGGTTCGCGGCGACGGTTCCGCAACACACCGCGCCCCCGGCCGGCACGGTGATCGGAGACCACACGCTCGAAGTGGATCCCATCGTCAAGTTCGGCTATCTGACTCTAACAACCGATGCCAAGACCCTCACCATCTCTTTCAAAACCGCGCCCCGTGGCGGTCCCGTGTTGCAACTGGACTCTGTAACGTTGGACCTGGTAAAGGGAAAGATTACGTCAGGCGCAGTTGGCGTCCAACCGGGACACCCGAAACCGCCGAAACACCCGAAACCGCCAAAGCCACCGAAACACCCAAAACCGGTGAAGCCGCCAAAGAAGAAGCACTGAATCTCATGTCGAGAGCGCAAATTTACTCTCGCCGAAAAATCGCACTCGCTGCGAAGGGTTCAGCCGCAGTAGATATAAGGGTTTAGCCTGTCCTGAGCTGCCCGACGAAGGAACTTTTAGCTCGTGCCCGCCCACCCTTTGCTGCGAAACTGAAAAACCAAAAACCAGTTTCTCCGCAAAGGATGGAGCACCCTCGGTACCGTAGTGCCGACAAAAACTGGAAACAGTGCGGCCAATCAAAGTTGACCCACCCGTCCGGATTCTCTCGCTGCCTGGTTGGCGCTGGGGCGGACTCGTGATTGCAACAGCCCTTCAAATGTCGTTCATATCTGCGGTGAAGAGGTTTGCTGCAAGCAGTGAACACGGACCTTGAGATTGACGGAGTCGATCCCTCACCTGCGCACGCATCTGTCCTGGAAGTTCGCCGCAACTTTGCAGGTGCTTCGGTTCGGGATGGCATGTCGCGGGAGGATGCATCCTCTAAGCATTCAGCATTCGCCGAGAGGGATTTTGTTGCAACGCCATCAACCGGCAAAGGCCTGACCCCAATCCTCCTCTGCGCCCTCTGCGTCCTCTGCGGTAAAAGGTTTGCTGTCGCCTTCCGTTACAATGAATGATTCTCTGACTCTTGTTGAGGGATCCAAGAATGCATCGTTGGTCACAACTGTTTATTCCCACACTGCGGGAGGCGCCTGCCGACGCGGAGGTCGCCAGCCACAAGTTTCTGATTCGGGCGGGCTATGTGCGCCAGCTTGCGGCGGGAATCTATTCTGATTTGTTTCTGGGGAACCGCGCCGTGTTGCGGATTATCGGCATTATTCGCGACGAGATGGACAAGATTGGCCAGGAATTTCTGCTGCCGACTTTGCATCCGCGGGAGTTATGGGAGTCCAGCGGACGCTGGGCCGTGATGGGCGACAACATGTTTCGCCTGAAAGATCGTGGCGGGCGCGACCTGTGTCTGGGCATGACGCATGAAGAGGTCATGACCGAGATTGCACGCAAAGAGCTGCGCAGTTACAAGCAGTTGCCCCAGATCTGGTATCAGATCCAGACCAAGTTTCGCGATGAGCAGCGGCCCAAGTCCGGGCTGATCCGGGTGCGCCAGTTCATCATGAAGGATTCCTACTCTTTCGATATCGATGCCGCGGGACTGGACGCCTCTTACCAGAAGCACTACGAGGTTTACCGCCGCATCTTCGATCGCTGCGGGCTGAAATACGCCGTGGTGGAAGCCGACTCCGGCGCCATGGGCGGCTCGCAGTCGCAGGAGTTCATGGTCTTTACCGACGCCGGCGAAGACATGGTGGCTAGCTGTAGCAAGTGCGGATACGCCGCCAACCTGGAAAAAGCCAAATCGCAGCTTCCGGCCGCGGAAGATTTGCCTGGAGACGGCAAGCCGGAGGAAGTGCATACACCGGGCATGAAGACGATTGACGAGGTCGCGAAATTCCTCGGAGTCTCGCCTACGCAGAAGATCAAGACCCTGGCGTTGATGCAACTGGAAGATGATCCCAAAAATCCCACGCAGAAGAAGACCCGGGCGGTGATCGTGCTGCTGCGGGGCGACCATAGTTTGAATGAAGCCAAGCTCTCCGGCGTGTTGGGCGGGAAGGAATTTCGTCCCATGCATCCGGAGGAGATCGAGCGGACCTTCAATTCACCGGCAGGATATCTGGGTCCGGTGAAAATCCCGGCTTTTCCTGGCGGAGAGAGCAGCGCTACGCAGAAGCTCATCCTGGAGTCCCTGCCTTTAATGTTGGCGGACAACGCGCTTAAGGAGCGCAAAAACCTGATCTCCGGCGCAAACAAGGAGAACTACCACCTCAAGAACATCACTCCTGGGCGGGACTTCCATCCCACCGAGTGGGTTGACCTGCGCCATGCCGCGGCGGGTGAGGGATGTCCGAACTGCGGCAGCCCGCTCGTCGTCGGCAAGGCGATGGAGATTGGCCACATTTTCAAGCTGGGCTACAAGTACACCAAGTCCATGGGCGCGACCGTCCTTGATAAAGACGGCAAAGAGGTCTATCCGATCATGGGCAGCTACGGGATTGGCGTGGAGAGAATCCTGGCTGCGGCGATCGAACAGAATAATGACAAGGACGGTTTCTGCCTGCCCCGGTCGATTGCGCCGTTTGATGTGGTAGTGACCCCGACCAACGTCAGCGAGGCGAATTTGCTCCAGACGGCCGAGGAAATCGTCCGGAAACTGGAGGCGATGGGCTTGCAAGTCCTTTTAGATGATCGAGATGAGCGGCCTGGCGTGAAATTCAAAGACGCCGATCTGGTGGGAATCCCTTACCGCGTGAATGTTGGCAAAAAGGTTACGGATGGGAAGGTCGAGGTGGTTTCCCGCTCGACACGCCAATCCCAGGATGCTAACATCGGCGACATTGAAAGCCATTTCAAACAGGTGATGCAGTCCTGAACGGCGGGTGAGCATCTTATGATGGGAAAGCTAAAAGTCCTGATTGTGCTGCTGATCGTGGCCGGCAGCATATATGTCGGGTACAAACTGATTCCGCCATATTTTGATAATTATCAGCTTCAGGACGATTTGGACGATTTAGCTCGTCGCGCATCCTATCAGCCCAGGACAGACGATGATTTGCGCCAATCGGTCATTACTCAAGGCGCCGGCTATGGCATTCCCCTGCGCGAAGACCAGATTACGATTACGCGCGGCGGAGGAGGCGTTGGCATTACAGTACATTACCGCGTCCACGTGGAGATGCTGGTACGTCCGGTGGATTTGGACTTTACCACCAACTCGTTCAACAAACGGATATAATAGTTTTCGAAGTTTAACTACTCAGCACCAGCAGGTAACGCTCTGGCCCGCCATGCGTCTGAGAGACGGAGCGGCGATTCCCGCCAAGAGAAGTTGACCATCAAACTAAAATTACCTCGCTTGAAAGGGCTGCGTAAGCGCTTCAAGAGTCCGCTTGTACGGACGATTGTCGCCATCTGCCTTGTCGTGCTCACCGTATGTTTCGGTGTGTTTGCCTTTTACTACATCAAGTACCAGAAAATCGTAGACCAGCGGATGAGCGGTCAGATCTTCGCCAATACGGCCAAGATCTTCGCCCAGCCGCGCAGCGTCCGCGTGGGCCAGAAAGCCGATACCAGGGAGATTGGCAACTATCTGCGCCATGCCGGATACACCGAATCCGGCGAACAGGGCGAATCGAAGTTTGGCACCTATCGCATGGTGCCCAATGGAATCGAGATCAAGCCCGGTCAGCAGTCCTACTACAACTCCGAGGGCGCGCTGGTCCGCGTCCATGAGGGCAAGGTCGAGCAGATTTCCTCGCTGGGCGACGGCCGGGACAGTCTTTCCGCCTATGAACTCGAGCCCCAACTGGTTACCGGACTCTTTGACAGCCAGCAGCGTTCCAAGCGCCGCTTGGTCAAGTATGACGACATCCCCAAAGTCATGGTCGAAGCGGTCACGTCCATTGAGGACCGCCGCTTCTTTCATCACAACGGCGTGAACTACTGGCGGCTGGCGCACGCGGCGTGGATCGACCTGATGGAGCACAAGAGCGAAGGCGGATCCACCATTACCCAGCAGACCGCCAAGCTGTTCTTCCTGAATCCGGAAAAACGGCTCAAGCGCAAGATGACGGAAATCCTCATTGCCCTGGAGCTGGAGCAGCGCTTCTCCAAGAAACAGATCTTCGAGCTGTATGCCAACCAGGTGGACATGGGCCAGCGTGGATCGTTCACCATTCGCGGTTTCGGAGAGGCGTCGCAAGCTTATTTTGGCAAGGACTTGAAAGACGTCAGTCTGCCTGAGGCGGCGCTGCTGGCCGGCATGTTGCAGCAGCCAAGCTGGATCAATCCTTACCGACATGCTGAACGCGCCCTGGAGCGGCGCAATGTGGTGCTGGAATCCATGGTGGAGACCGGCGACATTACCCGCGAGCAGGCGGACAAAGCCAAAGCCACAGCGCTCAAATTGGCGCCGCAAAACGTCGAGGCCAGTGACGCGCCTTACTTCGTTGACCTCATCCGCGAGCAACTGCTCTCCAAGTATGGAGAAGAGGAGCTGAACGGCGGAGGTTACCGCATATACACCACGCTTGATCCCAGTCTGCAACGTGTGGCGGCGGACGCGGTGGAAATCGGCATCAAGGAGATCGATGCCTCCATCAAGAAGCTGCGCACTCGCAAAGTAAAAGTTGGGAAGGGCAAGTTTGAGACCAAGGTCATTGGCGGGCCGGTCCCGCAAGTCGCCCTGGTGGCGCTCGATCCCCACACCGGAGACGTGCTGGCGCTGGTTGGCGGCCGTAACTATGGTTTCAGCCAGTTGAATCACGCGGTAGCGGGGCGTCCAACGGGGTCCATCTTCAAGCCCTTTGTCTACGCAACCGCGGTCAACAATGGCGTGATCCAGGAGCAGCCGGTGTTTACTCCGGCCACGCTGGTCGACGATTCGCCTACCGCGTTCGCCAACGGAGACGATATCTATACTCCCCGCAACTACCAGGAGCACTACTGGGGACAGGTAACCGCCCAGTTCGCGCTTTCGATGTCGCTGAACAACGCCACCGTCAAAGTTGCGGAGATGGTGGGCTATGACAAGGTAGCGGCGCTGGCCAAGTCCGCCGGTATCACATCAGTGAAGGCCACTCCGGCGATGGCGCTGGGCTCTTACGACGCGACGCCGATGGAAATGGCGTCGGCATATACCGTCTTCACCAATGCCGGGCAGCGGATTTCGCCGATTATGGTGAAGTCGGTCCGGGACACCAACGGCGACGTCCTGGATAATTACCAGCCGCAAAAGTCCCAGGTGCTGGATCCTCGAGTTTCCTATGTGATCACCACCATGCTGCAAGGCGTGATCAACAACGGGACGGCGGTAAATGTTCGCAGCCGCGGATTGACGGTTCCGGCTGCGGGAAAGACCGGCAGTTCGCACGATGCGTGGTTTGCCGGCTATACCTCCAATCTGCTTTGTATTGTGTGGGTTGGCTATGACAACTATGACGACATCAAGCTGAGCGGCGCGAGCCTGGCCTTGCCGGTATGGACGGAATTCATGAAACGGGCAGTCGCTTTGCCGGGATACTCTGACGTGAAGGCGTTCTCGCCTCCGCCGGGGATCGTACAGCTCACGCTGGACAAAGTTACCAACCAGATCGCTACGCCGGCGTGTCCTAATGTCTATACAGCCTCGTTTATTGACGGGACCCAGCCGACCCAGACCTGCGAACAGGCCGTGGCCGACCACCGCAATGTTTTCCAGAAAATATTTGGCTTAGGCGGCGCTCCCCCATCGCCTCCCGCGGTGTCTAATAGTCCAAATGGACCGGCGGGACCTGCAGTTGCCCGTTCCAACGGCCAATCTGATCCCGAAAAGCCTAAAAAGAAGCCGGGTTTTTGGGGACGTTTATTCGGTTCCAAAGGCGACAACAAAGACGATAATAGTAAGGACAAAAGCAGGAGACCCGAAGGTCCGACTTCGAGCCCGCCCTAGCCGTTCATCTTGAGCCTGGAGGGGTCCCAATGAATCGCTTTCGCCGTTCATTCATAGTCGCAAGTCTGCTCGTGAATCTGTTTTCGTTGCGCGCACAAACGCCGGAACCGTCGGCGCCGGCTTCGGCCATACCGCGCGTACCACCGCCTTCCGCGAACCTTTCCGTCCAGGAGTTGGAAGAAGAGGGTGACGCACTCCGCGCCCAAAAGGACTATCTCGACGGCATGGATTACTACCAGGCGGCAATGAAGAAATCGCCCAGTGCCGTACTGCACAATAAATTGGGCGTCTGCCTGATTCAACTCTCGCGTTTCAGCGACGCCAGAAAGCAATTCGAGGTGGCCGTCAAAATGGACGGCAAGTATGCCGAAGCGCACAATAATCTCGGCGTCACTTATTACCAGGTCAAGCGCTACGGCACTGCGGTAAAGGAATATAAGCGCGCCATCAGGCTAAAAGACAGCAACGCCAGTTTCCACGTGAACCTGGGCAGCGCATACTTCTCGCGCCAGGACTATGATGACGCGGGCCGCGAATTCAACCGCGCCCTGCAGATCGATCCCCAGATTTTCGAGCCCCAGCCTTCGGGCGGCGTCTCCGTCAAGCTGGCAACCAGCGGCGATCGCGCTTTCTTTCATTACACTCTGGCGAAAATGTACGGCTCACGCGGCGATCTGGAGCGTTGCCGACTGTATCTGAGCAAGGCCAACGAGGAAGGTTATCCGTACATTAAGGACGCGCTCAAGGACAGCAATTTTGCCAAGGTGCGGGAAGACCCGAATTTCGTGAGCTTTGTGCGGTCGCTGAAGCCGCCTTCAGCAGAATCTCAGTAGCCCGGCAACCTTTTTACCGGAATGGCTTCTAAGCAAGTGCTGCCATGTTCTCAGTCTCGGGGCATTGAGCAGCAGGAAAAGATGGCCCACCGGTTAGGCGCTCAGCGCCGTGGCAGGGAAACCGGTGGGTTGTCTTTTTTTGGACGGCTATTCCGCCGCCACCACGATCAAAGTCGCATCGTCGGTCAGGACGCCATCGCAGTGCGATAGCGTTGATTTGAGGATCTGGTCTTTCAATTCAAAGGCTGTAAGGTCCACTTTTTCGCAAACCAGATTGACCAGATAGTCCTCGCCCAGTTCAACGCCGCTGGTATTGGCGGCTTCGGTGATTCCGTCAGTAAACAGGACGAGCCGGTCGCCGGGAAGCAGATCAATGTCCTTCTCGTGGTAGGTCCAGTTTCGCACTGTGCCCAGCACTACGTCTTCGCTGCTCAGCCGTTCGCACGATCCGCTGGCTCGAGCCAGGATTGGCCAGTTGTGTCCCGCGTTGGTGTAGGTCATATGTTTCTGCTTCGCGTCAATCACGGCATAAAAGAAAGTGATGAACTTCCCAGGAACGTTATTGGCTGCGACGATCCCGTTCACGCGATTGCACAGCTCTTGCGGATGGGCCACATGAGCCGCGAGCATGCGGACTGCCGCTTGCAGGTTCGACATCAGCAGCGCCGCCGCCATTCCTTTGCCGACAACGTCGGCGATGCATATGCCAACGCGGTCTTCGCCGATCGGGACAACATCATAGTAGTCACCGCCGACCGTGCGCGCCGATTGCGTCGATGCGGCAATCACCAGTCCTTTGGGCGCGGCGATCTGGCCGGGCATGAGCGCCCGCTGCATCTGCGCGGCTTCCTGCTGTTCGAGCTGGTCCTGGACGCGCTTGCTGCGCAGGACGCGCGAACGCCGCATCTGCTGGTCCAGGACTTTGAGCAACTCGGCGTTGTCCCAGGGTTTCTGGACGAAGTCACAAGCCCCGCGATGCATCGCGTCGACTGCAAGCTCGATGGAACCCCACGCGGTCATCACCACGACGGCGAGAGTATTGTCGAGCTCCTGGACGCGCGACAGCAGTTCCAGGCCCTCGGTTCCTGAGGTGGTGTCACGGCTGTAATTCAGGTCGAGCAGACAGGCGTCGAAGTTGCCGTTGCGCAGCCGGGTCAGCGCGTCGGCAGGGGATTGAACGAAGTCGACATCGTAACCGTTGTTTTTCAGGAGCAGGCGAAGGGCGGCGATTACGTCTTCCTGGTCCTCCGCCACTAGAACACGCGGCCGCTCGGCGGTTTCAAGAATTGGTTGCGCGATTGAGCCCATGGGATAGTTCTTTGCCTCAGAAATCATACTTGAATGTCCCGGATCACGGTGCATGGTCGCTGTTCAGTCATGCATTTATCGGCCCGAAGCCGGGCACACGTAAGTATTTGAAACGGAAGCGGCGGTCGGTCGTATCGAGATGTCGGCTATGTCCGGTAGTGAAACACGGGTGTTCGGAAGCGAACAGCACCGGGTGGCAACGTGGTGATTGCTATTTCCGGCGAAATGAGTTAGTTTTCGGCTGCTCTGACATTAGGAGGTCGCATGTTCTGTCCCAACTGTGGCGCTAACGTACCCGATGCTGCGGGGTTCTGCGGTCAATGCGGAAAGAACGTTGCAGCAGCTTCGTCACAAGCGCTTGAGCCAGCTCCCGGACAAGCCCAGGGACAAGCGCCGCCTCCGGCGACGACAGCTCCTGCTCCCGTCGCCTATCCCGCACCTGCGCCTGCTCAGGTTTATGCCGCCCCGCCTCAAAGCGACTCGACCGCGCTTGTGAGCTTGATTCTGGGTGCGCTGTCGCTGGTTGCGTTCTCCATTCTTGCCGGCATACCAGCCATCATTCTGGGAAACAACGCGCGCAAAAACATCCGCGCCAGTGGTGGACGACTCACCGGAGACGGACTGGCTGTCGCCGGGATCATTATGGGATGGGTGAGTGTGGGCTTTCTCGTGATCGGCATTCTCCTGGTCATCATTTTTGTGCTGGGAGCTCTCTCATCCATACACTAGCGCTCTGTTTATTCTTTAACCTGAGCGTAACCGAAGCCCTCGATCTTTGCGGTATAACAGCCGCAAAGCCGCTGCTTCCTGAGGCAGCAGTCCGCATCTATATGTTAGGCTTTTAGGTGAAGCCCTCTTCTCTCTGAAGGACGTAAATTGATCCAGAAAGCACTTGCCAAGGTTTTTGGCACCAGCAATGAACGCGAGGTCAAGCGGATCAGCCCCATTGTGGGCCAGGTCAACGCCTTTGAGTCGCGTATGCAGCAGCTTACCGACGAGCAACTGCGCGCCAAGACGGACGAGTTCCGCAAGCGTATCCACGAGCGCCTTGACAGCATCGAGGACGAAACCGAGCGCCTTGCGGCCCGCAAGGCCGTTCTGGATGAGCTTCTTCCCGAAGCCTTTGCTGTGGCCCGCGAAGCCGGCAAGCGCGTACTGAATATGCGGCACTTCGATGTCCAGTTGATCGGCGGCGCCGTGCTGCACCAGGGCAAGATTTCAGAAATGAAGACCGGTGAAGGCAAGACGCTGGTCGCCACTCTTCCTGTTTACCTGAACGCGCTGGCGGGCGAGGGTGTCCACGTTGTCACGGTCAATGACTATCTGGCAAAACGCGACTCCGAGTGGATGGGCAAGCTCTACCGTTTTCTGGGGCTGAGCGTGGGCGTGATCGTCCATGATCTGGATGACGAAGAGCGCCGCGAAGCTTACGCAGCCGACGTGACCTACGGCACCAACAACGAATTCGGCTTCGACTACCTGCGCGACAACATGAAGTTCGACCTGAAGGAGTGCGTGCAGCGCGGGCACAACTTCGGGATCGTCGACGAGGTTGACTCCATCCTGATTGACGAAGCCCGCACGCCACTCATCATCAGCGGCGCCAGCGAGGAATCCACCGACAAATACGCGCGTGTGGACCGGATCATTCCTCAGCTCAAGAAAGGTGAGGAGATCGAGACGGCCCCGGGCGAACCGAAGATTTATACCGGCGACTTCGTAGTCGATGAAAAACATAAGAACACCACCATCACGGATGAAGGCTGGGAAAAAGTCGAAAAGCTGCTGGGCGTGGAAAACATTGCCGACCAGGAAAACTGGTCCCTCAAGCACCACGTCGAGACTGCCGTAAAAGCGCACGCGCTCTACCGCCGCGACGTGGAATATGTGATCAAAGACGGGGAAGTGATCATCGTCGACGAGTTCACCGGACGCATGATGCCGGGCCGCCGCTGGTCCGACGGTCTGCACCAGGCGATTGAAGCCAAAGAAGGCGTGAAGATCGAGCGCGAGACCCAGACTTTGGCAACCATTACCTTCCAGAATTACTTCCGCATGTACAAGAAGCTGGCAGGCATGACCGGCACTGCCGAGACCGAAGCCGCGGAGTTCGACAAGATTTACAAGCTGCAGGTAGTGGTGATCCCGACCAACATGGTGATGCGCCGCCTCGAAAACCCTGACGTGGTCTACCGCACCGAGAAAGAAAAGTATTTTGCCGTCGCGGACGAGATCCAGAAGGTCCACGCCGAGCAGCGCCCGATCCTGGTAGGCACGACCTCGATTGAAAAGTCCGAGCGTCTCTCCGAGCTGCTCAAGAAAAAAAATGTGAAACACGTTGTCCTGAACGCCAAGTACCACGAGCGCGAAGCCGAGATCGTGGCGCAAGCCGGCCGCGTGGGCGCGGTGACCATTGCCACCAACATGGCCGGTCGCGGCACGGACATTCTGCTGGGCGGCAATGCTGAGTTCATGGCCCGCCAGGAAGCCGTCAAGAAGGGAATAGCCCAGCCTTTGCGCGAAGCGGGTGGCGAGGTCGTTTTGCAGCAGG
>WNFG01001501.1_pt1 | contig 24188 bp, 18 predicted proteins | sample 5400431 | NCBI WGS metagenome assembly WNFG01 (sample SAMN13153346, study PRJNA577476) | soil metagenome | isolation source: 120 cm saprolite under Douglas fir tree site 2 hole 3 replicate 2 | place: USA:California | collected 2015-04-18 | reverse complement strand
TCCATGGGCATGAGGTGGGTTTCCTTATTTCCCAGACTAGTCGACCATTGCGATCAGCGGTTTTGGGGGTGGGCGATAACCCGCCAAATCGAAGCGAAGTTCCTTCAGGCCATAGTCGATCGACACTCTCCCGAATTGCCGCAGGAGGTTCATCCCGATCAACAGTGCCGGGCGCTGACGCAGTCCCCAAACATCGAAGACTAGAAAATCGGCAATCACCAAGGGGCAGTCGATGAATGTCAATGCTGCCGTCAATTGGATCTTATTGACCATCGCCACCTTTCCTAAGATCTCGCCACCGGTGATGTCGATCAACCGAATGGTGCCAATCTCGCCGAAGGCCGGATTGCGCCTCGCCAAGGCAGCAAGCAGAGGAGCATTGGCGGCTGACACTTCGGCGCCGGAATCAACGAAGGCAGTCGCGGGGATGCCGTCTACCATGCAATCGAGCGCCTGCAAATGCCCCGACGACCCCGACGCGCGAATGCGCGCCTCATTCTCTCGCGTCCAGTTCGCGCTGAATCTGGCACGTGGCTCGCTCACCTGCAAGACGTGATTTTTGAAATCGAAGGTCACACGGTGACCATCGAGACAGTCGAGACCCAGATACCCGTCAGCGTCCAGGAGGGAGCGGGACAACGTCGGCACAGCCAAGTGCCTGCACGTGATCGACCCAAATGACAACGTGCGGATCGACACGGTGTCGGCAAAGACGGCGCGGACAACCCCTTGCAACTTTGCCTTTTCGCCGTGGAATAGACCCAATTCGTCGGCGACTTCAGTGGCCAAAACGGTCCGGTCGGCACCGGTATCGATGACGAAGTGATACGGTCCATTGCCATCGATGCGCACGGCGACCTTCAGGTGATTTGCGGCGTCGGTTGCGGCGGCGATCGGCGATGTGTCCCGGTCTGACGCGGCTGTGACGGCCGATTCCATCCCACCGAGCGGCGGAGACCTCCCCTGTGCTTTTGCCATGATCGACGCAAAAGCCAACGAGGAGGCACCGTATTTCACGAATCGCCGTCGCGAGAGTTTTTTGAGTGCTACCAATGGGGTGCGTCCTTCCAATCCAAGAGGAACGCGCCGCATGTCCGCACCGCTGGATCTAGGACACCGGTTGCATCGACCCCTGAAAGGGTTGCGCTTCCGTCGGCGCGCAGCTCGATCAGGCTCCCCCCGGCGCGATCGACGCGCAGTCCGTTCACGACCAGTCCATCAATGCGCTTGCCGATGAGCAGTATTGCTTCCTGGCTGCTGTCCAATAAGGTCGTTGTCCGCAGATCGATTTGCGCCTTGATCGGCGCATCCAATGCGTAAAGCCAAACAGCGCCGACTCCGATATGCCAGTGCGGATCGACACTGCCCCCTCGCACGACCATATTGCCCTTCAAGGAAATCTTGCCTGAGAGCGGTACTGCGCTGAAGCGGTTGCCCAAATGTAGTCCGCCTCCCTCGGTGAGAGTGTCGGCGATCAGATTATCGGACACCGAGATGTCATGGCCGCCGTAAATCGCCACACCGTTCGCCAGGACGGGTGCGACTACTGTGTTATGGCGAAATATGATGTCGTGATTGGCCAGGTTCTCAGCCCACGAAGCAATGCCGTCGTCGCCATTGTTGCGAAAGAAGCTCTCCTCGACGGTCACATTCGAAATGCCGCGGTGTAGATTGAGTCCGTCCGCAGTGGTGTCCAGCACACGTATGTGCTTGACCAGCAAACCGTCAAAGGGGCCATCGAGCCAAAGTCCAACCTTGACGTGCTGAATGAACAAGTCATGGATGCGGCTGCCGCCGCCCAGCGCGCCGCCGATTCCAGCCAAGGGCTTGTGGTCATCGCGTTCGTCGACTTCTCCGATGATTGCCAAGTCGTGAATGTCGACCGCCTGTGAGGGGTTTGGCGCATCATGTCCATAAAGCCCCACACCGTCGCCATGCAGAATGGAATACCACGGTCCGGCACCGGCAATTTCGACGCGGTCCACCTGGACATGGCCATCGAGGCGAAAATGTCCCGGCGGAACCCACAGCGGCCGCGCGCTGCTCGAGGCCGCTGCGATCGCTCTGGAAAACGCTTCTCTGGAGTCCGATTTGCCGTAGGGATCGGCGCCGAAGTCCACTACCGACAACGAGCGCGGCGGTCGCCCGAGCGGCGCAGGCACCATTTCAAAATCGACCAGATCGATCGCGCACCACGACGGCTGGGTTCCGGGGCCGCTCGTCAGCCGCACGGCCGTGCCGGCCGGCAGCACTTGATCAAGCAAGATCCTCGCGTGATCGAAGAAGTGGTGACCGTTGCCGTCAGAGGGATGCTTGGTGAAAGGGTAGCGGCCATAGTAGCAACAGTAACGGGAGGTTACTGCGAGATCGGCTATCCGATGGCCATGTGCATACACGCCGAGCCTCGCATCGACAGGCCTGCCTTCAGGACCGTCGGGCACGGCATAACGGACAGTCAGCGCATTGGCCGGTACGGAAAGCGTGAACTCGACATAATCCCCCTGACCTTCGAGCAAGACCGCCCGCCGGCCGGATGCTTCAGAAGCGAGTGTCGTAAAGGTACGGTCGGGCCCGACGATGCGGCCATTGGTGGCGCCGTTCTCCGCCTCGTATTCCACGAATTCGAGCGGTGAGCCGACGCCGGCAGTGATGCCGGGGTCCAAGGCCGCGACGGTTGCAGCCGATGGCAGCTCGCTCAACGCTACCGTCGAGAGGGACGGTACGATCAACAAGACCGCAATCAAGCGCCTCATTGGGTCAGACCGGAGCGGAATCACCTTAAAGCCAGTGCCTCTTGGGTTAAAAGTGGCCGACATGCATGCGTGCGGTGGATCGGATGATCCGCGATGCGTACGACACTTGAGTGGACCAAAACCCCCATTCGACTTGCGAGAGTTGCCGGATGGCCCCTGATAGGCGTAGCGTAGATCCAACGGATATAACACGGCAATGCCGACAACCTCTGAGTCCCGCACCGAGATTTTCACCAAGCTCTTCGCTGAGAGCCGCCAGGCGTTGCACCGCTACATTCAACGCTTCGTCGGGTCGAGTGAAACGGCGAAAGAAATCGTGCAGGAAGCGTTTCTTCGTACCTATCGGCAGCGCGATTCGGTGACGACGCTCAGAGCGTTTCTTTTTTCGACGGCGCGCAATCTTGCTGCGAACGAATACCGTCATCGGCGGGTCATGGAGAGAGGCGCATTGGGGCATTTCGGCGATTCGCGGGTCAAAACTGAGCACGAGTCGCTGGAGACCGAAGTGCTCAGAGATGAACGGAATCGGCTCATACAAGAGGCCATCGACCGGTTGCCTCCGCAATGCCGTGCGGCATTCGCGCTGCGGGTATTTCATGAGTGTTCCTACAAGGAGGTTGCGGACCGCCTCGGTATCTCGGCCAAGACGGTTGAAAAACATATCGCGCGCGGCCTGCGTGAGACTCACAGCTATATCAACAGACGCTATAGCGCCACGAGGCGGGACCATGGGTGACGTTCACAGGCTGCCGAACAGCGACGACACCGAGCGCGAGGCAAGCGCATGGTTTGCCCGCATGAACGCCGATGATGTCACCGCTGACGATCGCACCCGCTTTGAAGCGTGGCTCCGCACTCAGTCATGCAATGCGAAGGCCTATACAGAGGTATCCGCCACGTGGCAGGAACTCGTGAAATCCGGTCCCCTCGTTCGGGCTGTCTATTTCGGCCAAGTGATGAACGCGGCCTTGGCGCCGCCTGCGTCGCGCCGGCGCTGGGCGGCTGCCGCCGTGGCCGCCGGTATCGGGGCGATCGTTCTCGGCGCAGTCTGGAATCTCTACAAGCAAAAGGAAGAGACCCGCTTTCAAACGGCGATCGGTGAGCAGGTCGCGGTGGCATTGCCTGACGGCTCTTCGTTCGACCTCAATACCGACAGCCGGATATGGGTCGACTACAGCCAGCGCCGGCGTGTCATTCGTCTCGAACGCGGCGAGGCCTATTTCAAAGTAGCCCATGATACGCAGCGGCCGTTTTGGGTGCGCGCCGGCGACTATTGGGTGCGCGCCGTGGGTACGGCGTTCAATGTCTACTTGAGGCCAACCGGGGTAGAAGTGACGGTGAGCGAGGGCACGGTCAGCGTCGTCAAAGCGACGGCGAATGAGTCCCCTCCATCCGATCCTGCGATTACCGGCTCTGCAGCCGCCGTGACCGCAGGTGAACAGGCCGACGTTCACGGCCGCGCTGAGGTGATCCACGAACTCAATTCGGCGCAGCTGACGCGCCTGCTGGCCTGGAGAAAGAGCAGCCTCTACTTCCAGGATCAGCCGCTGGGTGACGTCGTCAATGAGCTGATGCGATACACCACACTGAAGATCGAGTTCGACGATGACGCCCTGCGCCAGGTGCCCGTCGGAGGCACGTTTCAGACGAGCCCTGAAGGGGCGGAAGCGCTGCTGACGATGCTGCGCGACGGATTTGGCACGAACATCCGGCGGGATGGCGAAGGCCACGTCCACATCGAAAGTCCCGCCAAGTAGTGCCTAGATCAATCCCTGACCCCGCCCCACGCTTCGCTGCAAGATAATTCGGCGACTTCGGTAAATAGACCGGGGGTTTTTTCCCCCTCGAGGGTCGTAGTATCAGACGGCTCATCAAGAGCCGCAGCACTAGAACAATGAATGGGGGAGTTCATGAAAACGAATAACGGCTCGGTTCGGCTGGCGGTGTTGCAGGCGCTGGCATGCGCATCGGGGCTGATTCTAGCCACGCCCGGCAAGGCGAACGCCGACCCGGCGCGATTCGACATTGCCGCACAACCGCTGCCCAACGCGCTCAAGAACTTTGCCGCACAGGCAAAGATGCAGCTGCTGTACCGATACGATGTGGTCAGCCATGCGACGGCAAGCCCGGTGACCGGACAACTCGAGAAGCACGCTGCCCTGGAGCTGTTGTTGCGAGGGACGGGACTGGAGGCGGTTTACAGTAGCGACAATACCGCGACCATTCGTTCCATTTCCGCGGGAGATAAAGCAGGCCCCGGCACCAAGGCCGCAACCGGCGATAAGGTTGGCCCGGCCAATGCACCTCCGACAACCTCGACGGCGGCAGAACAGAATCCGGGATACCTCAGGGTTGCTCAGGTCAATACGAGCGCGCAGCCGGATCAAGGCGCCGTTGCAAATAACGCCTCGGAGCCGGCCACGGCCCCGGAAATCGTCGTCGTCGGTGTGAGACAGGCACTGGCGACGTCGCAGGAAATCAAGAAAGACGCCGTAACGTTCGTCGATTCCATTACGGCGACCGACATTGGCGCGTTCCCCGACAAGTCGGCGTCCGACGCGCTCCAGCGCCTGCCGGGCATCACCGTCAATCGCCTACAGTCGAACGACGACAGCACGCACCCCTCGGGCGAACCTACGAATATTCTCATTCGCGGCCTGACTCAGGTGCGCACTGAACTGAATGGGCGCGACACCTTTTCGGCCGACTCCGGCCGAGGATTGAACTTCAACGACATCTCGCCGGAATTGCTCAGCCGCGCCGATGCCTACAAGAACCAGACCGCCGATATGATCGAGGGCGGCATCGCCGGTACCGTGGATCTGCGAACCCGACTGCCCTTCGATCAAAATGGTCCCGTCATCGTCGGCGCCTTCCAAGGCGACTACGGTGACCGGTCGAATCAGCTGACCCCTGCCTATTCGGTTCTGGCCAGCGACTCCATGAGCACGGACTTCGGCCGGTTTGGATTGCTCGTGGATTACGCGCGCTCGCACGTCGTCACGCGAACCGAAAGCGTGATCATGGACAAGATCGATACGTATTGCTCGTCCGGATATGGGACAGCGGCACACGCAATCGTCAATCCCGACGGCAGTATCCCTTGCACCGGCAACGTATTTGGCGGCTCGGGCTGGGCCTTCGCTCCCGACGGCATCCGTTATTCGCAGGTCGATTACGACCGCGATCGGATCGGCAGCACCATCGCGACTCAATACGAGAGCAATTCGAAGTCCCTGCTCGCCACGGTTCAATACACGGATTCGAGCTACCACAATAAATGGCTCGAGGACGCCAGCCACGCGATACTCGACGGCTCGTATTACGGAACACCCGCCTTCAACCCGCGGGGAGCATCGAACCTGGCCGGCTCATCGCCGCTCGTGTTCGGCTCGAACGGTATGCTGCAGTCGGGACTCCTGACGCAAGCTCACGGCAGCTGGCGCGGAAGTAACTCGGCCAACCCGCAGGATGCGATCGACACCGGTTCGGCCGTGCCAGGCATGCCATTCGTCAATAATTGCCTCCCCGGAGCCACGTGCGGGCGGGACGGCCTGTACTTCCAGAATGAATCCCGGGATTTCAACCACACCGAGGGCACGAAGGAGGTCTCGGCACACATCAAGTGGAACATCGTTCCGCGGCTCCACACCGATTTCGACGCCCAGTACATCGATGCGAAGGTCGACAACCATGACATCCTGGTGGCCACAGGTTCCATGGCCAACTATCAGTACAGCCTGGGCAACAACGGAGTCCCGCAGGTCCAATACCTGCCGGGTTCCAACGTCAATTATGCGCCGGGGGATCTGTCGAATCCGCACAACTACTGGATCCCGTTCATTCAAGGGCATGAAGAGAAGGACCGCGGCAGGGAATCCGCGTTTGCCGCGGATGCGAAATACGACATCAGCGAGGGCGGCTGGCTGGATTCTCTGAAAGCCGGCGTTCGCTATGCGGACCGAAACCAAACCGTGCGCTATTCGACCTTCAATTGGACGCCGATCGCTGCGAGCTGGAACTGCAATGGTCCCGGCTTCAATGTCGACAACACGACGCCGGCTGCCTATCCGGCCTGTGCGCAGCCCCATGCCGACTTCAAGGGCTACGGCGCGGGAATCTGGGGCACCACGAATTTCAATAATTTCTACGACAAGGGTGTCTATCCGAACGGTCCGCTGGTTTTCCTCAACAAGGGGACTATCACGAACATGTCGAGGCTGCTCGCGGGGTTGAGCGGCGCCAACACCAACTCACCGCTTGGAACGGGGTACACGTCGATCTGCGATCGAACGGGAGCCGTCGACTGCTATATACCCCCCGACATCATGCAGCTCGAGGAACAGACGAAAGCCGCCTACGTCATGTTGAACTTCGGCGGGGCGAACACCAACATCTTTGGACAGGTCAATGTCGTGGGCAACGTCGGTGTGCGCGTCGTTCAGACCAAGGAAATCAGCGGAGGCAGTGTCGGTTATCCAGCCTCGACGAATCTTCTGGCGCTCGGCGCGTGCACTCCCCCCCTGGGGACCAACGTCGTCAATCCGGCTTGCTATCTGACGCCCGACCTCATCGCATTCTCCAACGGCGGCGGCTCGCCCGACACGTTCACGAGCACACACACCAACGCGCTGCCGAGTTTCAATGTGCGCTTCGGATTGGATGAGAAGGACTTCATCCGTTTTGCTTACTCGCGCGCCATATCCCGTCCGGATGTCGGGCTGCTTCGGAACTATGTCCAGATAAACTCACCGGTCATCAATACGGGGCCGGACTCGCCCTACGTCATCTACAATTCGCCCACGGCGGCCCACGTCGCCGCGAATGTCACCGGCTATAAGTTCGTGTTCAATTCCACTGCCGGTAACGCGGGTCTGCTGCCGGAATCGGCCGACCAGTTCGATCTGTCGTACGAACGGTACTTTGGGCCGACCAGTTCGCTCACCCTGGGAGCGTTCTACAAGAAGCTGTCGAACAGTGAGAATCAGGCTAATTACAGCCGCACCTTCACGAATAACGGCGCGACGGAGACCGCGCAAATCCTGGGCCCGGTCAATGAAAAGGATGGCGGTAAGATCGCGGGTGCTGAGTTCGCCTACCAGACCTTCTTCGACTTCCTGCCGGGACTCCTGAGCGGCTTAGGGATGCAGGCCAATTATACTTATGTCAATCAATCCGGGATCCACAACTCCAATCTGATCGACGTCGGCGGACTGACCAACGGCGGCGTGGGCGCGTTCGGTGCCGGGCAGGAGGCCGTCGGAGGTGTCGTGATCGACTCCCACAAGCTACAAGGGGTTTCCACCCATACCTTCAATCTCGTCGGACTCTATGAGAAGGGACCGATCGGATTGCGCCTTGCTTACAACTGGCGCTCCAGTTACGAAACGGCCAATCTGGATTGCTGCATCGGTTTGCCGGTGTTCCAGAAGGATGCGGGGTTCCTCGACGGTTCGATTCGCTACTCGATCGGCTCCCATGTCGAGTTGTCGCTCGATGCGACCAACTTACTGGATACCAGGACGACGTACGAGCAGCAAATATTTGGCGATACCACAGCAACCCCGGGAGCCAAAGCGGTTTTCAGGGATTCGGGCTGGTCTCGGGTTGATCGGCGCTACCAGATGGGTGTCCGCGTCAAGTTCTGATATTCGGATGGATGCCCTGCTTCCAGCATCAAGTATCATTACGCGAGACGCGAGTGCCTGGGGGGTCAATGGGAGAAGCCATTCGGGATAATCGATCACCGCCGTTCCGCGTGGTCATCGTGGGCGGAGGCACGGCGGGCTGGATGAGCGCTGCCGGCATCCGGCGTCAGCTTGGGCCGGATGACTACGCGGTTACCCTCATTGAATCCGATGAGATTGGAACTGTCGGCGTCGGTGAGGCCACGCTGCCGCACATCAAGATCTTCAACGACATGCTCGGGATCGACGAGGCGCAGTTCATGCGCGAGACACGGGCAACGTTCAAATTGGGGATACAGTTTCGCGACTGGGATCGACCGGGCGATTGCTACATTCACCCGTTCGGGGCGTTCGGCGAACCCTGGGGCGGGGTGGAATTTCAGCACCATTGGCTCCGGGCGCAACAAGCGGGACAGCTGCGCTTTCCGCTTCAAGACTATTCTTATTCCGTGGCTGCGGCGCGGAACAATGCCTTCGAGTTTCCCAACGAAGATAAAAAGTCGATCCGCTCGACTTATTCCTATGCCTACCACTTCGACGCAGGTCTTTATGCGGCTTACCTGCGTTCCTGGGCGATTGAACGCGGCGTGCGCCGCATCGAAGGACAGGTGTGCGATGTCAGCCGCAACCCAACGACCGGCGATCTCAAAGAATTGACGCTCAAGTCAGGCGAGCGGATTGCCGGCGACCTCTTCATCGACTGTTCGGGCTTCAGATCTCTGCTGCTCGGAGGCATCCTGGGCGTTGCCTGGCAGGATTGGACCCACTGGCTTCCCTGCGATCGAGCGTTCGCCGTACCCTGCAAGAGGGTTGCTCCGCTGACGGCCTACACACGCGCGACGGCCCGCCGGGCGGGATGGACTTGGCGAATCGCTCTCCAGCATCGAACCGGCAATGGCTACGTCTTCTCGAGCCGGTTCATCAACGACGGCGAGGCCCGAGACACTCTGTTGGCCGCGCTGGACGGCGCTGCGCTGGGGGAACCGCGTCTGCTGCGGTTTTCACCCGGACGGCGCGAACGCGCTTGGAAGGGGAATTGCGTCGCGATCGGTCTCGCGAGCGGCTTTCTCGAACCGCTCGAGTCCACCAGCATCTACCTGATCCAGGCAGCGGTTATCGATCTCATCAATCTCATGCCGAGGCCGGGATCGGGGACAGACCCTCGGCTGGCCGATGAGTTCAACCGCCTCAACGAAATGCAGTACGAGCGCATCCGCGATTTTCTCGTTCTTCATTACACTGCGAATAGCCGGGCCGGCGAACCCCTGTGGGACTATGTCCGATCGATGCCCCTGCCGGACAGCCTCGTGCATAAGCTTCAGCTGTTTCGCTCGCGCGCAGCTCTCCCGAACTACCATTATGGCCTGTTTGCCCGCGACAGCTGGCTGTCGGTCCTGGTGGGACAGGGGATCGTTCCTACGGGGTATGACCGACTCGCCGATGCATTCACGCTCCCCGCGCTCGAAGAGCGGTTGACCGAATTTCGGAATCGTATTCAGACCAATGTCGATGCCATGTCGTCGCACGGCGCATTCATCGCGGACTACGCCCAAGCGGCGGAGGCGACGGTCTCCGAAGAAGCGGCGGCATGACCGCCCATCGACCGATTTCCCGCGTGGTGGTGATAGGACGCGACGCCGACCTGTGGCTCTGCGTCAACGCCATCAGCCGCGCGCTTGGCCCGGTAGGCGTGCACGTGGCTGCGATCGAGCTCCCGACCCGATTGACTCCGTCTCATGTCAGCGCAACCCTGCCGCCGCTCGAAGCCTTTCACGCAAAACTCGACATCAAAGAGTCGTCGCTGCTTCGCGTCACCGGAGGGAGCTTTTCATTCGGTCAGAATATCGTTGCGGGCGGCGGCGGGCCGGCCGTCGGCCGGACCCCCAACTTCTTTCACGCCTGGGGAGCCTATGGGGCACCCATCGATGGAAGTGCGTTCTTTCCCTGCTGGCTGAAGGCGACGCGCCATGGCTTGAACATCTCTTTTCAAAATTTCTGCCTCACCGCCGTGGCGGCGCTGAACGGGCGCATGCTGCTCCCCGACGAGGCCACATCGGCCTTTGGCCGAACCGACTACGGCTATCACATGCAGACGATGGCCTATGCCGCCTATCTCAAGTCCATCGCGGTGACACTCGGCATCAACATGCACGAGGCGCAGCACGTCATGGTCGAGCGCGAAGAGAATGGATCCATCGCAGCACTGATCATCAATGCGACGCTGCGCGTCGAGGGCCAGCTCTTCGTCGACGCAACCGGCGAAGACGCAATGCTCATCGGCCGGTCGCTTGGCGTTCCGCTGGAACATTGGCGGCAATACTTCAGTGTCGACCGTGTTCTGTCGGCGCGCGCGCCTGCGTTCACTGCAACTCCGCCCTTCGCGGAAATACGAACGGCACGCGCCGGTTGGACTGCGCTTCATCCCACCCGGGCCGCTACGGGCGTGGTCCACGCCTATTCGAGCGGCATCTCGAGCGACGAGGCCGCTCTCGAGTCGGCGAACGCCGCATCCCAAGTCAAACTCGCCGACGTATCCTTCCATTCAGTGAATCCAGGCGTCCGAGCCAGAGCATGGGAAGGCAATTGTGTCGCCGTCGGCGGAGCAGCGTGCATCCTCGATCCGATTCACGATGTCGATCTTCATGCTCTGCAACTGGGCGTAGTCCACTTGCTGTCGCTATTCCCGGTCACCGAGGAGTGTGCGGCCGAGCGGGCGGAGTACAATCGAATCATGCGCTCGTACTATGAACGTATCCGTGATTTCCAGTGCGCATTCTATGCACTGTCGTCCTTCGACGGCGACTTCTGGCAGCGGGCAGGTGCCCAAGCCGTGCCGCAACCGCTGCTGCACAAGATCGCCACCTTCCGCGCGCGCGGGGATATTGCGCCCATGGAAGACGAAACCTTCTCTCCGGAAAGCTGGAGGGCGATTTTCACGGGCTTCGGCGTCATGCCGGAGAGCTGGCCGCCCTCGATCGACCGAATTTCGCCGAACCGTTTCAAAGCGGAATTCAGCCGCACGCTCGAGTTCATCAAGGGCAAAGTCCTCGAGCAACCCACGCACGACGGATATCTGGACAGCCTATGCCGGACCTCGACGGCATGACGGCCAACGTTGCCCGTTCTTCCGCAGGGGAGACGGACGGCGTTCTCAGCAAGCTTCCCGGAATACCGGTCGCCTCGATCAAGACCGCGGCGGAGCTTGATCTGGCGGCCAAGGCGTCGAAACCCTTAGTGCTGCGAGGTCTCTTCGAGCATTGGCCTTCGCTCGCGGCCGGCCGGAGCTCACCGTCGGCGCTGAACGATTACCTCAAATCCATGGATCGCGGCATCCCCGGCCCCGTCATGGAAGCCCCCGCGAGCACTCACGGACGCTTCGGGTACAGCGCAGATCTTCGGGAATTCACATTCTCGAAGCGTCAGCGCGGCATCAGCGAGACGCTCGACCGCATAGAACGCCAGGCTGATCGTCCGAGTGCGCCGATCATCGCGATCCAAATGCTGCCGCTTGCCACTCATCTGCCGAAATTCCTTCAACAGAATCCGATGTCCCTGCTTCCGCGGATTGAACCGCTACTGTGGCTCGGCGGCCGAGTCCGGACGCAGATCCATCATGATCGGGACCACAACCTTGCCTGTGTGATCGCGGGCCGGCGCCGGTTCGTGCTCTTCCCGCCCGAGCAGGTGGTCAATCTCTACATCGGTCCGATGGAGAATCCGCCGCCGCTGTCCATCGTCGATCTCGAAGCGCCTGATTTCCCGCGCTTCCCGCGTTTTGAACAGGCGCTGGCAAGTGCGCAGATGGCTGAGCTCGGGCCCGGCGACGCGCTCCTCATGCCCCGACACTGGTGGCACCACGTGACGTCGCTCGACCCTTACAATGCCATGGTCAATTACTGGTGGGGCACGCACGCGCAAGGGATCGACAACCCTTACGACTGCTTTTTGACAGCGCTGCTGGCGCTCAAGGATCTCCCACCGGCCGAGCGGACCTACTGGCAGGCGATGTTCAGTGCCTATGTGTTCCAATCCGAAGGCAACGCAGTCGAGCATATTCCGCCCGGCCTTCGGGGCGTCCTCGGATCGATTGATTCCGGAATCCGGGCGGCGGTGAAGCAAAAGCTCAAGGCGTCTTATCTGAAGTCACCGTAAGGGAAACGATCGCCTGCTGCACGGGGTCGCCGCCGGGACGCTCGTTCACTCGCTGGCGGCTCGGGGACACCGAGACTTCAAAACGACCGGTTGCCTCATCATAGGCGACCTCGCCCGCGGATCCGGTCTCCGCTGTAATCGCGGGTCGCCGCATCGCGTAACCAAACAACCGCACAGTCTTTTCCTGGGGAGCGAACGTGACGGTGACTGTAAGACGGTTCCTTTCCTCGACGATGGACGGAATGCGTTTCCGGCCGTCCGGGACGAATTTGCCGTCATCACCGAAGAGCGCCACTCCGGCGCTCGATACCGGAACCAACACAAAATAAGCCGTTCCGTTCGGGGCAAGATCGAAGGTGAAGGTTTCCGACACCGCCAATCGCCGCGCCGTCCGAGCTCGTGCGTCATATAGATAGGCGTCGTGCCGGATTCCCGCTTGCGCCGGGGTGAACGCGGCTTTCGCATCTTCGGCCCCGCGGCTGTAAGCGAAGACATAGGCAGTTCGCAAGGTGCCGTGATCGGTATGGGCCGAGGCAATCATCGGTTGGGGAGAGCTCGATCCGTCGGCCGCAAACATCGCGGATGCGTCCGACGCATACATGGCGTCGATCGGAAGCAGCGGCGTGTCCGGCTTGACGATCACGCCGTCCAAACGCACGGCGCGCAGCAGATTATCCTTGTTTTCTGCCCCGATCTTGTCGCCGTTTCCGACCATGCCCCCCGACAGTGTCGCGATCAATACATTGTCCGGTTCCGTGCTCATGAACACATCGGCCCATGGCCAAATCCCGAGCGCACTTGCCAAGCGCGACGCGTAAAGGAACGCATCCCACTTAGGCCGCGTGAACCGGTCGCCGCTGGTACGAATGGTGGTGAGATTCGCGTAACGCGCGCCCTGGAGAAAATGGCGCGGCAGCGCCATGCAGTACTGCAGGGACATTCCCTTCTCCTGGGCCGCGCGCGCCATGCCGTCAGTGAAGGCATCGCCCGCCGTGGGGGAGATCCCGAGTGCAGGCGAGTAGTTGTAGATCACATTGAGCCAGTCCTGCTCGTACGTCACCACGTTGGCCGAGGAGGTGTAACCCATGATCTCCTTCCAGAACTTCGGGTCGACCGCCGCCATACCTAAGATATCGTAATGCTGGTGGTAGGGGCTTTCGGGATCGATCCAACGGTTGTGCGTGATGAGCGGCAGACCGACTTTCTTCTGAAATGCGGCGAGACCCCCGGGAAAAACGGTCGGGTGCGCCTCGTATTTGAGAAGACCACCGTATCGATTCCATTCCTCGGCCGGCAGATCGGGATTTCTCGGCTTCAGGGATTCGCCGCCCGGCCCCTTAAGTGTCTTGGAGTACCACCAGCTATCGAGCTGGAGATAGCGGAGGGGAATGCCCTCGTCGCGGTAGCGCTGCACCAGCGTCTCCAGCGTGCCGGCATAGCCGAGCTCGGGCTCGTAGTTGTACCAATAGGCGGCGCCGGCGTCGGTCCAGTACCCCAGGTAGCGCAGCCCGATGTCGGCGTCGTTCGACGGTCGATTCTTGCCCTGCAGATCGGTGAGAGCGGTGCCCCAGCTATCCCAAGCAGCGTTAATCCCCACGTCAAAGACCATCAATGTCTTGTGCGTGAAATCGGCGGGCAGATCGGACACGCCTTCATTGAGGCCGCTGGCAATCTCCGTGATCCCGTCCCCTCGCATGCTCGCGATCATGTAGTTCGCCGCGGGCGACAGCACGACGGCGTGCATCCGATCGTCGAACAGAAGCCACGGTGTTGCAGTTTCCTCGAGCGCAAAACTCCGGGGCGCAAACACATCATTCTTGTAGCTGAAGTGATGCAGATCTTTCGGGAACTCGGTGAAGCGCGGAAAACGGACGGCAGCGGCATCGGAGATCGGCTCTTTCGAGCTGATGCCGAAAAGAACGACGGGGCGGCTGAGGTAGGTTCGGATGGCTCCATCCAGCGGCACCTGACGGCGCCAACTGAAGCGCAGTTCCCGGTAAGCGCCCAGTCGATCCCGTCCATTTTTGATGCTTAGGTTCGACGCGGAGCCGCCGAGTTTGCCCGAGAATGTCCAATTCAATTCCCGGCTTCGTACCTCATAGCGCCCCGACTTTTGGTCAATCGCGGCCACGATGCCGCGAGCGCCCTCGATGGTCTGATCCGCGGCATGGCATGGGATTGCGGAAAGAGCCAATGCGATCAGCAGTGGGGCGCGTCGCAGGGCGGAGAGGCTTGGAATTTGGGGCACGCGCACGGCCAGACGCGTGTTCATTCGGGGTTGGTCACTGGAACTTCCCAGGTGCTATTTTTTGTCGGGCCATTGTCACCGATATGGACGCACCTCGCACGCCTCCTGCCAAGGGCGCCACGTAATGAGGGCGGGGGTTGGCGCGGCGGCGGCACGTGGCTGGGAACCTTCGGCAGGATCATGTCCTCCAGAAAGGACAGAGATGGAATGTACGCTGTAGAGGATATATCCTTTTTGACGTACATTGGCTATGATGTCCTCCATGAAGGACAAAACTCTCCGCAATGCCGAACAGTTAGGCGCGACTATCCGTCTGAAGCGGAAAGAGAAAGGGTTCTCCCAAAGTAAGCTTGCCGACTTGCTCGGCGTCGAGCGCAAATGGGTCCTCCGCCTAGAGGCCGGAAACCCGAAGGCGGAACTGGGCCTAGTGCTGAAGACCCTCAATGCACTGAATCTTCGGGCGTTCCTGAGCGACGAGGACCGACCGCTATCTCGCGAGGATCGCGATGTCCCGAACTCGCGACTCGACGAAGTGTTCGGTCGTCTACAGCGGCCGGTCCGCAAGTGAGGGAGCTTCTCGTCATGATCGAAGGCAGTCTGATGGGCCGGGTTCGCGCCGATAAGGCTGGCGGGCTATCTCTCGACTATGAGGCTAGCTGGCGCGAGTCGCCACAAGGCCACTCCCTTTCGGTCAGCATGCCGCTCGCACAGATCCCGTATTTGCAGAAGCCGGTACTGTCATATCTGTGGAATCTACTACCCGAGAATCCAAACGTACTGCAGCGCTGGGGGCAGCAGTATCACGTCTCTGCCGCAAATCCATTCAAGCTACTGGCGAATGTCGGGGCCGATGTGCCGGGCGCTGCTCAATTCATTCCACCGGAGCGGTTACAAGAAATTCAATCGGCGCGGCGGCCGACGATCGATTGGATGACCATCGACGAACTCGCGGAGCGACTTCGGCAACTACGCGCGGATATAGCCGCGGTACGTCGGCCTGGGGATATAGGCAAAATGAGTTTGCCCGGCGCGCAGGCAAAGACAGCGTACTACTGGGACAAGCAAGCGAATCGATGGGGTGTCCCCGGTGGGCGCACACCGACCACACACATCATCAAGCCTTGCGTTCCAGGCTTTGACGGACTTGTTGAAAACGAACACCTGTGTCTGAACATCGCAGCCCGGCTTGGGATGCCGGCGGCGAACTCCTACGTGCTCGCGCTCGATCAGGCGTACATCGTCGTGGAACGCTACGATCGATTGCCGCCGTCGCCGGGTTCATCATTCGTGCGGCGCATTCATCAGGAGGACATGTGCCAAGCGCTCGGGTTGATGCCCGGGAAGAAGTATCAGGAAGATGGCGGTCCCGGCATCGCACAGATAGTTACGCTGATTCGCCGCGTGAGCTCAGACCCCGACGTCGATGTCGATCGATTTCTCCGGGCAAACATGTTCAATTGGCTGATCGGCGGCACGGATGCGCACGCAAAGAACTATTCCCTCCTCATTGGTGCGGGTGATGAAACCCGCTTCGCGCCGCTCTACGATCTCTCGAGTCAGCTTTCCTATCCCGACCTCATCGAGCAGCGCGTGGCGATGAAGATCGGCGATCACTACGACATCCGGCGAGTCGGAACTGCCGATTGGTGTAAGCTTGCACGCGCCTGCACGATCGAGGAGGAGCGCGTCCTTACCCTGCTCAGGGGTATGGCCGAAGCCCTGCCCGATGCAATTTCCGCCGCGCGTGAACAAGCGCTGATCGAAGGATTATCCGAGAAATTCATCGCGCCGCTCGCGCGGCAGCTCATCAAGCACGTTGGCGAGCGCCTCGCGGCGATCGCCGCCGTCACATCTTCGAGGGGTTCGGCTTCTGTGAAGACTCGACGCGGCGGTCCTTCCTCGTAGCGCGGCGGCAAAATTGCCGCCGTGCCGAAGGACGCGCGATAGCCTGGTTTGCGCGTCTGGTCAGTCGGTTGTCAACTTGATGTCGCTCTTGACGGCTGCTACGTGTTCCGTGTTCCTGGCGATAGCTTTCGCCTTGTCGATATCGGCTTGACTGCTCGCTACGCCACTCAGCCACACGACACCGTCCGCATCGGTGTCAACGTGTATGCGAGTGAGGCTGCTCAAATGCTGCGCTGCCAGCTGCGTCTTGATTTTCGCAGTGATGGCCGAGTCCTTCACAAAGGCCTTGGGGTGCGAACGATCCATATCCACGTCATCCGAAGAGTACGCGGCGATCGGTGTGAGCGCGGCGCTGATCACAAGACAAGTCAAAGCAAGTGCGGTCTTCATATTCGATCCCTCTTAGGGCTGTCGGTATGGGCAGTATCGCGGCGCGGCGTCCTGGACGTAACTCTGCGAGACCTCAAAGGGATGTCAGAACAGTCTCACCGACTGCAAGAGCATCGCGGATGCTGACTATCAGGCCGCAAAATCCCGTTTGAAGGCCATGCTGAATTCCGAGAAGCAATAAACAGATGCTCAGTGCAGCGAGAACAGGCGCCGGATATTGGCAGCGACCCGATCCGCCAGTCCATCCTCGTGCTGTTCCTTGTGGCCGTAATCGAGGACGGTGCGATTGGCGAGCCGCCGGCTCGCCAGACTTTCGCTCAGCTCTTCGGTCATGGTAGGGCGAGCCTTGAGGAGCGGAGCAAGCGCATCCTTGGATATCTCATAAATCACGACCCTGGTGAGCGCGGTGAGCTCGCCGTTCAGCGGCTCGCCGGTGAGCAATCCAAGCTCGCCGAAATAATCTCCCGGCGCCAACCGGATGACCTCGAACCTGCGGCCATTTTCCTCTGCCGACCCAACCAGAACTCCGTAGCTCACGATGCACAAGGCTTGCAGGATCGTGCCTTTCTTCACGATCACCTCGCCCGGCTTGTAATCTTTTCGCTGCATCTGAGACGCCAGCGCAGCCTTCTCCACCGCGGTCAAAGTCGAGAATAGCGAGATTCCCTCGAGCAGGCGCTCAGGAATTCCCGACTCTGCCTTGTTCTCCGGAGCGCTCTTTCCCGCTGCGCCACCGAGGCGCGGCGAGAATTTGGCTCCCGCCGCCGCCGCCGCACGATAGACCCTGTCGAACAGCTCGTTTTGAGCCCGGTCGACCGCGCTGACATCTGCAACGGAGAAGGAAAGCTCGAAATCGATCATCTCTGCGCTCACGTCCTTGATGGTGACGGACGGTTCAGGTGCACGCAGGATGTGCGCGCTGCCGAGAAGCACCTCTTTCAATAAATTGCAGCCCGCGGCGGGGGTCAGCGAGGGCTCCAATTTGATGCGGATACTGGCCCCGTGGATCTTGGTGGGCGTGCTGCAATTCACCAGCTTGGACTTGGCAATGACGCTGTTCGGAATGATCGCCACGTCCTGATTTCCGGTCAGGATGTGCGTCGCACGCCAATTGGTTTCGATCACCTTACCCTGGACGGTGTCGTCCAGAATGATCCAGTCACCCACGCGGTAGGGGCGCTCGATATTGAGAACGATGCCGGAGAAGACATCTCCGAGCGAGCTTTGCAGCGCCAGACCAATGATGATCGCCAAGGCGCCGGACGTTGCCAGCAGCCCCCTCACCGGCAGATCGAAAACATCGGCGATGATTGCAAAAGTCGCCACGAGGTAGATGAGGGCGGCCAACAGGTCCTGAACCAGTTTCGATTCGCGCGGCTGCTGCCCCAGCACGACGAATGCGCGCAAGAAGCCCACCGCGAGCCACGCCGCACTCAACCACCAGATGACTTCGAGTGCGCCCACGAAGAGGCGTCTGGCTTCGGGGCCGATGGGCACACTCGGGCGATAGGGAACCACGCCGCCCGCCAGCAGCAGGCCGGTGAGGATGACAAAGACCAGAAACTGGATGAGAAAACGCGCCAGGGAACTGCGTCCCAGCCAGTAGCGGGCCGCGAAGTAGCCGGCGACGATCACGACTCCCGCCAGAAAAAGCGGGTCCGTCACCGTCGACAGAATAGAAGAGAACGAGAAGAGGTTCATTTTGATGCTGCCGCGCCGGTGATCTAGCGTGTGGCCGTATGATAGCCCGCGCCCCATCCTTGGGGCGAGTGGGCCGCGCGTCTCGATGCGGCTACAGCGGTGACATAGCTCGTTACTGAGCTTCCCCTGTATGCGGACCGTGCTATGGTGGGCACGGCCGGCGCAGCCCAGACCCGCGCCGCATCCCGGCGCGAGAGACGCCGCAAACCGAGAGGAATGCAAATGAGGCCAGCCGATCTTGGCTATGCGATGCCCGCCGAGTGGGCTCCGCACGCCGGCTGTTGGATGGGGTGGCCGAAGCGGGTCGAACTCTGGCGGGAATACCTCGAAGCGGCGCGCGAGGACTATGTGCGCGTTGCGCAGGCGATCGCCGGATTTGAACCCGTCACTCTGTTGGCCGACCCCAAGGACGCCGCCGATGCACGGAAGAGGTGTGGTGCCTCGGTCAAGGTCGTCTCGATCCCGATCGACGACTCGTGGCTGCGCGACTCGGGCCCCACAGTCGTCGTGGATCCGGCGTCGGCGAGCACATCGCTGCGCTGGCGGGGCTTCCCGCGTACCGGTCGAATCTCGTCGCCGAGGGCGGCGGGTTTCTCTCAGACGGTGAAGGAACGCTGATTACCGCCGAGACCTGTGTTCTCAACCCCAACCGCAATCCCGGCTGGACAAAAGCGCAAGCCGAGGCCGAGTTTCGCGCCATGCTCGGAGTCAAGAAAGTCATCTGGCTGCCCGGCGACGTCACGGACACGGAGACTGACGGGCACGTCGACGGATACGTCGCCTTCGTCAAGCCGGCCACGGTGCTCTGCGAGGTGGTCGCCGATCCCGAGGACCCTAGGTATCCCATCATGGCCGAGAATCGGCGAGTGCTGGAAAGAGAAACCGACGCCCGAGGCCGCCGATTCGATCTACTCCCGATTGTCGAAGCGCCTCGCTCGGCGGTGCCCCGCGGCGAGGATGGCTACTGCCGGTCCTATGTGAATTTCTATATCGCCAACGGCGCGATCATCGTCCCTGCCTACGGCATCGCCGAGGATGCTGCGGCTGTCGATACGCTGAGGCGCGCCTATCCTGATCGAGCCATCGTGCCGGTGGCGCTCAAAGATTTGTTTCGCGGCGGCGGCGGAATTCACTGCATTACTCAGCAGCATCCGGCGGGATCGACCTGAGTCACGGGCGCACCGACTTGAATCACGAGCCCGCCTGCGCCGCGTAAATCTTGCGCACGGCTTCCATGGTGTCGGCATCTTCCGCCCGTTTGTCATCCCGGTAGCGCTTCACTCGCGCGAGCCGGAGCGCCAAGCCGCCCGGATAGCGCACGCTCGCCTGCAGATCACTGAAGGCGATCTCGACGACCAGTTCCGGCCGCACATACACCGTCCATTGATCGCGGCGAGTTTCCCGGGCCAGCAATTCCCGGGTCTGCCATTCGAGGGTGGCGTCCGTCAGGCCCTTGAATGTCTTGCCGAGCATGACGTATTCGGCCGTTGCAGGGTCCAGAGCGCCAAGATGCAAATTCGACAGTGTGCCGGTGCGGCGGCCATGGCCCCACTCGGCGGCGAGCACGATGAGATCGAGGGTATGAGCACGCTTGACCTTGAACCAGCTCGCGCCGCGATTGCCTGCTTCATAGGGCGCGTCCAGCGACTTCGCCATGAGGCCTTCGTGTCCGGCCTTGATGGCGGCATCGTAGAAGGCGCTCGCCTCGGCTTCGGCAGACGTGACCAGCTTAGGGATGCGCAGCGGCGCCGGCACGGCCCGGGTCAGCGCCTCGACTCGTTCGCGCGCGGGCCGATCTACGATGCTGCGCCCTTCGAAGTGCAGGCAGTCGAAGAAGAACGCTCTGATCGGTAGTTCTGTGCGCGACGATTCGACGTTGAGCTTGCGGCCGAATCGCCGCATGGTGATCTGGAAGGGATGAGGCCGTTCCGAGGAGTCGAACGCGATCGCTTCGCCATCGAGCACCAGCGTGTGTGCGCCGAACGAGCGCACCATCTCGACGATTTCGGGCACCGCGTCCGTAACCTCGTTCAACGAGCGCGTATAGATGCGCACCTGGTCGGACACCTTGTGCGCCTGGATGCGCGCGCCGTCCATCTTCCATTCGAATGCGGCTTCGCCTCCCAGCGCTTTCAATGCCTCCCCGACGTCGGCCGCCGTCTGAGCGAGCATGGGTGCCGCGGGCACGAAGAGCTCGAGCTGGAATCTCGCGAGCGATTCCGCTCCTTCCATCAACGCGGCTCGCGCGACCGCACCGAGGCTCTTCGAGTACATCGCCGCTCGGCGCACCTCCGTCACCGGCACGCCGGCGGCCGCGGCAATCGCCTCGATCATCACCCCGGCGAGCGCGCCTTGCCGAAGCTCTCCGACGACGAGGCGGAGCAGGAATTCCTGCTCGGCAGACGTCGCCCGCGAGAACAGAGAGCGCAGCGCCTCCGCGCGCCGCGCCACGGAGCCGGCCCCGCGAATTCCGTCGATCGCCGCGAGAGACCGATCCACTTCGGTGATCGACAGCACCTCGTCGTTCGCCGCCCCGGTCGCCGCGGCTGCCCGCAGCGCCTTGTAGGCGATGCCGATTCGTCCCTGCGAAATCTCCCCCGACAGATAGTGGACGGCGGTCTCGATCTCATCGGGGGGCAGCGCCTCGAGGAAGGAGGCGAGTTCCCGTACCTTGGTCCGGCGAGCGGACGCGATGCCGACTCGCTGTGAGGTGCCTACCAGGGTGGCGAGAAGAGTCATGGAGCGATGATTGTACGAATTAAATGACTGCGCGGTCGGCGACCCCCTCTATCACTCCCGCTGCATCGCACCTGTTTATTCCAGGGGCCGGGCGACTTACTCGATGAATCAACCTTTATATGTTCCACAGTCTTAGCCGGCGAAAATGTAAACTTTGTGTTACATTAATGCCGTTTAAGGGAATATGAAGTTTCCATCATGCCGACCCCACATCGTCCATCCCTGGCGGTTCGCCGCACTCTTCGCAAGCTGGGGCTGGATATCCGCGATGCCCGCCGCCGCCGGGGCCTGCCTGCGACGGTGGTTGCCGAAAGGGCATTTACGAGTCGTCCGACTCTTCGGCGCATCGAAGCCGGTGACCATGCGGTCAGTATCGGAATCTACGCCGCAGTGCTCCAGGCCCTGGGTCTTCTAGAAGGCCTAAGTCAATTCGCGGACGCTAGTCGGGACGCGAGCGGTCTGGCTATCGCTACTGAGAGACTGCCCGAGCGCACTCATTTACGCCGGTCGCGGAAGACTCACGATGGCGAATGACGTCGACGTCTATATCGACTTCGAACCAGGGTTGAAACGGGTAGGGATTCTCCACCGCCACGCTCGCCGTGGAGTCGAGGCAACCAGTTTCGAGTATCACCCGAACTGGCTTGTCGACCCGGAATGCTTTTCTCTGGAACCAGCACTTACGCTCAACCGCGGAGCGTTTGCTCCGGCTGATGGCTTGCCAATCTTCGGTTCGATCGGTGATTCCGCTCCCGACACGTGGGGTCGGCGCCTGATGCAACGGGCAGAGCGTCGGCGTGCCGAGCGTGAAGGCCGACGAGTACGAACATTGATGGAGGCTGACTATTTGCTTGGTGTGTCGGACGTGTCACGCTTGGGCGCGTTGCGCTTTCGTAGGCCGGGCGAAGAGCAGTTCCAAGCACCGACGGCCGAGGGCGTGCCCGGACTAGTCGAGCTAGGCCGCTTGCTTCAGGTGACCGAGCGAATCCTGCGCGATGAGGAAACCGACGAGGATCTGCAGATGATTTTCGCTCCCGGTTCATCATTGGGCGGAGCGCGCCCGAAGGCTTCGGTGATCGACCAGCACGGGCAATTGGCGATCGCCAAATTCCCGAAGGAGACGGACGAGTACAGCATGGAACTCTGGGAGGCAGTGGCCTTTGGACTGGCGGCTCGGGCGGGCATTCGCACGCCGGACTGCGAATTGATCCATGTCGCCAAGAAGCCGGTCCTGCTCTCGCGCCGATTCGATCGCACGGAGGGCACGCGCATTCCCTTCCTTTCGGCGCTATCAATGCTGGGCCTGAGGGATGGCGAACGCGGCAGCTATCCCGAACTTGTGGACGTACTTACGCAGTACGGCGCAAGGGTGGCGGACGATGCGCGCGAGATTTATCGGCGTATGGTCTTGAACGTCCTCATTTCCAATGTTGATGACCACTTGCGCAACCACGGATTTCTTTGGACGGGCCGCCATGGGTGGACCCTGTCCCCCGTGTATGACCTCAATCCCACACCGACCGATGTCCGCAAACGCATCTTGACCACCAATATCAATCTCGACGAAGGAACTTGCGATCTGAACCTTGTCGTCTCGGTCGCGGAGTACTTCGGTCTGGCCGATGCCGCCGCAAAACGAATCATCAAGGAAGTTGCCATGGCGACGTCTGCTTGGCGCGACGTCGCAAGCGCACTCGACGCTCCGGCGGCTGAGGTGCGGCGAATGGCCAGCGCCTTCGAACACGACGACCTCGAACGGGCATTGCTACTATGAATGGCTGCCATCGGAGCCAGGGCGTTGCGCGGAATCGACGAGAAGCGCCCGGTCGGATTCTTGTTTTTCCACAATGTTTTTGATCGTCCGACCCACGTACAATCGGCCGGCATTCAACCAACCGTCGCCGGTTGGCGTCGATTCGGATTGCTCTTAAGGTATGACGGGCCGATGCGTTCGGTCCGTTTCGCTTAACGCCAACGATTAGGAGTCTTCATGCGGTATTCGCGCGCGATGGGCATTGTCGGGTTGATCGGGCCGGGCGTGTTGCTGGGGGTGGCCGGGGCGGCTACCGCAACGTCACCCGCCCAAGACTGGGCGGTGGTGCAACGCTGGAAGCTGGGCGGTGTCGGCGGCTGGGACTATATGACGCTCGACGCGTCGGGCCAGCGCCTCTTCCTGAGCCGCGCGGATCATGTCGACGTGGTGAATACCGAGTCGGGAAAGATCATCGGGACGATTCCGAACACTCAGGGCGTGCACGGAATCGCGCTCGACGAGGGGTCGAACCGCGGCTATACCAGCAATGGCCGGGGCGACTCGGTCACGGTGTTCGATCTTGCCACCTTGAAGGTCGTCAAGGAAGGAGCGGTTTCCGGCCACAATCCCGACGCAATCCTGTACGAACCCACCGGTAAACATGTGTTCACCTTCAATGGCAAGAGCAAGGACGTGACGGTCCTCGATGCGACGAGCCTTGCCGTCGTCGCCACTCTGCCGGTACCCGACAAGCCGGAGTTCGCGGTGGATGACGGCGCAGGTCAGATTTTTCTGAACATTGAGAGCGAGCCCGGGCAGATGGTGGTGATCGACAGCCGCCATCTGACCATCAAGGCCAC
>WNFG01001440.1_pt1 | contig 24236 bp, 24 predicted proteins | sample 5400431 | NCBI WGS metagenome assembly WNFG01 (sample SAMN13153346, study PRJNA577476) | soil metagenome | isolation source: 120 cm saprolite under Douglas fir tree site 2 hole 3 replicate 2 | place: USA:California | collected 2015-04-18 | reverse complement strand
CAGAAGATTGGCGATGTGCGTCAGCCGCAAGCCGCGTTCGTGATGTCCGATGGCGAGGAGGGCAGCCAGCGTGGACTGCACACCGGCAATCCCGCCCCATATCTTGAAGAAGTTGACATCGCGCTTCATCTCCGGCGGAGCCGGCGAATGATCGGATGCCACGGCATTGATGTCTCCACGCAGCAGAGCGTCCCAAAGCGATTTCTGCTCGGTCGGATTCCGAAGTGGAGGCGCACATTTCGCCACTGTGCCGATTCGCTCCAGGTCGTCTTCAGTAAAGAACAAATAGTGCGGACAAGTCTCAATCGAAATGTCCACACCGCGCGCCCGCGCCTCAAGCGCCGCGGCAACGCCACTTCCTGAACTGACATGCACAATGTGGAGCTTTGCGCCCGTTTCCTCCGCCAGCAGCGCTGCGCGCTGAATCGCCTTGACTTCAGCCTGCACCGGACGTGATTCCAGAAAATCCTTGACCCCGGTGCGTCCGGATGCGAGCAAGTACGCCGTCAACGCATTCACTAGCTCGTTGTCTTCCGCGTGAAGAGCAATAGGCAGCCCAAGCCGCGCGGCTTCGCGCATGGCGCTAAAAAGCGTGACTTCATCGCACCGGGGAAATTCCGGAAGACCGGAGTCCGCCATGAACGCTTTGAAGCCGATCACACCGCGCTCGGCCAGACCAGCCAGAGCAGTGAGATTGCTCGGAATAATTCCTCCCCACAGCGCGAAATCGGTAATGGACGAATGTTCCAGCGCCGCCAGTTTGACGTCGAATTCCGCCGGACCCACCGTGCAGGGCGACGAGTTGAGAGGCATATCGAAGAACAACGTGCCGCCACCCGCGGCGAGCGCGCGGCTTCCCGTGGCTGCGCCCTCCCACTCAGTGCGGCCAGGCTCATTGAAGTGGACATGAATATCAATGAGCCCAGGCAGCACGGTCAAACCATGAGCATCGATTTCGGTTGCAGCTCCGGGAAGCTCGGGTGCAATTGCGGTGATCGCGCCGTCATCAACCGCGATGTCCGCATTAATCACGCTCTCCGGAGTTACGACTGCGCCTCCGCGAATTACCAGTTCAGTCAAGATTCCCGCCCCAGTTCTCAATAAAATGTAATCCGGCCTTGAGTGCGGCTGCTACATCTGCCTGCAAAACGTCTTCATCCGGGTGGTGACTCAGTCCACCCGGTGATCTCACAAACAACATGGCTGAGGGCACGCGCCCAGCAACAATCATGGCATCGTGGCCGGCGCCGCTCGGCATCGTGAACACAGGAAAGCCAGCGGCTTTGACCGACGCCGACAATCTCGTCACAAGGCTTGCATCCATTGCGACAGCGGACTGATCCAGCCGCTGTTCCCATGCAACCTGCAATCGCCGTGCCTTAGCGATACGCTGAGCGCCTTCCACAAGCTGCTGTACGGCTAGATGGCGCAGAGCGTCGTCCGCATGACGGACGTCGAGACTCGCGCGTACCATGCCGGCAATTACGTTGCCCGCATTGGGCTGAGCTTCTAAATATCCCACGGTGGCGACAAGTCCCGGAACCGACAAAGCGTGCCCTTCCACAAAGCCAATCCAATCGGCGGCGCCGGCCAGAGCGTCTTGCCTTAATCGCATGGGAGTTGTGCCGGCGTGTCCGGCCTTTCCAGTAAAACAGAATATCAGGCGGCTCTGGCCGACAATTTGTTCCACCACGCCCAGCGGAAGACCACGGCTCTCCAACTCTGGGCCTTGCTCGATGTGGAACTCAAGATAAGCCCGGGCATCTTTCGGCAAAGCAGCCTCAGGAACCTGGGCGTGATCGAGCCCAAACGACCTGATCGCATCAGCGACTGATACTCCATTCGCGTCGCGCCGCTCTAGACACGAGGCATCCAGCGATCCAGCAAGCGCTCGGCTGCCGAGGAAAGGGAAACCAAAGCGCACACCCTCTTCTTCTGAAAAGCCGATTACCTCTATTCCAAAGGGAAGCCGTTTGCCGCCCAGCGACTCAACGAGTGCAAGGCCCATGACCACGCCGAGAACACCGTCGAAAGCCCCCGCCCGGGGGACGGTATCGAGGTGCGAGCCAATAAGCAGCCGCGGTGCGGTCTGGTTTTGCGCAGGGTAGAAGCCACGCAGATTTCCGACGGCGTCGACCATAACCGTCATTCCCAAGCGCTGCATACGCGAAGTGAGCTCGCGATGCACATCGTGCATAGGACCAGAGAGAAAAGTACGCGTGATATGGCCCGGCTCTTCCGTGTAGCCGGCGAGCTTGCGGCACAAGCTGATGGCTTCTTCAGCGGTCATTACGATCCCCGGTAGGTCGTGTATCCGTAAGGAGAAAGCAGCAGCGGTACGTGGTAGGTGCCCGCCGGATCAGAAACGCCGAAGCGCACTACGACGTCATTCAAAAATGGTGGCGATACAACGGGACTTCCCTGGCTGACGTGATAGCTTCCGGCATCGAATACAAGTTCGTAGGTGCCGGCGACCAACTCTTTTGCGGAGAGCAGTGGAGAGTCTGTACGTCCATCCGCATTTGTAACCGCGGACTTTAGTAGGCGGCGCTCTTCACCATTGCATGAGTAGACGCGAATCTTCACGCCAGCGGCGGGTTTGCCGCGAGCGGTGTCGAGCACGTGTGTGGAGAGGCGGCCCATTATCTTTTCATCCTTAAGCCAAGACATCCGAAGGGCGGACGCGCGTCAGTATAGATGCCTTTCGTTTCGCCCACCTCAGATACGGTGTCCCACGTGCGATTATTGGCTTCGAGATGGATCTCAGAGATGGCGGGAATCTCCGCCAGCACCTTGCCGCCGATCTGATAAATGACCTGCTGAATGCTGCCCGACTCGAACGATTGGAATACTTGCTGCACTAGTTGGCGGACCTGCACCGTGATCGTGCCTTCGCTCAATGCGGCGCCAGGAGCCGTGTACCACCATTCAAGATCCAGCCACATATGCAGCGGACGGTTCATGATGTCCGGCAGTGTGGTGTATTCGTCGTGCACAAAGCCATGGAACGCGCTGCCACCGAGTCTGAGCAGGCGGAAGCCTGCGATGCCAGAGCAAATTTCCTTGGTCTGCAAATCAGGGCCGCTGCGTTGCAACTCGATTCGGGCTGTCGCACGCTCCGGCCCCGCAGGCGCAAACGCCATGGCGCCGCCGGGGACTGGCGCATACGGGACCTCAGTCGCTGATACCTGTATGCCCTCTGTCTGCGGATACTTGTGCATGAATTTCTCGGCAAGAAATCGAGTGTAGGATTCCAAATCGCTGCCGGCAAAGTTGAGCGTCTCGCGCTGGATAAAATTCTTCATTGAGTCGGTTGCCACCAAGCTGGTGTTGTCCCCAGTGACGTAGGTAGGCCAGAATGCATCGCCGTAAAGCAGCATCAGGACGCTGGCCCCGAAGACGGGACTCTGGCCCTGAGGTGAGCGCGCGTCGCGCTGCAGGCGGTAGACGGTGACATCGCCCTTGCCGTAATAGCTGCGCTTCCATCCGCTCGAGAATTCCTGCAAAAACCCTCCTACGATGTGACTGTATCCTGCAAACGAAACAGCGCGATGCGATAGACCTGCGTGAGCGCCTCACGAAATTCCCGCTCCGGTGTTTCGTTCAGCCGTTGCTCAAGCGCATGCAGAATATCGTACTTGCTGCTGCCCTTCACGGCATAAAGAAAAGGGAAGCCGAATTTATCGCGATACGCCGTGTTGAGTTTCTGCAGGCGCTCGTACTCTTCCGGGTTGAGCCGGTCCAATCCTGCGCTCGACTGCTCGTTTACCGAAGCCATGCTCATTCGAGCTGTTGCGCCCAGGTCGGGATGGGCCCGCAACAACGCCAGTTGTGCATCGTGCGTGGCATGCTCGACTTCGGCAACCATCGCGGCGTGCAGAGCTTCGAGATCGGCGAAGGGGCGCTGCACCCACGCGCGCTCCGCAACCCATGGCGAGTGCTCGAAGACCCAACCGAGCTTCTCCACGAACTGTTCACGCTTGAGCGTGTTGATTGCCTGGATCGTCAGCATGGCTTGAATAAACGGGACTGCCCTCCACATTGACTTCGCGTACACAATCCGCGCCGGCCAGCGTAAAGATTGCCGCCAACAGCCGTTCCGGACCGGCGGCGTTGGCCGCTATGGAAGCGAGCGGATTGGCTACGGGCGGCTTCAGATAGACGAAGTCGGCTGCCTTACCGGGAGCGAAGTCGCCGATTTCATTGTCCAACCCCAGAGCTTCGGCTCCGGCACGTGTTGCTAGATATAGAAAATGCGCGGGCTCCAGAAGAACACCCTCTGGCGCCAGGCGCTGCAACATGTACGCTTGCAGTGCTTCCTTGAACAGACTGAAGCCGGTTCCGCCGCCAACGTCGGTACCGAGGGCGACACGCACTCCAGCTTGCAAGTGGCGGCGGAGCGGGAACCATCCGCTACCGAGCGCGGCGTTACTGCAAGGACAATGCGCAACCGTTGCCTTGCTACCGGCCAGTCGCTGCAACTCGCTGCCATTTGAGTGCAGATTGTGCGCCAGCACGGAGCGCGCGCCAATCAGCTGATAGCGTTCGTAAACGGCAGTGTAGTCTTTGGCGGATGGAAAAAGTTTTTGTACCTCAGCGATTTCCTGTGGGTTTTCGTTCAAGTGAGTCTGAAAACGAACGTCAGGGTGCTCGCGCATCAGGGTCTGGCACATCTCCAGCATGGCTTCGGAAGTTGAGAGCGCAAAGCGTGGTGTAACTGCATAAAGCAGGCGGCCTTTGCCATGGAAACGGCGGATCAGCTCTTTGGACGCGCGGTAAGCGGCATCCGGTGTCTGGTGCAACTCATCGCGCAGCATGCGATCGGAGACGACCAGGCCGCTAGTGATCCGTAGTCCGCGCTCAGCGGCGGTTTCAAACAGAGTTGCGGTGGCTGATTCAAAGTGAGCGCCGAAAACCAGAGCCGTGGTCGTGCCATTAGCAGCCAGGGCGTTTACGAATTGAAGGGCGACGGCGTGAGCATACTCTTCGCGCGCCATGCGGGCTTCTTCCGGTAGAGCGTATTTCTTAAGCCAGTCCAGAAGGCCAAGGCCCAGGCTTCCCAGCACTCGCACCTGCGGATAGTGAATGTGCGTGTCCACAAGGCCAGGTAGGATGAATCCGCCGCGCAGGTCGCGCACAGTAGCGTCAGGATGCTGCTTACGCAAGGTCGCATAGTCACCACAAGCCACAACCCGGCCATTTGCGATCAACAGGCCGCCATCGGCGTATGCCTCCAGAGCGCCCTGGGCAACGAATGGATTGCGGGGTGTGTGAAAAAGAGTTGCGCGCAGAAGTTGTTGCAGAGTGGCGGAATTCACTCGCTGCTCACTCCTGCCGTCGAGAGGGCCGGAGAATGTTGCGCGGCCCGCACGCGGCGCACCGCCCAGAAGACACGCTCGGGTGTTGCCGGACTATCAAGAGTGACAACTCCGCCGTTACCAAAAGCAGAAATCGCATCGCGCAAGGCCTCGCGCACGGAGATGGCGAGCATCAGCGGCGGCTCGCCCACTGCTTTGCTACCAAAGACCACCCCGGGCTCGGTGGCGCGCTCCAGAAAATTGACGTTGAACTCGTCCGGCAGTTCCGACCACGATGGCAGCTTGTAGGTGGACGCCCCATTGGTCATAAGGCGGCCTTCCTTGTTCCAGACCAGTTCTTCGAGAGTGAGCCAGCCCAGGCCCTGTATGAATCCGCCTTCCACCTGACCGCGATCAACGAGCGGAGAGAGCGACTCGCCGACGTCGTGCAAGATGTCAGTTCGCAGCGTTCGGTATTCGCCGATGAAACCATCAATCTCGACCTCACTGACAGCGGCGCCGTAGGCGAAGTAGTAAAACGGTCTCCCCTGCAGCGTCTTGGGATCGTAGTGGATCTCCGGAGTTCGATAGTACCCCTCCGCAAAGAGGGCAATGCGCTGGCCGTAGGCGGCTTCGACCACCGCACGGAAGGGAAGGTCTTTGCCCTTCGCGGAAACACGACCGTCCGCGAAGCGTACATCTTCGGCGCGCGCACTAAGCACAGCAGCTGCAACCGGTGCGAGCCGCGCTTTCAGTTGAGCACAAGCGTCCAGCACAGCGGCGCCGTTCAGATCGGAACCAGCGGATGCCGCAGTCGCCGACGTGTTTGGTATCTTTGCCGTATTCGTCGGCATGATGCGGATGGAATCGTGCGTCACGCCCAGGCTCTCCGCCGCGATCTGCTTGATCTTGGTATGGAGCCCCTGTCCCATCTCCGTGCCGCCATGGTTTACTTGTACGCTGCCGTCTTTATATATAAGAACCAGCGCGCCAGCCTGGTTGAAGGCGGTGGCTGTGAACGAGATGCCGAACTTGACCGGTGTTATCGCGATGCCTCGTTTGCGGTGCGGATGAGTGGAGTTAAACCGCTTGATATCTTTACGTCGCGCGGAGAAGTTCGCGCTTTCCTTTAATTGATTCCAAATCTTGGGGATGCGCTCGGCGTCCTTCACCAGCTGGCCGTAGTGCGTGCTCTGGCCTTCGCGGTAAAAGTTGCGTTCGCGCACCAGGTCTGGCGGCAAAGCAAGAGTGCGTGCAATGCGGTCCAACACGTCTTCAATCACCATCATGCCCTGCGGTCCACCGAAGCCGCGAAACGCGGTCTGCGAAGTCTTGTGTGTGCGGCAGATAAGTCCGGTGGCATCCAGCGCAGGAATGAAATAAGCGTTGTCGCAATGAAAGAGCGCGCGGGCGAGTACGGGTTCGGAAAGATCGAGGCTCCAACCGCCGTCAGAGTAGAGTGAGAGCTTTAGCGCGAGAATCCGGCCATCGTTATCGAACCCCGCAGCAAATCGCGCAAGAAAAGGATGGCGCTTGCCGGTCAGTACCATATCGAGGAAGCGCGGCAGCCGTACGCTTACTGGACGCTTTGTCTTCCAGGTGCCCAAGGCAGCAATCGCGGCGTAAGGATTGGCCTGGACTTCTTTTCCGCCGAATGCGCCGCCCATGCGCAGACACTGGACCGTGACCTGGTTCTTCGTAAGTCCCAAGACCCGCGCCACGATCTCCTGTGTCTCGCTCGGGTGCTGCGTGGACGATTCGACAGCCACGCCGCCTGATTCGTCCTGCCAGGCGAGCGAGCACTGCGTTTCCAGATAGAAATGCTCTTGACCGCCAATGGCCAACTCGCCCTCAATGCGATGTGGGCTGCGCGCCAGGTCACGTTCAGCGTCGCCACGCGTGATGCACATTGGAGCGGAGTGAAAGCTTTCTAATGCTATAGCGTCTTTAATGGTCAGCACGGCGGGCAGCGGCTGATAGGCCGCCTGCACGCGCGCCGCCCCGAGCCGCGCGGCTTCAAGCGTTTCGCCCAATATCCATGCCACGGGCTGTTGGTGGTAGACAACCTCGACAGGAAAGAGAGGCTCATCGTGCCTGGCAGCACCGCTGTCGCCCTCACCGGGGACGTCGGATGCGGTCAGCGTGGCGACCACGCCGGGCTCAGATAGCGCGGGCGACACATCGAGGCTGGTCAATCGCGCATGCGCATGAGGAGCAAGCACAGGCCAGGCGTGGAGCAGGTCAGGGAAGCGGCCAATGAGGTCGCCAGCATAGAACGCTTCGCCGGTAACGTGGCCGTGCGCGCTCTCATGCGGAACCGGCTGGCCGACAATCTTCACGCGACGGCCTCCTCATGCTGCTCCCACCAGAATTTCTCCAGGAGGGACTGGACCAGTGCAGAGCGGTACGCTGCGGATCCTCGATGGTCGCTCATGGGCTGAAGCGTACGCTCAAGTATCTGCTGAGCACGTTGGACGGCAAATTCGTCAAACGCGCGTCCAAGTAGAGGTTGCTCGGCTTCCGTCGCGCGTAGCGGGACCGCCGCAACGCCGCCAAATGCCAGGCGCGCTTTCGTGACACGATCGGCAGAGTCCAGATCGACAGCAAAGCACGCGGCGACTGTGCTTATGTCATCTATCTTGCGTTTCGCCACTTTGAAGAAGCGAATCTGCTGGGGAAGCGGTTTTGGAATCGAAATAGAGACCAGAAGCTCTCCGGGAGCGAGTGCAGTCTTACGGTAGTTGAGAAAGAAAGACTCCAGCGGCAGCGTGCGGCTGCCTTGCGGTCCAGCAATCTGGAGCTGTGCGTCTAGCGCCAGCAGCAATGGCGGAGCATCGCCGATTGGGGACGCGGTGGCAATATTTCCGCCCAGCGTGGCGCGGTTACGAATCAAGGGCGAAGCGAAAAGCTCCAGCCATTCGGACATTACGTCGGGAGCGCCAGTCCAACGTTTTTGGATCTCGCTAAGCGTGAGGGCAGCGCCGAGCACAATCTCGTTGTTGTTTTCGCGAAACTCACGCAGTTCGGGTAACGCTTCCACGCTGATCAATCTGGAGAATCGCTGTCCGTGCAAGTTCGATTCCACTGCCAGATCTGTAGCTCCAGCAACCAGGCGGGCGTCGGGATACTCTGCCAAGAGCCCGAGGCATTCATCCAGAGTTGCAGGACGGTGAAATGCCGTCTGCCCGAATTCACAATGGACCGGAGTGAGTTCTGGTGCAGGATCGAGTAATCGCTTGGAGAATCCATCCGGCGGCGCCGGCCCCAGTGACAGAGCAGCATCACGAATTGGCCGGTAGCCGGTACAGCGACAAAGGTTCCCGCTGGTAGCGTGAGGATCACACGCACCTGTGCGTCCGGGACGGTAATGCTCGGCGAACAGACTCATCACAAAGCCGGGAGTGCAGTAGCCACACTGTGATCCGCCATGGTCCACCATGGCTTGCTGGACGGCAGCCAACTGACCATTTTGCGCGAGAGCTTCCACGGTATAGATTTCCTGGCCCGCGGCCATGGGAAGAAGCATCAGGCAGCTGTTGAACGGAGAGTAAGCGCTGCCGGCGCCATTTTGCCGGACCATCACCACGGCACAGGCTCCGCACTCGCCCTCGGCACAGCCCTCTTTGGCGCCGGTCAGGCCGCGCGAGCGTATAAAGTCCAGCAGCGTGGTGTGAAGATCGGCGTCGGCTCGCACACGCTGCCCGTTGAGAAAAAATTCCACCGCGCACAGGCCGGACTGATGGTTGGCTGACACCGTGGCCCCCAGTTAGTTGTGTGAATTCTAGCACTGGAGGCCGTACTTCCCGGGTACTACTCGGATACGATCGTGTAGCTCGAGGTAATCTCGATTGCCGGGCTCAAGCTGCGGTAGACGGGACATTTGTTCGCGTAAACGCCGTGCACGCGATCGATCACCGGACGCTGCTCTTCAGAAGCGACGATCTGGTGCTCGACATGGATTTTGCGGATGATCATAACGCCGTCTTCACCAGCGTAAACTTCCCCTCTGACGTTGCAGGTAAGGCGTCCGCGATCGGCTGGGATTTTGCGCGCTTCCAGCGCGCCACCAAAGGTGCCCAGCAGTCAGCCGGCGGTTGCAGCGACCACGTAATCAAGGGTGGCTGCATGCGGTTCAAACTTGGACGCGTCTACACCGTAATGCTCGGCAATCGCGCCGTGCACGCTGAAGGTAACCGGCTGGGCCTCGCCGGGAAGATAAGCTCTGCGGATTGGCCCTTGAATGCGCTCGATCCGGACATTGGAAACGTAAACTGGCTCGCTCATGTGTCCTCGTTCCTGGGTTTTGGACAGATACTTAGATGTCCAAACTTTGGTCCCGATTCATGTCAATGTCCGTCACTTTTCCTGTACCGAAGCATCGAAAGCACGGGCGGCATTAGGGTCGAGGGCTATCTTATGATGGAAGTCGAAGTTCGCGGGACGGCGGCGACTTTGCCCCTTACTCTTGTCCGGACGTTTACGAGCAGCTTGCCAAGGAGCGTTGTCACGGCCAATCCAACGGAGAGACTGACGGCGCAAGAAGCGGACTTGATCCGGCGAATTCTCGCGGGCGAGAAGGAGCTGTATTACGAGTTGATTTATCCGTACCAGCGGTCGGTTTACGTGGCCGCCTTCTCGATCCTGCGCAGCGAGGCCGATGCGGAAGACTGCGCGCAGGACGCTATCCTGAAGGCCTTCCGCCATCTGGGCGCGTTCCGCGGCGAGAGCAAGTTCGGCAGCTGGCTGGTCAGCATTACGCTGAACGAAGCCAAGATGAAGCTGCGAAAGCTGCGGCCTGGGTTGTACGAGTCGCTGGATGAGCCAGTCACCAACGATGAAGGCGATTACGTTCCCCAACTGCTGGGAGACTGGCGCGAGATTCCGTCGGAAAGTCTGGAGCGCAGTGAAGTGCGCGATATTCTGGTGCGTGCGGTCCAGAGTCTGCCGGAGATCTATCGCGAGGTCTTCGTGCTGCGCGATATCGAGGGGTTCAATGTTGCCAGCACGGCGCAGATGCTGGAAGTAAGCGAAGCCGTGGTCAAGACGCGCTTGCTGCGGGCGCGATTGCAGATGCGTGACCGGGTTGCGCCGCACATCAAAGACAGTTCGGTGCTGAGCCGGCCGAGTTTTAAAAAAGGTAAGAACCCATGGCGATGACATGCAGAGACATATGGCGCGAGGTGTCGAATTACATCGACGACACCATCTCGCCCCAGGCGCGGAGGGAATTGGAACTCCATCTGGAGCACTGCCGTCATTGCACCGCGCTGGTCGACGGAGTGCACAACGTAATCGTCCTGGTGGCCGATGGGCGTACGTTCTCGTTGCCTGCCGGCTTCAGTTCCCGGCTCAAAGCGCGGCTTAGCCGGGAATTGTAAGAGCATGGGTCAGTTCAACCAAAGATCGAGCTGTTTTCGTGGAGGCTATATGGAGCTGTGGTGCAATATGCGATGGTAGTAAACTTCTGCCGCGGCGGTGACCAGAGTGGAAATCGAGAGGCAGAACACCACGCCAATCTTCCAGCGCTCGACCGTGGTGAGCGGACGCTTACGCCAGGCAGCCGCGGGAGCGTTTCTGAGGCGGTGGCCATTCCAGAGCAGATAAAGATTGAAGCCGGCGCCCGCCACCGCCAGCACCAGGATCGGAATGCGGAAGATATCGCGGTGGAAAAAGTTCGCCCAATTCACGGCCGTAGCCGATGCTGCTCCGAGCACAATTCCGGCTCGGGCCATCCCCACCGAGAAAACGCACAAAGCTTCCAGAATAGCCAGCAGCAGGGCGCCCCAGCTTCTGCCGAGTGACGGCACAACGGAGTGACTCTGGTTGGCTGTTTCTGATGGTGCTCCGGCGGATGCTGGCATTGTCTCTCCCAATTCTCTTACATCTTACAGCCCTGCACGCTATCTGTTACTTTCTGGCTCAATATGAATCTAAAATAGGGTAATAGACCGTACTTAGCTGGACGCATGAGAGGGCCCTTTTGCTGATCAAGAAACCAAACGATATACCGTCTTCTGAGATCACTCCGAAGTCTTCATTCCTCAGCCGCCGCCAGTTCATCGCCGGCGTCGCGGCCACCGGCGCAGCTGTAGCTGGCGGTTTGTATCTCCGTCGTGGTGGCTGGCAAATGGAGGAGACGGTCCATGCCGGAGCCAAACTCAGCGGGATCGTGAAAAGCCCTTTCAGCACCTCTGAACAGCCGAACAGTCTTAAGGACATTACGAACTACAACAATTATTACGAGTTCAGCACTGACAAGTATGAACCCAATGGCCTGGCGGCGAATTTCCGCGCGCGTCCCTGGACGGTTTCAATTGAAGGTCTGGTGAAGAAGCCGAAGAAATTGGATATCGACACTATTCTCAAGCTGGCCCCGCCGGAGGAGCGCATTTACCGACATCGCTGCGTCGAGGGATGGTCCATGGTCATTCCCTGGGTGGGGTTTCCTCTCAGCGCGCTGATCAAACAGGCGGAGCCGCTCGGCAACGCAAAATTCGTGGCTTTTCAGACCATATTTGCGCCGGACCAAATGCCTAACCAGAAACGCAGCGTGCTGGAATGGCCCTATGTGGAAGGGTTGCGGATGGATGAAGCCATGCATCCGCTGGCGATCATGGCCGTTGGACTTTACGATGAAGTGCTTCCCAACGTGGACGGCGCGCCGCTTCGTCTGGTGGTTCCATGGAAATACGGCTTCAAAGGGATCAAGGCCATCGTGAAAATCAAGTTCGTGGAGAGCGTGCCGCCCACTACCTGGAACATCATGGCGGCGAATGAATACGGGTTCTACTCCAACGTCAATCCGCAGGTGGACCACCCGCGATGGAGCCAGGCGACGGAGCGCAGGATCGGAGAATTCCGCAAGCGTCCCACCCTGATGTTCAACGGCTACGCCGATCAGGTGGCCAGCCTCTACTCGGGGATGGATTTGCGCAAGAATTTCTGATGCGTCCCCCTCCTGAAAAACTGTTGCAAGCTCTCAAGGTGCTGGTTTTTCTACTCTGTCTTGGCCCGGTCGCCGTGCTCACCTGGAAAGGTTTTCATGACGGACTCGGCGCGAATCCCATTGACGTAATCACGCGCACCACCGGCCGCTGGACGCTCACCTTTCTTCTGATCACACTGGGCATTACTCCGGCACGGAAGATCGCGCATCTGCCCTGGCTGATTCGTTTTCGTCGGATGCTCGGCCTGTTTGCTTTCTTCTACGGATCGCTCCATCTCACGACGTACATCTGGCTGGACAAGTTCTTTGACGTGCGCGAGATGCTGCACGACATCCTGAAGCGCCGCTTCATCACCGCGGGAATCACCGCCTGGCTGCTCATGCTGCCGCTGGCGCTGACCTCGACAAAAGGATGGATTCGGCGTCTGGGCGGAAAGCGCTGGCAGAGATTACACAAGCTGATCTATTTCAGCGCTGCTGCCGGGGTCATTCATTTTGTGTGGCTGGTGAAAGCTGATCTCAGGCGGCCTTTGACTTACGGCGCTATTCTGCTGGCCCTGCTGGCATACAGGACCCTGGTGTGGGCCTTTTCCCGGTTGCAGTCGGCCGCGTCGAGGCGAGCACCTTCTCCGGGATTGTCCGGTTAAGGCTTTGTCAGAATTTTCGGCTTAAGAATCGCTCGCATGGCCGGTAAGGACAACCTGCTTTGCAAACCAGCGCATCCGACTGTTGAATTCGCAGGCAGCGCGGCGGGCAGGTACTATTCCCGGGAAAGGCCATGGTGGCAGAGCAATTCAAGTCCGGGAAAAAAGTGTCGAGCAGCGGGATTTACCGCGTTAGTCATCGACGCCACCGCTTGCCGCACGAAGTCACTCTTGTTGCTGGCGACGTTTTCCCCCCATGCGCCAGGTGTGGCGATCAAGTACGATTCACATTGGTTCGCGATGTCGAGGATCGACTGGCCAGATCGGGCGGCAAGCGCAATCTCTATTCCCTCCCAGTTTTGTCCGACGACGAAGACGACGACCTGCCCAAATCCGCCTGAGTCAAGTTCCAACCAGCATCCACCTGAGCCGCGTAAGCAGCGAGCGGCGCGGTAGAATACAGCAACAGTTGAATTTTGGGAGGGGACGCGCTATGTCTGGTGTCGCTATTGAAGAGCTGGTTGCGAAATTGCGATGTTGTAAGTCAGAGCACTTTGATGAAGTTGACCACGTTCGGGAGCTGCTTCGCGCCTCACCTGCCGATCCTGAATCGCTGTCCCGCTACCTGATCTGGGACGGCCAGCATTACACCCGCAATTTGATTGACAAGACGCCGCTCTACGAGCTGCTGGCGATTTGCTGGGAGGCCGGCCAGGGAAGCTCCGTACACAATCATCACAACCAGATGTGCTGGATGGCCGCGCCCATCGGTAAGCTGCGGGTGCAGAACTACCGCGTGCTGCGCGAAGACCTGAATACGGGCGCGTGCGATATTGAGCCTTCGGACACGGTGGAGATCAGTCCCAGTTCGCCAACGGCGGTGAATCCATTGCAGCCGGTGCACAGTGTCTACAACCCGGCTGAGTGGAAAGAGCGTGCTGTCAGTCTGCACGTCTATTCCCGGCCGTTTGACCGGTGTCTGGTTTATTCGCAGGAACAGCACAAGTGCGGCGAGATTCATCTGAGCTACACGTCGGAGTTCGGCGTGCCCAACCGCGAAGCAGTGGGCAGAGGACATTCGGTCAGCGACTAGCAGGCATCACTATCGGCATGAAAGCTAATTGGCGTAAACGAATTCAAATAGGCATGGCTGTGCTGCTGGTGGCCGCGGGCCTTCGCGTGGCCTGGGTGTTCTATATTCGCAGTCAGCCGGCCCCGCCTCTCAAACCGCGGCAGGAGACGTACTCAGGCAACGAGGACGACTACGTTGTTCCCCACAAGATATTCCCTTATGACGTGAAGTCGGCCAAGAAAGAGCTGGCCGGCAAGACCGTGTGGGTGAGCGCTGGCAATCTGCTTAACTACTATCCGTACGCGGGAGGACATGCGGCGTTGGACAGAAAAGCAGGCGTGCTGGCGCCTCTGGAAAAGCTTGAGATCCGTGACGTCACTCTGCAACGCGCGCCCGTCTCTCTCAAGCCGGGACAGATCGCCATTGTCCGTCACCAGATCATGGCAGTCTTTCACAAAGTGGACGAGCCAGGGAACGCGACGTACGCTGTCGACATCGGTTCGGCAACGGGTGATGACTATCATTTTACGGTAAACGAAGAGTTCTTCATCGACGACCCGCATCAGCTCTACAAGCACTGGCCGAAAGACGTATGGGACGCAATCTCCCGGCGCGAAGCCAAAGCCGGTATGAACGAGCTGCAAGTCGGCTTTGCCCTGGGTACCAGCGCCAGCGCCGATCCCGGCAGTTATGGCAACCGCACCATCGAATACACCAACGCCGGCAAACCGGTCACGGTCACATTCTCGAATAATCGCGCGGTACAGATTGCGCCCGGACGCGCACAGTAAGGTTGCGCCGCTTGAAGTTTTCTTCGCGCGTAACGTAAAGTTCCAGTGTGTCTGCCAAGCGGTCCAAACCACGTCCGGTAGTCCTCTCGATTGCGGGATACGATCCTTCTTCTGGCGCCGGCGTTACCGCGGACATCAAAACAATCGCCGCTCATGGCTGCTATGGAATTTCCTGCATCACGGCCCTGACGGTGCAATCCACCCGCGGTGTTCGCGGAGTTGTGCCTGTCTCTGCCCGGACCATCACCGCGACCCTGGGAGAGCTGGCCAGTGATTTTGCCGTCTCGGCGGTCAAGATTGGAATGCTGGGGTCTGCCGCAGCGGCCAACGCGGTAGCTGTGTTTCTCAAGCGCCACCAATTCGAAATCGTTGTTCTTGATCCGGTGCTGATTTCCTCTTCAGGTAAGCGATTGCTCACCGAAAAAGGTATTCAGGTGCTCAAGCGAGAGTTGCTGAAACTGGCGGACGTGATTACGCCGAATGTCGATGAAGCGGCTGCACTCACTGGCGTTTTGGTCCGCAGCTCTGAAGACGCGCAGCGTGCCGCTCAGAAGCTGCATGAATTGGGCGCGCGAAACGTAGTCGTCACTGGCGGACATTTGAAGGTCCCAACGGACTTCCTCAGCTTGGACTCTGGAGCGCGGATCAAAGTATTGACTGGTCGTAAAGTCTCCACGCGGTCGACACACGGGACGGGTTGCGCGTTCTCAACGGCGCTTGCCTGCAATCTGGCTCTGGGGAAAGACCTGGTCCGCGCCACCGCGGCCGCCAAACAGTATGTGACTGATGCATTGAAATCAGCGCAGTTCGTCGGCAAAGGAATCGGGCCGGTGGTCTAGCGGCTACTACTTCGGTGGGGCTGGCTTATCGACGATGACTTTGTTGTCGCGTGTCCGTAAAGCCGGCGTGCCGCCGCTCTGGCGCCGGATTGCTGCGTCGGCCTGGACACGAGCCTCCACTAACGTATCACTCTGTTCTGCCACCGCTCCTAACGAGTGTCCTTCAGCTTCCGGGCGCGTTGCCACCAGCACCTTGGCGCTGGCGCGACTGGCTTTTTGTGCCCTTTCGTAAAAGAGCTGCGCCGTCTCGCGGTCGCCTTCCAGTTCGGCGAGATATCCCATGTTGTTGATGGTGAATGAATTGGAAGGGTCAAGCTTGTAAGCCTGCTCGAAATAGTCGCGCGCGGCTTTGCGTTCATTGCGATTCATCGCGGAGACACCACGCAGATTTAGCCGGGCGACGCGAGCATCGATGTCTTCGGATTTTTCCATCTCCCGGCGGACCTTCTCCACGTTGCGCGCCGCAATGTCGCTGATCGGCTTGCCTCGCCAGTCGTTGTTGAGGGCAACCACCACTTCGTCACGCGCTCCGGTCATGGCGGACTGGCTGTAAAACTGTGCTGCCTGCTCCAGTTCACCTTCTTTTTCGCGGGCAAACCCCAGGTTGTTGAGCGTGAACGGGTTTTTAGGATCGAGTTTGAGGGCCTGTTGCAGGACCATGTCAGCTTCGGGCGCGCGGTCTTTCGAAAGAAGGCGGATGGCTTCGCGATTCAACTCATTCACCTTCATGGGACCTTCTTCGGTGCGTCCGGCGATCTCAGAGACCTTGCGCCCTTGCGTGGGCGGCTCGGTGGACTTGTCCACCAGCGCCTCAGACGTGTTGGCCTGTGCCAGGTCGTAGAATCGCTGAGCGCGCTCGATCTCACCTTCCAGTTCGGCTACGTATCCCAGGTTGTTCAGCGTAAACGGATCGTTGGGGTCAATGAGATACGCCTTGTAGAAGTACTTCTTGGCGTGATCGATGCGATGCTTTTTCAGCGCGTCCACGCCGTCACGATTAAGCTTCTGCACCGGCGTGTACTTGCTTTTCTTGGGCAGCGGAATGCGCAAGTCTTGCGCAGCGGACGTGGCAACCAAGGAGCAGCAAAGGGCCAAAAGGACCGTGAGAATTAGGGGACGCATGGTTTTCCGAAGAGAACGCCAGCCATCGGCAGTAGCTCTGCTTCCGGATTGGATGGCGGATGGCACGTCCGGGTTGGGTACCCCGACGAAGTCGCCTGCCATCTGAGCTGCTCTTGTCTGCATCCAAGCGGACTGAGGCAGTTTCCGACTCTATGCGGTGTTCCCGATTCACGCTCGTCCTTTCGATTCTGTTTTCTTTCTGCGTGGCCTACGCGCAGGCGAACCCATCTGCACTCAATAACAGCGGGGCGCCGAAGCAGACGACCCCGCAGCAGCCTGCCGGCCCGGCTGAACCTGCGGCCGAACCCACACAGCCCAAGACCGAGATCCTCGACAGCTCTGCAACCGGGGGCGCGCTGGTCACCGACGGCCACGATCCGGTGCTTGACCCTCCCCCTCTGCCAACCGGCGGGACAACGCTGGTGGGTGGCGTGATCAGTGGCCTGGATCGCGTGCGCAATCACATGACGGTGAAGGTTTTTGGCGGCGGACAATGGAAGGTGGCGTTTGACGAACGCACACACATCTTCCGCAATGGCGCTGAAACAACCTACATGGCGCTGAAGAAGGGCGAACGCGTTTATGTCGACACCATGCTCGATCGCGACCGTCACTACATCTTTGCGCGTAACATCCGTGTTGGAGATACTGCCCTGCCTGCGGACGCAGAGGGTCAAATCACCGACGTTGACTATGGCCACGGTAAGCTGGCATTGCGCGACAAGATAGACTCCAGCACGGTCCACTTCACGATAGACCAGCAGACCAGAATCAGGCGTGGCGAGAGTTCCGCGTCGCTGAACGATGTGCAGCCGGGAGCCTTGGCGCACATTACTTTCTCTCCGCAACATGCCAACCGGGGAGTGGCACGCGAGATCACCATCATCGCTCTGCCTGGGTCGGCATTTACTTTTGTCGGGACCATCACCCATCTCGACATGCATCGCGGCCTGCTCGCGGTCCAAAACGCCACCGACAACAAGAACTACGAAATCTATTTCACGCCCGCCAGCCTAACGGACAAAGAAAACCTTGCCATCGGTGCCGAAGTGAGGATCGTCGCCGTATTCGAAGGTCCGCGATACACCGCCCGCGCCGTGACGCTGACCAAGGCTGCGAGTCAGGCGGAAGAGAAGTAGAACTCGACTGCTGGTTGCCCTCTTTCTGAAATCCCGAACCCCGCGGGTTTGCGGGTGAGGGATATATATAGAAACGATGATCTGTGGGCTGAAGATCGTTGGTGATCAGATGCATCTGTTCGCTCTGCTCGAGATTTCAGAATGAAGCCGGGTGCCCGTTCTTTCCTGTCTCTTTGTTCGCACCTCGCGAATAGCGGTATATCATTTGGCCCATGACAGAGTTCCCCATCGATCATGTTCGCGCGTCGTTTCCCGCTCTAAGAGATGGTTTTATCTTCTTTGATAATGCCGCGGGAGCACAGGCGCCCGAGACCGTACTGAATGCTGTGGCAGACCACCTTCTTCACCGCAATGTCCAGCGAGGCGGACGATACAAACAATCGCTGGAAGTAGACCGAGTCATTGCGCAAGCCCGCGAAAGCGTCGGTACCCTGGTGAATGCCAGGTTTCCCGAAGAGATTTCCTTTGGTATGAATGCAACGTCGTTCATGCGGCTCATCAGTCTTGCCATCGGGCAATCGTTAGGTGATCGTCGGGAAGTCATCGTGACCGATCTTGACCACGAAGCCAACATCGCGGTTTGGCTGGCGCTTGAGCGCGAAGGCGCGAAGATTCTGTGGTGGCATTTTAGACCGGATGGACGGCTTCATCCTGAAGACCTTGAGAAGTTGCTCTCTCGCCGTACCAGGGTCGTGGCTTGCACGCTGGCTTCAAACGCGATCGGCTCCATTCTGGATATCGCGGAGGTTTCGAGGCGAGCTCATGCTGTCGGGGCGGAGGTATTCGTCGATGCTGTCCACTTCGGGCCTCACGGGCCTATCGACGTTCAGGAGTTCGAGTGCGATTACCTGGTCTGTTCGGGATACAAGATCTTTTCACCCCACATGGGGTTTCTCTGGGGCCGTCTTGAAAAGCTCAATGCTCTGCCCACCTTCCGTGAAGATTTCGTACCTGATACTTCGCCCGCCAAGCTGGAGATCGGCACGTACATCTATGAGAATGTTGCCGGGATGGATGCGGCTGTGCGCTATCTGGAAGACCTCGGACGCCTCATCGCGCCGGAGACAACATCGCGTCGTGCCGCTCTGGTAGTGTGCACAGAAGCCATTCGAAGGTACGAGGCGCAACTTTCCCTCGCTATGCTCGATGTCCTGGCCAACGCAAAGGCAGACGTGTATGGCATTACTGCGTTGGATGGGATCTCGCACCGGACACCGACCTTATGCTTTAATCTTCCTGCGGTTCCGGCGGCAAAAGTCACCGAGGGTCTCGCCAGGCAAAACATAGCGGTGCGCGATGGCCACATGTATTCGCCGCGGCTGATGAAGCGTCTGGGGCTGTCCAGGGAACATGGTGCGGTCAGAGCTTCTCTGGTGCACTACAACACGCTGGAAGAAGTCGAAAAGTTTGGTCGCGCGCTTTCTGGAATACGATCTGCCTAAGAGAGCAAGATGTCGCTCGTCCTTTGGCCCGCGCGACGGGCAGCGCGGACTGTTTTTTTGGCGGGATGAACGGTGAGAGGGTTCGGGCAAAAGCCACAAAACGCAATGAAGCAGCTTGCAATCTGCGCGGCAAAGAGAAAGAACTGAGATAAAGGAAGACATGCTGACTGACAATCAAATCCAACAGGTCCGTTCCCGCTTCAGCATTTTCAAACGCAAAATTTACCTCAACAGCTGCTCCCAGGGCGCTCTGTCAGATGCCGTAGAGGCGGGACTCCAGGACTATATTGCGAGTTGGCACGAGCAGGGCTCGCCCTGGGAAGATTGGGTGGACCGGTATGAGGCGGCCCGGACCGCGTTCGCTCGATTCATCAATGCCAGTCCGGATGAAGTTGCCGTCGTGACTAGCGCTTCTGCCGGAATCAACAGCATCGCAAGCGCCTTGAATTTCGCAGATGGGACACGTGTGGCTCGCACAACGCGCGCGGGGTGCTCACGTGCTGTTTGTGAAGGCGGAAGGGAACCGCATTCCGGCGAACCACTATGAAAAGATGATTGACGGCGACACGCTTATTGTGCCGCTTACCCATGTCTGCTTCAAAAACGGATTCCGTTCTGAAGTAAGCGCCATCACGCAGATCGCGCATCAACGAGGTGCTCTCGTGATGCTTGATGACTACCAGGACTGCGGTACCCGGCCGGTTGACGTCAAGGCGCTGGGCGTGGACTTTTATGTCACTGGTACTCTCAAATATCTGCTCGGCCCGCCGGGTCTGGCCTTCATGTATGTGCGTAAAGATCTGATTTCGACGCTGGTTCCGACTGTTACCGGATGGTTTGCGCAAAGAAACCCGTTCGCCTTTGATCCCCAGACCATCGACTTGTCTCCCACCGCACGAAGATTCGAATCGGGCTCCCCTCCCGTCCCGAATGTGTATGCTGCGATCCCGGGATTGCAATTGCTACAGGGAATTGGCATGGAAAATGTGGCGAGACACATCAACACCCTTGCGCAAGCATTATTGAGCAGAGCCATCGATCTTGGCATTCGCGTCAAAACACCTGTTGACAGCGCGGGGCCGTTGGTGATCCTGCAGTCTGTGGACTCCAATCGGCTGGTGCAGAAGCTTGCTGAAAGCGACATCATCGCGTCGAATCGTCACGACGGCTTACGGATATCATTCCACGTCTACAACACCATGGACGATGTCAACGCAGTGCTGGGAGTTCTCAGGAAGAACATGGAGCTACTGGTGCTGGAACCGGCAAGCATGGGCAGTCATGACTGACTTCGACCGTCCCGCTGCTGAGGCCACGCTCGGTGAGCACAGTGTCGCTGGAGGACCCGAAAGGGAAGGCCTCCACCGCCGTTTGGGGCAAAGACAGCTGACCATGATGGCGATTGGTGGCGCCATTGGGGTCGGTTTGTTTTTGGGAAGCAGTGTAACCATCCGTCTCGCCGGGCCCGCCGTCATTCTCTCTTATGTATTGGGAGCCGGTATTGCTCTGATCATGTCTTATGTCCTTACGGAGATGGCGGTAGTCCATCCGGTCGCTGGTGCATTCGGCGTTTACGCGGAGAAGTACCTCAATTCGTGGGCGGGCTTTTCCGTCAGGGCCACTTATGGAGTGGCGCAAATCATTGCCATCGGCGCCGAAGTTACGGCCGCTGGCATCTACATCTCTTTCTGGTTCCCCGATGTGCCGAAATGGATTTGGGTGATCGCGGTTTCGACTGCCCTGGTAGCGCTCAATGCAATGCAGGTCAACCGCCTTGGCGAATTTGAATACTGGTTCGCGATGATCAAGGTGGCCGCCATTGTCGCCTTCATTGTTGTTGGCCTGGCGTTGATTTTCGGCATTGGCCGGCCTGCCGTCGGCTTTGCCAACTTGACTCAGCACGGCGGATTCTTTCCCGCGGGATGGAAAGGCGTCTGGCTGTCGTTGACGATTACGGTCACCAGTTATATGGGTGTCGAAATCATTTCGGTCACCGCGGGAGAGGCCAGGCAACCGGAAGTGACGATCCCCCGCGCCATGAGAAACATTGTTTATCGTCTGATTGGCTTTTACGTGTTGGCGATTGCGATTATGGTTACCATGGTTCCCTGGAACCAGACCACCGGGTCGTCCGATCTTTCCGCCAGCCCTTTCGTGACGGCGTTCACGGCCGCTCACATACCCTATGCCGCTGCGACCATGAATTTTGTGGTACTCACGGCAGCGCTTTCCAGCGTGAACACGAATCTGTATCTCGCGACGCGCATGCTTTTTTCATTGGGCCGGGAAGGCTATGCTCCCGGCTGGATGGGCAAGGTGAGCCGTAATGGAGTGCCGCATCGTGCGCTCCTGGCTTCGACCGCCGGGATTATCGCAGCTATTCTCCTGGCCATCTTTGCCCCCAGGAACGCGTTTCTGATGCTTTACGGGACCGCGGTGGCGGGTATGCTTTTTGTGTGGCTCGTGATTCTCACCACGCACATTCGATTTCGCCGGGCAATTACGCGCGAACGCCTGTTGTCTCTGCCTCTGCGGCTGCGAGCCCACCCGCTCTTCACGGTTCTGGGAATCGTGCTGCTTCTTGCGATATCGGGCACAACCTTCTTCGTAGATGGGCTCCAATGGTCGATTCCGGCGTTTTCTGTTTTTCTGGGCATGATGTCGCTTCTTTATCTGCGCAGCCGCCGGCGCACCGGTCGCTAGTACTGCCCCCGGAATTTCGCCGCCAAGGTTGTGCTTACCGGAATCGAGTGCTGTTATGCAAAGGCTTTTTCTTTTGGAGGTCAATGGATGGCCGAAGCCAGTCAAGAAACCTACTGTTCGCTTCGCCACCAATTCAAGGGTGATCTGTTGCGCCCAGGTAACGATGGCTACGAAGAAGCACGCGCCATCTGGAACGGGATGGTCGCGCGCAGGCCGGGCCTTATAGCGCGTTGCGCAGATGTGAGCGACGTGCAAAACGCGGTGCGGGCCGCAGCTGAGACAGGTGTTCTGGCCGCCGTTCGGTGCGGCGGGCATAGCCTTGCGGGCTTTGGCACCTGCGACGACGGCATAGTGATTGATTTGTCGAGAATGCGCCACGTCAGGGTTGATCCCAATGCGAGGAGGGCGTGGATCGCAGGTGGTTGTTTGCTGGGATCAGTGGACACTGCAACCCAAAAAGCCGGCCTGGTCTTTCCCGCCGGCGTCGTCTCTCACACTGGCGCAGCTGGACTGATTTTGGGTGGAGGGACCGGGTGGCTCACGCGAAGATTCGGATTGTCCTGTGACAACGTTGAAGGATTCACGCTCGTGACGGCCGATGGTTCTCTGGCGCGCGCCAACTCCAGGGAAAACCCGGAGCTATATTGGGCTTTGCGAGGGGGTGGAGGCAATTTCGGAGTTGTCACGGAGTTCGAGGTGAAGTTACACCCCCTGACCGTTGTCTTGTTTGCTGAAGCAATGTCTCCGGAGTCCGCCATTCGACCTCTCCTTGAATGCTGGAGAGATTTCATGGCGGAGGCGCCACTCGACTTGAAATGGAACATCAATCTTCGTCTTGCCCCGCATGCAAACAATGTACCTAAGGAGTTGCGAGGGCGGCCCGTGGCCGGCAGTTCATTGGTTTGGACCGGCGAGCCCGAAGCCGGCCGTTTATATCTGGAGCGCGCGCTCTCTCTGTGCCGCGCAGATTCTGTGAACGCCACAGTTCTGCCGTTCCTCAGGTTGCAGACTATGGCGGATTCCGATTTCCCGCATGGCCGTCGTTATTACACCAAATCAGGTTATTTCTCGTGTCTCAACGACACCACTATCGATCGCCTGGTAGAGACAGTTCATACCATTCCGTCATCACAAACACAGATAGAGCTGGCCTACCTTGGTGGTGCGGCGGCTGAGGTCGGGGCCCAGGAGACGGCATTCGGAGACCGCAGCGCTCCCTTCATCATGACACTTTTGGCGAACTGGCTTGAAGCATCAGCTGATGCCGACCATGTTGAATGGGCGCGGACACTGTTCCATGAATTTCGCCCGGCGATGAAGCCGGGGGTCTACGTAAATTTCATGAGCGGAGACGAACAGGATCGCGTCGCTGAAGCATACCGGGAGCGGTGGGACCGTATCGTCGCGGTCAAGTCGCAATACGATCCCAAGAACTTTTTCCGGCTCAATCAGAATGTTCCACCGAGGACCGCCGGTTAGCGGTTCGTTGACCCTTGTGATTGCAGCTGATCGTGACGTAATTTTCTTCCAGGATTGGGGAACGTTCAGTCGTCCCCAAGGTTCCCAATATTCTCTCTTACGCACTTCGGGCCGCAATCATCCGGCTGCCAGTTCTTCCAAGCGCTGCAGCGTATCAGGATAGCGCCGCACGAGCAGGACCAGGGCGGCGGCCTGCGGATTTGGTTTGGCCCGGCCCTGCTCCCATTTCTCCAACGTACGTTCATTGATGTGGAGCTTACGCGCGAAGACCGCCCGCGAGCAATGCAAGCGCTCGCGCGTCTCGCGAATCAGCTTCGGGCCGACCTTGGGGAGAGGCTTCGCCGCGACCTTATAGCTGCGTAGCGTAAGCTTGCCCTTGCGATGGTTCTTCATCGCCGCAACCCCTTCCATCAGCTCGCCAAAGATTTTCCGCTTTGCCATTACCGTCTCCTCCTCACGGCTCGATGCGCCGGCTTCTCAGCGCGCGCCTTCAATTCTGCCTCAATCGCGGCCTTGAGCGCCTTTTTCTCTTTCGCGCTCAGATCTGCCGCTTCGTCCTTGTCGTATAGCGTCATCAGCCAAATCTGCTGGTCGGATTCAAAGTAGAAGTAAATAACGCGCAATCCGCCTCTGCGCCCCTTTCCGCGCCTCGGATCGGCCCAACGCAGCTTCCGAAAGCCGCCAGTTCCCGGCATTACGTCGCCCCCCACCGGATTTTCAGCCAGGCGCATCTGCAAGGCCCGATACGCGTCGTCGTCGAGA
>WNFG01001524.1_pt1 | contig 24240 bp, 24 predicted proteins | sample 5400431 | NCBI WGS metagenome assembly WNFG01 (sample SAMN13153346, study PRJNA577476) | soil metagenome | isolation source: 120 cm saprolite under Douglas fir tree site 2 hole 3 replicate 2 | place: USA:California | collected 2015-04-18 | reverse complement strand
CGGGCGGCTTCGTTCAAGTCGGCTTGTCGCAAAGTGACAGACTACCTGAACGGGCACATCTGGAACTCTGATGATAATTTCCAACGCCTGGGGCACAAAACCTAAGCCGGAACATAACGCCGGTTCTGTTCCCGGGAACAAAATCCGCAAGCTCGGCCAGCTTCGCTTGGTCAAACTGGCTTCGCGGGTTCGTCTTGGATTCGCGGATTTTTTCCATGGGAATGTCCTGAATTGAGGAAACCACTGTCGGTACTGCTTTCGCTTCATTTGCTACCATCGTTGTGCTCATTTCTTTTCTTCTCCTTTTTCTCGAAATCATTCGGGTTAATATTCTTCGGGCAACAAGAGGGTGGTCACGGTGCGATCTGATTCCGTGATAATCCAGAGCTTGTCGCCTGCGTTTGTTCGGTAACTGCTCAAGAGCCGGAAACCGTGCTCTAGGCTGTAGTCGTTTTCCTTCCGGTCTTCGTCGGACAAATCGCCCCATTATGTGGAATCAAGCGGTTTCTCCAGGCTGAAGTATCGTGACGTTCCGCCTCCGCAGGAGGCGGAATGTCGCTGGGAGGAACATATGAGTGCAAAGTTTTCGGTGTGCGAAGTGCGCTGGGAAAGATATCCGCGAGTTGCGGAGAGCGCTCAGCCCCGAGCGTGGCTGACGTGGCAATGCAACAGAGGGCTTGCGGCGAACACAGTTGAGGCTTATGGCCGCGGGTTGGAGAGATATCTGCTGTTTCTTGCCGGCAGAGGTCTCGCGATCGAATCGGCCACGCGGTTAGACATTGCAGCCTATGTCCGAGATTTGCTCTCGCCCAGACCCATTGCTAGCGACTCACAGAGAGCTGAACACACCTCGCTGGCCAATGCCACGCTCCAACAGCGGGTAACCGTGATTAGGCTTTTCCACGACTATCTGGTCGAGGAAGGGTTGCGCGAGCGAAATCCTGTTCGGCAGAGTGCTTTAGGCGTGGGCGGTCTGGTCCCACGATTTCGAAGACTGCCTTGGATTCCGAACGACGAGCAGTGGCAAGCCGTTCTGCGTGCCGCTCGGAGGGAACCACTACGCAACCGAGTGATGTTGGCTATGTCCTATGATTGTGCGCTTCGGCGCGAAGAACTTTGCAACCTCGAAACCGGCGACATCGATCCCGCACACCGCATGTTGCGCATTCGGGCGGAGAACACAAAGGGGCGGCGTGAACGCGTGGTGCCATATTCCGAACCGACGAGTGAATTGTACGCTCGGTATCTTGGGCACCGTCGGCAGATGAGCCGCGATCGCGGCAAGCTGTTTCTGTCCGAATCGCACCGCAATTTAGGACAGCCGCTTACGATCTGGACTTGGTCCAAGCGGATTGCGGAGCTTGCCGATCGCTCGGGTGTGGAGCAGTTCACAACGCACACACCACGCCACCTCTGCCTTACTGATCTGGCTCGAACCAATTGGGACATCCATGAAATCGCCACATTCGCCGGGCATCGAAGCATTCAAACGACTCTTCTCTATATCCACCTGAGCGGTCGGGAGCTCGCTGCAAAGTTGGCGCAAGGCATGGCCGAAATACATGCCAGCCGCGTGCGCCTCGCGGCGGAGCTGCTCAGATGAGATCTGTTAAACGAAGGCAAGGGCTTCAGGCAAGCAATTGGTCGCCGCTCAGCGTCGACCGCTATGATCGCAATCCAGCGCTGACTTTCACTGAAGCGAGAGCCTTGACAAGGCATGTGCATGAACATCACCCGGCGAAAGCCAGTCTTCATTACAAGGTGCGGCGGCTAATTAAACCTGTAGAAGACCTCTTCAATCACACGAAGCTTCGTCACCCCGTACGGCCTTTCCTCGTTCTCTATCTACTGCGGGAGATGAACCGCCGCGGCCAGAGCTTCTGGGGCTGGACGACAGAAGAGTGGATCGAAACTATTAACAACCATCAGCCTCAGCAGCAGCATTTGATCGCCGCCGCATACCTTCTTTGTGGATTTACCGAACTCGATACGGTTGGATGGCGACATCCTTTATATATCGGCCTCGCCCGGAAGGTATTTGGGCAGAATTGCGTGGAAGAGACGCTCGGTCGCGTCCGCACTCTTCTGGTTGAGTGGGGCTATTCCGGAAAAGCCACCATGCGGTTTATCCCACGAACGGTGTGCGAGGCATTATTGGCCAATCGTAGTCCGCATCTCGAGGATCTTACGATTGAAGCACTCAAAACGGTTGAAGAGAACCGGAAGCGGAACAAGAAAAGACAGAAAGGAACCGGCTCTCGCCCTAGTGTATGGTTGGTTGCGGTATCTCGAGTGCTGACGAAATTGGGAGTCATCCCCGAGCCCCTCTGTCCGTTCACAAGAACGCCCGCTTGGAAAGCTGAAGAGTGCGAGTTGGCCGAAAACGTGCCGACGGAATGGGGACATCTTTGTAAATTTTGGTTCGATACATCCACGCTTTGCCTCAATAGCAGGCGGAGGAGTTACTACGTTTTGCTCCACATTGGACGTTGGATTGGTCACGAACACCTAGAAACGTCCCCGGCACGCTGGACGCGAGAGTTGGCAGCAGAGTGCGTGGCGATGGTGACTCGAATGCGAAGCGGTGATTGGACCAAGGTCACGAGGTCTGTGAGGAATTTGGGACAGCCCATGGCGGCGAATACAAAAGCCGCTACCTTGTCCATTCTAAGGAGATTCTTCCGCGACCTTCAGGAGTGGGAGGTGATTCCACGACGATTTCATCCCCTGCAGACATTTGCTACTCCCAAAACAATTGTGGCCCAGATTGGGCCGAAGCCTCGCGTAATCGCCGACGATGCATGGGCCAAGCTATTGTGGGCCGGACTTAACTTTACGACAGACGACCTTCCACGGATGGGCGGATATGGACGTGAATCGAGGTGGAGAACACATTATCGATTCGAACTCATTCGAGCCTTTGTCATAACCTGGTTGTTCGCAGGGCTTCGCATCAACGAAATCACCCGACTACGCCTTGGCTGCGTGCGTTGGCAGAATGTCGATGTCACAATTCACGGAACGCAACAGACGCTGCCTCGTGACGCAGTCTGCTTTCTCGAAGTGCCCGTTAACAAGACAGGTAGAGCGTTTTCGAAACCAGTGGATCGTCTGGTCGGAGAATCGATTGCCGCTTGGGAAAAGGTGCGGCCACCACAATCGAAGCTGACTGACTCGAAGACGGGAGAACTGGTGGACTTTCTTTTTCTCGAGGAGATGAGGCGCGTCAGCTTGCGCTACCTTGATAGTTCAATCATTCCCATGCTGTGTCGAAAAGCTGGAATACCAATAAACGATGTGCGAGGAAGGATCACCAGCCATCGGGCACGTTCAACCATTGCTTCGCAATTATTCAATGCCAAGGAGCCGATGACTCTGTTTGAGCTCCAAGAATGGCTGGGCCACAGCTCGCCAGAAGCGACTCAGCATTATGTGAAAACTACTCCGACCAAGCTGGCTAAGTCGTATGCAGATGCCGGCTATTTCTCCCGCAATCTGCGAGAGCGATCGAAGTTCTCATTGATCAGCAATCGGTTCGGAATGGTCGGGCTGTCACCGAGCCGTGGAAATTCTACGACCTCGGCCATGGCTACTGCATGTATGACTTTTTCGACCAGTGCCCTCATCGCATGGCATGCGCGAAGTGCTCGTTCTATCTGCCGAAGGATTCGACGAAAGCGCAGATCCTAGAGGCCAAAACGAACCTGTTGCGGTTTCGCCAGGAAATTCCTTTGGCCGAGGCAGAAATCGCGGCTGTCGAAGAAGGGCTTACTGCGTACGAACAGTTACTCGCAAAGCTGGCTGACGTACCGACGCCAGAAGGACCAACTCCCCGACAACTCGGCCGAGAACATCTCGTGCAACTGCAAGCCAATGAACAGCCAGAACGATTCGAGCAGCAATAGCTTTCGCGGTTTGGGTGGTCCACCCGATCTACTGTCGTCTCGCATTCCAGTTTGACAAAAGTGCTTGCTCCAAATCTCTCAAGGGGATATAGAAAACCAGTCGGAGTCTCGAGAGAATGTGTAAGAGATGACGAACCTTTGGCAGGACCTCCGTTATGGGCTGCGGATGCTGGGGAAGAACCCCGGCTTTACCGTCATCGCTACCCTGACACTTGCCTTGGGTATTGGCGCAACCACTACGATTTGCAGCGTCGTGGACAGTGTTCTGCTCAATCCCCTCCCGTACAGGAACGCCGGCCGATTGGCAACCCCCTCGGTTCTCTTACCTGACCAAATCGGCATTCCGCGGTTCCCTGTCCCGGTCTTTCTCGATTTCAAAGAACAAAACCACACATTCGAAGACATGATTGGTCTCGCCTACACAGGCGTTCACTATAGGGGTACCGCAGCGACGGAACAATTCTTTGGTGGGTGGGTGACACCAAACACCTTTGAATTTCTTGGCATCGGCCCCCTTCTCGGTCGTCAGATCACACAAGAAGATGGGAGACCTGGTTCTGCGCCTGTGTTCGTTATGAGCTTCAGATTGTGGAGCAAGCTGTTCAACCGAGACCCAAAGATCCTCGGAACTACCTTGAATCTCAATGGCACGCCCAGAACGCTGGTTGCTATCATGCCGCCGCGATTCCGATTCGGCGACTGTGACGTATGGATGCCGATTGAACTGAACAGATCCACCTTCATTACTGGATTTGGCGTTCAGCCGAACGAAGTGTGGACGGTCGGACGCCTCAAACCAGGCGTCAGTCTGCAAGCCGCCTCTGCGGATCTCGGGGTCGTTGTGAAGGGACTCGAAAAGACCTATCCCGCATGGTTTCGCGCGAATTACAGGCTGGCGGTCAATTTCGTGACCGATGAGTCTGTAGGACGCTTCAGAGTGACGCTTTTTGCAATGATGGCGGCCGTTTCCATGCTGCTCTTGATTGCTTGTAGCAATGTTGCAAATCTCTTGCTCGCTCCGTGAAAGGGAGATTGTAATACGTGCTTCGATGGGCGCGACACGGGGCCGCTTGGTCAGGCAATTGTTGGTTGAGAGTTGTCTCTTGGCAGCAGCAAGCTGTATTGCGGGATGCCTCTTCGCCTTTTTTGGATTGAAAGCCTTGGTGGCCGCGATTCCACCAGATTTGATCCCTTCCGAAGTTGTGATTTCGCTCAGGCCAGCGACACTGTTGTTTGCCATCGGAGTTTCTGTTGTGACTAGTTTATTCTGCGGACTTGCCCCCGCGTTCCATGGTGTACGACGCGATTTGCACACCAGCCTTACGGGGAGCGGGAAAGGTACAACCGCGGACTTTCGGCACGGAAAGTTGCGCTCCGGCCTAGTAATCGCGGAAGTCGCGCTGTCCATTATATTGTTGGTAGCTACAGGGTTGATGGTGCGCACTCTACATTTCCTTGAACAAGTGGACATCGGTTTTGACCCCGTGAATGTTGTTTACGCGCAACTATCGTTCCCCGAAGGTCGATACGATACCGCTGACCAGAAAAGAGCTTTCTTCCAGATGGTGCTCGATCGCGTGGCTGCTATTCCAGGAGTGATCGCGTCCACTGAAGCTACCTCGTTTCCGCCTTATTCATTCGGTTGGACTGAGGTGACTGTCCCCGGGAAGACGCATCCTGAGTCTTGGGGCACCACATTTGACTTGTGTAGTGAGGGCTATTTCCAGACCCTAGGTCGACACTTGCTGCGCGGTAGGCTTCTTTCGCGAAGCGACGTGGAGTCGGCTCGACACGTAACCGTGATCAACCAAACGCTCGCCCGCGCTTACTTCGGAAACGAGAATCCCATCGGTCAAACCATTAAGTTTAACAGCTTCGAAGACTACGCTGCGGATTGGCCTCGTGATGCCTACTTTGAAATCATCGGTATCATAGCGGACGCCAAGAACAATGGCTTGCAGGACGCTCCAAAACCCGAGGTCTATCTTCCTTATACAATCACGGGTACCGGCTCACGCGGGATCATGGTTAGGACTGCAGGTAAATCGGAATTGACTTTGGCAAGCCTTCGACGGGAGATAACGGCAATCGACCCCGATGTCGCCGTCTCTGACGCTGGGTCAATTGAGACTTTTTTGAGGCGGTGGTATTACGCTGGACCACAGTTCACGCTAATTATCCTGACAACGTTCGCCGGTATCGGATTGCTTCTAGTTTTGCTTGGCATCTTCAGCGTCATGGCATACACGGTTTCTCTGCAAACGCACGAGATCGGCATCCGAATGGCTCTGGGGGCGCAACAGATCGATGTTCTGCGTTTGGTCCTCAAGAAAGGCTTGACTCTGATTCTCATAGGAACGACGGCCGGATTGGTCGCGAGCCTCGCTATGACGCGCCTTATGGCCAGCCAAATCTTTGGTGTCTCAGCGATAGACCCATGGACGTTTTCCGCCGTCACAGCTCTCATTCTCGCTGTTGGTTTAACGGCATGTCTGTTCCCGGCTCGCAAAGCCACGCAAGTGGACCCGCTAGTCTCTCTGCACTACGAATAACTCAGTTTGGACAAAATAGCGCAGAGCCCCTCGTTCGCACCGGCCCTCTCTACACTCCGGCCTAAACGCTCCGCCTACGGCGTCGCAGGCCTCCGTTCCGAGAGGGACCGGTGCGATGTGAAGAGTTGCTTTGGCAAGATGGACCATCATGCTCGGCGAATCTCTTGCCAAAAGCTATTCCACATAACTATCACTCGCGATTGACATGGCGCGTTAGGAACTCGCCCGGCTCTTGTCCCGCCTTGCGAAGCGCGGCCAAAGCGCCCGGTGTTGCGACGATCTGGCCGAGTTCGAAAGCAGGTTGTTTGCTGATTTGGTTCATTGGAAAAACTCCTTTCGTTGGTTTTGTTTTTTGCTTCTTAGAGGCACCGCAGAGAGCGGCGCATAAAAAGCAAATGCCCTTCCTGGCGGGGGAATGCGCCTGGCCGTCCGCGCTGTCAAGGGCGCGCAGTTTGCGTTTATCGGAGCGAAGCGGGAGACCCTTGACAGGAGAAGCGGGCGGTCCAGGCGCAGGTTTTAAGCAGGAAGGGCAGAAAAGGAAGGTTAGGTTCTACAAGGTTATGGCCCCGCGGAAGGGTTGAAGCCAAAGCGCCTTAGAAAATTGCTTAACGCCAATCTAGAAGAATAGGCGGATTGTCAGGCCTTCTTGTGTACCTCCGTGCAATTTATTCGCTTGACAGCCTAACTGGTCGGGAGCAGACTCCGCCTTAACGCCTCTCCGAAGAGCACCCCCCAAGAGAGTGCAACACCCCCCGAGGCAAGGCCCTTTCCCAAGGTCGGCCAGGATCCGCAAATTTCGAAGAGCCAAATACCGCGTCAGCGAGAGGCGGAAAGCACCTTGCGTCCAACGAGAGTTTGGGATGCGCGGGAGGACTTATGAAAGAAAGAGTAATTTTTGCAGCCGTGCTAGGAGTCTTACTTCCTGCTGTCCTTGCGAGTCAACAATTAACCGGAAGCCACGGCGAGGGGACCCAAAAGAAGCTTGAAAGTTTCCTGCTAGGGAAGCGGCTGGTGGCCAAGGTAGCGTTCCCAGGCTATAAAACCGGAATAGACCTGAAGACGGATGGCACGTGGGATCAGCGCTGGGCAACTCGAATGATTAAGGAGCACGGAGTGGGAATTGAAGTCGGCGATGCCGCAACCGTTACTGCCGTGAAGCTGAAAGGCAACCATATCGAGATTCACCTGAATGGGGGAGGCTTCGGAACAGCCGGCGACGTGTTTATGACCAGCGAGGCAACCCGCCGAGCACGTGAAGGTGCTGGAGGCAAGGTTCCAGGGGGATCGAGAATCAATCTCCGGTTCGATCACGACATTACAGGAGAGGACGCCGATGACCTAGGCCGTCTGGCCGGTTATCTTGAGCCTATGGTGGACACGTCCTCGCTCCGCCAAGACATAGCGAAGCAGAGCTTACCCGCAGAGTTTAAGGAAGCAGCTTCTAAGGGCGAAATTGCCGTGGGAATGGACAAGGCCACGGTTTTCGCGATCCTCGGGGAGCCTAAAAACAAGAACGTAGATCTGAACGCCGATCCGCCCATTGAAAAGTGGCAGTACGAGCTTAAGAACCTCAAGACGAGAGTCGTGACTTTCAAAGACGGAAAGGTCATTAAGATCACGGACTTCTGACGGCCCAGCGGAACACCGCTAACGCTGGGCCTGAGTGCCTTTAAGCGTGAAGGCTGCGGGCAGGCGAATAAGTGCTGAACTGTCAAGGAGCATGCGACAAGGCTGGTTCTGCAACTCGGCTCGGTGCGCATGCCACCTGCATTTCCGGCCACTGAACGATTGGGGCCCGTGAGCTTAGAGAGGGCCGCGTTGCCGCAGATAGCAGCGTGAGTGCCATCAAGGGCGATTTCGGACTTTTGCTTTTATTAAGGTCGCCATAAACAGAAAGGAGATAAGCGAATGCTTAGATTCAGCGTGCGGATCTTTTTACTTTTTGGCGTGGCCCTTCTGCTCGCTTCTTTGAGTTACGCCCAGGAAGCAACGTCACAGCCGGCGGCATCAAGCCAAGTAATGACCAATGGCGATGTTGAACGAATGGTGGAAGCAAAGCTGGCCAACGACATCATCATCAGCAAGATCAAAACTTCAACCTGCAATTTCGATACAAGCATCGACGCTATGCTTAAGCTGAAAGCCGCAGGCGTTAGCGACGCCGTTATCCAAGCGATGGTCGAGGCAGGGGCAGCGGCCAAGGCTGGGACGAAGGAAGCTCCCCCCAAGGAGTCACCACCCCCCGATCCTAATGATCCGAAGTCGCCGCACGATGGAGGGATCTATTGGTTGCCGAAAGAAAGGCGCGACAAGAGCATGGTTCAACTGGAGCCCTCCGTCTATTCGCAGGCTAAAAGCGGTGGAATGTTCAAAATGGCTATGACTTACGGCATTTCCAAGGCCAAATGGAAAGCAGTTGTCGGGAACCCGCGCGCTAACTTGCGCATAAGCGAATCCACACCCGAATTTTGGTTTTATTTTGAGGAAAAATCGCACGGTCTCAGCCAATCTGGCCCCTTTTTAACCGGTGCGTCCAGCCCGAATGAATTCATCTTGGCAAGGATGGAGCGGAAGGGCAAGGAGCGCGAATTAGTGGTCGGGGAAATTGGCGCCTTCGGGGGCTCTGCCGGTACCCGGTCAGGGGACACAGTTACGGTCGATTTCCAGAAGATCGGTCCGGGAATTTACAAAGTCATGCCCAATAAGCCGCTGGCGCCGGGCGAGTACTGCTTTTTTTACGCCGGGACCAACATGGGTATGGGCATGACCGGCGGCAAAGTTTTCGACTTCGGCGTTGACCGCGCCCAATAAGGTGCCTCGCTCCGGTTCAACCGGGCAAGATTCAACCGAACCCTGCGGCTACGTGGGTCACGAGGTGAAAACCGCAAGTGGTGAGTCGGCTTTTTTCATTGGAGGGAGCGCGGAGAACAAAGTGGCAGTTTCGCTTGCCATAGTAGACCAAAACTGAGGAATCTGGGAGGCGCTCTTCTGGAAGCCGGAAGGTAAGAGAAGAATCCACGTCCCAAACCGCTCCCTCGAAAAACATTTTCGTATGGAGAGGGAAATATGAAGACTGACCGCCCGTACAATTGCATAGGAATTTCCGCCATTCTAATTTCTCTCGCCCTTCTAAGCGGCTGCGGCGGCGGAGGAGCATCCGCGCCGCCCCCGCCGCCAGCCACAAATCCCGTTCCCAGCATCGCGAGTCTTTCTCCCTCGTCAGCAACAGCCGGCGGGCAGGCGCAAACACTTACAATTCAGGGGTCAAATTTTCTTTCGACTTCTACTGTGACATACAACGGTCAGGCGCATGCGGCAACGTTCGTCAGTTCGACGCAGCTGACCGTTTCGCTCAGCGCGAGCGACCAGGCGGCGGCCGGGAATTTTCCCGTTGTGGTAAGCAATCCGGCACCCGGGGGCGGACACTCCAATTCCGTTAAGTTCACGGTGAACAACCCGCAGCCGTCACTGAGTTCCATTTCCCCGTCCGTGCTAGCTGCAGGTTCCCCGGACACACCCATTACAGTCGCTGGGGCGAACTTCGTAAGCCAATCCACCGTGAATCTGAACGGCGCGGCCCTGCCGACCAGCTTCGTCTCTCCCATGCAGTTGAGCGCCGCGGTTCCCGCTAACAGCCTGGCCACCAGCCGCATAAATCGGGTTAGCGTCACGAACCCTACGCCTGGGGGAGGAATGTCCGCGGCGACAAATCTTGTGGTGATCGAACCTCCGCCTGCGGGCGTTTCGGGTCCACTAATTGAATCGCTGCCGCCGTCGGCGGCACTCGTCGGGAAACCGATTCAATATCAAGTCATCGCATGGTCCGCGAAACCTTCTAGCCTCGCATTCTCACTTTCGGCGTCACCAGCGGGGATGACCATTGACGCCGCAACGGGACTTCTGCAATGGACACCGGGATCGAATCAAGCAGGAGACCAGCCGGTCAGCATCGTAGCCCAAGACTCGGCGGGCCAGACTACCCAGAGCTTCACGCTTTCTGTCTTCGGCAGCCGTGCTGTGGCGTCGGCCAAAATCCCAGCCGCAACGGGCGGCGTAATCGCGGTTACCGACCCAAGCTCAACAATTAATGGCCTTTCGATTAGCATTCCTGCGGGAGCGCTTGCGGCCGACACGACAATCACGGTCTCAGAGCTTGTTGCTCCGCCTACTCTTGGCGGCACTCCCCACTTCCTACTGAAAGGGTTTTCGGTCGACCCGGACGGCACGTCACTCGCCGTTCCAGCGCAGATCACGATCCCGTACAGCACGACCGAATTTGGCACCACACAGGGAATCACCCTGGAGGATTTCCTTGGTGTCTATTTTGTCGATGCCGCAACGGGCGGCCTAGAACTGCAAAGCCAGTTCTCAGTTGACAAGACCAACCACGCACTGACGGGCACCGTCCCCCATTTTTCCGTTTACGAGGTAACCAATATCGCTCGACTTTGTCCCCCGCTTCTCCCCGGGGACAAGCCGCCCCTGCCCGCCGATATATGTCCTGATACGTACACGGTTCCGGCTTCCTTGTTCTTGCCGACCGTGTTAGTCCATGGGTTGCAGCTTGGGTTCCAGCTCAATTTCCAGCTCAAGAACTGCCCAGCGATGGGTAACGAGTCGACGTGGGGTGACGTAAAGCTGGGCAGCCTTAGGTTCTTACTCAAGCAACAAGGAATCGATGCTTGGAGATTTGATTGGGACTCCGTGTGCACGTCGTTTGAAAAGTCCGCTGCAGTTCTGGACGCCGCGTTGCAATGCATAGAGGAAGGCCAACCCGGAAAGTGCCCTGGGCAAGGTTCGGCGCCTCATCTTGTGAATCTGGTCGCCCACTCATTTGGCGGGATCCTTGCCCGAACCTACTTGGAAGGCTTGGCCAACGCCTCTGATCTTAAAACCACCCCTAATCTTAAGTATCGAAAGGACATAAACAGAGTCATGACGCTGGGAAGCCCACATTCCGGAATCGGCGGTAATTTTTCGATCTGGCAGGCAAAAAACATCTGTCTCTTGGTGGCAGGCGTCACCAGCGCCAATTCTACGACCTGCTCCAAGGCGACCGCGGGCGGACCCTTCATGAGCACACTGAATACTACGCTGCTCCCACTACTGGGATCCTCAGTCACGCCACAGTACGACTTCATCGCAGGACGGGCGATCTTTTGTTTTTCCTCCGGAGCTTGCCCGTTCCAGTCCGACGACGGATTAATTACGACAACGGGGAACCAACTATGCGGAACATTGCCTGGGGGCGGAACAGGATTTCCCAGCGTGTGTTCGGGGTTGTCCCCTAAAGACTTTATAGAGGAGATCAACCCAGAAAACCTCAACCTACCTAAGAACGCGGGGCTTTGTCACACTGGATTTCTCTTGAACCTGACGTGTCAATCAGGGTTCAACATTGCGATGGCCGCCGTCGACAGCGAGAGCCATCCTCTGTGGAATAAGATCTGCACCTTTCTCGGAGGATGCACGCCGGTCGCGTTGACGCACACCCTCACAGTGGCGTCGACCAACCCCAGCAGCGGGGTGCGGATCATGGTCAGTCCTGCGGATAACAACGGCAAGGGCGACGACACAACTCAATTCACGCACACCTACAACGACGGCGTGGTGGTAACGCTGAACGCCCCGCTCGTCGCCGTCAACGGGAACAACTTCTCGAGTTGGGCGGGCTGCAACCCCGGAACGGGCACGACCTGCACGGTCACAATAAACTCCGACCTCACTGTAACCGCGATTTATGTGTTGCCATCTCCCCCAGGACAGGTCCAGTGCGCGTACGTGGCGAACCAGCTCTCGAGCAGCGTGTCTGGGTATACGGTCGACCCTCTCACTGGAAAACTAGGTACCGTTACAGGCTCACCGTTTGCCGTTGTTGCCCTGCCAGTGTCGGTGGCAGCGGATCCCGCGGGCCGATTTCTGTACGTAGCTAATTCTGCGCTCGGTAACAGTCTTTGGATTTCGGCCTTTGGGATAAACGCATCGAGCTGCGCTCTGACGAAGATCGGGGATTTTCCTCCCATTTCGCTTAACTTTACGTTTCTTGCACCAACCGCAGTCGCAGTGCATCCGTCAGGCAATTTTCTTTACATGACAAGCCTGACAGGTGCTGTCGCGTGTTTCATCATTGCCCCCACGACTGGCGCGCTGAGCCCGTGCGCTGGTTCACCTGCTCCGGCAGGATTGTTAACAAATTCCATCGCGTTGTACCCGACTGGAAGTTTCGCTTACGCGACGAATCAGGGTTCTGCCAATGTTTCCGGATACAGCGTTGACTTTGCAGCCGGAAACTTGGCACCCGTTGCTGGCTCTCCCTTTGGAGACGCCTGTAATTCCCCAGGTACCTGTTCGCCCAGTGCCATTGCCCTGGATCCTTTGGGGAAGTTCGCGTACGTTGCGAATTCAGACGCCACCGTTTGTGTGTACGACATCGACGCGACTTCGGGGATGCTCACGCCCAGATCGCCGTGTTTCCTCGAACCGAATTTAGCGGTCGCCGGTTTCACCTGGGCAACCGTTCACAAGTCGGGCAACTTCGTTTTGGCGTCCGCTATCGCCGCTACTGGGGGCTTTGCTGCTGTCTATCGAGTAGATCGGTTTACTGGTGGTCTTTCTGCGATCGTGGGTTCACCTTTTGTGGCGGGAAGCGGTCCCTCTTCAATCACAGTGGATGCAAGCGGTCAGTTCGTTTATGTTACGAACGGGACTTCCAGCAGCATTTCTTGCTACGCGATTGATGGGAATACTGGCGTTCTGACGCAGTTTGACTGTGGAATCTCTCAAACCGGTGCACAGCCATCCTCGATCGTCACCACGGTGCCGATTCACTGAACGCCTTAGCGTTTCATGTCCACCGGGAGGAAATAGAGGTCAGCAGAGATCATGGGAGAAGGGCACCTTCTGGACCGGTCACTGCTCGAAATATGTTTTCCATAGGGGGGCGGGTGGCGCGAGGCACGTAACAGGTAAAAGGATGTCTAAGCGACGCAACTAGACGGCTTGCGAACGGCTATCCGCGTGAGCAACGCTTCAAAAATGTGGGCATTGCCCACCTTCTTCACTCGTCTAACGGCGCCTTTCTCCTCAAGCCGGTAAATCATCGTTTGGACAGTTGTGTAAGCGGGACGGTGATCGTCAGGCAAATGCCTCTTGAACCTCGCGTACTGACGATGGGCCCAGGTCCCACAGCTTCTCGAGAAGTTGCAACTCAAACCGAGTGACACGCTTGTCTCCATGTACTACTCCTGTACTCCTATTCACTACAAACATCGTAGCACTGCAAGAGATTTTTTCACAACTCTGCAGATCTTAGGTAAGGACTCTGGTGGTCTACTTCTCCAACCAAAGTTCGCCCCGCCTAAGCCCTACTCTGGCGGCGAATCGTTTTCCATTTTGCGTCGGAATGTGACTGGCGAATCCCTGGCCTATCGCCTCACTGGCCCTCCCTCCACTCCGGCCTAAACGCTCCGCCTACGGCGTCGCAGGCCTTCGTTACGGGAGTGGCCAGTGAGAGACAACAACGTGCCTAGCCCAAGCGAAAGGTTACTGGCGCAAGAACCTCTTGCCGGGGCTATTCCACATAACTATCACTCGCGGCTAACATGGCGCGTGAGGAATTCGCCCGGCTGCTGTCCCGCCTTCTGAAGCGCAGCCAAAGCGCCCGGAGTTGCGATGATCTGGCCTAATTCAAAAGCAGGTTGTTTGCTCAGTTGTTGCATTGGAAAAACTCCTTTCGTTGGTTCGTTATTTGCTTCTTAGAGGCACCGCAGAGAGCGGTGCATTAAAAGCAATGCCCTTCCTGGCGGGGCGAGGCGCCTGGCCGTCCGCGCTGTCAAGGCCGCGTGGTTTTCGCGTTCATCGGAGCGAAGCGTGAGAGCCTTGACAGGAGAGGCGGGCGGTTCAGGCGCAGGTTTTCAGCAGGAAGGGCAGCAAAAGGACGGAAGCCTCGCAGGGATTTGGGAACCGTGCTCAGAGGATGGGATTGAGGAATTTATTGTGGAAAAGCGGGCTAGGCCATGCAGTCGTTCTCGTCAACGAACGTGCTTTAGAGCGCACCAGAGTTCGCAGGTCGCATGCCGCCTACGATAAAACCGGCTGTTATTGCATATCCGCGATGCGACGCCGGATTTTCTTGAGCTGTTCAGAGGCGCCGGGTTCGCCGAGCTGGAGGGCACGTTCGCGGTTGGCGCGCCGCTCCTCGAGAAGAGCGCGCAACGTGCTTTGGACACTAGGATCAGCGTGAGAGCGGCGATCTAGTTCATTGAAGCGCGAGGTTAGCTCTATATAGTCGCCATTTAGCTTAGAGCGTTCCAGTACCCTGCCGATGCCTTCCCATTGCTGGCGGAGCTGTTGGAGTTGTGTTTGTTCCTTCTCAATTTCAGCAACTTCTGAGCTTGTCTGGGGTTCCCCAAGTTGCGCGAGTTCGTTGAGCAGCGAGCGGCGCTGATCGAGGAGAGCAAGGCATTTGTAATCTCGGTCTATGACGCCCTTCAGCTGATCGAGACCTTGCGGCGCTGACTTCGGCAGCAGCCCTTTTTGGCTTTCGTATTCTTTCCGTTTTTGATCGAGAGAACTGCGAAGTTCCTGCTTGCGCTCCTCCTTGACACGGGCTTCAAGTCCCGCCAAGCGTGTGCGCATGCTTTCCCCAACCTGTAGCCAGATTTCTCTGTCAGCGGGCTCGAAGAGGCTGGCTGCTTGCAACTGCTGAACAGCGGCCGAGTATTCGTCCCGGTTGCCAAGGATCTTTTGCAGAATGGCTTCTTCGGCGTGAAGGTGCTGGACCTGTTCACTGGCCGACCGACCCCTATCTGGTTGGGGGCGGCTAAATTGACTGGCGATCTCCTGGACAAGGCGGCGAAACGCCTCCTCGCTGTTGGACTGAGTCCTCGTACTCGTAGGTTGAATGCGTGGGGAACTCCTCTCGCTCGGTGGCGCGGTAGGAGGTTGCGCAGAGCTCCCCGCTGCTGATGGCGTGACGGCAAGGACACCGGATGCTAGTTTCGGAATCGTCTGCGAGACATAGTTAGAAACGGTCAATTGCTGCGCACGGCCCTGCTCGGGGCACTTGACAAAGAGTCTCGTCTCGCAGGTGACTCCGAACGGGTAGAAATCCAACCTATAATTCTGACCAGCTGCTTTCAATTGAAAATCGACCTTGCCCAGATGATTCCAAACCCTAACTATTTCCGCGTCGGTCGGGGCAACCGAGAAAAGCCTCTCTCCGGCATCAGTGGTAAATGACACCTGCTTTGCTTCCAGACTAAAATCGCCCATTTTGCAAGACGAAAGACCGTGCTCGTGACAAACCGCGAATGTTAGCGACCCTCCGAGGCCGAGCGCTTTGTCCCACGCTCCTGGAACCTCCCCGTACTGTCCTGACGCCAAATATGCGCGCCCCATCGCTGCCCAAGCGTCTGGTCTCGTTGGCTCTAGGGCTGATGCCTTCTGAAAATAGGCGAGAGCCCGGTCCCATTTCGAGGATTCAAAGGCCGAAGAGCCCATTCTCAAGAACGAAAAGTAGTCTGTGCTGCTTACCAGTGTAGAGGCCGGAGGGGATGCACCACCCGTCGGGACTTCCGAGCGTGATTCGCTATAAGCAGAAGCGAGCTCCTGCACCAGATCTCGATACTGCTTTCTGGCTTGTTCGATTCTCTCTAAGGCTTGCAGGCGTAAGACCTTGGAGACATACATGAGCAGCACGAGAGGAGCGGAATCCTCCGCGTAAGCACCCCCATAAAAGAATTTTAGCCGGCCGTAGGTGCTCCCTATGCCTGGCCCGCCGAGACCGCTCTTCGGTCCTTCGAGAGCCAGTTCAAAGTGATTGCCTTTCATTTCAATGCGGCGAACTGTTACGATAGTGCCGGGCGGCATTCCTTCCACAACTCCCTGCTGATATGCCCCTTCTTGGCATCTTGTTCCAGCTCCTCCCGTGGTTTCAATCTGAGGCCGGTCGTAGTAGCTGATTTTGAGATCCGGGTGGACCTCCGTATCTACTGGGAATGTGTCTCTCCAGGGGTAATGGATACGGTCAGACTTACAGTTGCCAATGAGGACTTTGGATTCCAAAGATTGGTTCAAAAGGTGTTGACCAAGGAGTTCCAGCCGCTCTTGTGTCCGTTCCTTGTCTTTCTGTGCCGGAACTGAAACAGCGACGAGGGCGAGAAGGAAAGCGGTTTGGCTCGCGATCGCTATGAAGCGCGTCAAGCTTGATCTTCGCACAGATTCCATCGGCGAACATCCTTAGAGATTCGCTTCCTTCGGACTACTAATCGCTGCCACCAGCGCAGCGGCTGCCATAGCCAAAGCGGTGCGTGCATACAGCGCGTATTCGAAAAAGAGGCGTGAATCGTAGATCGCCACGAGGACGGGCCAGAGCAGCAGAGCAACAAACGCTATCGCAGGATGTACCCATCGCACCACAGCATGAGCGACAAGCGCAATGCCCGTCACGGCCGCTAGAAGGAAAATGTACTGTGGGACATCTGCCTGTGGCAGGTCTGAAGAAAGAGGCCCGGGGAAGGCAATGGCAATCAGCATCGCCATTCCGAACAATGCCGACCATACCGCGTCGTGCAGACCGCGGCGAGCCAAACCTACTGGGATCCCGAGATAGAGAGGAGCGAAAAAGTAGTCGTTGAGGGAGATGTGAGGCTCGACCTGGCGTTGCAGGACGGCCGCCAGAGCATAAGCGCCAACCGCTAACCACACTGCGCGGCCCCAGCGTAGATCGGTATCCCGAATGACTTGCTCCTTGAATGTTACCGGCTGACCCTTTTCCACGCGGCGGGCTGCCCAGGCCGCCTGGGCGTTCCGATAAAAGCGCTCCAACGAGCCCAACTCGCTGGGGAAACTCGTGTCAACTGAGGGCGGAAGGCGCGGTGGGAAGAAACCTTCCACCTCGAATCGGACGGCATACCTCCGTCGCTCCATCAGCAACAAAAAGGCGACTAGCAAAAGCGGGCGAATCCCAACGAGCGAAATCAGCATAACCAACACCAACAGCCAAAAATTGATGCGGCGGACAAAAGATACCCTTGTGGCATCTTGCAAGGCAAGGCTGTCGATCGAGCGCCAGCTCAGCAGCCAGAACTTGCGGAATTGGAAGATGCGATGCGTGGTGAGAACACTCTCCGTCTGGAACAAAAGGCCGTTCGTTTTGATTCGGTCGCACACGACCTCCCCGCTTTGAGCATCGGGCTCGAAACGTTCCGCACGCACGCGAACAAAATTGCGCGTGAAAACGTATATCAGGACCACGAGCAGCAAAAGGAGCAGCAGCAGCCCCACGTCCAGAGCTGGTGGTCCCTGAGTGGGCCAGGGAATTGGAAGCTGCGAAATCACGACACTCATCTGCATCCTCTCACAACAACGGAGCGCCGCCGTCGGCGCGTCCGGCAATGCGCCAAGGAAAGCGGGAGCGGGTACCATCCGCGTCACCTCGCGTCAAGACAAACGTATGCTGCTCAGAGTAGGTTCTGTCGCCACGCAGACGCGCCGCTTGGACGTTATAGACAATCTGCTGCCCGCGCAGAATCCAGCCGCGGGCGTCGCTTAAGTAGAAGTAGCCTAAGGCTGCTCCGCGCCGCGTCAGATAAGCGGTCGGAGCCTCCACGGCGGCACTCAATCCGGAAGCCCGCAGCGCATCACCTAGCGCAGCCTCACCGTATTTTTGCTGGAAAACCGCCGACGAGTTCGCCTCCGCGCGCGTCACGCCTTTCAGCTGATTCTCCAGGTTGCGCCGTTGTTCTGAGCTCAAAGCCGCGCGGCCCAGCCGCTCAAGCAATGCGAGCTTTTCCTCAGTGTCCTCTTCAGCGAGCGCATTCGGGCTACCCGCTAAAGTGTGATCCTCCTCGCTCAGCGCGGCCCAGCCGCGGCCGCGAACGAATTCCTCGCGGTCGCGACGCTGGCGGAACGCATCGACGTCTGCAATTGCCTTGCGCGCCTCTCCAGGAAGCGCCTCGATACCCGAGCGGAAAAGAAAATCCTCATAGCGATTTGGGTCATCTACGAGCGCCATTCTTTCGGAACTGGGCAGACGCCGAAAGGCACCATCTCCAAGTGTGCGTACTTGGTTGTGTAGGTTTTCATATTCTCGGGAGGCGCTTGCTTCCATCTTGGCGCGCAACGCCCGCCATCCAGGCCGCCCGTGGTCCAGCAAGACTCCATAAACGCGTTCCACCTCTGTTCGGCGTTGCTCGGAGTAGAAAAGTTCCCATGACTTGTAACAGCCTTCCGTCGAGAGATCACGCAGCTTGGCAGTATCAGCCCCGTTCACTGCCTGGAAAAATTCGCGCACTACACTTTCAGCCTCGGTATGCGGCTGGAGCGTCGAAACGTAAATCCCAATACCGGCCAGCAGGAGTAATCCAAGGAGAATCGAAATGTCATTTATCTGCAGTCGTCTCATCGTAAGCCCATTGCACTGTGCCGCTAAAGACCTGTGGCTTTCCGTCCCCGAGCCCGCGCGGGGTTTGGCTTTCTCAAATTTTGGGTACCGGGGCCGACCTGCGAAAAGACCTTGCCTCGCTCTGGCTGGAATGTGATTGTTGAGCGTCGAATATTGGCCTGCGTGAGGCTATCTGGCTAGGCATCTACTCTCCGGAAGAAGGGGTTGTCAAGCGAATTATTCTGAGTTCTGTGGTCATGCGATTGAGGCGCGCGCCACAAATACTTGAGCTTGAACGCGACAAGGAGAAGGAAGCCACCAATCATCACGAAGGAAAGCGGGTTTTTAAGTGAGAATCCACCGGCCTTGTATATGGAATTGGCGAACACGACATGCAGAATAACGAACGCGATAATCATCAACACGACAGCAACAAACAGAATGTGTCTCTTCCCTTTGAGAATGCCAAGAGCCCTGCGGTGAACAGTGCGATCATGATTGTGTTCCATTGCGAATCCTCAAAAACCTTGTTAGCTAGGCGATTGCCCGGTAGTAGGCAATGTGCCCGAAGAACATCTCCCGGTGGCCGACTTTCTTTGGTTCCGCAAAACCGGCTTCGGTCATGAAGCGGAGAACGCGGCTCTCGGAATTGTCTTTCAAGCGCTGATTAGAGTGAAGTAAGCGGCTCAGGAGGCCATGTGCGCCGTTTTCTGGTCCTTCAAAATCGAGCATGTGAAACTCGCCACCAGGTTTGAGGACGCGCCGGATAGCGCGCATGGTCTTCCCTTTCTCGTCTGTAGGGATGTGGTGGAACATGAGCGAGGACAACACACGGTCGAAGGAATTTTCGGGATATGGAAGCTCATCGCCAAAACCCTGGTCGAGGTGGATCGAGACCGCTGCGCGGGCGGCCTTGCGTCTGGCTCGGGCGAGCGCCTTCGGGTCGGGATCGAGTCCAACGACGTCGGTCTCCGGATAGAGGCGTTTTAGTTGAATGAGTAGGCTGCCCGTTCCGCAGCCGATGTCGAGAACCCGGTGGCCAGGTCGAATTTGCGCTTGATCGAGAAGTCCTCTTCGCGCCTGATCGGCACCCATCAGCGCCGTCATTACGTCGTAGAGGGGCAGGAAGCTGTCCCGTCCCGCCGCCGGCAGGAAGGTTCTTTTTGATGGCGTCGCCATGATCGAATCGTTCATCTTGTCCTCCAACACGCGCTTTTCTAAGTTTTCACTCTGAACACTAGTCTGTTAATGGACAGCTGTTCGGTTACAAGAGTAAGATCCAGGCGGCTCGATGACAAGAACAGGCCACCCAGTTTTGTTCCGTTCGGGACAATTTGTTCACTTTTGTGCCGAATCGGAGGGAGGACGGAATGGACAAACCAGACCGGCGCGTTCGGCGCACGCGTGAATCGCTCCACAAAGCACTGATTTCTCTGGCCTTGGAGAAGCACTACGACTCGATCACTGTGCAGGAAGTTCTCAATCGAGCGGACGTTGGCCGCTCAACCTTTTATACGCATTTTCAAAGCATGGACGAGCTGCTCATTTCAGGCACTCAGGAACTTCGTAGAACGCTCCACGCAGCGCTGGAGAACCACAGAAAATCGGGAAAACGGCACGAGAACGTGATCGCGTTCAGCCGTGCCATGTTCGAGCATGCCTATGGATACCGCAACGTCTACTTCGCTTTCTTAAATACAGGGGCATGGCCGATTGTTCGGCAGCAACTGCAGGATATCTTGAGGGAGTTGATTCAACGAGAGTGCAAAGCCGAAATTGCGAAGCTGAAGACGGCGAATTCGGACGTTCCCGTGGATTTGTTTGTTCACTACCTTACTTCGGCTTTCTTTGCTGTGTTGATCTGGTGGATGGACCGCCGCAGCCGGTTGACACCGTCGCAAATCGACGAGGTATTTCGCTCATTGGTGCTCCCAACGCTACACTCCGTTCTTGGATAAGGCGCAATGGTCGCGATGCACAATTGTTCGACGCGGCGTCGCAAACGTCACAGTTCGGGACGCGCGACGCCCCAGAAGTAATACGATCCAGATTTTGGAAATCGAGCCAGGTATCCCGTCTCCATCTGTTCGATCCGGAATCCTCCCTCCTTAATGAGTGCGGGAATATTACGGGTCACGTGGCAACCATCCGCGTCGAAGTTACGCAGTTCGGACCCGCCGTTTCCGTTCAACAGACCTGGTCGGGTGGTGACGGCGGCATGGCCGGTACGGTGATTGTCACGATTGTTCCGTTTGACGACATCGGGCGCATTCACTTTCACCGCCCGATGGGAATCGGTGATGACACATGGACCGTAGTTGTTGAGTCCGCCCACGGCTCATTCCGGGAAACACTGAACAGCCCATTGCGCCAGAGGGCAATGCGGGTTCTTCCCGCCGTCCAGACGACGACAAGTTCCGTTTATTTTGCTTTCGGCGATCCTGCTGAAGCACGAAACGCCTATGCGTATTTCCTGTACCACCAGCAGTTAGGCCACTGAACCGTGTCGCGATCCCCATCTGCACCGCGGGGATGCCGTCTTGACAACTCTCGGAAACGGTGCAATATGACTTGGAGGGACCCAAACCCTCCGACTCCGCCCCCACAGTAGACCAAAAATGGATGTCCCACAGGAGACCGAACATGAACGCTAAGATTCTGACATTTTCATCTCACGGCGATACAACGCTTCTCGAATACGATCCGGCAACCGCCGACATGGAAGAAGTGAACAAAGTGATTGCCGAGTATGAAGCCAAGACCGGCGCGCAGCCGTTTGACATGGCGACCGGCGAACGCCTTGAGAAAGTCACGCGCGAGCAGAACGAAGTCTTGATGGTGCATCCCATCGCAGGCGGCTAACCGCGTGCTAGCCGCTACCGACACCACCCCAGCTGGCAGGGACTTCGTTGGCATCGGGGCTGAACCCGACACTGGCGGTAATTCGTTTCCGATACAGGGTATCTGTATGGTGTATACAACGCTTTGTCTGATTGCATTCTTCGCGCTGATCGCATGGAGGTTTGTGTTCACGGGCGTGCGGCGCAGGCCGTTGGCCAGAGAAATTGCCGCTCCGCAACAGCAACACACCAACATCTTAGAGCAGGGTCTCCATGTCTTAGACCTGGTTGGAGTAGCAGCAATTCCAGATAACCGCTTTGAGAATGGTTCGGATGGTGTACGCCCGATCGCCCCAAAAGATCCCGCGAAAAGCTATCTGCGCCGCATCGTTGCCCTCACCGGCGCCACGCAAATGGGTAACGGTTATGACATAAATGTCGGCACAACTAAATTCCGTGTGCGCAATAAATATGCCAGCAGGATGCGGGACGTGATAGATCCCAAATGCGCATACGAGGAAACGTGCTTTTATTCCGCGGACAAAAGCATGCCGAAAGCCGAGCAAATTGCTACCGCGCTGCTGCAACTCAAGAACAATCCAGCGTTGTTTGACAGGTGGGCTGCTCAGAGCGGGGCGTATAAGGCCGACGGCCAAGCCTTCAGCTCCGCGCAGTAATCCACTTGCGATGAGAATGCAAACCAAATGCACGCCCGCCCAGCGCGCAGCAGAGTACCTGAAGCGGGTCGCTGCACTCACTGGAGCCGAACAAGTTCGTGGTGATAGTTACTGGCTCAGAGCCGGGCGTAGGGAATTCCTAGTAGACAATAAATTCGTAAGTGTTATCTCACACCGCGGCAAATCGACGTGCTTTTCTGTTGCGACGGATCCGGACATGCCGACCGCGGAAGTGGTTGCGTCGGCATTGCTGCAACTGAAGAACAATCCAACACTGTTTAAGAAATGGAGGAAACGGCGGGGATATGCGTTCAAGGCGAATGGGAAGATGTTCAGGGGTGCAGACTGGTCGGCGGGCGATGAGACTTGAAGTTTTACAGCGCCGACTATATTTGACAGCTGTGCTGCGCCGAAGGTTCGTGTGCATTGACTATGTGTTTCCCTGGAAAGACAGGCGCGCCAAGGCCTCACGTCCCTTCATCTCATCTGCGAAGGAGATGAGATGCTCGCCGAAAGCACTACCGACGGAACGTCATCGTAATCGCCGGTGGCAGAAACTTGGGCTGCGCTTCGAGGAAGTGACTCGGCCTGGCTTACAATCGCATCAAAAAACTTCGGCTGCGTCCAGAAGGCCGCAATAATTGGTCGCAGCTCCGAAGGTAACTTCGCCAATAGGGCGATCATAGGCTCTGCCTCCGCGAGCGCCCCGCCCATCATCAGGGAAATACTGGAGCGCGCTAATCCCAGGTGCCCCAAGACCCACTAGAGCGGAGATGAGACGTACCAAGCACACTTCGGGGACCCGGACTGGCATACCTGCGCAGAGGAAAGGAAATCCCGAATCAGAACGGTTAAAGCATGAGGTCAGTGTTCAGTCTGTTCTCGTCCGACCTAGCGATCGATCTGGGCACGGCGAACACGCTGGTGTTCTCGCAAGGCAAAGGCATCGTGGTGAACGAGCCGTCGATCGTGACGATCAACAAGGTGAGTGGCGAAGTGGTTGCCGTGGGCCGGGAAGCAAAGGATATGCTGGGGCGCACTCCGGGAAACGTGGTGGCCATCAAGCCGATGAAGGACGGAGTGATCGCGGACTTCAAGGTCACGGAAAAAATGCTGACCTACTTCATCCAGAAAGCGCATAACCGGCACGTGCTGGTGCGTCCGCGCATCGTCATCGGGGTGCCGAGCGAAATCACGCCGGTGGAAAAGCGGGCGGTGCAGGACTGCGCGTACCGCGCGCGGGCCAGCGAAGTGTATCTCGTGGAGCAGGCCGTGGCGGCGGCGATCGGCGCGGGCCTGCCAATCGAAGAGCCTTTGGGAAATATGGTGGTGGACATCGGCGGCGGCACCACAGACATAGCGGTCATCTCCATGAGCGGCATCGTTTATTCGCGGTCCGTGCGCATGGCGGGCAACGAGATGGACGAAGCCGTGATGCAACACCTGAAGCGCAAGTACAACCTCCTCGTCGGCGAGCGCACCGCAGAACAGATCAAAATGGAGATCGGTTCCGCCTATCCGTTGGAAAAACCGCTCACCATGGAAGTGAAGGGGCGCAACCTGATCGAGGGTGTGCCGCGCACGGTTACCATCGATGACAGCGAAATCCGCGAGTCCTTGAACGAGTGCGTGGCGACGATCGTGAATGCGGTGCGCGCGGCGCTCGAGCGCACTCCACCGGAGCTTTCCGCGGACATCAGCGATCGCGGCATCGTGCTGACAGGCGGCGGCGCGCTGCTCAAGAACTTGGACAAGCGGATCCGCGAGGAAACGGGGTTGTCGGTATCCATCGCGGATGATCCGTTGGCATCGGTCGTGCTCGGCACGGGCAAGATGCTGAGCGATTTTCGCTTGTTGCGGCAGGTTTGCATTGATTAGTTG
>WNFG01002012.1_pt1 | contig 24258 bp, 27 predicted proteins | sample 5400431 | NCBI WGS metagenome assembly WNFG01 (sample SAMN13153346, study PRJNA577476) | soil metagenome | isolation source: 120 cm saprolite under Douglas fir tree site 2 hole 3 replicate 2 | place: USA:California | collected 2015-04-18 | reverse complement strand
GCGCTGGCCCGCGACGGCGAGCGCTACCGGCAGGCCTATGGGCGGCTCAACATGTCGCCGCTCGGCGCGGCGGCGCTTGGCACGTCGAGCTTCCCGGTCAATCGGCCGCGGCTCGCCGAACTGCTGGGGTTCGACGGGGTGGTTGAGAACTCGCTTGACGCCAACCAGATTTCGCCGATCGACACCGGCATCGAGGTGTCCTCGATCGCGGCGTCGAGCGCGCTGACGATCTCGACCCTGATCGCCGACATCACCGCGCAATATGCCCAAACCAAGCCATGGCTGCTGCTCGCCGAGGGCGACCTCACTGGCGGCAGCAGCATCATGCCGCAGAAGCGCAACCCGGTCGGCATGGTGGCGCTCCGCACGGCCGCGAGCAAGCTCGTCGGCGATGCCCAGACCTACTATCTCCTCTCCCACAATGTCGGCGCCGGCATGGGCGACTACAAGGCCGACCAGCCCAACCGCGTGCTCAAGGATGCCGCGGACCTTTACGCTGCGCTCGCGAGGCTGATGAAGGATTTCGTGTTCGACGACAAGCGCGCGCTTGCGGAAGTCAATGCGGATTACGCGACCACGACTGAGCTTGCCGATACGCTGCAGCGCCTCGCCGACGTGCCGTTCCGGGTCGGCCACCATTTCGCCTCCGAGCTCGTCAATTTCGGCCGCGGGCATTCGCTCAAGCCGAGCGAGATTCCCTATAACGAGGCGCAACGCATCTACACCGAGGCGGCGAAGCTTTACGGCGCTAACGACGCCAGGATGCCGCTCACCGAGGCACAGTTCCGCACTTCGCTCACGGCCGAAAACATGGTGCAGGCGAGCCAGGGCCTCGGCGGCCCGCAGCCCGCCGAAGTCGCCCGCATGCTCGCCGCCCAGAAGGCGGGCGTGGAGGCCGAGCGTGCTTGGCTCGCTGCCGTTCAAGGCCGGCTCACGCAGGCGGCCGAGAGGCTCGACGTGACGTTCGGGCATCTGATGGACGGACAATAAGCTGGCGGCGCGGCGACCTGCCGTTGCCGGTCGGACGACGTGGTCCGGAGCGAGCCGGCACACCCGTTTCAGCGTCGCCGGCCTCGACCTGCAGCGTGGCGTTGGACGATCTTGAACCGGTGCTCCAACTCCTGGCAGATTTCATGCAGCAGGCGATTGTCGAGGCCCGCGCCGGGCCGCACGAGATGCGCCGTCAGCGCCGTTTCGGTGGTGCTCATGGCCCAGATGTGAAGGTCGTGGACTTCGCTCACGCCCGAAAGGTCGCGCAGATAGCTCTCCACTTTCCACCGATCGATGCCGTCGGGTACCGCCGCGAGCGACAACGTGGCGGAGTCACGCAACAGGCCCCACAGTTATCGGGTCTTACTTTTGCGCTCGCTCTTCAAGGCTGGCGCCAACGCCGGAGGTTGATCAGGACAGCCGTTCGGGCATTTCCGGTTACTGGGGTGTACCGGAAGGGCCGAACCGCTGGTCATCACCGCCGTTTTTGACCCGACTCAGCCGTCGGCGGCACTTGTCCAGGACGGCAGCTATCGGGGGATAAGCTGCCGAATTCGTTGAGAAGCAAAGTCTCGGTCCTTCGACCACCCGACCCAATCGACGGAGGCTATGGGAACCTTGAACGGGAGTCATGGCAGCGGATGCTGCCAGCCGTTGCAGTGCGCGAGCTCGTGACGGGCGATACCGGGGTCATCAATCCGGATGATGAAGCACCGCCCGGCGGTGCCGTGAGCGCAACCACGAAGAAACCTGCCTGGCGGAGGATGCTTAGCACCAATAGCCTGGCAACGGCGGTTCACCTCGCCAATCGGCAGCACCGTCTCGATCCGATCCACCCACCGCACGAACTGCGCTGGAGGTTTCAGGTTCTTTTCACCCGCGAACCGACTGCGCCCGGTCGGGATATGAAAATCAGGCGCCCGCACGCGCGGCCACGGCGGCACTGACTCCGGTATCACCGACCTGGATGTATCCTGAACCCAGGACGGCAGCCTTGCCCCCGGCATCGACGCCGCCAGAGTCGTTGATGCCAGCCTGATCGTCTCGCGCAGCACCGGCTGCCACCCCGGCTGCCAGGTCCACGACCCTGACGGCAACCCAGGCGCCACGGCCCACCACTCCAATGGCGACCATACCCACGACGGCCGCGGCGGCAGCTTAATATTCAGCCTTGGCCGTGTTGGAAACAGCAGCGAAAGGGATGGGTCCGGCGCCGCAACAGGCCAAGGCTTGAGCTCAGGCAAATAGTTAGTCGGCACCCGCCGTGGCAGCGGCTCAACAGCCGGCGACTCCAACACCGCAAGAGCGCGATCATCAAGATCGCCTCTCTCAATACCGAGAATTGCCCAGCTGCCGTCGCTATAGACAATTGGAAGGTCAATCCACGACAGCTCCTTGATCAACTCGATATTACGTTGCCTGTCAGCGCCGATATTCGACAATCCAATCTGGAAAAGCCGAGGCGTGATCTTCACGGAAACGCTGTTGAGCGGAATCCCAGGCGTCGTTTCGCCTTGCTTCATCACTATGCGGGGTATGTTGATAACCCCTCCATGAACAAAGTCGGGCGGCAACGTGACCACGATCTCGACGGTGTGACTGGCCCGAAACGACCTGTCGTCGTTGTGCGCAACAAACAATTTCACCGTCACTTGGAGATCCGGAATTTCAACATCCGCTCTTATGACGAGTTTCGGCAACGGCTCATCAGTGGAAACAACCCTGTCAGTATGCCAAACGACAGAGCCAGCAAACCGCTTCTGTATCGTGTGTTCCCGGCTTACCTCGTAAAGCACCGCCTTCAGCGCCCGACTCGGTGCACCTACATCCTTGCTCTGCGGCGTGACAGCAGACGGCTGATCAGCACCGACCTGCTCCACGGATAATGCTTCAAAGTTCCGCTGATCGTCAGCATGGCAAAGCCCGGTGACACCGAGCACCGCCACCGCAATCACTGCCACAAATGATTTCATGAAAATCTCCCCTTCGGCTGGGGATCACAATCTCACCACGCAACGGCACGCCGTGGAATTAAAAGGCGACTTGCTGTAAAGCAACTTGCTTTGCCTGAGCCTCCTTACGCGTGATCTACGCTGATCCGCCCTGGAGGTTCGAGCCATGACCTCAGCACTAATGGCGCGGCTCATCATACCGTCCACCAGGATGATCCTTCGGCCAGCCATTGCAGTGCGCCAACTCATATCGGCGCACCCCGGGAACGTCGATCCGCGCGACGTAGCACTTGCCGTCCTTGACCACCGAACAACCCCATGCCCCATATCCCGTCGCGGTGGTGAACTTCTCCCTTTCGATAACCCCACGGCAGACGCGTTGTAATTCGTTCCAAGGCAGCACCCGCTCGATCACCGGTATTGACGGCGGATGGTCATATTGCGCAGGTGGCAACAGCATCATGGTTCCCCAACATTAGCGACTTGATCAAAGCTGGCAGAACACCAGTTTACGTCAATCGGGGCTATTGTTGCAGGTCCTGTCGTCATGGGTCGACCAAACACAAAGGTCTGCAGCCATTCTTTGCTGCAGCGCAAGAGTCCGGAATTGGCCTATGGCCGCTTTGACGGTCGATCGCGTCACTAGGGCAGCTATCAAAGGCTCTGCGGACCCCAAGCCGCGGGCCATCGGTGCGATCACCACCGTTGGGTCGCAAAAGGGCATGAGCGCTCGCCTAAGCCTCACGGGCACCATATCGAGCCGCTGGTGTTCCTACCAAACGTCGAGCCGTTGTAGAAGCAGGTCTGCTGGCGGTTCCGCGCCATCAGCTCAGCATTCTCCCGCTGGAGCTGCGCCTGCATGCCGGCATTCACCATTCCCCGCTGGTAAGCGATCTGAGCCCGGCAGTTCGCATATTCCGGCGTGCCTAAGGACAGCCGCAACATTAATTGAATCGTATATCAGGGCACATGGCCCATCTTTGGCTGATCGAGTCGAGGAAAGTGAAGCAGTTATTGTTGTGGCTGTCCTAAGTGGAAGCCCTGTTGCTCGCACAGGGCGCGATCTTCGCAACACCGCGCGACTGCGGACCATAAGCACCCAGCCGCCGGGATCATCCGGCATAGAAATTGCTCTGAAAAGTGCTACGACGCCCTCCCTGGGGCGTCCCTCCCCCACTTAGGCCGCCAACGAACGTTGGCGGCCTTCTTATTCGGGGATCTCTAAACAGTTCTGGCAGCATGGCCTTGAGCACCGACCGCCGGCTGTAAGGAAAAGTCGTCCTTGGGCGTCGCGTACGACAAGACCCTTCACAATCTTGCCGGTCACCACCTCGCCCATAGGCTGAGCGGCCGATCAGTCTCGCCAAAAATCCTTAAACCAGTTCGGGGCCAGGGCCGTATAGACAGCGGTGCTCGCGATGGACCCGTACCCGAGCCACCTCCTCCTCATCGCTCGTGTGGTCTACGTCTTGGCCCCGCGGATGTAATGCTCCAACTGCTCGATCACGAATTCCCTGTCGCTGATGATGCTCTTGACCAGATCACCGATCGAGACGATGCCGAGAAGCTCACCATCATTGATCACCGGCAGATGGCGCACGCGCTTGGCGCTCATGATCGCCATGCATTCCTCGATCGATTTGTCGGGCTCAACGCATACCACGTTGCGTTGCATGATTTCTCTGACTAGCGTCTGTGGCGATGCGCGACCCTTCAAAAACACGTTGCGGGCGTAGTCCCGCTCGGTGACGATGCCGACAATCTTGCTGCCGTCGAGCACCACCAACGCGCCGACGTTCTTGTCGGCCATCATCTTGATCGCGTCGTACACCGTGTCATCAGGATGGACGAACCATACCTGAGGACCCTTCTGATCGAGGATGTGACGAACTGTTGTCATGACGGCACTGGGGCAGAGAGGCGGGGCTAGGCGAGGCTTTCGCCAACCTCACGCCAGAATCCAACGCCGCCCGCTGTAGTGCGTTCCTCGGCGCCGGTCACCATCCGGTGACATCCCGTTCACCCCCGCCAGAAATCCTTGAACCGGTTCGGCGTCAGCGCCGTATGGGCCGCAACGCTCCTGATCGAGCAAAAGGTTCCGCGGGCTCCAGGGCGGCCTTCCGCCCCGGACACCGATCGCCGCACGCGGCAACGCAACGGGAATTGCCGTGTTTCCCCCCTTAAGGCTGGGGCTTCTCCAACAACAAAGGAGTTAGCACTATGCGCAACACAGTCATCGGCTTAGCCGCCGCGGCGGCTATCATCACGGTGGGTTCAACGTTGAGCGCCTCCGCTTGCCCATACCATCAAGGCTATGGTGGCCCAGGTGGTGAGTATGGTCGTGGCGGGTACCGTCCGGAGTTTGGTCGCCGTGAGTACCGTCGGGAATTTGAAGGCCGTGAACGTCCCCGCCGGGAGTTTGGTGGCGGCGAATATCCCCGTCGGGAATATGGTCGTGGCGAATATAGTGAACGCGGCGGCTCTGGTGAGTATCGCGACTGAACACGAACGACAACGATATGCACTGCAGCTCTCCGGTACCCCGTGCCGGAGAGCTGTTTAGCCCGCGCCGGGGCCTTCAATGCCGACTTCAAGCACCCGATAGACGCTCGCCCGGCCGATGCCGAGCGCCTCGGCGATTGCCGCGGGCCACAGCCCAAGGAAAACATACCATCGCTGCATCGACCGGATGGTTTGCCACGCAATCGGCGACAGCGCCTGCGAACAGTACCATCACGGTTGGCCAAAACAGAGCTAGAGGCGCACCGAACAGCAGCCATAGTCCTCGCCAATGGTGGACAACCATAGCCACGATCAACATCAGGAGCCACGCGATACTCAACATAACCGAAGCGGGTAAAAGTGCCGTCGAATAGATACGGCTTCCACCAACACCACCCAACCCGATCAATCCGCCGTGAACCCTGCGAATGAAATTGTCATAGTGCCTATCAACCAAGGCGCCAGACGTCTCAGCATGCCGGCTCACTCCCGCCAAAAATCCTCGAACGGGTTCGGCACAGGGCGGTATAGACCGCCGTGCTCGCGGTCAAGCGCGCCTTCGATCGTAAAGGCCCTACTTCGCGCGCTTTAGAACAGCCTTCCATTGGCAGTCGAAACTCGTGAATGTCCCCTCGAACTCATCTCCCGTGAATTGTCCCCAGAGTGGCTGAAAGCCTATCGTCGCCCCAACCGCACCATCCGCGACCACAGTTCCGTTGATCTTGGGCGCATCGCGCTCAAATCTTGCTTCGCCTGACACATCGCGGCCTTTGACGGTGAACTTAACAACAGCTCGTTTGCATCGCGCACCGGTCGGTGTCGCCGTTCCGGTCCATTCACCGTCGTATGGACCTGCGGCGCCGACCCTGTTGAATAGCGGCAGAAACAGCAAGAAAGCGGCCGCAAAGACGATAAGCAGGCCGTTCATGACGGAGCCTCCCTGCTGTACGTCATTCTATGGTGGTATCATGCCATGCTTGCCACCAAAGAGAAACCCTCTCGACCTCAAGTCCCACGATCGCCCGACCTGGATTGCCCACCGCTTATCCAAGCGAGGCCGGCACCTCAACCTTGCGCAAGGTGCGGATGATCGTCGGATGTATAACACCGTACGACTTCGCCAAGGCCTTGAGGGTTTCGCCAGCCGCGCGCCGCCTTAACACCTCCACCCGCTGATAGGACGTCAGGCTCGACCGCCGGCCGAGCTTGATGCCAGCCTCGACGGCACGCCGCCGCCCTTCCGCAGTACGAACCCGAATCAACTCGCGCTCGAACTCAGCGAGACCGCCGAGCACCGTCAGGAGCAGGCGTCCGTGCGCCGTAGTGGTGTCGGCCCATGCATCGGCCAGCGACCGGAAGGTAGCGCCCTTGCGGGCCACGGCATCGAGCGTGTTGAGCAGATCCCGCGTCGAGCGGGCGAGCCGATCAAGCCGGGTCACGATCAAGGTGTCGCCGGTCCGCAATGCGGCGATAGCTTTCGCGAGCTGCCCGATCGGTCCGAGCCCCGGACGCCGTCTCCTCGAAGATCACCGCGGCACCTGCCGCTTCAAGCGTCTGCACCTGAGCGTCGAGGGTCTGACCGTTGGTCGACACCCTGGCGTAACCGATCAGACGCACCATGGAATCATCCCGCTATTTCGTACCAATAATTCGTACACGGTAAGCCTTTCGGTTGCGGCGCCGTATGCCCGAACGTCAGCGTGGACCGCAAGCCAACGTTGGCGGCGACCCCCATCAGGTCGTGAAGGCCAGGTGCGGAGCGCCAAGACCTAGCCAGCCGCGACCGAGGACGGGCAAATGACGATGCTCCGAGGCAGAGAGCGCGTTGTTCGTGTTGCTCACCATTGACAGGGATGGTTCAATCGGCGCTGTGAACAACCACCGCCCCACTCGACCGGAGGGCATCATGAGCGATGAACTGCCTCGGTATTTCCCGCTCGGTGAAGGGAAGTCTTATCAGCTCGGCAGAATCACCTTAACCTTCAAGACGAGCGCGACAGACACCCGCAGCGCCTACACGCTGTGCGAGGCGGTCGAGCCGCCGGACGCGGGCGCCGGCCTGCATTGTCATTTGAGCTATGACGAAACCCACATCATCTGCGAAGGCCGATACGAGGCGCGGCTCGGCAACAAGACTTTGCAGCTATCCGCCGGTGATATGTTTTTCGCTCCGCGCGGCACGCCGCACAGTATCAAGTGCCTTGGTCCTGAGATCGGTCGCGAGTTGATGATCTCCTCGCCCGGCGGAGTTTTCGATGCATTCATTGACGAGGTGGTCAGCTCGATGACGGCTAGCGGCAGCCCCACCGGTGGCCCGGCGGTCGACTTCCGCGCGATAGCAGCAAAGTACGGGATCGAGTTTCTCAGTTGACAGTGCACGCGTTCCGTTGCGCGGCGTGCTATTTGCTGGCGTCGAGTCCCGGCCGGCTCTTAGCGATGGCAGAGTTGGGCGTCTCGTTAGGATCACCCGTCACTCAAACGGCGTCTCATTTACGGCAACCCAACCCTGTTGAGACGCGTTTTGTGTCTCACGAGACCGGCTCACTTGGGTTTACCCGAATGAGACGGCTCTAAGCCCGAGCGCGCTCTCAATCCGCGTGATGTTTGCTAGTCGCGCCGTCATTTCCATCCTCCCTTTCCCCTAAATTTGCTCACGTTCCCCGGACTCCAGCGCGCTGGCCGCTGGGCAGGTCAAGCGCCAAGTCAAGCCGGAGGGCGCATAATCAAGGTCGACCGTGCCATTCACACTGCGCTCCGCCATCGCTTCCATGACGATGGTGCCGAACCCGCGCCGCTTCGACGCAGATACGCGCGGCCCCTCGTGCTCGGTCCAGTTCATGGCGAGAGTATCGCCGTCGATGACCCAGCCGATATCAACACGACCCATCTCCGTCGAGAGCGCTCCGTATTTCCCGGCGTTGGTAGCGAGTTCGTGGAGTGCAAGCCCGATCGCCTGCGCGGAAGCCGGATTGAGGCGCAGCCTGGGGCCGTGCATTACAATACGGGAGCCAATGAGATCGGCGAAATGCGCGAGCTGGGCGCAAACGAGATCTTTGATCTCGACCCCATTCCATTCGTTCCGGATGAGCAGGTCCTGATTGGCAGAAAGTGCCTGGATGCGCTCGGAGAAGCGCTCGATGAAATCTTCGGGATTTCTGGTGGCGGTCTGGTGGGCAATCGAGTCCACAACGCAGAGCATGTTCTTGGCGCGATGATTGACCTCGCTTGCGGACATGCCGGGGCGCTGCGGCCACGCTTGCCGTCTGCGGGCAAGCGCCCCGGATGCCAAACCGCGACTCCCGATCGCTGCCCGTCGAAAACTTAAAGCACTGACTTCCATTTTTAGTTGGAGCGTGGGTGGCCTTCTCGGTCGCGCCATCGTCAAGCAGACTACGCATGCCGGCGCCATCGTGCAGCCGGCAGAATTGCCGGGCATGAGGATCAAGGCCCACGGGCGGGGCGCTTGGTGCATGAAGTCTTCACGATGGGGTTGGGAATGTTCTTTTCCGCCCAGTCGAGGAAGACGTCGAACTGCGCCAAGGCCGTTGACCCCAGCATGCCCATATGCGTGTGGCCGTTGAATTTACCCTCGAAGCGCGGGTCTTCGGCACTAACCACGAGCGCGGGGCCCACCTTACGGGTCGGACTGGCGTTCATGGCAGCGACGGCGGCGTAGTTTCCTTCGCGGAAAGCCATCGGTCGATAGTCGCCGTTCATCATCAAGAAGGGGATCGTATCGAAATCGGAGCCGACCAGGCCCGCCGCAGCGAGATCGGTTCCACCTTCCGGCGTGATGATGCCTTTAAGCAGGTGCAGCTTGCCGCGCTCCTTCAACACGCGCACGAGGTGCAGTGATGACGGTGCGGACTGCGAGTGGGGCGCGACGATACCGCCGCCAATGCCCTCAAGAAGGTCGGCAAGCGCGATTGGAAGCCACGTGTTGTTTGGCGCGACCTCGCGCGGCGTGCACGCCTCGCAGATCGAGCCAGGCAGCGTCACCTCAGCATTCGGCACCAGCTGCTTGTAGTACTCAAGGCCAAGGTACTCGTTGTTGACGGCATTAGGCGCCGGTCCTATGGACCCCTTGCGTGCGACAAGCTTTGGATCAGCTGAGTCGGAACCCGGTGGGATGGGGAATTTCGGCGAGTAATTGCCGTGCGCCGGGGATGGTTGAGGATTTTCAGCTGGATCGGGATCGCCAGGATCGCCGTGGCGGATCATCTTGCCGACCATGATGGTCGAGCCGCTTATGATATGGCCGAACCACACGGTCCACGCCCCGTTGTCGGTGATGCGTCCGAAGGTAGGAACCATGTCCCAATTGCCGGACGCCTTGGCCTCGTGGAGCACGGACTGGTCGAAGCCCGAACGCCCGCGCCCCGGCTGGTCCATGACGAACGACGCCAGATTGTGGCGCACGGCATAGGAATGCCAGCCCTCCTTACCATCCGGCGTCGAATCCAGCGCCGCGCCCGTGTGCGTCGAGCCGTGAACGAAGATGATCGGCCATTGGCGGCGCGTCTTCGGGACCTGGAACTGCACGTAGGCTTGCCCGATCGTGATCTGCTGGGGATCACCGGCGGTCGGACCTGCAGCGTATTTCGTGACCTTGGGTACGCCGCCGACGAAGAATGAGCCCTGGTCGCACACTTCCAGCGGCTCGTCCAGATAAGGGTTCTCCAGCGGGTTCTCCCATGCCGATGCGCTCGACGCAGACGTCGCCGCCATAAGCGCCGATGTCAGAGCGAGAAGCGGACCTTTCCTCGCCTTCATGGTGTTTCTCCTCCGATGGTGTTTCCAGGCAGTCGCAAGAACATGCTATGAATGTGCTGCTTGCTCAACGCAGCCAGGATTTCTTTCAAAATGGCGTCCGGCCGCATGTGCGCCGCGGGCTTTGTCCCGTCATAGTTCAGTGGCGCACCCAACCAGCGGCCGTCAGCCTATCCCGTTGAGCCGATAAAAGCGTGCGGCAGTTCCGGCAAAGAGATCAGCCCTTTCCGCTCCGCTTGCGCCTCTCGTAAGCAGCTTGCATGCGTTCCAGTAGACCGGGTAGCTGAAGCCTTCCTTGTCAGGCGGGAAGTTGCTTTCAAACATTGAACGTCGCGACCCGAAAGCTTCGATACAGGTCTCGACATAGGGGCGCATCGCGTTCGCCACCGTCTCGGACGACGGCGGCTCGGCCTGCTTCTCAAATCCGAGACCGTTGATGGCTTGGCCAAGTCCGCCGACTTTGACATAGACATTTTCGTGTGCAGCCAGCGCCTTGATCGAGGCGGCCCAGCGGGGAAATTGCTCGCTTAACTTGCCGGCGTACGCGCCGGTTCCGACCAGCCTGCCGACGTGGTTGAGCACGATTTTCGTGTCCGGGAATGCACCTGCAAGGTTCGCGACGTCGTTAAGTTGCGGGTGGAGGACCAAAGCATCGAACGAGAGTCCGAGACGGCCGAGGACCGCGAATCCCTCTCGAAACGTCTTGTCGCCGAGCAGCCCGGGCGGTGGTGCCGGATTGTTCGGATTGAGGAGTGACGTATCGGCGTCCCAGGCCGTGCCATAGCGAATTCCGCGAAATCGGTCGCCGCCGGCACGCAGAAGCGCGGCAAGCACCGGCTCGACGCGGCTGCCTAACGTCAGATTAGCGTGCCCGACAATACCGGCGGCGACTTTGGTCTTGCCGCAGTATCCGCTGGCGCATATGGCCGCCATACCGTTCACGAATTCGGTTTCGCCGACCGGGCGCATCTCGATCGGACCAGAGTCCCGGTACATCGAGTTCGCCTGCACAAATACCGTTGCAACAATGTTGTGGCCAGTACCGGTATCAGCCAGGAAATCGTCCAGCATGTAGTGATATCCGGGCCGGACCCAGAGGTGGTGATGAGGGTCTACGATGGGCAGCTCGGGTTCGAGCGCAGGTTCCTTGCGCCGATCCAACCAATCCTGGCGCACCGGGCTTCGCGGTGCCAACTGCTGCGCGGATGCGGTGAGCGGAAAGGCAGCCGCTGCGCTGCCGACAAAAGCAATGAACTCGCGCCTTTTCATCCTTGCCTCCCCTTCCGTTGCGGCGATTGACTTTATGTTGCCTCCTCGGCGCCGGACAGCGCATGGCTGCTTCGTCCACGAGGCTTCGGGATGCTCCGCTTGCACCTTGTGGCAAAAGCTACACCCTTAGTCGATGTTCGGAAAGGGAGGGCCATGATGAATAGGCGCCAGTTCGTATGCGCATTTGCCGCGTCTGCCGCGACGTTCGCCTGCGTTGGTGACGTGTCTGCCGCAACCTATGAGGCGGGCGTCTGATCGATCCATCGATTGCCATAGGGCTCAATGCACCGCGCCCATCCTCGACTCTACCTTCTCCGAACCAAGGGCAACCTACCCCTTGTCCGCAGCTTGCCCAAGGCTTCCCCGATCCGGCCGTTCCGTATGGGTCCGCTTACTGGGGAGCACCGGCGGCGCATACGCGCGCCAGGGAGGTGGTCGGCGCGGCCGAGTCTGACCCGAACCGGCCATGCCGGCTGTAAGAACTGAAGTTTTTCCTGGAGGATCCGAAGACGGGACCGACATTCGCGGCCCGCCGCCGCTGGCCTACATCGCCCGGTTGGGAGCAGTCTGGAGCAACTCTCGCAATTCGTGTGAGTAGTATTTAGCGTTGGCCGTGGTGCCATGGCCGCGCGTCTCTTCGCTCGCGGGAATGAGGTAGAGCCGACCGTTCTTCACGCGCTTGATCGCTTGCTCCGTTATTCCGGTTTCTGGTGGATTGCGCTCATCATCTGCTGAATTGATCGCCAGAAGAGTAGCTTCGATGCGCTCCAAAGCGGATGAAGGATCGTAGTCGCGAGCGGAGTCGTACTGATAGATCAGATCGTTAGCATCGGCGTCGGGCCGCGCCGCCAATCGAGCGTCGACCAGTTTGTCGGCTTTTTCACGCGTCGGCGCGAGCTTCTGATAGGCGAGCGTCCCGCCGCTGGTCGCGATGCCGAAGAAGGCATTCGCCAAGCGCAACGATTGCGGCTGTTGGCTGTAGTTGCCGCCGTTCCATTCCGGGTCGCTACGGATGGTTTCGATCATCATGCGCCGGAGCATCCAATTACGGCTCGCCATGGGAGTTGGCTGCGAGGCCATTGGTACGAGCACGTCCATGAAGGCGGGGTACTTCTCGCCCCAAAGCCAAGTCTGCATGCCGCCCCCAGAATTACCAAGCACTAGCCGCAAGTGCCGGATGCCAAGGCCCTCGCTCACAAGCCGATATTGGGTGTCGACGATATCCTCGGAACTGTAGCGCGGAAATTTGGTTCGCAAGCCGTCTGAGGGTTTTGAAGACCTTCCTGCGCCCAGAGCGTCCGGCAAAATGATAAAGTACTTACCCGCATCCAGCGGCTGGCCAGCGCCAAACAGCTCCCCTGCGAAAGCGTTCGTCAACAGGCCAGCACCCGATCCTGACGTGCCATGCAGAAGCAGCACCGGCTGGCCGGATGGTTCGCCCACGGTCCGGTAATGCAAGAGCACTTCCGGCATGACGTCACCGGTGTGAAACTTGAAGTCCCGCACTATCCAATCGCCTTCCTTCTGAGTGGGATAATCGCCAGCTACACCCGCATTCGAGAGCAGAACCACGGTTGATGCTGCCACAGCCAAGGTCGCTTTGCGCATGATGTCCCCCAAGCAGGTTGAGGATGAACGTGGATTGCAAGAAACAGAATAAATTCTTGATGAGGATAGAATCAACTTTCTTCGCGGGCCACAGGCTCTCCAAACCCCGCCAACGAACCCGTCAGTGTCGCGGCTCGACGACCGCTGAGCTGGGAATTGGTTGATACTCCCGAAGCTTGCCGGTCCCGATGCGCTCAAGACACCCCCTGCAAACCCGCTTCCAACTTAAATTCATTTTTCGGGCATCCGACTGCCCAACCTTTGCGTGAAATAGGGAGAGTCAAAGCCGAGCTGTCTCATTCCGTACTGAATTTCCGGAATATTCATGAATATCTTCCATAGTAACCCCGACCGGTAGTTTTCGATCATGACGACGATCGGACCTTGGTCAATGGCCAGATGCGACCTCGCATACCAGTCGAACTGTTCGCTGAATCCGTCCAGGAAGCCGTATCTGGTCCAAAGTTTTTCACCCTTTTCCTCATAAAAATAGCGCAGGGCCTGCATCGAAAATGAAGGCGTGTACGGCATCGACGACAAAGCCGCAGTCGGCTGTATGACCCCCCTGTCGTCCTCAGGCGAGTGTGCGACATATCCTTTCACGCTGTCCCCGGCCGTCAAACCCCAGGCTTTCTCGCCATAGCCTTTGTACTTCTTTGGATTGTCAATACTGTAGGCGCGATTGATGAGCGTGTGGTTCCTGGTTTGCTCGGCATAATCGATTCCACGATCATCGGTTAAATTGTTGGGATCGACGCCCATGAAAGTGTATTGCGAAAAAAACAAGGGACCACCACCGTTTGAGTTTCCCAGCGGCAGGTTGTATCCATAATATGATTTCCCATTTCTCCAGTTGCGGGTACCAACCCACGTCTTTTCGTAAACTCCCCTCGTGATCGGATGTCGGCTTGAGGAAGCCGATATGATGTAGGTAATCAACGCTTCATTCCAGCCCTTCACCGGAAAGTTCCTGTCAAACCCGTTTCTCGGGCTCCAATGCCACAAAAGCCTGTTGTCGTTATTTACATGCCAACTCCAATTGGCGGCATTCCACATTTCGTTTATCCTTCTAACCAAATATCTTTCCTTCACAGTGTTTTCATTGAAATAGGCCCGGGCCGACAACAGTCCCATCATCAAATAAGAGGTTTCGACCACGTCAGCGCCATCGTCCAACCTGTCGAACGCAATGGTCTTTCCGGTATCGCCATTGATAAAATGAGGGTAAATTCCATGATAGGAGTCGGCTTTGGCGAGAAAGTCGACGATCTGAATCAAACGCTCCAACGCTGCTTCACGACTGATCCACTTTCTTTCCACCGCCACAATGGTAGCCAGTAACCCAAATCCGGTACCTCCGACCGCACATGCCTCCGGGCCAAACATTCCTCTGCTGAGATTTGGCTCGTCATCCGCCTCATTGATAAAATCCAAATAGAAATCAGCTTTAACCGTATTGCTCCTTTCTCTCGTCATGCCGCTGTTCGGATGTGCATAATGCCAGAAATACCTGAATGTCTGGCGCTGGACGGTCTCCAGCAGGTCCTCATCCGAAAGATTCTTGATAATGCCGACTGTTTTGATCGAGTTGTCATGCTCGACATTATATTCGTTGAGCGCGGATTGAGTGAGAGACTGCGGCGCATTTACGGTAAACGCAGATGAGCAGAGACACAGGGCCGCAATGACGAAAGTCATCAGCAATCTTTTCATTTGATCGAAGCCCTTTCCCAATTCAAAGCTGTCTAAGAGTAGTCAATCGACTTGTTCCTAGTCAAATGGCACCTATCCTCCGCGTTGGTGGTAATGCGGTGGGCACTCCAGCCCAACGGCGGTGGACAAAGTCAGCGTCGACGGCACGATCTTCATCTCCGCCTTTTCCTTGTACCGCTACGACGCCAGCTGTGCGGTGGAAGTGTGAAGCGGAAGCATTCGAGAAGGCAGAGCGTCGGAAAGCCGTCGAACTTGTTGACGCTGCCAAGCGCGAGAATCGGGCGCCGCTGATTTTCGCAACGGCGGCCGAACGCTGGTGGCATGAGGTCGGGCAATACACCAAGGAAACAGACCTCGAAGACGCTCTTAAATGGCTGACCGGCCAAATCGGCGGCAAGCGCGCGCTCCACACCATCCGCGACGATGACATTGCAAAGGCGGTCGCGGAGCGCCGCACGCACATGGTCAAGGCGGGCCACGACGACAAGGGCAAGCAGCTCTATCGACCGATTTCCGCCCGCACAGTCAATCGCACCGGGGTCTATCTGCTCCGCAGGATAATGCTGCGCGCTCGCGACAAGTGGAACACCGTCATCTTCAAAATGCCGGAATGGAGCGAACACGCCCTCAAGGAAAAAAAGCAGCCTATCCGCGAATTGATGATCGAGGAGGAGGACCGCATCGCAGCCATTGAAGGAAGCTATGCCGCCGTGCGTGAGTTCGCCACAATCACTGGATTGCGCCTCGATGAAGTATTACTCGCCTGGACTCAGGTCGATTTCGACAATGCCGTGGTGCGATTGATTGCCAAGGGTGACGAACCGCGCATCGTGCCGCTCTCGAAGCGGGCCTATGCAATCCTATGGGGCGAGCGCGCTCGTGATCCGGAATGGGTGTTCACCTTCGTCGCCAAACGGACGCGCACGTGCCTAAAGACCGGCCAAAAAATACATCAAGGGCCAGCGCTATCCGATCACCTATTGGGGCATCTCGACACATCGCAGGCGCACCTGGCTAAAGGCTGGCGTCAAAGCGCGCTGGCATGACCTTCGCCACACAGCCAGCATGCGCGCGGTACGCGCCACAGGTAGTCTCAAGGCGGCACAACGGCTGCTTGGACATTCCGACATTGCGACCACTTGCCGGTTCTATGTCGATGCCTTGGTGGACGACGTGCGGGACGCGATGGAGGCAACGGAACGTCACCAGGCGGCCAAGCGTGAGGCGAAAGAAGCGCGCGAGGCGAACGAGGGTCCCGCAAAAACTGCCGCAGAAGCCGAGATAGCAAGGCTAAAGAAATGATATTTTAGCGCAATTGCCATTTCGACCGACGATCTTCTAAGCTGAAGGTCGCAGGTTCGATTCCTGCCGGGGTCGCCAAAATCGAGTCCCACTTCGGACGCGAACGTAAGGTGATCAAGACCGGCGTTGCGGGACTTTGCAGGGTCCAGAGTCCCGCAAAAAGTCCCGCAATGCTCTTCGCTGAAGAGGCGGCAAATACCGAAACTTGCCATTCATCTAAAAAATGCGTTTCGGCCAGCGAACACGCTGTTGCCCGCGGTGCCCGAGCCGAGGTGCCGAGGCGCGGCAGCACCAAGCGAGGTCGTAAGCATGATTGTTATCCTGCGATTTCCAGTGACCCGCGATGGCCGTGTGAATCGCGTTTTCACGCCCAGCCGAGCCGCCGCATGACCGCGCGACCCATGATCCAGTCCTTGTCCTCCTCAGACAGAAACGGCAGTTCCTCAGTGAAGTGGGTGATGCGCTGCTGGTAAGTAAACTTGGGAAAGCGGTCGATGCCGGCGGTGAGGTCGGTGCCCCAGAAACTGCGGCGCGGGCCGAAAGCGTCAAACACGCGCTTAATGTGATCGGTCAAGTCGCGAAACGGGTAGGGCTGCGACGACTTGTGCGGTACGGAAGACATCTTGACTTGCACATTCGGGTATTTCGCAAACTCGACTACCTCAGCGACGGCTTCCGGGGTCTTGCCCTGCTTGGCCGTTTCATCGGACAGGTTCATGTGGTCGATGATGAAGATGAGGTCTGGATTGCGCTCGACAATACGCAGGAAGTCGCGGGCGCGGCCTGCAGTCGGCGTCATCACGGGGATGCCCGCCTTGGCGGCAGCCGGCCAGAACCAGTCGGCAGTGCCGTCCGTGAGCCAACCGGTCTGCAAACGGTTGAAAGTGTGCCGGACGCCCAGCATGCCGGGCTGATCCCTCCAGGTGGGGAGCAGGTCCTTCGATTTCGGATCGTCGAGGCGGAGGCGGCCCATGACCGCGAAGCGATGCGGCCACTTCTTGGCTGCTTCCATGGCGTATGCGTTGTGATAGCCTTCCCACGACGGCGGTACGATGACGACGCGGTCGACGCCCGCTTCGTCCATGCGAGCCAGGAGTTCGTAATACGAGAACGGCCGCGGGATGTGCGCTTGGCCGATACCGTCGGCGGGCCAGGGATGCTCGGGCGTATCTGCAAGCCAGATGTGGACCTGCGAGTCGACGATAATGCGCCGCGCGGGCTGTGCCGTGGCGGGTTTGCATGCTGGCGACGCCAGTACGAGACCCGCCCCGGCGGCGACCGTGGTGGTGAGAACATCGCGTCGTGACAACATTGGTGGGCTCCTCCTTCGCGCGCTTTCGGGCTATGCCGTGGCGGTGATTCTTGCCCTTTTGGTTCCGCGCGGCAACAACCCCCCGCTGGAGATCGGCGCGACCTTTGCCATCCGTGCTGTCAATTCGATTTTCCCATCGATCTAAAATTTGGCTCACGTTCCCCGGGCTCCAGCGCGTTCGTGGCTGGGCAGGTCAAGCGCCAGGTGAGGCCTGAGGGCGCATAATCGAGGTCGACTTTGCCGTCTACGCTGCGCTCCGCCATCGCTTCCATGACAATGGTGCCGAACCCGCGCCGCTTCGGCGCAGACACCGGCGGCCCGCCGCGCTCGGTCCAGCTCATGGCGAGGGTATCGCCGTCGGTCGCCCAGCGGACCTCGACACGACCCGCATCGGCCGACAGCGCCCCGTATTTCCCGGCGTTGGTGGCGAGCTCGTGGAGCGCGAGGCCGATGGCCTGCGCGGAAGCCGCCTTAAGGCGCAGCCTCGGACCTCGCACGACGATACGAGAACCAATGAGGTCAGCGAAATGCGCGAGCTGAGCGCGGGCCAGGTCCGCGATCTCGACCCCATTCCATTCATTGCGGACGAGCAGGTCCTGATTGGCCGAAAGCGCCTGGATGCGCTCGGAAAAGCGCTCGATGAAATCTTCGGGACTTCTGGTGGCGGTCTGATGAGCGATCGAGTCCACAACGCTGAGCATGTTCTTGGCGCGATGATTGACCTCGCGCATGAGAAGGTGTTCCTTCTCCTCGCGCTCCTTGCGTTCGGTAATGTCCTGAACGGTGCCGCCGAAGCTCACGGCCCGACGCTCAGGCCCGGCACCCTCAAAATAAGCAAGTCTGTGAGCCTCCACCCAGCGGATCTCGCCATTTCTCCTCCGGATCCGGAACTCGCTCGGGGAGCGCTTCGGATTGGCGGGATCGAGCGCCGCGTCGCGATCCGCGCAAAACCTTTCCGCATCGTCCGGATGCACCCGCTCCATGAGGTCCTCGATCAATATCTCCTCAGCGGTCACGTCGAAAATTTCTTTAAAGCGCGAATCCCCCGAGCCAATGTGGCGGAGCAGATCGTATTGCCACCACCCCAGTTGGGTTGCATCGAAAGCGAGCTGCAGGCGATCTTTGCTCGCCTGCAGGTCCTGCTCGGCTTGCTTGCGCCGGGTGATATTCTGGATCACGGATGTCTGGCGCCAGGGTCGGCCGGAGTCGTCGGGGATGACGTTGACTGTAGTCTGCGCCCAAACCACGTGCCCCTCTTTATGAATGTAGCGCTTTTCCACATCGAAAGCGACTGACTCTCCGGCGGCTTGGCGGTCACCCAATTCGCGGCTGCGGTCGCGATCGTCCGGGTGCGTGATGTCGAGCACCGTCCTCGCGAGCAATTCCGCCTCGCTATACCCCACGAGCTTGCACATCGCAGCGTTGGCGCGGAGGATACGGGCGGTTCTGGGGTCGACTTCGATCTTGCCTACGCTGCTCACATCGAACATGGCTCGGAAAGTCGCTTCCCTCTCGCGCAGTAAATCGGTAGCCCCTCGAAGCTCCGCCATTAGCGTGTTGACCTCAGCGACGGGAGTTCCGCTCAGCGGCGGCGGGTCGCCTTTTCCCAAGGCGATTGCGGCGCGAGCCGCCTGGCCAACTGAGCGCGCGATAATCCGGCCCAGCCATAGGGCCAAGGCAACCACCAGCGCAATCGCCAGCAATGCCATCACGCCGAGGGTCCGCCACTGCGCCCGAACCGGAGCTTCGAGCAGAGTCTTGGGCGCCCACACGGCGGTTTCCCAGCCAGTCAATTCCGACGTCGCGGATGCCTCCAGCGACGGTCGCCCTTCGGGGTCGATAAACTCGAATACGTCGCCGCGTCCTGCGCGGTGCCACTGCGCCGGCGGCAGCTCCTTGCCTATGAACAAACCCTCCTGTTCGGGTCGCGAGATGACGCGGTGGGCGGCATCGGAGACCACCGCGTGCCAACCTGCGGGCAGTTCATTTGCTGCGACCAGGCGCGCGAGGGCGTGCTGATCTGGTGTCCTGCCGACCACGTAGCGGCTCTCGCCGTCGATCCGTACGGGCACGATGATGCCGACCGAAAGCTGGTTGACGATGGGCACCGTGAACAGGTCGGTCACTTGCGGCTTACCTGTTGCAAGGGACCTCGCAATGGGCTTCGGAACGACCGCCTTTGGCAACGCTTGGCCGAAGGGCACCCGGGTATTGACGAGTTGCTGCATGTTGCGGTCGATGAGCACGATGTTGCCGCTTTGAGGCAAGCCGAGCGCGGCCTCGGCCTGACGCTGGAACTCGGCGAAGTCGTCTTGGCGTAGCGACAGTGAGGCGGCCAGCGCCTGCAATCTCTCGATCTCGCCAACGATCTCACGGTCAACGTTCGCCGACAATGTATGTGCTTCAATCGTCAACTGCTCTCGAACCTGGTCGAGCTGCGCGTCGGCAACGCGAAATCCCGCGTATGCGCCGAACAGCAGGAGCGGCGCAATGATCGCGCAACCGACCATGATCTGCAGTTGCCACAACGGCCGAGGCTTGCGGAGCGCGGGTATCGCTCCGACCCGCAAGATGATCCCGCTGACAATGCAGAGCACGCCAACGGCGCTCGGCAGCGCTGGGGGACTGGTTGACCCGGGGCCGTAGAGCGTATTGATGCCGGTCGGGTAGGTGAGCAGGGCAAACACCGCCATGGCGCCGGCAAGGCCGGCGAGCGCGGTCGCGGTGAAGTGATGCCCTTCGAAGCGGCTGAGCGCGAGCGAGCCGCCTGCGAGCCCAAGCGCCAGTGGCATCCCGTTTATCACCCTGAATGAGACCGCCCAAGGTTCCGGCACCGCATTCGGCGGCACCAACCAGCGATCGATGCCAAGATCGAGATTGAACAGGACCTGGCTCAGATCGAGCGCAGCGACGATTAGCACTGTGAAGCCAACCGCAAACGCAAGGCGCGAGTCTTTGCGAGGATATATGAGCGCAAAGCCGAGGGCAGCGAGGCACAAAGCCGTCACCGGCTTCATGGCGGCGAGGCCAGAACCCCAACTCGACAGCAGCGGCAACTCGGCCCACCAGCCGACGAGTCCCAGGACGGCAATGATCACCGCGGCAAAGCCAGCAATTCGACTCGCGTACAGTCTCTTCAGGCGGCCGGCTAGGCCAACAAACCACGTCACATAGGGCTCCAGACAGTCAAAGCCGAAGCCGGCAGGCGCTTCCGGACCTGTGGTCGAACCTGTCCGGCGACGCTTTCAACATAAGTGCATGAGCGAACAGGGCTAGGTCTTGCAAAAATTTCGCCTGGGCGGGAGCAACAGGAGCCGTGATGGCCGGGACAGCCAGCCATGACCAAGTAGAAACCGCAACGGAGTTTTGCCCCTCTTACTTTGAGGGTGCGTATAATCCCTTGATTCGACGCCATTTTTTAGGGGTATTTCGTTTTGCTCAAATGGCGCTGGCCGACGTCAGAACCCTGACTCACGCCCAAGGAATAAAATCCTATACGAAAAGCACGCCGATTATCGAGATGGCCGGGACAAGCCAAATGGCTTCCGGGACCGGCGGCCGGCGAAGTTGCCGCCGGTTTGTCCAGCCCGCGGGGGTCCGCCGCCAGTGAACAGACCGCGGCGGAGGGTCACGCCCATATTTCCGCTTGGGCCTCCACTCTCGGGGCCGGACAGGTGGACAGGCTACGGCTCTCGCATCGCGACGCGCGATTGCATTCAACTGATCGTTATACGCCCACAGGCTCGCTGAATGCGACGAAGCGGCGGCTGTGCCTGCGGATGACGAAGCCATGCCTTGGGACGTGGAAAGCAAAGACATGATGACTGCGCTTGTGGAGCGCGAGGCTGTGCCTCAGCCGGTACCTCAATCCGATGTGCGTTTGCGATCGCACGCGAGCCGTGGTCTCGTCGGTCTTTCCGATGCGGGTCTGACTTTGCTCCGCGGTAACGCCAGCAGGCTGTTCGGTGGCTTCAGAACGCGCACCAGACGACTGTCTGCGGCTGCCAGATCCTAGCGACGGCCCGCCGTCCAACTGGAGCGGCCGGCCCACGGCGCCATCGTCGTAGCCCTGCGCCAGAACCCGCCCCGCGGGGAACGCAAATGCAAGGACCGCGGCGGTTGCGACTGCTAATGCCAGTAATCTCATGAGTTCCTCAGAACTGTTGACCTCCCGGACAGGTCAATTCCGGTGCCGAGGAATAGTTTCGAAGGCAGCTCAAGGTTCCTTCAGGAACACGTTGGGGCCGAGACGGCAGCTTGTCCACCGCTGTCCGACGACCTGCCCGAGACATGGCGGCGCCGGTCTGCCGGTCGCAAAAAGCAGCGCGAGCTATCTAAGATCACGCGCAACGCGAAATCCGTTCGCATAATAGCGCACGTCCTGATCGTATCTGAAGCGCGCAGCTGAGCGTATGACATTCGCCCTGCTGGCGAACGAACCGCCGCGTAGCCCGCGTTGCCGGCACTGACCGGTGGTCCAGGCGGCGCCGTCCGTCGGGGCGCCGCGATAAGAGTCGTTCCAGCAATCCTCAACCCACTCGGCAACATTGCCGGCCACGTCAAAAAGTCCAAAGCCGTTGGGCCGAAATGATCCCGTGGGCAGCGTTCGTCGCGGCGGAGTGCTGGTGCAATCCTCACAATTGGCGTTGCCGTTGACGGGGGCGCGGCCCCACCAAAATTGCGAGTTCGTACCCGCGCGCGCCGCGTATTCCCACTCGGCCTCGCTAGGCAGTCGGTATCCTTTTTGGGTCTTCTGCGAGAGCCAGTTCACAAAAGCCTTGGCATCGTCCCAGCTGACATCAATGACCGGACGACTACCACGTCCCCAACCGTGGTCATCTGGCCGGTACTTGCATCCTCCCGATGCAACGCAAAGATCCCATTCCTCGAAGGTGATTTCTCGACGTCCGATCGCAAACGGATTGGCGATGACGACTCGATGCTCGGGCTTCTCGTATACGGTCTCGCCCGACCCCATTTTGAATTCGCCGGCCGGCACCACGACCATCTCGGAACAGTCTGGGCAGTCGCGAAAAATCTCGCCAGGCTCAGGAATCGGGGCCGGAGCGCCCAACGTCGCGTTGGGGGCAGTCGGCAACTGAGTCACACGTTGCGGGGGCTTGAGAGCTTGGCATTCGGCGGCAGCGGACCAGGCAATCGCAGCCGTCCCCAAAATAAAATGAAGGAAGACCCCGTGGCGCAAGCTCATCTCGCTCTCTTTTTTAGCACTCGGCCTCTAATTCCGCCCATGCCCTGTCGGCCACGAGCCAAGCTTAACATGCATATGTGATGTTTGAACACATCTTACCCGACATTGCCGGTCGAAGCAGCACCAAGTGGGAAGCGATGCAAACCGTCGCCAATGGGCAGTGTCCCACATCGAAGGCCTTTACTTCCTTGGCAAAGGCGGTATTTTGCCTATCATCAATCACTGTGATCCTATGTTAAGTGTGTGGCAGATGGCAGCAATCCGCTTCAATGACCTTATGTGCGCGGCTTAACATTGGACGCCTTTGCGCCGCGCTGTCCTGTGGCGGTATCGGATGGTTCTTCGGTTGGTTGTGTCTATTTCGCGTACGGTGCGGGCCATGCGCAGAATCTTTTTCTGGCGGAGGGTTTTAGTCTTGTCTTCACCAACACTTAGGTCAAGGACGATTGCCTCGGCGAGGGGTCCGTTAACAACGCTTACGTTGACCGCGCTTTCGTTCTTAATCTGGGTTGTGGCGTCCGGGGTCGCTTACAGCCAAGCCCCAGCTAGCGGTGGGCCCACGCCGTCCCCTCCGGGGGCCGCCGTTTATTTCATTGACATCAAGAACGGCGATATGCTGTCGCCCAAGTCGATCATTCATTTCGGGCTTCGCGGTATGGGAGTGGCACCCGCGGGCTCCGATCGAGAGAATTCCGGACATCACCATCTGTTGATCGATTCCGAGCTGCCGCCGCTGAATCAACCGATTCCAAGCGACTTCACGCACATGCATTTTGGCGCCGGCCAAACCGAGGCTGACGTGAGCCTGCCCCCTGGGGAGCATACCCTTCAGCTGCTTTTGGGAGATAAGGGGCACATTCCGCACTCGCCGCCGCTGATGTCCGAGCGCATCCGGGTGAAGGTTGGCGACACGGCCTCACCGCCCGGAACTGCCCGTCGACATCCGTCCGCTGCCAATGCCAAGGTTTATTTCGCCAACCCAACCGACGGAGCCTACGTATCGCGTAAGCTGACCATACGGTTTGGCTTGGTCAACATGGGGGTGGCGCCGGCCGGTGTTGAGAAAGCCAATACCGGCCATCATCATCTGATGGTGGACGTCGCACTCCCGCCGCTGGATCAACCCATTCCAAATGATTTTAATCACTTGCATTTTGGCGCGGGACAAACCGAGGCACAGATCACGCTTCCACTCGGACAACATACGCTCCAGCTTCTCCTCGGCGACGAAAATCACGTCGCACATGAGCCCCCCGTCTATTCCAAGCCGATTCGGGTGACGGTAACGGCGACCGGACGCCGACCGGGCCCCCGCAGGATCGCCGGTCAGTGACGCGCCGTTCTCGCGTGAACATTTTGTGATAGAATGGATACAAAGGACTGGGAGGGTGAGCATCCGGAGTTGAGGATGAACAAGCCCATTTCATCCTGGGTCGCCGCCTTGTGCTGCACCCTACTCGCATTGCTTTTGGCATTGCTTTCGGCCAGTGCAGCCTGGGCAGAGCGACGCGTAGCGCTCGTCATCGGCAACTCCCAGTACAAGAATTCCAACCTCGTTCTTTTCAATCCCAAAAACGACGCAGAAGACGTGGCTGCGTCTCTCCGCAGCCTGGGATTTGAGGTGATTCTCA
>WNFG01001005.1_pt1 | contig 24258 bp, 19 predicted proteins | sample 5400431 | NCBI WGS metagenome assembly WNFG01 (sample SAMN13153346, study PRJNA577476) | soil metagenome | isolation source: 120 cm saprolite under Douglas fir tree site 2 hole 3 replicate 2 | place: USA:California | collected 2015-04-18 | reverse complement strand
TCGCCGTCTCGAAGGAAGCCGCGAAAATTGCGCTCGGCCTGCAGACCTTTGACGGCCATCGCCGGGTTCTGGACATGAAAGACATCGACGGCATCATGGACGAGAGGTGCCGGACACGATTGTCGTGACCGCAGATGCCCCCCACGACGTTGTGCTCACCTGGCAGTCCACTTGCAGCAATCGCGGGTACGGGTTGGGCCAGCGGATTCTGGACAGCGACGGTACCGTCGAATACGCGGCGAACGCTAACGACATGGTCACCGGCAAATCGGAGGAATAAATCCACTATTGCCCGGAAGAAGTAAGTCGTCCCACTGGCACGCCGCTCACAGGAGAAAGTGCTTCGCAGAACCACATCGCGAACTGGATTGACTGCATTACGCAGCAAGATCCCGAACGCTCCGATTGAACTCGGCTATTGCTCGGCCGTGGTGGCTCACATGGCCAACCTAGCATATCGCCGAACGCGTCCCATCGCCTTCGAGGAGGCGAAAGCGGCCCGCCCGCATTACTAGCCTCTATTGCATAGCGCCGCTTGGGCTCTATGCGGGCCGCTTCTTCGTCTAGAACTTAAACTCTCGCTATTTTGTCCGAGTTCCAGATGCACACTCGGTAAACCTTGTCGCAGCCTTTACCTCGGCAGTTCCAGATTAACCACGTCTTCTCATAAGACGGTGCTATACCGGCGTGGTTTTAGTTTTCATTCCAGGAAGTATTGAAGGCGCCATGCCTATCTGTCCTCCCAGGTAGACACGCTATTCGGAGTGGAACTGGGACGCCGACAGGAATCTTCAGTCCAGCAATCTGAAATTTGACGTTCTTGGACGTGGTAGTCCATCTGGCCATAAGCGATTCGTATTCCCTACCCCGATTCAAAAGGATCTTTCAATGCTGAGAACGTGTGTCTTAGTGTTAGCGGTGTTTTCTCTGGTAGGGTGCGGCGGAGGAACCATGCCCCTCACGCCTGCCCACAGCGGTTCCAGTGGCGCGACTTCCAGCAGCGGCTCCGGTAGTGGGACTGGCACCGGTACCTCTGGCACCGGCACTTCTGGCACCGGATCTTCCTCGATAACCGGCCCGAGCGAATTTACTTTCGGAGGATACACATGGGAAACGGATAGCGGTTCGGCTCCCCCGGTTGGCAATGCGAATGGGAATGTCGGGAAGTTCGATCCCATGAACGTGTCTGTTGGATCGGAGCTGGTCTTGTCACTTACTCAGACCCAGAGCGGCAGCCAGATTCTGTCCAGCGGATCGCAGGTCATAACCAAACAGAAGTTCAGCTATGGCACGTTCGAGTTTACTTCCAGGGTGGTCAACGTTCTTTCTGGATCCGTTACCACGGGGTTCCTGTACGCGCCCAACTCCGAGACCGAAATTGACATGGAGCAAGTGGGGAACAAGCCGGACGCCGTGGACTGCACCAACTGGCATGGAGTATCAAGCTTTCAGGACACCCAGGTCTACGGCTTCAACCAGGGGAACACCCACGACTTCAAGATTGTGTGGCGATCCGGCTTTGTCGATTGGTACGTGGACGGTCAGCTCGTGGTCCACCATACTCAGGCAGTACCCAGCGCTTCGGCTCCATTTCTGTTCAGTATCTGGGGCACGAACAAGTCAAGTTGGGGAGGTACAGCCACATCCGGTCCTACCCGGTACATGTATATCAGCAACTTCAAGTACGCGCCGTAGCCCGTTGAGCAGCAGGTGCAAACGTAGGACGGAAGGGCGCGGCTTCAGGTTGCCCGTCTCAGCGTTGGGGCACGGTTGTGGAATTCAAAACCCAGAGGCCAAAGCCTGCGGATTCTACCCCTTTCCGCGGCCCTGACGGGTGCGCCTCCACGTCAGCCTGGTTGTCATGGCTGAGCTAGGCTCTTCCAGCGAAGAACTCTGCGATCGCGTTCACCACAATCTTCTGCTGTTCTTCCGTCATTTGCGGAAACACGGGAAGAGCCAGGACGTGCTGGCTGGCATCCTCTGCCTGCGGGAATGCACCCTGAGCGTAGCCCAAATATGCGAACGCCGGCTGAAGATGAAGTGGGGAAGGATAATAGATTTCAGTGGGTATGCCGCGGGCGCGTAGATGGTCGCGCAATTGGTCACGCTTTTGGGCGCGAATCACGAACTGGTTGTATACATGCCGCCGTCCCTCGGGTTGGAAGGGCAAAGTAATCCCCATGTTCAAGCCTGCTTGGTTTAGGCCTGCCTGCTCGAACAGCTTCCGGTAGCGATCGGCGTTTTGCTGGCGGGCTTTGGTGAAAGCATCGAGATGCTTCAGCTTCGCCAGCAGGATCGCGGCCTGCAAGCTGTCCAGGCGGCTGTTTATCCCCAGCAGGTCGTATTGATATTTTTTGCGGCTGCCATGATCTCGCAGCACTGCGAGGCGTTCGGCAAATTCGGGATCGTTGGTGGTAATCATGCCGCCGTCGCCCGCCCCTCCCAGGTTCTTTGAAGGAAAAAAGCTGAAGCAGCCAAACTCACCGATGTTGCCCACGTTCTTGTCCTCGCATCGCGAATCAACGTATCGCGCACCAATCGACTGGGCGGCATCTTCGATCACTGGCACACCGTTTGCGCGTGCGATCTGGGTAATGGTTTCCATCTCAGCCGGCAGTCCGAAGAGATGGACCGGGATAATCGCCCTGGTTCGGCTGGTGATGACGGACTCCAAATGCGTCGCGTCGAGGTTGTAGGTCTCGGGATCGATGTCGACGAATACCGGTTTGGCCTTGAGCCTGGAGACGCTTCCCGCGGTGGCCACGAAGGTAAAGGGCACAGTGATGACTTCGGCGCCGGAATCAACTCCCAGCGCCATCAGTGCCAGCAACAGCGCATCCGACCCGGAGGCACAACCGATAGCAAATCTGCAGCCCACAAGGGCGGCGACTTCGGTCTCCAGTTCCCTCACCTGCGGACCCATGATGAACTGCTGGCTCTCTAGAACCATTTCCACCGCGGCCTGGATTTCCGCCTTCATCAAGCCATACTCGGCCTTCAGATCGAGAAATGGAAAAAGTAAGGGGGCAACACTGTGCTCGGCCGCCGTAGGCGGCTTGGTAACGAAGTGCATCTTCAATTCCCTATCGGTGGAAGTTTTTGAAAGTCTTAACTATATCGTGACGGTGGCGGTTTTCCGCGAACTCTGAGACGCTCGATTCGAGTTCGTGGCGGCGTTTTAGCCGCAGCGTTCGCCCGCCAACCAACCAATACCACAGAGAGAGCGCCCAGATAAATGCCGCCATTTCAGTGGGATCCAGACCGGAACCGTACAGTGACTTTCGTACCCGGGTTGGACCTAAGAATCACCGTATAATCGGTTCAAATCGGAAGGAATCTGCACAAAGGATAAGGGTGGACCCGGTACTTGCATCGGCGATCTTCGTTCTGGGGCTGGCTTTCGGCAGCTTCCTGAACGTGTGTATCTACAGGTTGCCACGCGACTTATCAGTGGTGAGACCGCGCTCGACCTGCCCTGGCTGCCAGAAGGCGATTCGCAGTTACGACAACATTCCGGTTTTGAGCTGGCTGATGCTGAGGGGCCGCTGCCGTAATTGCAAAATTCACATTTCGCCGCGCTATCTTTTCGTAGAAGTGCTGACGGGCACTATCTTTCTGGCCTGTTACGCACACTTCGGCACCGGCCTAGCAACCCTCAAATATTGCGCTCTGGGATTCCTGCTACTGGGCTTGATCTTCACCGATGCCGAAACCCAACTTTTGCCGGACAAGTTGACCCTGCCGGGGCTGGTGCTGGGTCTGGTTTTCAGTTTGGTGGTTTCGGTGAATGACTTGGCCTCGCAACTCTTGCCGGGGCTGGTTTCCCTGCCGGTGAGTTCGGATGTGTCCTGGCATCTGCTCTCCCTGGCTGACGCCGTGCTGGGAGCGGTGGTTGGCGCCTCCTTCATTTACGGTGCGGGCGCAATCTACCTGCGCGCGCGCGGCGTGGAAGGCATGGGTTTTGGCGACGTTAAGCTGATGGCCATGATCGGTGCCTTTCTCGGCGCTAAGCTGACCATTTTCACCCTGTTCACGGCCTCGATCGCGGGTTCGCTGTTTGGTCTTTCGACGGTGTTGGCAGTGTGGATCAAACGCACGCGCCGGCGGATGGCTCGCAATCATGAACCTGCGAGGCAGGCGCGGCGCCGCGCCTGGGAGTCGGCGGCGATCGCTCTTCGCCGGCATCAGATGCCGTTCGGCGTCTTTCTGGGCAGCATGGCCATGGTTGCTTTCTTTTACGGCAACAGCTTCTTGCGCTGGTATTGGGGGTTGCTGTGAGGCTGCTGAGTAATCCCATCATGCTGCGCATGGCGTTGGTTTTTGTGGCGGCAGGCTTTGCCTTTGTGATGGGCTTGCTGCTGATACGACATATGCGGCGCGGTATCACCGAAGAGGCCTCGTTTGCCGACGCTCCCGTTGCGCCCGAGTCCTTCCCGCTGCACACTTATCATGCGGTGATCCAGCAACTAAAGCAGCAAAAACACGAACTGCTCAGCTCGCAGCGGGAGGAACGGCGCCGCGCCAAAACTTCGGAAAACATCAGCGCCGCTGTGCTCTCGAATCTCTCATGCGGCGTGTTGTTCTTCACCCCCAACGGGCTGGTGCGGCAGGCCAATGTCTCGGCCAAACAGATTCTCGGGTTCGCTTCACCAGTCGGGATGAGCGCCGCCGAAATGTTTCGCGATGCAGAGTTGATTTCCGCCTCCGACGGCGCCTATGCGAATTTGGCGGAGGCGGTTGATGCCGGCTTGCGCGAAAAGATCCGGCTTCGACAACTTGAGGGGCGCTATCACACGCCCGCGGGCGAGGAACGAACGCTAGACATTACCGTCAGTTCAGTGCAAACCTCCGACAGCGAGGTGTTAGGTGCCGCTTGCCTGATCAATGATCGTACTGAAATGACCCAGATTCGTCGCCAACAGGAGTTGCGGGGTGAAATGTCGGCCGAGATGGCGCTGGAGTTGCGCAATTCGCTCACCACTATCTCCGGCTACGCACAGCAACTGGCGGCGAGCCGGGATGCGGAATTGGCCCGCCAACTGGCCGCTGATATCGCTGCCGAGGCAGCTCACCTAGATCGCACGATTGGTGGTTTCCTCGCCAGCGCAAGGGCCGCAAAAGCTGGCACTAAAGCTTGATTGGAACTACGTCTATGCCGCCGTCTGTTTTACTCAAGGCAGCAAGACAGGAAGAAACGGAGCATCGCATGAAACGCATCGCATATGTTTTTCTGGCCGAAATCGTACTGACTGGCATGTTGGTCATGCTGGCAGGCGCACAATCTGAGCCTCTGGGCGACTATGCCCGTGCCGTCCGCAAGGAAAACAAGAAGGAAGTGGGCAAGAAGTACGATAACGACAATTTGCCCGTCAATGACAAGATCAGCATCGTGGGCAACGCCCCGGATTCGACGGGCCCAGAGGACGCCAACCCCGGGTCAACGCCCGATGCAAGTTCCGCGAAACCAGAGGACTCGTCCACGGTCGTCACATCGGATTCGCAACCTAAAGACAGCGCGAAGAAGGCAGATGGCGCCGACGCGCAGAAGGCAGATGACCAATGGAAGCAGAGGTTTGGGGAGCAGAAATCCAAGATCGATCTCCTCACCCGCGAACTGGACGTGGCGCAGCGCGAATACCGCCTGCGTGCTGCTGCCTTCTATGCCGACGCCGGCAGCCGTCTGCGTAACCAAGGCTCATGGGACAAAGAAGATGCCCAATACAAACAGCAGATCGCCCAGAAGCAAAAGGCGCTGGACGACGCCAAGAAGGCGCTGGACGACATGAAGGAGCAGGGCAGAAAGGCGGGAGTTCCAGCCCGCGACCGGCAGTAGGCAAATCGTTTGCAGGCGCCAGGGCCTCCGGTTCGAACCGGAGGCTTTTCAGTTTAGTTTTGCCCCACCCGGTATCCGTGCTGGCATTCCTTGGCCGCGGCCAGCAATGACTCGGGGGCCTCTCGCAGCTTCGACAACAAAGGATCCGATTGCAAAGCACCGTAAGCACAGTAGTCGCGCCCGATAGCGATCCTAAGCAGAGACAGCGCTCTCTTTTTTGCCGCAGAACGGCAGGATGGACGGCTGTTAGTAAAGCGGCTCAGGGTCAACTTGCGTCGACGGATCCCTTTCCGCTACGAGGGCGACGAAGCGGCCGAGGGAAGTGTCTTCGGCTTTGTAAACCACACCCATTCCCCCACCGCCGAGTTTCTCGATGATGCGGTAATGCGAGATCGTCTGACCCGCAGTCGGCAGGGACCTCTGCCCTTGGGCCGTCATGTTAGGGGCCGACCCCAAGCAAGTCAATGTCAATCGAGGCACGACGCAGCTGCGTTACGAGAGATTCTTGGTTGTTCGCAACTTCGAGATTTGTTTGATATGGTGCTGTCCATGCACCCAGTGAAATTTCCGCCATTGGCGGGCCGTAAGCGGCCCGAGGATTGGATGGTTAAGCACTCTGGTTCGGGCCCCGTGACGGGCCTCGCATTGGGCAATCAACCTGCCCATGGCGGCAATCTGGGAACCGATCTCCGCCATCACCTTGTCCGGAGACATGCCCTTTGGAGTGGCCGGTTCGGGCGCCTTTCGGCCTTTGGGAAGGTAACCCAGTTCTGTCACCAGAGTGATGCGTGCTCGCTGCTTTAGGGTGATGGGAGTGGCCAGAGGTTTTCCCGCCTGCAGGCAGCGCTCGAAACCCTTGACCGTTCCGGCGTAAGTGAGATAAAGATGCTCGAGCACTTCCGCCGCGCTCCACTTTCCATGGGAACCGCCTTCCGGATGGCGTGTGAGTTCCTCGCTGCTCATGCCACGAGTGGCAGAGGTAAGCGCTTTCTGCAGACGTTCCAAATAGGAATCCATGGCTCTTCTCATTGTTTCATGGTTCCATCTAGTAGAATTGGTCCGGCATTTCCAGGTGCACAATTTTCACCCATCATGACAGGAAGGTGGCCATGAAAAAGTTGCTGATGGCACTGCTTACGCTGATGTTGATGGCTGGCTGTTCATCGGAACCGTCTCAACCGGCGCCAGCCCAGAAACCCCAGCCCAAACCGACGGAATTCCTCACCGGACGTGCCGCCTTTCAGAGACTCTACATCGCCGCGCGCGGCTGGGCACGCGATGCGCAGCCTTATCGTATCGAATCGATAGTCACCGCCGACTCCAAGGGCAAAGAAGGAAAGTCGGCGGTATGGCGCGCTTTCTTCGCATCCGCCCTGCAACATGGAGTGAAGCCTTACGTATGGTCAGGCGAAGACGCGCCCGACGCACCCTCCCGCGGCATCAGCCCAGGCTCCGAGGATAACTACAGTCCCAGCAACTCTTCCACCCAGATTTTCGACGTCGCGTTCCTCAAGACAGACTCTGACAAGGCCCTAGAAGTAGCCCAAAAACACGGCGGCGAAAAACTACTGGCCAAGGCTCCCGATACTCCTGTTCTCTATATGGTCGATTGGAGTACACCAACCGGGGAACTGATCTGGCACGTAATTTATGGTGCCAATCCCTACGAAGCCAAGCTCAAAGTCGCGGTGAACGCCAACACCGGGGAGTTCATTCGGGTGGAAAAGTAAACGCGCTTGCCGTCGGGGTTGGGATAGCACAAGACGAATCTACTGCTTGGCCTGGTCTTTCCCCGAGCCCGGACTTGCTTTCAATCTGTCCAGCGCTTTCTTCGCTTCTTCGGACAGCGGCCCGTTCGGAAGGATTTTCAGGTACTCCAGATAGTGCTCGGCGGCCTCGTCGGACTGAGTGAGCTTTTCTAGCGACTGGGCCATGCGAAAGTTGGCCAGCGCATCATTGGGCTTATAGAACAGCGCCTCGCGGTAACGGTCGAGTGCGGCCCGGTAATTCTTCTTCTTGAAATAGAAGTCACCGACTTCGATATCCTTCAAGGCTCGATGCGGATCGTAGGGACGAAATTCCTGGATGTCTCCAGAAGCGTCTTCTCCCGCATCGGATTCAGGCACCGTGCTATAGGGATGATCTTTGGCATCGTTCGGGGGTGGGCTTAGATCGATTCGGTGGTCACGGCTGGAACTCTCTCCCGCCTCCTTGTCTCGGTCGGAACGGGGAGGAGGCTGGTTTTGGTTTGGATCTCTTTCCCCTGGCTGCGACTGGCCAAGGCCAGGGGCGGCGAGGCATAGGCAGATCGCCAGCAGAAACATGGATCGCTGCATCGGTCTATTGTAACCTCGGGTGCGAGGCGCCAGGCGTCAGACTTCAAATCTCGGAACTTGGACTGCCTTCCTCAGCGCGGTGTTTGCTTCGCCCAGCCAAGCAGACACGGAGTCGAACGATCCCTAGCTCACATGGAACCCCTGGGCAATGTTCCGGCGTTGTGAGACGCGGCACAAAAAAACTGCTCCACGGGGGAAGTGGAGCAGCCTGAGTTAGCCAATTCCTCCGAGGAGGAATTTTACAGGGACGGCGGAGTCGGCGCAGGTGCAGCTGCCGGCTGTTGCGCGGGCGTCGCGCCATCGACCGAATTGGTCATCAGGCGGACATCTACGCGACGGTTCTTGGCCCGGCCATCTCTGGTCTTGTTCGAATCCACCGGCTTGTCCTTGCCCAGACCGATCAGGTAGATCTTGTGGGCCGGGATGCTGTGTTGCGAAGCCAGGTACTGAACCACCGAGTCAGCGCGACGCTGGCTGAGAGCGTAGTTGTAATCGGGGTCGCCCACCGAGTCGGTGCCGCCCTCGACGGCAATGATGTAGCCCTTTGCATTGGGCACATTGGTTGCGAGCTGGTCGAGTGCTTCCTTGCTAGCTTTGGTCAGGTTGTCTTTGTCGAAACCAAACTGCACTGCGGTCTCAGTGACCACCCGATAGTTATCCAGATTGGCCACGGTGTTCTGCAGCGAGTCGACGCGATGAACCGCGTTGTCCGCTTGGGTTTGCGCCTGTCCAGCCTGATCAGATGCCGCCTGGGCCTTCTGGTCCACTTCGGCGGCCTTGGCGGTTACCTGCTGGATGCCAGCTTGCGCGCGCGCGTCGACATCCTTGATCGCGTTGGTATTCTTCGCGGTCAGATCGTCGAGCTCATTGGTTTTGTTGATCAGCGGCGTGGTCTCTTGACGGACATAATTCTTGCTGGCGCATCCGACCGTAGCCGCCATGCTTGTCGCCAGTAGAAAAACTAACGAAGTGCGATTCATCGTAGTGGGCTCCTTCCTCACTCGTCTCGCGAAACCTCGGCTCTTCTCAAATCGTAATTCCAAAACTTGTTTGCCACTCATTCGCAGAGGGCGTCTACCGCGTTCGCATTGTACAAGAGCACGGTAGATGCCAACAGAGGAATTAGCGCAGATCGACTATAACCGGCTGATCCATAAAGAGTTACGAGCCCCGTCGGCTCGACACCCCACGCCGCTGGCCAGCGACTTTCGTGCAAAGGCGATATGCACTGAGGAAATTTTTATATGGTGCAGATTCATGCACAAGCAGAGAAGAACCGGGCCATGGATTTACACGGAACACGGGGATAGACCAATCCGAGAAATTTGATCGGTGTGAATCTGCGCTAATGCGCGGCTGGTTTTACGCCCTGAGCCCGGGCTGATCCACACTCGCGATCATCTAGAATAAATAAAAGGGGCATGGACCTCCAGGCCAAAATCCGGACGATCCCGACTTCCGCCGGAGTCTATCTCTACAAGAACGCCCAGGGCGAGATCATCTACGTCGGCAAGGCCAACAACTTGCGTAGCCGCGTGTCCTCTTATTTTCGCGAGGGACGCTGGGAGGATGCCAAGACCGACTCTCTGCTGCGCGAGGCAGTGGATGTCGATTACATCGTCGTCGCCAACAACAAAGAGGCCCTGGCGCTTGAAAACCACCTGATCAAGCAAAAGAAACCGCGCTTCAACATCCTGCTGCGCGACGACAAGACTTACCCTTATGTGAAGCTCACGCTGGGCGAGCGCTTTCCCCGCGTCTACGTCACGCGCCGGCTGAGGAAAGACGGCAGTTCCTACTACGGTCCCTATTTCCCGGCCAACCTGGCGTATCGGATCGTCGATCTGATCCATCGCCATTTCATGGTTCCGTCGTGCAAGGTTGACCTTACCCGGCATCATCCCCGCCCCTGCCTGCAGTACTACATCAAGCGCTGTCTGGGGCCGTGTGTGGAGGGATTGACCACGCCGGAGATTTATCAGGAAGCAGTGCGCGACGTGAAGCTGTTTCTCGAAGGGCGTCCTACCGACCTTTTACGCTCGCTGCGCCAGCGGATGGAGCAAGCCGCGGAAACCGAGGAGTACGAGCGCGCGGCCAGGTATCGCGATCTGATCTCGACTGTCGATCAGTTGCAGGAGAAGCAGCGCATCGCCGCGGTCGAAGGCGACGATGCTGACGTTTTTGGCTATCACTTCGAAAACGGCATGCTGGCGGTAAATCTGTTCCACATGCGCGGCGGACGAGTGCTCGACCGACGAGAGTTCTTTTGGGAGGAATTACCGGAACTCCTCGTTGTTGAGGATACCCGTAAAGACGAAGCTAGCTACGTCTCCGATGCTGCCAGAGGAAACTTTGCAAGCAACGTCTCGGCAGAAAGTCGGTTTGTCCCTGGTGAATTCCTCTCAGCCCTGCTCAAGCAGCTATACATCGGCCAGCCTTATGTTCCGCGGAACATTTATTTGCCGGTGGATTTTGAAGACCGGGATGCCTTGGCAGATTTGCTCTCCGAGCAAGCGGCGGACAAGAGTGTCCGCCCCACACGGATCAATATTCTGGTTCCCCAACGCGGTGACAAGCGGTCGCTGCTCGACCTGGCCGGGAACAATGCCAAGCAGTCTTACGACCAGCGTTTCCGTGTGATGAAGCCGAATACGAAAGCGATCCAGGAAGCACTGCAGGACGCCCTCGGGCTACCAGAATTGCCGCGACGGATCGAGTGCTTCGACATTTCTCACATCCAGGGGGCGGAGACGGTTGCCTCCATGGTGGTTTGGGAAGACGGACAAATGAAGAAGTCGGATTACCGCAAATTCATCATTCGCGGTGTAATCGGCGTGGACGATTTCGCTTCGATGCGCGAGGTGGTCACGCGTCGTTACCAACGTATCCAGGAAGAGAAGAAGAAAGAGGAGAAAAAGAAAATGCCCAGCCTGGTGCTGATCGACGGCGGTCTCGGCCAGTTGCACGCTGCGGCGGAGGCGCTCGAATCAGTCGAGATCATCAACCAACCCTTGGCGGCGATCGCCAAGCGCGAAGAAATCATTTACGTCTACGGCCAGGAAAATGAACCGGTTGCGCTCGATCATCACTCCCCGGTGTTGCACCTGGTGCAGTTGATCCGCGATGAAGCTCACCGTTTCGCGGTCACCTTCCACCGCAAGCGGCGTCAGATGCGCGACCGCTCTACTGAACTTCAGGAGATTCCGGGCGTGGGCGAAAGCACAACCCGGCGACTACTGGAGCATTTCGGCAGCCTACAGGCGGTGAAGCAGGCGGACTCGGCAGCGCTTTCGGCAGTGGTCACGCGTAGCCAGGCGGAGGCGATCATGGTGCACTTCCGGAAATAGCAGAAAATCAAGCGTCTATTGCCACTACAAGACAAAATCAGCAGCCCTAGGGCTGGTTGGCGGGCGGTAGGCGTCGTTCAGAGTATTAAACACCACCGTCACCGCACGTGATCCCTGATCTCGCTGGCCTCGATCGTGGACCGCGATCCCTTTCGCGCCAGCCACGCCACTGCCGCCAACATTCCACACCAGCCCAGAAACCTCACCACGGCCGCGATTTTCGTGTCGTGCGGCAACACTGCCAAGCTGGAGAAGATAGCGTGCCAGTCGTGCTCAACGAAATCGGAGTCGCCGGCTGTGACCAGCGGCAGAACCATGGCGCGCGCGTCGGCCATGTAGGTTGCAGTGTAGAGCCAATTTTCGAAGAAGAAAAACGTGCAGAAGGCAAAGGCCGCGGTCTGCCTTTGGGTGAAGAAATACGCCGCCAGGAGCAACGGCACGAGCCATTGCAAAATCGTTCCTCCCCAGAGTCCGAGCGTAGGGCCAAACCAGCCAAACAGAAGATGTCCGCCTTCGTGGACCACCAGGTTGGCTAGATCAATGAAGAGAAAGTCGCCGTGCTTGGTGAAGGCGTAGACCAGAAATCCCACATAAAAGAAAAGCCAGGCCGCGACGCTATGACGCGAAACCGGCCGCCAGTCTTCAGCCAGCAATCTTCGCAGGTACTCGCCCATCGCCATCCAGCGGATTGTAATCGGGCAGGTGATGGGTGAGACAGTTACGGCAGTGCTCCTACGTCAGAGTTTCGCCATGCACTAGCGAGTCATCGCTTGCGAGCTGTCCACCCATATAATTCGATTGATCGAACTAATATGTGGATGAAAGCCCATCAATGGGTCGCAACTCTGGCGCTCTTGGCCCTGGTGTTGGCGGCCGGCGTAGGCCTGGTTTTGACTCGTCAATCGGCGCAGTCGGACTCCGTAGGTTCGCGGGCGCGCAGGCCTCCGATCGTAGATGAGCAACCGCTCAAGACTGCCCGTGCTCTGGCGGCCCTGGCTTCTGATTGGGACGAGCAGCGACTGTCGCGGCAGGCACTCAAACTCGCCGATCACGCGGTAGACGTAGCTTTCAACTACGAGATGCGGGAGGCCACCGAGCATCCGGCGCCGCCAACGCCCGCGAGCAAGGAACTCTACGCCCAAGCGAATCGGGCCCAGGCTGCGGTCAAAGCAGACCAGGATCGGATCGATCAGCTGCAGAAGCAGTTCACCAGCGCCAAGCCTGAGCGTCAGGACAGCTTGCAGCAGCAGATTGATTTGACCAAAGCGCAGCTGGAACTCGATCAGGATGACCTAGAAGACGCAAAGGGCGACCTGATCCGCTCCGGAGCCGACCGCCTCAGCAGAATTCAGCGCCAATTCACCCATCACGAGGCTGCCCAGCACGAGTTCGAGACCAATCATCCCCCGACCTCCAGCAACAACAATTCGGGGCCGGCTGACCGGGCTGGCTTCGCCCAGTTCTCCGCCTGGAACGGGCTGCGGAATAAGGCCAGGCAGGTGCAACAGGCGCTGGACGAGGCCAAGCAGGCCAGCGCCGCTCTCAAACAGGCTCATGATGTTCTGCAGAAGCAGGTAGCCGCGGAAGCACCAAGCAAGCAGGCGATTACCCAGCAAGCCAAGAGCCAAGCCGAATCGACGCCGGCGAGCGGCGCGAGTTCCGCGGAAAGCACCGCAGCGGCAATTACTTCCCTGCACCGCATTGGCGTCGATCAGAAAGATCTGACCGATTTCGATAAGCGCATTCAGGACGAGGACGATCTCGCTAGCGCCTACGGGAACTGGATCGATTTGGTGAAAGTCCGCCAGCAGGCCTTGTTGCACGGCATGCTCCAGGCGGTGATGCTGATTTTGGTCGTGCTGTTCGCGGTGTACCTTAGCTGCCGTCTGGTCGATCATTTCTTTGGCGGACTCTCGGTGGAGCGCACGCGTCTGCATACTCTTCGCGGGGTGATTCGCTTCGCGGTGCAAGCGCTGGGCGCATTCCTGATTTTCCTCATCTTGTTTGGCGTGCCCGATCAGATGCCCACGATTCTCGGGCTCGCCGGCGCCGGACTTACGGTTGCGTTGAAGGACTTCGTCATGGGGTTTGTGGGCTGGTTCCTGCTGATGGGCCGCAATGGGATCCGGGTGGGCGATTGGGTGGAGATCAATGGAGTGGTGGGCGAGGTGGTCGAGATCAGCTTGCTGCGTACCGTGCTGCTCGAAACCGGTAACTGGACCGACACCGGACATCCGACGGGACGTAAAGTCGCTTTCGTAAACAGTTTCGCGATCGAGGGCCACTTCTTTAACTTCTCTACCACCGGACAGTGGCTTTGGGATGAAGTCGAGATCATGGTGCCGGCGAGCCAAAATCCGTATCCGGTCATAGATGCGATCCATAAAATGGTGGCCAAGGAGACCGAGGCCAACGTGAAGGCCGCCGAGCAAGAGTGGCAAAAAGCTGCCACCCGTTACCGGGCACAACCGGTTTCAGCCACGCCGGAGATCAGTCTGCGGCCAACCACTTCAGGGATAGAAGTACACGTCCGCTATATCACGCGGGCAGGCGAACGGCATACCATGCGCACGCGCCTGTACCAGGCGCTGGTGGATTTGCTGCACAGCCGGCCGGCAGATCAGGCAGCGGCGGTGAGCGCCCCGGCGGGGCGCTGAAACAGCTTTTGCCATAACCCGATTGGAACTTCTTGCAAGATCGCTCCTGATCACCGCCTCCGGACAGCTTTCTTTGTGGCCGAATGGACCCTGAGATTACGCGAGACTCCAAATGGATGCAGGTATTTAGGGGTTGCGAGATGCAATCAATTTGACAAACTTTTTTAACTCAACTAGGTTTAAGCATAATTCACCTTGTCTGTTATACGGAGTGCCCTCCCCTGCAGTAGCCCCCGATCTTCAAGAGCACTACCTCGTGGCGCTCCGACCGTGTCCCGAGGGACTGGGAAATTCAAATGGAAGATGAGGTGGGTTGTGCCGCCTAGGGTTCACACGCGCGTAGCTCAGGTTGTCTTTTGGCTATTGGTAATGCTGGGAACTTTTGCCCCTGGGGCATGGGGCCAAGCGGACGTTCAGGGGCAGTGGAGCATTTTACCGTATTTGATGCCGATTAACCCAATTCACGTGGCACTACTCTACAACGGCAAGATCTTAGTCGTGGCCGGTTCGGGAAACTGTCCCCCTTCACTGTCGGGCTGCCCTTCCGGCGCGCCCTACGGCCCGTCGAACAACTCGGGCGCACTCTTGTTTGATCCTGTGGCCGGGACTTTCACCCAATTCAGCGTGAGCTGGGACATGTTCTGCAATGGCATGGCCCTTTTGCCCGATGGGCGCGCGTTTATTAATGGCGGCACCATCCAATATGACCCTTTCCATGGGCAGCCCAAGTCATCCATTTTTGATCCGTCAAACAATACCTTCACTGACACGTCTAACATGGCTCACGGTCGTTGGTACCCGACCCTGACCACCCTAGGCGACGGCCGAGTTATGACGTTCTCGGGGGGAGACGAGAACGGCAACACCAATACGGCGGTTGAGATCTACACGGTTGGTTCAGGCTGGAGCACGCAGTACATCGCCCCGTTCACTCCGGACCTGTATCCCCGCATGCACCTGCTGCCCAACGGCAAGGTGTTTGCGTCCGGAGCGCAACCGGTTTCTTACATCTTCGATCCGTCCACCACGACCTTCACCCAGAACGTCGCCACGACCAACTACGGCAGCACACGGACTTATGGCAGCTCGGTCTTGCTGCCTCTGACACCCGCAAATAACTACGACCCAAAAGTGATGATTCTGGGCGGGAATAGTCCTGCCACCACCACCACTGAGATCATCGATCTGGGAGCGTCGAGTCCAACGTGGGCCTACGGGCCGAACATGTCCCAGGCGCGAATTGAGATGAATGCGTTGATTTTGCCCAATGGCAAAGTTCTGGCAATGGGCGGCTCCGCGAACGATGAATCGTCGAGTACCAAGAGTCTGAATGCTGATCTCTACGATGCGGTCGCCAACTCGTTTTCCTCGGCGGGAGCGAATGTCTACGCGCGTCTGTACCACTCCGTAGCGCTTCTTTTGCCTGACGCGACCGTGTGGCTGGCGGGCGGCAATCCTTCGCGCGGCAATTACGAGTCGCACATGGAGGTCTATCAGCCGGCCTATCTGTTTACCAGGGACTCAAACAACAACGTAGTACCGGCGTCCCGGCCGACCATTGCCAGTGCCCCGAGCCCGAGCACGATGACGTGGGGCGAGCAGTTTACGGTTTCTACTCCGGACGCGGCCAGCATTTCCCAAGTCGTCCTGGTTCGACTAGGTTCATCAACGCACGCGTTTAACATGGACCAGCGCCTCGTAGGGATGTCATTCACGGCTGGATCCGGCACACTGACCGTAACCGCGCCGCCCACCGCCAACATCGCTCCGCCGGGATACTACATGTTGTTTATCTTGAACAGTGCCGGCGTCCCGTCGGTAGCAAGCTTTATCCTGCTCAATAGCTCTGCGCCAGTGCCGACCGTGACTTCCATATCACCAAACTCGGGATCTGTTAGCGGTGGAACTGCGGTGACCGTAACCGGAACGAACTTCGCCGGGGGAGCCACGGTGCTCTTTGGCAGCACAGCGGCGACGGGGGTGACGGTGGTAAGCAGCACCTCAATCACAGCGACTACTCCGGCCCACGCGGCCGGCGCCGTATCCGTAGTGGTCACTAACGCCGATAGTCAGAGCGGCACCTTAGCCAATGGCTATACCTTTACTTCGCCCAATCCGGCGCCGACGGTGACAGCGCTCAATCCGACTTCGGGGACGGTGAATGGCGGGACCCCGGTGACCATAAGCGGGACCGGGTTCCTTTCTGGAGCCACACTGAGTTTTGGTGGGACAGCGGCGACGGGGGTGACGGTGGTGAGCAGCACCTCGATTACGGCGATTACTCCAGCCCACCCCGCAGGCGCGGTAACCGTAATGGTCACTAACAGCGATAGCCAGAGCGGCATGTTAGCCAATAGCTATACCTATACTTCGATTAATCCGGCGCCGATGGTCACATCGGTCGCACCCAACACAGGCCCTGCCAGCGGTGGAACGGGGGTGACGATAACGGGCGCGAACTTCCTGCCCGGAGCCACGGTGAGTTTTGGTGGGACAGCGGCGACGGGTGTGACGGTGGTAAGCAGCACCTCAATCACAGCGAATGCTCCGGTCCACACAGCAGAAGGCGGCGTGGTGAACATAATAGTCACTGACACCGATGGCCAAAGCGGCACCTTAGTCAATGGCTATACTTATACTCTGACAATGCCGCCAAGCTTGGGTCTCGGTCTGGCCTCCGGAGGCTCGGGCTCGGCCACTGTAGCTGCCGGAAAAACCGCTTCCTACACTCTTTCTATCGGGGGGGCAGGGATGAGTGGGACGGCTTCATTAAGCTGCACAGGCGCACCGATGGGTGCAACCTGCTCGGTACCTGTCAGCCAACAGTTTAGTTCCACCGTCCCCACAACTTTTAGTGTCAGTGTGACGACCACCTCGCGCACCCTCGGGGCACTTTATCCACCTATCTCCCCGCCCGTGGCCTGGTTGTGGGCGATAGCAGCGCTGGGGATGGTTGTGCGACCTGGAATGCGCGCGCCCAAGTGGTCAGTTCGGCGATATCTCCGACTCGCGCCGTTGACGCTATTGTTGTTCCTGACCTCCTGTGGGGGCGGCAGCAGCAGTGGCGGTCCGCAGCCGAACCCGAACGGAACCCCAGCCGGAACCTATACCCTAACTGTGAAGGCGAGTTCGGGTTCTGCAGAGGAGACAACCTCACTCACGTTGACCGTGCAGTAAAGCGGGAGCGGGCTACTGCAAGTTGGCAGCTATAGGTACGACGGGTTCTGTAGAGGAGCAGCCATCGCGAAGAGGCAATCACCCAGCTAGCGCGTATTCCTCCCGGGATCATTGCCGTGCCCCTCGACATCATTCAGCAGGCATGACTTTGTCGCCGCAGGCAGGCGTGAATCCTGCAGGATCTCGCGCACCAGCGCAGCTGGCAGAGACCGCGCGAACTCCAGAGCCCGAGCCAGTGGGGTCTGTTCATTGCGCAACAGCGCGACGCGGACTTCGCGACGAGGCGACCACTTGGTATCGTGGCAGACTGCCGCAACCAATGCTGCCGGCGAATCGCGTCGCATTAGCGCCTCGATGACCTCCGATTCCGTCAGCCGGGAATTTTGCAGCGCGGCGCGAATCACCCGTAGCTCGGGATCCCGCAGGAGCACGCCGGCAACCCGTCCGGATGCCCGATTCGCTAGCGACAGGCGCTCCCCTTGCGGTAGTCTTTCCAGCCGGTTGATCAGAGATTCTTCGGCGGCCATCTTTATGTCGGCGGGAACCGCGGGTGTGAGCGCCACCTGCATAAGGTCGAAGGAGAACATGTGCCGCAACATCGGAATGGAGACGTGTCGGGGGGTTCTGGGATGCTCGACCACTGCCAGCTTCACTTTGCGGCTCTTCATCAAATGACCGTTTTTGCTGAGTTGATCAAGCGCCCGCGCCGGCAGATCGCTCCGCTTCAGCAGGACCAGGGCTAGGTCCTCTGTGAGCGCGGGATCGGAGGCCGCGACCGTGAGTATTTCGGATGATGTGCTGTGAACTGCCTCCGGCAAGGACACGGCGGCTCCGTCGGTCGAAGCGAAACCGGATAGATCGTCGAAAGACATGGCGCTATTGCCAGCCCCGCGAAAGGCGTTCCCCGCCCTGGGCCAAACTCTCCCCAAACAATAAGCGCAGTACTTCGCTCCCGATAAGCGACAATGTATAAAGAATCTGACGCCGGCGTCACGCCTTCGGCACACTCCATTATGACTGATCAGGGTTTCGACATCGTAGTGATCGGAGGAGGCATCGTGGGTCTCTCGACCGCGATGCATTGCATTCGTCTTTTCCCGCAGCTTCGGCTATTGCTGGTCGAAAAGGAAGATGGTGTCGCCCGTCACCAGAGTGGACACAACAGCGGGGTAATTCACTCCGGCGTTTACTACAAGCCTGGATCCTTGAAGGCGAAGCTTTGCGTCGAGGGAGCCGCAGCCATGGTGGAATTTTGCCGCGAACACAAGCTGAAGCATGAAATCTGCGGCAAGGTCATCGTGGCCACCAGTGAAGAAGAGATACCGGGTCTCAAGAAGTCCCTGGAGCGCGGCCAAGCCAACGGACTGATTGGACTGCGAATGCTCGACCGGGAACAGCTGCGCGAAATTGAGCCTCACTGCAGCGGCCTGCTGGGACTGCTGGTGCCGAGCACAGGAATTACGGACTACGCGGTGGTGTCGAGGAAATACGCGGAGATTGTCGCGGCCCAGGGCGGAACCATAAGTACCGGTACGGAAGTGCGAAAAGTGGTCCGGCGGGGCGCGGAAATGACGCTCGAGACGACTCGCGGGGCGTTCTCCACCAGAAACGTCATCAATTGCGCCGGACTGCATAGTGATCGCGTCAGCCGGATGGCAGGCCAGAAACCAGAAGTCATGATTGTGCCGTTTCGCGGGGAATACTACGATCTGGTTCCCGCAAGAGAGCACCTGGTGCGCACGCTCATTTATCCCGTGCCCGATCCAAAATTTCCTTTCCTTGGTGTACACTTCACGCGCCGGATTCAGGGCGGCGTCGACGCCGGGCCGAACGCCGTGCTGGCCTTCAAACGTGAGGGTTACCGGCGCACCGATTTCAATCTGCGGGACTTTGCTGGGACCGTGACTTATCCCGGCTTCTGGCACATGGCGGGAAAATACTGGCGGGAAGGGGCCAGCGAATATTATCGCTCTTTGAGCAAGCGTGTCTTCGTGAGAGCGCTGCAGCGGCTGGTGCCTGAGATCGTAAGTGCAGATCTGGTGGCGGACGGCTCCGGAGTTCGAGCTCAAGCGCTACGTCCGGACGGATCACTGGTGGACGACTTTCATTTTGTTCAGTCGGACAATATGCTGCATGTGTGGAACGTTCCTTCACCCGCGGCGACGGCTTCCCTGCCGATCGGACGGTACATTGTGGAGATGGCAAGGAAAGGATTCGACCTCGCCTGAACGCCGCTGCTGAAATTCGCATACCGGGACGGCTCGGCAGTCTATTCATCATTCCACCGGCGTCATTCCGAAACTGGGCGCTAGCCCAGTGAGGGATCTTGGGTGCTTTGCCGACGCCCTTTCCAGTTTTCCAAACATCGGTCAGGCATCGCGTATTTAAGACTAAAACAGAGTTGACCACGGAGGACACAGAGCTATGGGGTTCGATCTTTCCGGAAAACGAGTTGCGGTGCTGGGCGCGGGCAAAATTGGTGGAATTCTGCTCAAGGCGCTGTTGGAAAAAGGTCTGCTGTCTCCCAAGTCAACCTTTGCCACCGTCCAACATGAGGAGCGGGCGCGGGCTCTGGCGGAGAAACTGGGTGTCTCGGTTGGCACCGACAATCTGACTGCGGTACGTGACGCCGACATCATTTTTGTCTGTGTGAAGCCGCAGGTGGTGCAGGAGGTGATGGAGCAGATCCGCCCTAACATTTCCAGCAGGCAACTCGTCATCTCGGTGGCGGCTTCCGTTCCCACCAGCCAGATTGAGAACGCGTTGGGCCGCGATGTAGCGGTGATTCGGGCCATGCCCAACACGCCCTGCGCGCTGGGATGCGGCATGACTGCGCTGTGCAAAGGAAAATTCGCCGACGCGCAGCAGGTGGAAACCGCATGCGCGGTCTTTAACATTGTGGGAAAAACGGTGGTGGTGGACGAAAAGCACATGGATGCGGTGACCGGGCTTTCGGCCAGCGGTCCCGCTTACATCTACATCATTCTGGAATCCCTGGCGGAAGCGGGGGTGAAAGTTGGCTTGCCGCGAGATGTAGCCACATTGCTGGCCGCGCAGACGACTTTGGGGGCGGCGACGGTGGTGCTCGAGACTGGAGACCATCCCGCACTTTTGAAAGACGCGGTGACCACTCCGGCAGGATGCACGATCGACGGCATTATGGAACTGGAAGAAGGCAAACTGCGCGTCACGCTCATTAAGGCTGTGGTCAAAGCAGCGCAGAGAGCGAAGGAACTAGCCTACGGGTAGTGATGCGTTACGGCAGTGCGAAGTTCACTGTGATCCGGGTTTCGAACTCGACGAAACGGCCTTGCAAACGGTGGGGTCGAAAACGCCACTGGCGTACCGCGTCAGTCGCAGCTCTCACCAGATGAGGATCGCCGCTCATCACTTTGAGTTCTCGAACCGCGCCGTCGGTTCCGACCAAAGCATTCAGAACGACTGGACCTTGAATGTGCTCTTGCCTGGCCTCCTCAGGATACTCGGGCTCAACCCGCTCCAGCAGATAACTATAGGCTGCCGGAGGAGCGATTGGAGTAGAACCGGCAGCGGGATCGCCTTCCCGCTCCACCGCAGTTTGAACCGGAGCGGAATCACTGCCGGAGGGCAATGACTTTGGCAACGGTGCCATCCGAAATACGACTTTGCCCTGCTCGTACACGACCAGCCCGCCCGCGGGCTCGGCCGCTTCGGCCTTCGGTTTTGGAGCGGGTTTGGATGCGGTCGGCGGGCCAGGCGCCGGATTCACCGGTTTGGCGGAAGCAACTGGTTCCACAACCGCCGCTGCCGGTGCAGTTTGCGGAGGTACTGGCGCGGCAGCTTGTGCTTCTTCAGGACTGACGGGGATCTGGGCTTGGGCTCGATTGACCGCCATGCTCCAGCCCACACGACCCACCATCCAGCCGAGCAAGACGGCCAAGGCGATGACCGCAGCGGTCAGGGCGCCGGTGCGGTAATCCCGCCGCCGGTTTGACCGCTCCCGCAGACCCGATCCCAGGACCTCGCGAGCCATGATCTCCCGAGCCACGATTTCGCGAGCCATCGTTTCCGATTGTCCCGGATCCGCTTGTGGACCGACGGACCACATTTCAGGCTCCGCCCTCAAACTTCCGCCCTCCACCGCCTCCCGCACGGTATGGGAAACCCTGCGGCCGAGGGCTTGCAGCGCCTGGATATCGGCATCGCTGAAAGCGTGAGGGAGGGAAGAAAAAATCTCCAGGATGCCCCACAGTTTTGTGCCCTCCAGAACGGGCAGAACCACAATCGATTGGATATCGAGATTGCGGCAAGCATCGGCGTTGACCCGGGGATCAGTAAGCGTATCGTCACAGCGTTGCATCTCGCCAGTCTGCACACAAAGGCCGGAGAGACCAGAGCGCGTATTCAGGAAGGCTCCGGTGCTGGGAGCCTTTTTCCCCGAAGTGGCACGGCACACCATTTTATCGCCGCTGGACAGTGCAATCACGGCTCCGGTCGCTGCGGTGGCCCGGACCGCATGTTCGAGAATTTCGTGTAACCTCAAATCCAGTGCAAGATCGGCGGGTAATTCATCTTCGTGGTGGAAAGCCAGCGCGTCGGGCGACTCTGGTATCCCATTTTCGGCAAGCTCTGGCTCGGTCCATTCCGGACCGCTAATATGGGTGGCTACGGCCCTGGAATCGCGCATTGGTTCAGGCTTTAGCATGGGTCGACGAGAGACGCCTTCGACTCTGGCGGCGCGGGGGTAACTCGCCAGGTACTGGAGCGGAGTTTCGCCCGAAACCCCCCTCTTGTCAACACAAATGATCCTACCCCTAAGCCACTCAAAAAGCTATATTTATCGTAATCTCTACGGGTGAATTACCGGCTTCTCGGGAGTGCCGGAGTGCCGCCAGCTGTTCCGTAGGTCACACCCCGCCTCGACGGCGGGGTGTCTGGAGTCTGCCCTGAAGGAAGAAAAGGAAGAAAATGGGTGCAGCCGTGCGGACGGCCGCGTACTTTCCCGCCTGTCTCGTGGTAAGCCTTCCGTTCGCCGCCTTCATCGCGCTGCCTTCGGCGCACTGTCTTCGCCGCAAACCCAATCTCCTCGTTGTACACTTCGCCGGTCACAGTGCCGAGAAACGAGGAAAAACTGACTGCTTCAATTTCAAGTCCCGAGCAGCTGGTACCGCCTTCCAAGTCTGACCAGTGGCATGCGGTCACAGCCAGCTTTCTGGGCTGGACCCTGGATGCGTTCGATTTTTTCGTCGTTGTCTTTCTGGTGGACACGCTAGCAGCCCATTTTCAGGTCACCAAGAATGCCATCGTGTGGACCATGACCGCGACCCTGGCCATGCGGCCTGTGGGCGCGATCGTCTTTGGATTGCTGGCCGATCGCTACGGCCGCCGCAAACCACTCATGGCGAATGTGGTTTTCTTTTCCGTAGTCGAACTGCTCTGCGGATTTGCTCCGAACTACACCGTGTTTTTGATCCTGCGCACCATCTATGGCATCGGGATGGGCGGCGAATGGGGCGTCGGAGCTTCGCTTGCCATGGAGAGTGCACCGGCTAAGTGGCGCGGGATTTTGTCCGGTATCGTGCAGAGCGGGTATTCGATTGGCTATCTGCTGGCTGCGGTGGCGGCGCGGTTTATCCTGCCAACCCTGGGATGGCGCGCCATGTTCTGGGTGGGAGGCGCTCCTGCCCTGCTGGCGTTCTACATCCGTTTCCGGGTGCGCGAGTCTGAGGCCTGGAAAGAGCATCGCGCGCCAACCGTGGGAGCGATTGTGCGCACCGCGAGCAGTCATTGGAAGATTTTTCTTTACCTCGTCTTGTTGATGACGCTCATGATGTTCCTTTCGCACGGCACCCAGGATCTCTATCCAGACTTCCTGAAGTCGGCACGGGGCTTCGACCCCAAGGTTGTGGCTTATCTGGTAATTCTCTTTAACCTGGGAGCAGTGCTGGGAGCCATCACGTTCGGGCATCTTTCAGAAAGCCTGGGGCGGCGGCGTAGCATGATTCTCGCGCTGTTGTTATCTCTGGCCATGATCCCGGCCTGGACCTTCGGCGGTTCCTTGCTGGCGCTGGGGATTGGAGCATTCGTGATGCAGGCGGGCGTTCAGGGGGCTTGGGGCATCATTCCCGCTCACCTCAACGAACTTTCTCCCGACAGCGTGCGTGGACTTATGCCCGGGTTCGCCTATCAATTGGGTATTCTCATCGCCGCCCCGGTCAACAATGTGGTGTACGCCCTGCGCAAGCCGCTGGGATATGCTTGGGCCCTGGCCGGATTCGAGATCGCGAACATCGCGCTTCTGATGACGGTAATAGCGCTGGGCTCGGAACGTAAAGGGAAGAGTTTTGCACAGCGGGACAGCACTGCGTTGCGGCTATGACCGCCGTCACTCCAGCCGGTGACACGCAACCACGGTGCCGCAGACTATCGCCAGGCTTTATAATTGGTGCAAGGTCATCGGATTGTTGCTTCGCTTCGTTGCTGGCAAGCTGCTACAGTTTTTCTTCGTGATTTCATGCTGAAGATGTTCGTGGTGAAGATTTCGTAGTAATTAGCTGACTTTGGTACCTTGGGAGCGTTCGGATGCAGATTGCCGTAGTGGGGTCGGGTTATGTGGGGCTGGTGGCGGGGGCGTGTTTCGCTGACCTGGGCCATCAGGTGATCGTGGTGGACAACGACCAGGCTAAACTGGCCGCCTTGAAGGCGGGCGAGGTCCCGATTCACGAGAAATTCCTGCCCGAACTGTTGCGCCGCCATCGCGGCCACAACCTGACGTTTTCCGACGATCTGAAGCAGGCGGTAGGCGCCAGCCAAGCGATTTTCGTGGCCGTGGGCACGCCCCCCACCGAACAGGGTGAAGCCGATCTCTCCTACGTGGAATCGGTAGCCCGCGGCATTTCCGGAGCCATCAACGGCTACAAGGTGGTGGT
>WNFG01002703.1_pt1 | contig 24294 bp, 16 predicted proteins | sample 5400431 | NCBI WGS metagenome assembly WNFG01 (sample SAMN13153346, study PRJNA577476) | soil metagenome | isolation source: 120 cm saprolite under Douglas fir tree site 2 hole 3 replicate 2 | place: USA:California | collected 2015-04-18 | reverse complement strand
TCGCCCACAAGTTCTTCGTTTGTGAATGGGCCGTACGCTTCCGCAGTGTCGAAGAACGTTATGCCGCGCTCTACGGCCGTGCGAATCAACGAGATCATCTCCTGCTTGTCTGCGGCCGGGCCGTAGCCAAAGCCCATTCCCATACAGCCCAAACCGAGAGACGAAACTTCCAGGTTGCTATTTCCGAGTTTGCGCTTTTGCATTGTGTCTCCTTCCAGCAGGTTGCTAAAGACAAATCAGCCACAGAGACACAGCGGCACCGAGGATGATTGTAAAAAGCAAGCAAAACACATCGGGTTCCCTTCCTGCATTCTCAGTGTCTCTGTGGCCTGGTCGCCATTTTTCGGTAGCCCGCTAAGCATGATATTCTTCGTCGCTGACCTTTTCCATCCAGTCGACGGTCTTGCCGTTAAGGTGTTCCAGGATGGCGATGTGCGTCATCGCCGTGGTTGAAGTGGCGCCGTGCCAATGCTTCTCACCCGGCGGGCACCAGACCACATCGCCCGGCCGAATTTCCTCTTTCGGGCCACCCTCGCTTTGCACCCACCCACATCCGGATGTGACGATCAGGGTCTGCCCGAGCGGGTGCGTGTGCCATGCTGTCCGAGCGCCGGGCTCGAACGTAACGCTGACGCCCAGAACGCGCGCCGGATCGGGTGCCTGGAACAGTGGGTCAATGCGTACCATGCCGGTAAAATACTCGCCCGGTCCATTGCCGGAGGGCTGTGAGCCACATCTTTTGAGTTCCATTTCTGAATTCCTCCACTTGATTGTCTTATGCGGATTCAAATTCTAAATGCAGCTTTGAAAATTCGTTCTTGCTCCGGAGGAGCGAAATGTTTATAGCAACCAGCGACCTTAAGATAGGTGTAGCAGCTCTTGCCTTGCCCTTAGCGTCCCGCGCGAGCTTCTTGAGCTTTTCTTTGCGGCGCGCATAGCTGAATACCACCTCATGCCCGGCACGCGCGAAGATCGTTCCGAGCTTTCCGCCCATCAACCCTGAACCCAGGATGCCAACTCGCATGTTTGCTGCTCTGCCTCCACTTTCGCTGCCATCGTCTGGCAGGTTGTTGAAAAACTAGTCTTAGCCACAGAGGCACGGAGACACAGAGACCATTGAAGTCAAATTAGGTCGTGTTTGTTTGCCTTTCTGTTTATTTGGGTCTGCATTTTCTTTGTGAAGCCAGTTCACAACTTCTTGTTTTTTGCGCAAGAACGTAGTTGTGCTTTAAGCCCGATTCATCGGGCTTTCCCAAAGGGTTACTAGACCGGCCGTTTGACGGCCGGGTTCGGTGGTGACGACCCTCTGAAGCGTGCTTTAGCGTGCTTCCTTACTCAGGGCTTTAGCCACGACAGCCAAGTGGCTAAAGCTGACTACGAGAAGGAGGCTAAAGCCCCCTGATAAACTCACGTTGCCGCACTACCCAGCCGTAAAACGGCTGGTCTAGTAACCCTGCGGGCAAGCCGCATGAATGCGGCTGCAAAGCCTGATCGTATTTCATCTTCTCAATCCATTTGGTTGCGGCTAAAAGCCGCGCTGTGCCTCTGTGGCTGATTTGCTTTTTTCAGCATCCTGCTAACTTGCACTGGTCGCGCTGCTCAGTGAGTTCCGCTCTTCCCGTTGTCGTGTTACTGCGTCAAAGTTTGGAGGGATCTTACTTCGCATTTGTTGTGGCGGTCTCACGCGTTCTTGCTCAACCTGTCGCGATATTGCTCAACACGGCGGATCGGAGTGTGCCGGGGCATTAGCCCGACCGTTAGGGAGGGCTCACATTAGCCTCAATCAAGCTTGAATTCATGATCCTGCCCCAGCAGCACATACTCTACTGCACGTCTGGCTCCAACAGATCTACAATGTTGCCCAGCCATACGGACACGTGGTCTTCAACGCCTTCAGAAGGGGGTAGTGTGAATGTCGTCTGAGATTGATATGCGCGAGTTGTTTAGAGTGTGTCGCCGGGCTCGGGGACCTCAACATCGAATTACTCTGCTCTGGATAGTTCTGATCCTCGCCTGGGCAAACGGGTCTTCGGCCCAGTCCTTATCTTCTGTCGTTATTTTTAGCGATGCGGAATTTCCGACTGCAGATTCTGCGACCGCATCTTCTGAGCAGTTGCTGAGAATGCTTCCTGGCGCGCGCTTAGCTTCGGCTGATCAGCTTCGAGCACGGCTCGATGATCAGGCCACTCGCCTATTCGTCCTGCCTTACGGCTCGGCTTTTCCAGAAGCGGCGTGGTCCGACATCTACCGCTTTCTACGTCGCGGTGGAAATCTTCTGGTCTTAGGAGGACGACCCTTTACCCGATCGGCATATCGCGATCCTGCCGGCTGGAAACTCCGAGACTATAGCGTTCGATTTACGCGCCCGCTTATGATTGATCAATACCAGGTGACGCCGGGTTCCGGAGGATTGGAGTTCCAAACAAATCCGGACGTAACGGTGCGGATCTCTCCTTTTTCATGGAAGCACGGCTTCAGTCCAGTCATTCACCTCAGCGCGGTTGATCTCTATAGCCGCCAGGGATCGGCAGGATCGATCGATGCGCGGCTTGATGCTCTGGCATGGGGCACAAAAGACAGCCGCAAGCTGGCTGCTCCCGTGGTTCAGATTGATCACTTCAGAAACGGATTCAACGGCGGTCGCTGGATCTTTCTCAACGCCGAATTGACACCGGACTTTTATGCGAACCCTCAGACGATAGATCTGATTCAGGCTCTCGCTGAGGCGGCAAAGCAAGGTAGCGAGGAATTCACAGTGAACCCGGTGCTGCCACTGTACTTGCCCGGCGAGCCGGTCGAGTTGGATATTGTGCACGCCGCTCAGCCATCGCCGAAGCCACTGACGCTCAAGATCGTGGCCTTTCCGGATGCGAACCCGTCGAACCGTTTAATAATCACAGTTGCGCTGCCGACGGTCCAGCCGCCTGTTCTGCCTGCACCCAACGCTAAGGGACTCTGGATCATCGAGGGGCAATTGTTTGAGGGAGACAAACTTCAGGCAGTCTATCACTCGGGTTTCTGGATCAGGGACGAAGCTTTCTTGCGTTCAGGTCCTCGCTTGGGGGTTAACCGCGATTATTTTGAGCTCGATGGGCGGCCGCTCGCAGTTGTCGGAACCACCTACATGTCCAGCGACGTTCAGCGCTTATATTTCGAACATCCTAACGTTTATGTATGGGATCGCGACTTGGCGCAGATTCATGATGCCGGCCTCAACATGATTCGGACCGGCTGGTGGAGCGGCTGGGATAAATTCTGCGACGAAAACGGACGACCATATGAGCGAACGCTTCGCACGCTTGAGGCCTATCTGATGACAGCCCGCCAGAACGGGCTCCCGGTGCAGTTCAATTTCTTCGCCTTCCTGCCTGAAGTTCTGGGCGGTACTAATCCGTATCTTGATCCAGATGCGATCCGTAAGCAACAGACGTTAGTTTCATCCGTAGTCGCACGCTTCCACGATGTCCCGTTCCTCGCTTGGGACTTTATCAACGAGCCAAGCATCTCAAGACATTTGTGGACCATGCGCCCATCCGGCGACCCGATTGAACGCGAGAAATGGAATGAATGGCTCAGCAGGCGTTACCCCGATCGCCCTGCGCTGGCTGCGGCGTGGAATACACCTGAGAGTACGGTCGGCGGAAGTGTTTCTCTTCCCGAGGACACTGAATTCACGCCCCGCGGCACGAATGTGGGCCACAATACGCTCAAAGTTTACGACTTCTTTCTCTTCGCACAGGATAGCTTCTCGAACTGGGTACAGTCGATGCGCAGTGCGGTCCGAGGGGCTGGTTCGCAACAGCTAATCACGGTGGGCCAGGATGAAGGTGGGATCCAGGATCGCCCGTCGCCGGCTTTCTGGGGATCGTTTGTGGACTTCACGACGAACCACTCGTGGTGGCAAAACGATCATGTGTTATGGGACTCGCTGATGGCGAAGCAACCGGGCCAACCGATGCTGATTCAGGAGACTGGTCTCCAAAGAGAACTGAATCTGGATGAGATTGCCCGCCGCAACCCCGATAGTGAGGCGGCGCTCCTGGAGCGAAAGATTGCGATCTCGTTCATTCAAGGATCTGGAGCAATCGAATGGCTATGGAATACAAACTCGTATATGACCGAGGGTGGCGAGACCCCGATTGGCGCAATTCGAACTGACGGTACTGAGAAGCCGGAAGCAACGATCATGCGAGGTTTTGCCGGGTTCGCGAAATCTCTTCATCAGCATCTAAGAAATCCGCAACAGTCCTTAGTTGCCGTCGTTACATCGCAAGCAGCTCAGTTCTCAGTGAGGGCGGACTTGCAGCTCGAAGCACAGCGAAAAGCCGTCCGGGCATTGGCTTATTATGATCACCTGGCTCCTTATGCGATCGCTGAAAATCAAATCGAAAAGCTTGGGTCGCCGAAACTCGCTATCCTACCTTCACCGCAAGCCTTTAGTGAGACGGCCTGGCGTGCGCTGCTGAGATATGTAAACGATGGTGGAAACCTGCTTATTACTGGATCTCTTGATCGCGATGAGCACTGGCACGCTACCATGCGAGCGCCAGAATTGAAACTGGATGCGGCAACGGAACCACTGACCTTTCACAACGCCTCCTTACGGTTGGGTAATCGCACCGTTGCTCTTGCTTTCGATCAGCAGAAACAGCTTCTGTTGGACTGGATGCGATTCAATGACGGATCGACGATCAAAGAGATACCTTATGGAAAGGGACGAATCTTCTGGGCTGCATATCCGGTGGAGCTTGCCGAAGGATCGCAAGCCGCTGCAGACTTGTACGCCTACGTCGCCGAACGGCTTGATATCAACCCGATGTTTGAACCGCTCACAAACCTCCCGGCCGGAGTCCTCGTTTACCCCATCGTGCTCGAAGATTCCGTACTGTACGTGATGACCTCCGAAGACGCGGAAGACACACAAGTCGACCTTCGCGATAAGCTCACCGGTGCGCGCCTTACATTCGAACTACGGTCACAGCACGGGGCTCTTGCGTTGATTGGAAAACAACAGAGGGCCGTCATCGGCAAGTACGGGTTTTAGACTATGCGCGGAGTGTTCCGTGGACGGCAAAGTTGTTGTAGTATCCCGCCTCAGTTAATGGCTGCGTGATTTTTCGAATCCAACTCAAAAAAGGTGAATGTTGGCTATGACTGACTGGACCCGTAGAGCGAGCAGAGCACTAGTTCGCAACCTTGCCCTCCTGTTGATAGCGCTGACGGCGGTTTCGATCAACGCGGCCGCGCAACCAGCTCCACCGCAGGCTCAGGCGTACTTCACTGAGCCCGCGATTTCTCCTGACGGCTCAGAGATCGCCTTCGTGTCCGGCGGTGACATTTGGACCGCCCCGGCAAACGGCGGCGAAGCGCGCCTGCTCGTTTCCCATCCGGCAAATGAATCGCGGCCGCTCTATTCGCCTGATGGCCGGCGGCTGGCTTTCATTTCGACGCGCACGGGTAATGGCGACATCTATGTGCTCACGCTGGATACCGGCGATCTGAAGCGGCTGACTTTCGACGACAGTAACGATCAGCTCGACGCGTGGTCGGCGGATGGAAGCTGGATCTATTTCACGTCGAGCAGCCGCGACATCTCCGGCATGAACGACATCTTTCGCGTCCGTCCCGACGGTGGCACTCCGATGCAAGTCACTGCCGATCTTTACACCAACGAATACTTCAGCGCGCCCTCGCCGGACGGCAGCGCGATCGCTTTCACCGGTCACGGTTTCGGCTTTGCCCAATGGTGGCGCAAAGGTCACAGCCATATCGACGAGAGCGAAGTGTGGCTGATGCACTTTGGACCAAAGCCGGCTTACGAGCAGATCAGTGAAGGCGGCGCGAAAGAAATGTGGCCGATGTGGAGCAAAGATGGCCGCCGTGTCTACTACGTTTCCGATCGCAGCGGTGCGCAGAACATTTGGGAGCGCGAATTGGGCGGCCAGACGCGCCAGGTGACGAACTTCACCGATGGTCGCGTGCTCTGGCCCAGCATCGGTTTTGACGGGCGCACAATTGTCTTTGAACGCAATTTTCAGATTTGGAAACTGAACACAGAGACTGGCCGGGCTGACGCCGTTAGCATCACGCGACGCGGCGCGTCTGCGGGTCCGGCCGTCGAACACCTGCGTCTAACCGATCAGATTTCGGACATTGCCCTCGCTCCCGACGGCAAGAAGATAGCTTTCATCGTGCGCGGCGAAATCTTCGCAGCCTCGGCAATCGATGGCGGCGATGCCGCGCGCGTCACAAATTCGACCGCGGCGGAATCTCAGGCGGCCTGGTCAGCCGACAGCCGTCGACTCGTCTATGTATCTGACCGCGACGGCCCGACCCATCTTTTCCTCTACGACTTTGCCACGAACAGTGAAACGCAACTGACGCGCGAAACTGCGAGTGACGACACACCGCGCTTTTCGCCGGACGGCAGGATGATCGCGTTTGAGCGCGCCGGCGAAGAGATTCGCGCGCTCGATCTTGATTCGAAAAAAGATCGCGCTGTGGCCAGGGCGCATCTGGAACGTCCGCCGCTCAGCTCTGACCGGCCGTTCGTGTGGTCGCCCGACAGCAAATGGATCGCTTACATGCCGGTCGGTGACAAGTTGTTCAAAAACGCCTTTGTCGTTGCGGTCGCCGGCGGCGAAAGCCACGCGCTCAGTTTCCTGGCCAACGTGGGCAGCAATACTGTTTCGTGGAGTCCGGACGGAACGTTTCTGTTGTTCGACACCGGGCAGCGCACAGAGACGACGCAGCTCGCCCGCGTCGATCTGATCCCGCGCACGCCAAAATTCCGCGAAGATCAGTTCCGCGATCTTTTCAAGGAAGAGATGCCCAGGACTCCGCTGAAGCAACAACAGACATCCGAGCCGCAAGCCTCACCGGCGCCCGCTCCCTCTGCAACTCCGGCCACGGAAGCAAAGCCGAAACCAACGCCCAAGCCGGTCGAAATCAGCTTCGATCAGATTCGACAGCGGCTCAGTCTGCTACCCGTCGGAATTGACGTGAGATACCAAACGATCAGTCCGGATGGAAAGTGGGTGCTGATGATCGCCGCGGTGGCGAACCAGTTGAACCTTTACGTTTACCCGCTCGACGAGCTATCAAAGGATCCTTTCGTAGCCCGGCAGTTAACCTCCACGGCCGGCGGAAAGAGCGAAGCGCAGTTTTCGCCGGACAGCAAAGAGGTCTATTACCTTGAGCTGGGCCACATCAACATCATTCCGCTCGAGAATCGCCAATCGCGGCAGCTCGCGGTCACGGCAGAGATGGATGTGGACTTCGCGCGCGAAAAGCTGGAAGTGTTTCAGCAGGCCTGGACCTACATTCGCGACAACTTTTTCGATCCGGGTTTTCACGGCGCAAACTGGGAAAGCGTACACGGCGAGTACGCGCCGCTCGCGGCCGGCGCGCGGACCCCGGATGAATTGCGCCGGATCATTTCGGAAATGCTCGGCGAGTTGAATGCTTCGCATTCCGGCATCTCAGCGCCGCAGAGCAGCGCGCAGCCGCCCGTGATCGGCCGGCTGGGAGTGCGATTCGATCGCGAAGAGAGTGAACGCGCGGGCGCCTTGCGGATTACCGAGGTCATTCCTTTGACTCCGGCGGCCATTGGCAAAATCAAGCCCGGCGAATACCTGCTCGCGATCGATGGCACGCAGGTTGGCGCGCGCACAAATCTCGATGAATTGCTCGCTTATAAGATCAATCGTCGAGTGGCGCTTACTGTCGCTTCATCTGCGGCCGGCGCGCAAAAGCGTGAGGTGGTCGTGCGACCGGTCAGTGGAGCAACTGAGCGAGCGCTGCTTTACCGTCGTTGGGTTGAGGACAATCGCGCCCTGGTCGCGCGCCTCAGCAACGGCCGGCTTGGTTACGTGCATATGGCCGACATGGGGTCAGGCGCGCTCACCCAACTTTATCTCGATCTGGACGCCGAGAATCAGAAGCGCGATGGCGTCGTCGTTGACGTGCGCAACAATAACGGCGGCTTTGTAAACGTCTACGCCATCGACGTGCTGGCCCGGCGCAGCTACTTCACCATGACGCCGCGTGGGTTCTCGACGTCGCCTTCGCGCACAGTCCTGGGCCAGCGCGCGCTCGAGTTGCCGACGATCCTGGTGACCAATCGCCACACGCTCTCTGACGGCGAAGACTTCACCGAAGGCTACCGGTCGTCGCATCTCGGCAAAGTCGTCGGCGAGCCAACGGCCGGTTGGATCATCTACACCTCTGGCGTGCAGTTGATTGACGGTTCGAACTTGCGTCTGCCCTACGACCGGATCACCGCGAACGATGGCACCGTAATGGAGATGCATCCGCGACCCGTTGACCTTTCAGTCGACAAGCCGGTCGGTGAAAGTTATCTGGGGCGCGACAGTCAGCTCGAAGCGGCCGTCAGCGAGTTGCTCAAACAACTCGGCAGCCGGCGATAGTCATAAAGCCTGGCCATGGAGCGGACGAATGGTTAGCCCGGCTTTCCCGTTGCCGCCTGCAGGCGATCGCGCGCAGCGGGATCTTCCGGAATCTGGACTTTGCGCCCATTGATCTCGTTGAGCAGGGCCCAGGCATAATCACAGACGCGGTACTTGTAGCGCTGATATTCGGCGTACTCTTCACCTCCCCAGGTAGGCGCTGGGCGTTTGTCGCCCAAAAGCGCTGTCAGTGGTCCCTGGGCGGCCTGACCCTCTGCGATGATCGCTTTAGCCGCATCTGTCCAGCGTAAGTGAGGGAATCCCCAGGTGTTGAAGTACTCAGATGTTTTTAAGGCATCGACCAAAATACTCACGCGCAGTTCCGGTTTCAGTTGCCTGTATTGCTCAGGCCCAATCTCGCGGAGGGCGAGCAACCCAAAGAGAGAAGAGCGATCAGCTTTGGTAATCAGCGGAGCCAGCGCGCCGGCTGCTTCTTTTCCGCGCGCAACCATTTCGCCGTAGGTGAGCGAGTTGAAAGGCTCGAGCCGTGTCTGGGATTCCAACTCCAACTCATGTGCCAGACGCGGAACATCCATAGCTTTGAGTTCCTTCATGCGAGCCTCTCGCTTTGTCTGTGCTTCAGTTAACACGGCGGTTCTCTTGTCAACTATTTCCGGTTTCTCCAGATTGTTTGCGTTGGCGCTTGGGCTCTGGCCTGAAGGACCCTGGCAACCGGCGACGAGGCCGGCCGCGCCCAACAATAACAGCGCCGGTAAGATTTTTCGTGTATGCATCGTATCCTCCTCCTCTCTTATGGCAGTGGCGTCATTCCCGGGAGCATGGTTTTGCCCAGCCCCGGAGCGTCGGTGTTCCATTCAGTTACGGACCTATCGACCGCGGTCTGCATCCAGGTAACGCCAACCTCACTGAAGGGCGCCCCCGCGGCTCCGTTATTGACTATGAACAGCCAGTATTCGTAACCCAGAAGCCGGTTGTTACAACTGGCCGCGGCGTCGATGCATACCGGAACACTGACAGCGTCAAACCATGAATTGTCAGGCCAGCCAGATGGTCCATCAACGAGCGTGGCCGTCGAGGTGTTACTGCCCGGAGTAACCAGAGCAAAAGTGCCATCGTTATTGCGGCCATAGTAGCCCCAGGTCCGGCCATCGATACGATCCAGGGACCATCCATTTTGCGTGGCGTCCGGCTGACCGGTGACGATCCGGTTCCGCTGTTCTGGTCCGGGAGCGAGAAAGTTCCCGGTGTTGCGATCAATAATTCGCACGATCTGGATGTAAGCGATCGTGTTGCAGGTGCAAGTAGCGCCACAGGTCGCCGGATTGAAGTTAAAGTCGACGCGCGTGTTTACTCCGCGGTTGGCGTGCGGCGCTCCGGTATAAGTGAGAGTGCCACAGGGAAGCGTGGGCGTGCCACAGGCCGCCGCCAGCAACGCCACCAAGGCGACACCAACAGCTAGCCTCAGCCATCTTGTTGGGGTACGACGGATGGGATTGTCGGGTAAGCGTGCCGCCGATTCGCCTGGGAATATTTGGCTTACTTTCTTTCCAAACATGATTTTTGGAGATCCTCCTTTTGGGAAAAGAAGTGGTAGAGAGTGGGAAACAAAACGATCGTCCGATCAATAGTTAGAGAGGAGCAAACGGTTTTGCGCTTCAACTCTCCTGGTGAACTCGAGTGCCGGGTCAAGGTCCGAAATAGTTGCCTTGAAGGCTGACTGGAAACATGCTTACGAGGTAAAGGCCGGCACGCAAGAATCAGCCGCTACGAAGGAACGGCCGCACACTAAGTCAACTCAAGGAAAAAGTCAATGACAGAAACGCGAGGTCACACGCGCGTGGAAATTCAAAACTCAGATAGCTCAGCCGTGCTTAACCAGCCTGCTCATCACTGCAAGCGCACCCAGATGGTAACCATTGTGATCGGCGACCAGAAGTGCCTCTCGCAAAATCGTCTGGCCGGTGCCGTGCGGAATCCTGGCAAAGGGATCGGTGGAGGGATTCGCGACCAGCGCTTCCATCTGCTTTTGATCGCGGCGGATCTGCTCGACGGTTTCTTTCCAAAGCTTTTCGTTGCCCAGTTCGTCAGGCTCTGGCCAGTAGCCTTTCGGCCATTTCGGCGAGACGTGCTTTGCCTCGCGGCAGAACTCCAGAATGTCCCACTGCGCGATCCGTATGTGCTCAAGCACCTGCCACGCGGTGTAAGGCAAGCCCTCGATCTTCTGACCACAGGCTCTTGCCGGAAACGCCGCGACGAAATCATCAAAAGATATGTGCGCGTTGGCGCCGCGCAGAAGGGAAAGCAAATGATCGCGGAGTGATTGATCGTTTTCATTCATTTCTAGTTCACTGTCATCATTGAGGTTAAGATCAAGCTGGGTGCGGCCGAAATTCCCTCTTCCCCTGGGAGAGGGTCGGGGAGAGGGCTTCTGTCTTGCCCAGCAGCTACCCCCTCATCCCCAGCCCTTCTCCCAAAAGGAGAAGGGAGAATAATAAAACTGCGGACGAGACGTCCGTGCCCCCAGAATCATGATCGCTTCCTACTAATCCGATAAGTATCATAGCGACAGACGGCTGAGTAATCGCAAAACTTGCAAGTCGTCTTTCCCAGCGAAGGCTTTACTTTGAAGTCGCCGGCGCGCATGCCATCGATGAACTGCCAGACTCGCTTCTTAACCTCGCTGCGGATTCGATTCCATTCGATGTCGTCGAGCTTGGTCTTTGAGCTGGTCACGCTCGTGCAGTCGGCAAACCTCGCGCGATACAAGCCCTGATTGAGACGACTGCCCGTGCCGCGCAAACGGTAATATCCGCCGCCCGCCAAAGTGTATCCCGGCAGAAACAACTGCTCGAGAGCGGCCAGGTAGATCGGTATTTGAACCTGCCGCCCGCTTTCGATGTCGTCCAGCCTGGCGCCGTATGACAGCTTGTAGTCGTAAGCAACTGCCAACTGTTCTTCCTCGTTCACGTCAACGCGATCGATTTGACCCTGCACCAGTGCAGTCTCGGCCGCGCTCGGGCCGCTGCGTTCCAGTTTAAGATAATCCGGCAACGACGCCGCGTCGGCCGCCTGCGAAGCTCTCCCAAAAGCCAGCTCAAAGTAAGCCGGACGAATGCCGCGTTTGTCGGTGCGCTCCTGCAAACGCAGTTCGTAAAGCAGAACCTGATCGAGAATCAGTTTGCGAATCTCGCGATCAATCTCCCAGATGCGCGGGTTAAGCGGCGGCACCAGTCGTTCATGCTCATCAAAGACTCGATCGGCGGTCTCAGCCAGTTCGCGTCGCAGGGCCTGCGGGTCGCGCGACGGCAAATATTCCCGGCGATGCTTTTCAAAGAATTGTCGCAGGATGTCGTGCAACAATTTGCCCGCGTCAAGAGCCGTTAGATCAAGCGCGGCTTCGCTGCGCGGCTCGAGCCGCAACACCCGGTTGGCGAAAAATCTGTACGCACAGTTGCCGTAGACACTCAACCCGCTGGCGCTGTGGACATACTCGCTTCCGAAGTGCCGCGCCAGCATGGCACGCAAGTCCGCGTTGGTTATCTCGCCATCAAACGGCCCAAACCAGCCGCCGTTTCTCGCGCGCTCGACATCAACCCGCCGCGCGGCCGACGCCGAGAAGATTCCCTGCGCCCGCGCGTGTGCATGCAGTTGCTCTATTTTCTTTCGCGGCAAGAGGTGCTCGCCAGAAGCCTGATGTTTGTGCCGCTCGTCCTGGCGGATCACGGCGACCGCTAGTTCTGCGGCCGTCGACGCACCCGTCACCTCATGCGTGTCCACGTCGCCGCGAATTTGTCTGGTGGCGATTTTTGCCGGAGCGATCGCGCGAACCAATTCTTCAAGATAGTAAGACGCAACTGATTCGTTGCCATCGCTGAGTGCCAGAGGTCTGGTCAGGTAGAGCCGATCAGTCGCGCGACACGCGGCCTGATAGAAATAATGTTCTTCTTTCAGCAGCGTGTCGGTCGAAATGTCTTCGAGCACGACGCCGTATTTCTTCAGACGTTCGCGCTCTTCATGCGGATAAAGCCAATCGCGCGAGGCTCGCAGGGGAAAGCCGCCTTCGACCATTCCCGCGATGAAGATGGCGCGAAATCGCAAACCGCGCACGTCGGTTGCTTCCAACACCCGCAAGCCGTCACGATTTGCCGCGCCCACAGAGAGCACCTGCGAATGCAGGCAGCGCTCAACTTCGTCAACGAAAGACGCCAGGGTGATCCGGGGCAGTAGCCCGACCCGGGGTCCCCGGACGGGCAGCCCGGCTGGGGTGGTGGCCGTGAGGGAGGGCGCAGCCGCGCCGGCTTCTGATACAACTTCCGCGGCATATTTGAAACTCCGAACCGCGGCCGCGATGGCCCGACGCACGCCCTCCAATCCGCGTACGTCGAGCGCGGCCCGCGGGATGTCGGGCGAGACAGCCGTTCTCCGAAAAGGCTTGCGGACTTGATTTGCGAAATCGAATCGATCGAGCAGCGACGCAAGCGCGATGCGCAGATCCTCAGCCTCGCCCGCTTCCGGCAGTTCGTTGATCAAGCGTTGCAGGTGTCGCAGGACCATCGCCGTCCAGGCGATCGCCGCGGGGTGGACCGGCACCGGCTTCTTTCGCTTCTCGATCAACGGAGCTTCGTCGGACGGTGGCTCCGCGTCTGGCAGCGCGCCGTCGTCTTCCGCGCCGTCCTTGCCCGCGATCAATTCCCGCGCCGCCTCAGCCGACGGCAGCGCCCCGATTAGAAGCTGCGCGCGCGCCACCCAGGCGTCGATGCGCAACTCGCTGCCGACGTAAGCAATCACGTTCTCAAGAATATCCGGCGACCAATGTCCGATGCCGAGCGCGTTCCGCAGTTTCGACTCTGTCGGTCCTTTGTTTGCGCCGTCAGCGAGCAGTGACGCGTACTTCTTATCGAAATCCGCGGTCAGCACCGGCAAGTCTTCGGGGGAAACACGAAAGTAATCGGTCTTCAACAGATGAGCGATGTTGCCGGCTTTTGGATTGCGAAAGTCTTCCCGCGCCGGCTCCTTGAGAAGTTGGAATAGCTTGCCGCAGGCGCGCACCGCGGGAACATGAATGGCTTCGACCCGGCGTTCGAGATTGCAGGGAATCGATTCTTCGGCGCACACGCGCAGGATCGTGTCGGCGTAAGCAGAGCGTTCCCGCACCACCAGCGCGATGTCCGGGAGCTGATAGCCTTTGTTGAGCACGAGTGACTTGATTTCTTTGGCAATCGATCGAATCTCAGTTTCCCGGTCGCCGCATTCGAGGAGGAGCGCAGGCTCCCGTGCCTGCGGTTCGCCGGCATCCTTGCCGGCGTCGACGCCCTCCCTTACCGCCCCCACCCCAGCCGGGCTGCCCGGCTGGGGACCCCGGGTCGGGCTACTGCCCCGATCGGCCGAGTTGAACAACCGCTCCCGCAGCGAGGCCAGATATCCCTGCACCGGAGCGATCTCGTCATCAATCTTAGTGTCGAAAGCCGCAATTGATTCGAGATGTTCAATCGTTGACTGGAACGGCTGAAAGATCTCTTCGTTTCGCTGATCGTGATTCAGATTGACGATGACGTTGGGAATAGCCGGAATCAGGCGGCGCAGGATCTCTCCCTGCACCGGAGTGAAATCAAAAAAGCCATCCAGGACCAGAAGTTCTACTTGCTCCAGCCAGGGCAGGGAAACATTGAGGCCGGCGACTTCGCCGCTCAAAACCTGGAGCGCGCGCAGTTGATCCGCGTCCTCGTCAGTCAGGCCGAAACGATCCAGCGCTGCAACGTACGCTGAATAGATGAGCGCCACTTCGCGATCGAAATCGATTTGCGAACGAGGTGACGTTGACGCTACGCTGGCTTCTTGTGGTTGTGATTTCCCCTTGGTTGCTGCTCCGCGTCTCTGTGTCTCTGTGGCAGTTTCACTTTCTCGTTCCTCAACGACCTTGCGAAACTCAGCCGGCGTCTTGCCAGCTCTTTGCAGTTCGCCAATCAACGTCGCAACTGTGTTGACGCAGCCATCGCGATTGGCCAGCGGCCTGATCGCCTTGAGCTTTCCTGCGGCGCTGAGTTGTTTGATGATTTGCGAGATTAGACTGCGACGGAGCGGCAGCTCTTCGCGATCGATGGCTACGCGTGGCGCCAGGATCGCTTCGGTTGGTGTCAGAAGCCCGCGCGTCAGCAAGGGCTCCGAACCGAGCGTGGCCCTCCCTAACGGCCCCACCCCAGCCGGGCTGCCCGGCTGAGACGGAAAACTCGCCCCACACGCCCTGGGCTTGTTTCCCATCAAGGAGTTTCTCCGTAACCAGATCGAGCAGTGGATGCGAGGCGGCGATATACAGCAGTCGATCAGCCTGGCCCTTCGATACGTACTCAGCGCATCGCGCCAGCAAACGCCCGCGATTCGTTCCCAGCACCGGCCCTAACCAGATTTCTTTTGCCAAGGTGATCTATCCGCAGATTACGGAGATTACACAGGGTCTTTCGACCCTAACCGTTTGGGAGCGCGCGCTCTTTTTCCGCGAGGACTTCCACGCTCCTTCAATTCTGATCGCTCGACGAGCCATCGAAGATGGCGGCAGAGTGTAGCCCCGGGCGTAAGCCCGGGGTACAGATATTAACAAGAATCCAATGAGCCCTCGAAGAGGGCGACAGAAGTCTTCAAAAGAGAATCAATGCGACAGTCTCTGTCGCCCCTACGGGGCTGTGATGTGTTTAGCGCGAGAACCCCGGGCTTACGCCCGGGGCTACACTCTGCCACCCGCATTCGCGGGCTCGTTGAGTCAGCCTTGCCCAGTCGCGCTCTTTGAACTTAGCAATGGGGCAGAGTCGTCCTCTGAAGTTTCCGGCCCGCTCGCGATGAGTTCAGGAAACAATCCGCCTTCATCCAGACTCAACGCGCGCGCTGATTTGTCGATCGGTTCCAGTATCTCAATCTCTTCACCAGCAATCGCGCCGCGCTCTTTGAACTTTCGCGCCGTCACCAGCACGCGAGCTTCCAGCGATCCCACGCCCTTGTTGTAGGACTCGAGCGCGCGATCCAGGCCTTTGCCGATGTCGGCGAAATACTCGGTGAACTTTCGCAGGCGGTCGTACAAGTCCTTGCCGAGCTTGCTCACTTCCTGAGCATTCGCGGCCATTTGCTCCTGCCGCCAACCGTACGAAACGGCTTTCAGCAAAGCAATCAATGTCGTCGGCGTCGCGATGATCACGCCCTGATTGACGCCGTCTTCGATTAGCTTCGGATCGTTTTCCAACGCCGCGCTGTAAAAGTTCTCGCCTGGCAGAAACAGCAGGACGAATTCAGGGGTTGGCTGCACCGTCTCCCAATAAGATTTCCTGCTCAACGCACCGATGTGTGCGCGAACCAGCCGCGCGTGATCTTTCAGCCGCTCGCGACGTACTCCATCATCAGTTGTGGAGATCGACTCGTAGAAAGCTTCGAAGGGGACCTTTGCGTCGACGACGATCGTTCGGCCGCCGGGCAGACGCACGATCAGATCGGGACGGATGCGCCCATCTTCACCCGCGACTGTTTCCTGCTCAGTGAAATCACAATACTGAAGCATGCCGGCGAGTTCCACCACGCGGCGCAGTTGTATCTCGCCCCAGCGCCCGCGAATGTGGGGTGTGCGCAGGGCCTTGACGAGGTTTCCGGTTTCGGCTTGCAGTTGTGTCTGCGAAGTCGCGAGCGCCTTCACCTGTTCACGCAACTCGGCGTAGGCGCCGGCGCGCGTCTTTTCCATCTCGCCGATCTTGCCGTCAACTTTTTCCAGCGATTCCTTCAGCGGCTTAACGAGATGGTCGATCGCCTGTTGTCTCTGCTCAAGATCGCCTTTGGCGGTCTGCTGAAACTTTTGCAGCGTGGCGTTCGCCAGTTCGAGAAAAGATTGATTGTTCGCGTTGAGGGCTTTCTGTGAGAGTTCAGCGAACCGTCCGGACAATTCGTCCGCGGCTTGGCTGAATGATTCCTGGCGCGCCTGGGCCGCGCGCCGCTCTGCGGCCAACTCTGCGTTTAGTTGCGAATTGTGATCGCGGGCGCGGTTATGTTCGGCCAGCGCTACGTCGAAGCCTGTTTGCAGTTTTTGTAGCTCAGTCTCTTTGCCGGTCAACCGCTCCTTTAGGGTTGCCAGCTCAGCCGCATTCGCAGCGCGAGCCTTCGTCCGTAACAAAAACCAACCGAGCACCGCGCCAATGGCGATTCCGATCAAAATCATCACGACTGGAATCAAACTGCCCATGTTTTCCAAGTGTATCAGAGTCTGTTGCGAACATGAAACAGTGTCGCAGAGACGGAAATCGTAAACTGTCGGGCTAAAGCCTCAGTTGATAAGGTCGCTGAAGCGGCCTATGTTCCTCTTGCTCGCGCTACCCGGCCGTAGAACGGCCGGTCTAAAAACCCTGCGGGAAAGCCGCGTGAACGCGGCTGAAAGAACCCGACACGCTGGAAGCCGCGTGAACGCGGCTAAAAGAACTCAGATCCCTACCGCCCAAAACACGCGATCATCCGCTCGTAAACTTTGCGGGTGACCCGCACGTCGTTCAGATTGTATTCGCGGATCTCGGCGAGCTTGCCGGCCTGATAGAGGTCAAATACTTTGCTGCCTTCAACTTCCGATGTCTTGCTCGATTCAAAGCCGAGCGCCCAGGCCACATCGTCCAGGCCCACGCGCTGGCGCCCGCCCAGCCACCAGCCGCGCATCGTGTCGAAGACGCCGCGCACGTTGTATTCGCCGAGATTCACAAATGGCCTGGCCGCAATGTTGTTTACCAGACACCGCTGAAAGATGAACGGCAGATCGAATCCGATGATGTTGTGGCCGACAATTTCGTCGCATTCGACATCGAAATCCGTCATCAGGTTCAGAAAATCACGCAGGGCCTGGCCCTCTTCCTGCTCTTTGCCTTCGGCATCGATTCCGAAAACGTATTCGCTTTGAGCTTGCGCCAGGCCTTCAATTTCGCATCCCGGGACTTGACCAACATGCACAGCGATCGAAAGCACGCGCCCCGAAGTCGAGTTCAGGGAACCAAGTTGATAGACACGCTCTTCTTCGGCAGCGATGTCTTCCAGATAGCGCTGCTGTTGTTCGAGCCGCATGTAACCAAGCCGCAAATCTTTTTCCAGCTTTGGCCCGACGCGATCGCGAAAACCGGGCAGCGCCAGCGTCTCAATGTCCAGCGTGAACGCGCGCGGCAAGACCGGCTCAGCGTTTTGATGCTCGCGATATTTCTCGATGGTGATGGGTTTGTATTCGGTGACGACAAACTGTGAACGATCCTGAAACGATTCGAGTTTGCCGGTGACGCCCCACAGGCCGGGCTTCAACTCTTCGCGACCTTCGAGCACTTCGGCCCAGACCTTCAGCGCCAGACTGCCCGTTGCGTTGCGCGCGCTGGCGTCGCGAAACGGCTTGCCCTGTTGCGTGCGGCGCTCGCGCACGGAAGTCACTGCAACGATCAGCCACACTTCTTCCGCGAATGGGAGTTCAGGGATGGGGATGTTGCCTTTCATTGTCTGCGCGAGGCGGTATTTAGTTCACCAGTTCGGTATCTGCTTCATCAAAGCCCGGCCGGATAAATCCCCGAGCGTCAGGAAATTCTTCTTCCAACAGCCAACGCAATCTCTCGAGTTCGGCGAGAATCGGAGCGATCGAGTCGCTTTTCGCGGGCAGACACATATCCATCGCGTGCCACGCGGCCATTGACCGATCGATCGCAATCAGGGCAATTTTTGCTGAACCATTGCCGTCTTCCTGCGCGAAATCCGGAGCGGCGTCAAAATCGTCCTCTTCGTCCTCAGCGGCTTCCGCGAATGGATCGTTCTCGCCGGTCTCGCCTGGCGCGCAGTCGCCGCGCGTGCGACCCATCAGAGCCCTGATCACCTTTGCCGCGACAAAAAACTGATACCAGCGAAGCACTTCAGCCGCCCGTGCGACATCGATCTCCGGTACGCCATCGGCATCGACCATCATGTCGTCGGGCACGTCATGGTCAGTAACGAATTCCTCGGCAAACCATTCCTGAACCGTCGCCGCGTATTGACGCGCCAGCTGGGACAGTTGATGTTCGTCTGCTTCCCGCTCCCGCTGCTCGTGTTCCGCGACGGCGGCCTGAGATTCGGTCGATTCGAGATCGACGCCGGCCTCTTCGGCCCAGGCAGCAATCTTCTCGTGCGCTTCCCGAAAGATCGATTCCAGCTTGCGCCAAAACTTTTCGTTGTTGATATCGTGGACTTCGGGATCGTCCAGATCCCCGTCCGCCGCTTCGGTGGCATACACTCGACAGCGTGCAGTGAACGGGCACTTCTCGCACCAGCGGTCGCAGTAGTTGTAAATGCCGGAAATAAAATCGCGTTCGCCCGCGAGTTCAGACGGCTCGTCCTCACTCATCGTCACTCCTTTATCATATTCTGCGCGGCACATTGTAATGTATTATTGTCACCGTCACCATGAGCAACCAGAACTCCGGTCATAGGTTAACGCTGGGCGCAGCGCTCGAACGTCTGCCCGGTCCGCAGGGCGAGCAATCCGTGTTGCTGTTCGAACATGGCTCGCTGGTCGTGAAGCTCTACGCGCCGCGCGGCAGCGATCCGCAGACGACCCATTCGCTGGACGAAATTTACGTCGTCGCGCAAGGCAGCGGAGAGTTTGTCTGCCGCGGAACGCGACAGCCTTTCGCGCCAAACGACGTTCTGTTCGCGGCCGCGGGAGTCGAACACCGTTTTGAAAACTTCAGTGATGATTTTGCGGTCTGGGTTTTCTTTTATGGGCCTGAAGGCGGCGAAACAGATTGAGGCTGGAATATTTCCCCTCTCCCATTGGGAGAGGGGTCAGGGGTGAGGGTGCGCAGCTTGAGCGCACAACGCAGCCCCTCTCCCCAGCCCTCTCCCAAAGGGGAGGGGGAGACTGAGAGCACATGCCGAAACTCTCCAGAGCAGCACCGACTTTTCCGGTCGCCGATGTCGGCGCGACGATTCGTTGGTATGAAACGGAATTGGGCTTCAACAGTTATCCATTCCCCGAAAATCCCCCTTATGTTTTTGCCAGTGTCAGCCGCGATGACGTCGAAATCATGTTTCAGCGGATCGAGGGCTACCAAAAACCGGATCTCTATCAAAGGCGCAACGGTGGGGTTTGGGACGCCTACATTCGGATGGAAGGTGTCAAAGAGTTTTACGAAGCGGTCAGGGACAAGGTTGAGATCACAATGCCGCTGCGAAAACAGGCCTATGGGGATTGGGAGTTCGAAGTGAAGGATCCGAACGGCTACATTCTGGTTTTCAGCGAACTGACGGAATGAGCGTGCGTTTCAAGAATCTCAAGACTACGAACGTTGGCGTAATCGCGATCGTCGCGGGCCTCTATTTTCTCGCGGCGAAACTTGGACTGTCGCTGGCCTTTCTTAACGCCAGTGTTTCGCCTGTCTGGCCTCCGACCGGCGTAGCCATCGCCCTTGTTTTCTTGCTCGGTTATCGTTCTGCACCCGGGGTTCTGCTGGGCGCTCTAATCGCCAATTACTTTCTGACCGACGTTTCCCTGGCGACCGCAGCCGGGATCTCCATAGGAAACACGTTGGAAGCAACTACGGCGGTGTATCTGGTGCGTCGCTTCGTTGGATCGGCCAGCCCTTTCAATCGCGCGATCGATGTTTTGAAGTTCGTAGTTTTTGCCGGGATTCTTAGTACGGCCATAAGCGCGACTATCGGCAACGTTAGTCTGTGTTTAGGCGGCGCGGCGTCCTGGAATAATTTCGGGTGGCTCTGGTTAACGTGGTGGTCAGGTGACGCCGTCGGCGCGCTGGTTATCACGCCGTTGGTATTGAGCTGGGTCGAGAAACCAATCGACCTCTGGCGCGGCTGGCGTCTGCTCGAAGCCGTATTGTTGCTGGTCTTGTTATCGCTGTTGTCGGTAACCATTTACACCAATTTTTTTCTACCATCAGGATCAACCCGTCCCTGGGGGCATGTGACCATACCATTGCTGCTGTGGGCAGCATTTCGTTTTGGTCGAAGGGGTATTTCGACAGCAATGGCTGTGCTCTCGGCAATTGCGATCTGGGGCACGATCAATGGCTACGGCGGGTTTGCAGTCTTGAGCAAGAATGAGGCCTTGCTATACCTGCAAGCCTATTTGGCAAATCTAATGATCACGACTCTCTCGCTGGCCGCGATCATTACTGAGCGAAAGCAGGCCTCGAGGGATCTTAGTGGAAGTCTCTCCGTGACGAGAATCCTCGCAGAGTCGCCGGCGCTGACCGATGCGCTGCCGCGCATACTACAGGGAATCTGCAACACCTTCGGTTGGGAAGTGGGAGCGATGTGGATGCTCGACACCGGCGCCGGTGTGTTGCGGTGTTTGAAGGTGTGGCCATCTGAGGGACCAAAGGGCAGCAAATTCGAAGCGACTACTTACGAGCGCACGTTTTCTTCCGGCGTTGGTTTACCGGGAAGAGTTTGGAAAACCCTGAAGCCGGCGTGGATTCCCGACGTAACGAAAGATGATAACTTTCCGCGCGCCCCGGGTGCGGCCGCCGCAGGCCTTCATGCCGCCTTCGGGTTTCCGATCCTCTCTGGCGAGAACTTTCTGGGTGTGATGGAGTTCTTTAGTCATGAGATACGCGAGCCCGACGAAACTCTGCTCGCCACTTTCCAGGGTATTGGCAGCCAGATTGGACAGTTCATCGAACGGAAACAGTCCGAGCAGGAACTCTTTGAGAGTCGCGAGCGGCTGATTATGGCCATGCAGGCAAGCGGCATGGGTACCTGGACGCGCGAGCTGGATGGAACCAACCGAGTTCAATGGTCGCCGGAGCTGGAAGCGATTTTCGGTCTGGCCCCGGGTGAGTTTGCGCAAACGGAAGAGGCGTTCTTTGAATTTGTTCATCTGGAAGATCGGGAATCTTTGGGTCAAGCCGTGAGCGAAGCGATTGCAAATCGGACTGACTATGAAGTCGACTTCCGGTACGCAACCAGGGGCGGCAAGCCGGGATGGATGATCGGACGAGGACGCGCCTTTTACGACGCAAATGGAAAGCCCTACCGCCTAGCCGGGTTGGGTTGGGATATTACCGAACGCAAGCGGGCCGAGGTGGAGCGCGAACGACTCATTGAACGTGAACATGCCGCGCGAACTGAGGCCGAAGAAGCCAACCGCATCAAAGATGAGTTTCTGGCGACGCTCTCGCACGAGTTGCGGACTCCGCTGACGGCGATGCTGGGCTGGCTGACAATTCTGCGCCGCCAACGTCTCGACAAAGAGACGACAAAGCAGGCCATTGAAACGATCGAACGCAACGCCCGGGCTCAGGCCAAATTGATCGAAGAGTTAGTCGATGTTTCCCGCATTGTTGGTGGCAAGCTCGTCCTGGAAATGCAGCCCACCAGTCTCTTCCTGGTGATTGAGGCCGCCGTCGAAGTCGTGCGTCCGGCCGCAAGTGCCAAAGGGGTTCAAATCGAAATCAACGCTGATTCGTCGGTCGGAGTTGTTTTGGGTGACCCCACGCGATTGCAGCAGATCATTTGGAACCTGCTTTCGAATGCCGTTAAATTCACTCCGCGCGAGGGGTCTGTCTATGTGTCCATGCGCCGCGCAGGATCGTCAGCCCAAGTTATCGTTCAAGATACGGGCGTGGGAATCTCGTCCGATTTCCTGCCTTACGTCTTTGAGCGATTTCGCCAGGCCGAATCGCCTATTACCAGATCGTACCGCGGGCTGGGTCTGGGACTGGCGATTGTGCGTCACCTGACGGAATTGCATGGGGGGACGGTCAGTGCTGAAAGTCAGGGTGAAGGTCGGGGAGCGACGTTTACTGTCAGCATCCCGCTGGCCGCGATGCAATCAGGTGAATCTGCTTCTCAACTCTTTGACGAATCCGCCGTTAGCGGAGCGGGCACAACTCGGCTGGCGCTTGCGGGGCTGCGCGTGCTGGTGGTTGAAGACGAGCCGGATGCGCGCGAGCTCCTCTCGCTGATGCTGGAGAGTTCGGGTGCGACGGTCGATGCGGTTGAATCGGCCCAGGAAGCGCTGACCAACCTGCAAATCTTCAAGCCTGACGTGCTGCTCAGTGACATTGGGCTGCCGGTCGAAAGCGGCTATGAACTGATTCATAAAGTCAGGTCACTGCCTACAGAAGCCAGCAAGATTCCGGCAATTGCACTGACTGCTTTTGCAACTGAAGAAGATCGAAAGCTGTCACTGGCTGCCGGCTTTCAGGTTCATCTGACTAAGCCGGTCGAGCCAGGCGTTTTGGTCGAAACAATCGAGCGCATGGGTATACGGCCATCCGATCCCGACAAACCGTGAGCCATCGCAAATCAAATCGCAAAGTTCGCCGCTGTCATTGGGCTAAGAGCGAATTGGCAATTGCCTATCACGATCGTGAGTGGGGCGTCTCGCTTCACGACGACCGCGGGCTTTTCGAGTTTTTGATCCTGGAAGGCGCGCAGGCCGGCTTGAGCTGGGAAATAATTCTCAGGAAGCGCGATAGCTATCGCGCCGCTTTTGATAATTTCGATCCGCGCAAAGTAGCGAAATACGATCAGCGGAAGGTCGCAAAGCTGCTCGGCAACATCGGCATCATTCGTAATCGTTTGAAAATCAACTCCGCGATTCAGAACGCGAGGGCCTTTCTGAGAATTCAAAAAGAGTTTGGCAGCTTCGACGCTTATGTGTGGCGATTCGTCAATGGAAAGCCGATCAAGCGTAAACGCGGCGCGGGCGTACTGGCTTTCACGCCGCAGTCTGATCTGCTAAGCCGCGATCTTTCGGGGCGCGGTTTCAAGTTTGTAGGTTCGACGATCTGCTATTCGTTCATGCAGGCGGTCGGCATGGTTAATGATCACGAGCCCGCTTGTTTTCGCTACCGTGAAGTTTCCGGCTAGACTTTCGAGGCCCCAGCGGTTTGCAGGGCTTTCGGAAAACGATCCACGAAACCACACGAAAAAGATACCCAAACTCGCTCGTGTGATTCAGTGGATCGCGAGTTTATCTACTCCAGGACCAAACGTTGCCAGAGTCTCGATATGCCCACAGCAAACGCTGCCACGTGTTTGTTTTGCAAGATAGCCGCCGGCGAGGTAGCCGCGCGGCTGGTCTTCGAGGACGCAACCTCAATAGCCTTTCTCGATCACCGCCCGGTCTTTCCCGGCCACTGCTTGCTGATTCCGAAAATCCATTACGAGACATTTACCGATCTGCCCGCAGAATTGATTGCCCCGTTCTTCAGTAGCGCGCAGTTGCTGGCCCGGGCGGTCGAATCAGCAATGGAAGCCCACGGAACCTTCGTCGCGATGAACAATCGCGTCAGCCAAAGCGTGCCGCACACACACGTGCACATTGTGCCGCGGCGGCGAAAAGACGGGCTGAAAGGCTTCTTCTGGCCACGTTACCCTTACCAGAGCGATGAAGCTGCCGAAGCGGTTCAACTTTCCATTCGCCGGACCGTGGCAACTCTAGTCCAGGATTCCTAGCTCAATGGTTTTTTGTTTCATGTTTTCTTTCGAAACCGCTTACCAAACTGGCGCTTTTCTGCCGCAATAATTGAATAAAACAATTCTTCGAAAAATAAAACACTCAAAAAATTGACCCGAAAATTTCTTTTCGGTATAAGTCACACCGTCACGAGGGTCACGGCCTTTGAGACCAGCGAAGGGATCGGCGAACGGAGTCGTGAGGCTCTGGGAGAGAGCAACAGCAGAGCGGTTTGAGGTTGCTATTGACGCCCTTAGCTGAAGCCGAAAGGCTTGCTAGGGAGAGCTGAAAGGTTTTCCTGAGCGCCCGGATAAAAACGGGTAGCACCCTTTGGGAAGGACCCGCTGAAGGGGAGCCATGTCGCTCGACGAAAGTTGAGCCTCGTTGCCGGGAACGTAACCGGCGGTGGAGGACAGCCACCAA
>WNFG01000953.1_pt1 | contig 24296 bp, 19 predicted proteins | sample 5400431 | NCBI WGS metagenome assembly WNFG01 (sample SAMN13153346, study PRJNA577476) | soil metagenome | isolation source: 120 cm saprolite under Douglas fir tree site 2 hole 3 replicate 2 | place: USA:California | collected 2015-04-18 | reverse complement strand
GAGCGACAATCGCTCAACAAAGAGTGCGGATGGAAGGGTGGCGACAGAGGCGGCTCGGCTCAACCGCAAAAATCTCCACTAGGGAGGAAAAGAAAAACCGACTTGACACTCACCGGCCTTCTCATGGAAGGCGCTAGGTCAGCGGACTACCGAAAAAACAATTTGGCAATGGCTGTTGGATTCGTGCAGTTCCTATCGGATGCTGCTTGCGCTCTCATCCTTGCAATCCAGTTGCCTGGAATCTATTGCGTACAAAACCTTAAGTTCGCGCCAGTATCTTCCTTGAAAGCCGTATCGGCCTATGTGCGATAGGTTGCCGCGGAGCTTGATCCTCCATGCGGCGTGGAGTAAGCGGTCGAGGTGCTTCAGGTTCAGGTCACTCGCACGTGGCATTGGCACCACATCGTGGAACCTGTCATCGGGGATAAGCCAATACGCCGTTCCCTTGAGGTGGCAATCCTTCTGGCCCGGATAGAATTCATAGCTCGGGTAGTGCATTATCACTATGCCTTCAAATGTCTGGTCGTTCTTTCCGCGAGCAGTATTCACTGCTACTACCAGAGCGAGAGCAAACAGCAGGGCGACTGGAATTATCCGATTCAAACGACTGCCGCCTCGGGCCGCCCCTGAGGTCTCAAGCTGGTTGTTTGAGGTCATCGATGAGCTCCGGGAAGATGTCGCCAGCGACGGTCATCGAGACCGAGCGCTATGGGGTCAAATTTGTGGTGTTTAGTTGCTAATACGTCGGGCGTTACTGGATGAGCCGACGCTGTTATGCAATCATGTGGAATCGCTGACAGGTTTTCCTGAGCTGTGGTCAACTGAGTCGCCGGACGGTACGCACCGACAGGCGATCCAGTGCCATAGATACTAGCGATTACGAAGCTACCGGAGGCGCAGGCGCGACGTCTTCGTGCTCGTCGTTCTGCTGATCTTCCGTGCGGTCCTCGTCGACTTGACCATCATGGAAGGCACCGTCGTTATGGTCGCCGTCCATCTCTGCAACTTCTCCTTGCTGCCCTTTCTCGCTTGCTCCTTGGGCATCCAGCGACGGGCCCTCATTTACGTCGTTGTCTGGGCCTTCATTGCGATCGTCCTGGATATCCTGGCTCTGGCCTTGGCCCTGATCTTGACCTTGGTCTTGACCCTGACCGTTCTGAGCCTCCTGGGCAGAGAAGGCCTTGGCAAGCGCGGGTGAGGCGCAAGCGTTCTTGACCGGAGAAATGAACAGAACCAGTGCTGAAGCAACGAAGATGCTCATCACATTGGAACGGAATCTAACCATTGGTTTACCTCCTATGGTTTCCAACTACTGCAACCTCCTACAGGCAGTCTTGCTGCCAAAGTAAATCGGGAATAAGTGCTGTATTTTCAGTGTAATACATTCGCTTGCCGCGAATGAATCTGGGGGACTTCATCACAGTACTGAGTTGATCGGGAACGTATTCGCAGCACGAAATAATTCATGGTCCTGGTCGCATTTGCGGTGCGGAGTCAGGGCATTCCGTTCGCATTTTCAGCTTGTCATTTTCAGGTCGGATAATCAAAAACTTGAAAATCCACATGGACTTTGCACAGCAGGTTGCGAGCCCGACATCACAGCGGGGCGGGCCTTGTTAAATCACTTTCGAAAAGCTACTTCGCGCGGAAAGGATCAATCTGCGAAGATGCGCGCAATATATCCTGCGTAGAAACGCCAGCCTTTGCCAGCTGTTCGTCGACAAGATCGAGCAGAATGAAGACATTGGGGATGGTGTCACAATTCACTGCCACAAGATCAAGCCACTTGCCCTGAGCCTTGATCCTGAGCTTCTGTCCGTCGATCCTCGGCTTCATGAGATTTGCGTATGGAACTGGGTCCTTGCCCTTCCAACTTAAACCATTTATCGAAAGAGTGATTTTCCCGAAACTGACCCCGGCTCCCGAATCAAAGTATGTGCGAGCTACGGCCAGGAGTCGCGGCTGTACGCGTGACAGAATTAGGCGAATGACTTCCTCATTGTCACGAACGTTCTCGGAGATTGTGATCGCAGCACCATCTCTACCCTTGATCTTAAGCCGTCGCTGCAGGCTGGCACTGCCGCTGCCTTTGCGGGCAAAGATCATGAGCAGGTACCCGACCAGGCCGAAATGGGCTGCGTAATTGACGGGTACTTGGCGGTAGCGATATTCGGTCACATCATTCCATGGAATCTCTCTCACGCCGAACAGTGAGGCCCGGACCAGACCTTCATCATGGCCCCGCACCTCAATCTTGCCGATAGCAATGAATGCGAATACAGTCAGCGCAACGCAGACCAAGACGAACGTCAGAAACCAGGGATCGATCTCATGTCTATCCCTGTATACGACTACCGCAAAGGCCACGACAATCAAAGTGATCAGCGCCATAAATATGCGCCACGCCCAACCGTGTTTGAATGTGAATTGCGCCGGAGAAATGAACATGGGACGGCCTTTCGTCGGGGGCGGTACCTTTTTCTGGCACCCGACTCTACCCCACGTACCACTTTTCGGCAAATCTTCACGTTCCGGCGCTTTGGTTTTGGAGCTGGCATGGACTGCTGGTCGTATGTCTTTCGTCTGGCTATTTACGATGTTCCAGCAGAATCAGAAGGGGCTATACAGAGGTCGGCATAATCGGAAACTACAAACCACTTGATTAGTCGGGTAGGGCAAAGGCGCGTAGCGGGCTTCGAATGATGCCGACGTTTCCGTTGCTCTCCCTAAAAGTAGCCAGTCGCCGTCCCCGAAAACGGGAATTCACCGATTAAAACGGTTGATATTCCTTCAGCAGCCCTCCCCGGTGCTCCTGCACCCGCCTGGCCGCGTAGACTCCTCGCAGGAGTCCGAGGCTCACGGTTCCACGTAACTTCCGGCGTCCTTGAAAGACACGTGCTTTCACGGCGCTAATAGAAGTGCCTAGAATCTGAGCCGTTTCTTGGACAGATCGTTCTTCGATGTCGCGGAGCAATATCGCTCTTCGAATTGTTGGACCTAGGCGATTGATCGCCTTGGCCAAGAGGTACGTGCGCTCTTGCCGCCAACAAGACTCTTCGGGATCAGGGCTCCGGTCAACGAGTGCCTCGGAGGCGGACTTCACACCATCGTCAGGGCTCTCCGGCAGAACTTCGAATATTCCCCGCCTTCGACGAAGCAACATGAAGGCTTCATTCATGGCGATGCGCGTCAGCCAAGTAGAGAACCGGGACTTTTCTTGAAAGTCGTCGAGATGAAGGAAAGCCTTGTGAAAACTCTCCTGCACCACATCTTCGGCATCCTCCCGGTTATTGGTTATCCGCTGTACCACGACAAAAACCCTTCGTTCGTGACGAATGACCAGCTTCTCGAAAGCCCGAGTATCTCCGCACTTTGCGGCAGTCACCAGCACGCCGTCGGAGTCTTTATCTATACTGCCTGCATAAGACGTTTCCATGAGTCCGGTCCTCCACCCCACTTCGTTACGCAGTAGCCGCCCCAGAAGAAAGCAAACTGTGTGCCAGAGACTTCGCGTGACGAAACAGCTTGGAAGTGGCTGGCAGAGTGGGACATACGCCGATTCATGAGTGGTTGACAGCGTCAATCGAGTCGCGAACCTGTCGGCGTGTTGGCATTCCGTCCATTAGACTGGATGGGCCGCGGGCGGCCATCTGTCCACGAGGTGAGGTTGAAATGCGCCGCAGAGTGGAAGGGGACGGAGCAGGACACTTTCTGATGTTAAGATTTTCATTACAGGAGCAGCACCCTGTAATGCCGGAGTAGAGGTATGTCTAGTTCCAATCCCCTTCTGTGGCCCAGGCCGCCTGTAATTTGGAGCTATGGGATTGCGGTTTTATCGGTCACCACAGCACTGATCATTTCACGGTGGCCGGCGCTTCATTTGCAAGATGCTCCCGTGTCGCTGTTTCTTTGCGCGGTCATATTAAGCGCGTGGTTCGGTGGAGTCGGGCCGGGATTGCTCGCTACGGCCCTATCCGCTTTCGCTTTCTACTATTACTTCCTGCCTCCGATCTATTCGCTGGATGCAAAGCCCGGGGAGATACCACGCCTTTTCGTCTTCACGGTGTCAGTCTTGTTTGTCGGGTCGCTGAGCGCTGCGCAAAGGAGCGCCATGGAATCGCTTCGGCGCACCCGCGATGACCTAAAAGAAACAGTTCAAGAGCTCCAGAAAACCAACGAAGCGTTGCAAGCAGAGAGTCGTGAACGGAAACGGGCGGAAGAGGCTTCGCGCCAGGCGCAGGCGGATCTCGAACGCGTCAGCCGGGTAACCACGATGGGAGAAATGACTGCTTCCCTGGCGCACGAAGTGAACCAACCGATTGCTGCTGCCGTCACCAATGCTAAGACCTGCTTGCGCTGGCTTACGCGCGATCACCCCGATATGGAAGAGGCGCGCGCGGCTGCCATGAGAAGCGCGAAAGACGGAATGCGTGCGGCGGAAATCGTCAGCCGGGTCCGCCTGCTTTTCAAGAAGGGTACTCCGCAACGGGAGTTCGTGGATGTAAACGAAGTCGTTCGAGAGATGATCGTCCTCCTGCGCAGCGAGGCAACGCGATGCTTGGTATCAGTACAGACGGAGCTGGCCGCAGACCTTCCCCAGATCATGGGAGATCGCGTGCAATTGCAGCAGGTGCTGATGAACCTCATGCTCAATGGCATCGATGCGATGAAGGATGTGGATGGAACGCGAGAGCTCGCCATCAAATCACAGCGGGCGAAAAACGAGGAAGTTGTGGTGTCCGTCACTGATAGCGGCGTGGGACTTCCCCCGCAGCAGGCGGACCAGATCTTCAATGCGTTCTTCACGACCAAACCTCATGGCACCGGCATGGGACTTCGGATAAGCCGCTCCATCGTTGAATCGCATGGCGGCCGCTTGTGGGCCACTGACAACTCTCCGCGCGGCGCAAGCTTTTGTTTCACCCTATCCACCAAAGCCGAGGCACATGAATGAAGATTGAGACCCGGTTGCACGGATGGCAGCTTTGTTAACGGTCTCCGCATCCCCTGTAGGAGGCGAAAGAATCCATGCTAATGAAAATTCAGAAGGTGGTCGCCCGGGGAATTCGTGGTCTTTACGCGGAGCGGTCGAATTCCTGCAAGATGGCAGGCGCTGTTTGCATTGTATTGCTTTTATTGCTTCTGGAAGGTTGTACTCAGCCATCGGTTCATGAACCGGTTACATTGACTCTTCTGGAGGAGTGGACGACTAAGACATTCAGCGCGGCGCGCGAACAGGAGTTGCAGCAATTCACTCGGGAAACAGGAATCCGAGTCAAGCTCCTTCCTTCTCCGGAGTCCGCGCGGGAAAAGCTGGCCTTGTGGCAAGAGTTACTCGGGACAGGCGCCTCGGGCCCTGACGTGTACGGCATCGATGTGATCTGGCCGCGCATTCTGAACGAAGATTTCATAGATCTCAAACCATATTTCGCCAGCGAAATCTCCGCCCAGTTTCCGGTGATAGCCGCCAGCTACAGCGTGGATCATAAGCTGGTGGCAATGGCGTATCGCGCCGACCTTGGGCTTCTGTTTTATCGCACCGACCTTCTGCGACAATATGGATATCGTGAGCCACCCAGTACCTGGGATGAGCTGGAGGCCATGGCGACTCGGATTCAGGCGGGCGAACGAGCCAAAGGTAAGAAAGAGTTTTGGGGCTTTGTGTGGCAAGGGGCCGCTGCCGAAGCGTTGACCTGCAACGCGCTGGAATGGCAGGCCGCCGAAGGCGGCGGACAGATCATCGAGGAGGACAAGACGATCAGCGTGAATAACCCGCGCGCGACCCGGGCGTGGCAAAGGGCGGCGCGCTGGGTTGGTTCTATCTCACCACCCAGTATAGTCGGATATGAAGAGTGGGACGCGCTGAACGTTTGGGTCGCAGGCGACGCAGCATTCATGCGGAATTGGCCAACAGCCTACGTCGACAGCCAGGCGGCGGGATCGCCAATCCGAAATAGGTTCGATATAGCCCTACTGCCTGGTGGTAAGGCAGGCCGCGTGGGTACCTTGGGAGGAGCCGGCTTGGCAGTTTCCCGATTCTCAGCTCATCCCCGTGAAGCCGTAGAGCTGGTCCGGTATCTCAGCCGGAGAGACGTGCAGGTGAAGCGGTCCTCCGTACTTTCGGTGCCACCCACCCTACCAGAACTCTACGATCTGCCTGAGGTACTTGAGCCAAATCCCCGTTTTGCCCTATTGAGCCAAGCACTGCGGACCGGCATAGTTTCGCGTCCTTCAACGGTCACCGGCAAGAAATACGAGGTGGTGACCGGCGCTTACATCCAAGCCGTTCACTCTGTGCTGACTGGCGAAAAGAGTGCGCCGGAAGCAGCCGCGGACCTGGAGAAAGAGTTGATTCGCATAACCGGTTTCAAGAAGGGACCGCCTCCCAGGGGATCAGCACACCCCTGAGGAGAAGTTCTGAACCGGTCCATGAACCTCTTCCCGATCGGCCATTGCTTCAAGTTCTTGCGCAGAGGGTGAGAAACGTGGCGTGAGTTTGAGGCCGGAGATGGCTTGATAGGAATAACCGATGGGGCGTTACACCGTGACAGAATTTGGCCGTTGGGTAAAACGCGCTGGAGAGAAAAATCTTCATGCCGTTCGACTCAATATCGGTCCCCGTTTGATGCTCTGCTTTGCGTTCATCACGCTCTCGATGTTAGGCGGCGATGCCGTTGTTCTTTGGCAATTCCACCTCATCCGTGCTCAGGCAGAGCGTCTGAATGATATGGACCAGAAGTTGGTCGCGGTGTTACGCGTTCATAAGGGTCTTTTGACGTTTCATGACAAGCTGGAAGCGCTCGCGCGGTCCGAAGATGCCGGTCGATTGGTGACAGAAGCCGAACCCCTTCGTACCGCAGTCCTGGAGGACACACAACGAGCAATGGCCGCCCTTAGTCTTCTGCCTTCCGAGCTCCAGCGAGATCCGGCGATCATGCCTACCCTTCTAACCATTCAGAGAGCGCTACCACCGCAACTTAAGGCCATCACCACCCTGGCCACCTCGGGCGACTGGCGGGCAGTGCGCCTGCGCCTGGCGAACCAGGTGCATCCTCTAGAATCCCTGACCTCGGCGCTGGTCGAAAAAGTTGCCTACGAGGCTGGCGAACAGCAATCGCAAACCGTGCTGAATGTTAAGCGCGTGCAACAACGAGTTTTTCTGATTGTGCCGATGACGGCGGTCCTCACGTTGCTGATCGCCGGCACCCTGGGCTTGTCCATTACGAGCAGCATCACGCGGCCACTGGCGCGATTGGTGGAAGGCTCCAAGGCATTGGCGCGGGGCGAATTTCAACATCAAGTGGCGATAAGCGGGGAAGATGAACTCGCTCATCTCGGGCAGGTGTTCAACGACACCGCCCGACACTTGCGCGATCTCTACGCGACTCTACAGAGCAGCGAAGATCGGCTCCGGCGGGTCATAGACACAATTCCGGCACATGTCTGGAGCGCTCTGCCGGACGGCTCCGTTGATTTTATCTGTCAACGTTGGCTGGAATCTACGGGGCTTTCTGTAGAGGACGGATTGGGCTGGAATTGGGGCTCGGTAGTTCATCCCGAGGACTTCGGGAGGTTCGTCGCCGAGTGGCACGCAGCGCTGGCGGCTGGGGAACCGATGGAGAGTGAAGCGCGGCTCCGGCGGGCGGACGGGGATTATCGCTGGTGGCTGATCCGCAACGTGCCGCTGCGCGATGAGCTAGGAAACGTCATTAAGTGGTATGGAACCAGTATCGACATCGAGGATCGAAAACGGGCCGAAGAGAAGCTGCAGCAAAGCGAGGCGTATTTATCGGAAGCACAGCGATTGAGCCACACCGGCAGCTTCGGCTGGAGAGCTTCCACTGGCGAGATCCTCTGGTCAGAGGAAACCTTCCGAATCTTCCAATATGACAAAACGACGAAACCGACCGTGGAACTTATTCTCCAACGTGTTCATCCGGAAGACGCGGCCTTCGTGAAAGAGACGATCGAGCGCGCATCGCAGCATGGGAAGGTTCTTGATTTTGAACATCGATTGTTGATGCCGGATGGCTCCGTCAAACATGTCCATGTCGTGGGCCATGCCTTGAGCGATGAATCGGGCAACATCGAGTTTATCGGGGCGGTGACGGACACCACCGATAGCAAACGGGATGAAGAAGCGTTGCGGCGGAGCGGGAGTAATCTGGCGGAAGCGCAGCGGCTCACGCACACAGGGAGTTGGGCCTGGCGGGTAGCGGGAAGAGACGTTTTGCATGTGTCCGAGGAATGGTACCGCATATATGGCTTCGATCCAGAAGGGGGCCCGCCGGCTTGGGAAGAACGGCTGAGGCGTGTTCATCCGGAGGATCGAGCCAAGTGGCAAGGGGCAATCGATCGAGCAATCGGTGAAAAGTCGGATTACGAAGTGGAATTCCGAATCCTTCTTCCGGACGGCACGGTCAAATACATCCACACTGTCGGCCATCCTGTTTTGAACGCATCCGGGGATTTAGCGGAATTCGTGGGTAGCGCGACGGACATCACCGACCGAAAACGGGCCGAAGTGCTGCTGGCAGGAGAGAAACGGCTTCTCGAGATGATAGCCAGGGGCGATTCTCGCGCGCTCATCCTCGAGGGCTCATGCCGGCTCGTCGAAGAACTGGCCAGCGGTTCTCGGTGTTCGATCCTTATGTTGGACCCGAGCGCCAACTGCCTTCGGCACGGCGCAGCGCCCAGCCTGCCAATAGCTTACACTGAGGCAATCGATGGTTTGGTTATCGGTGCGTCTGTGGGTTCGTGCGGGACGGCCGCTTACCGGGCACAACCAGTGATCGTCTCAGACATCGCCAGCGATCCGCTGTGGGCCGATTTCCGCGATCTAGCGTTGGCGCATGAGCTGCGCGCGTGCTGGTCCACGCCGATACTTTCCTCAACGGGTAGGGTGTTAGGGACCTTCGCGATCTACTATAGCGAAGCGCGTAGCCCCAGTTCGCAAGAGCATAATGTCATGGAGCGGATCACCCATCTTGCGAGTATCGCCATCGAACGCAAGCAGGCCGAAGAGAAGCTGCGGCAAAGCGAGGCTTATTTATTCGAAGCACAGCGACTAAGCCACACAGGCAGCATCTACTGGAATGTTACCCGCGGAGAAGTCTCCTGGTCAGACGAGATTTTTCGAATCTTTGAATATGATTGGACGCGTACCCCCAGCGTGAAGTTACACAATCAGCGAATTCATCCCGATGATATAACTCTGGTAGAGCAGACGCAGGACCGGCAAACCAACGACGGCATAGATGTCGACATCGAGTACCGTTTGCTGATGCCGGACGGTCGAGTCAAGCACCTCCGCGCCGTAGCTCACCCGCTGCACGATTCATCAGGCAACCTCGAGTATGTTGCGGCCTTCATGGACATGACGGCGACGAAGCAAGCACAAGAAGCGCTGCGCCAGGCGCAGGCGGATCTCGCACATGTCAGCCGGGTGACCACCATGGGAGAGCTGACTGCCTCCCTGGCGCACGAAGTGAATCAACCGATTGCCGCCGCCGTCACCAACGCCAATACCTGCTTGCGCTGGCTCGCTGCCAACCCTCCAAACGTGGAAGAGGCGCGCGCGGCAGTTATGAGAATCGTGAAAGACGGAAGGCGTGGGGCGGAAATCATTAACCGGGTCCGGCTGCTCTTCAAGAAGGGTACTCCGGAACGGGAGTTGGTGGATGTAAACGAAGTTATTCGAGAGATGATCGTCATTCTCCGTAGCGAGGCAATGCGATATAGCATAGCGGTCCGGACGGAGCTGGCCGCGGATCTTCCCCAGGTCATGGGAGATCGCGTGCAATTGCAGCAGGTGCTGATGAACCTCATGCTCAATGGCATCGATGCGATGAAGAATGTTGACGGCCCCCGCGAGCTAGCAATCAAATCGCAGCGAGGGGAAAACGCGCAAGTTCTGGTGACCGTCAGCGATACTGGAGTGGGTCTGCCGATGCAGCAGGCGGACCAGATCTTCCAAGCGTTCTTTACCACCAAGTCGCACGGCACTGGTATGGGACTCTCCATCAGCCGCTCGATCGTTGAGTCACATGGCGGCCGCTTGTGGGCTGCCAACAACTCGCCGCGCGGCGCCAGTTTTCGTTTCGCCCTACCCAGCAAAGTCGAGGCACAGGAATGAACCCCGCAGACGCCCCCACGGTCTTCGTTGTGGATGACGATGCCGCCATGCGTGCGGCCATCCAGGGCCTGCTGAAGTCGGTGGGCTTGCGGTCTGAGACCTTCGGGATTGCGCACGAGTTCTTACGGAGAAAGCAGCCGGACGGGCCCAGCTGCCTTGTTCTGGATGTGAGCCTTCCTGGCGTCAACGGCCTGGACTTTCAGCGCGAGTTGGCTGACGCGGGCGTCCAAATCCCCATCATCTTCATCACCGGTCACGGAGATATCCCGATGACGGTGAAGGCCATGAAATCCGGTGCCGTGGAGTTTCTGACTAAGCCTTTCCAGGACCAGGACTTGCTGGATGCGATCCACCAGGCTTTGGATCGTGACCGTTTGGCGCGTAGACAGCAGAGAAACCTTGCCGAGTTGCGAAAACGCTACGAGGCGCTGACGCCGCGCGAACGCGAAGTCATGGGCTTCGTGGTTTCGGGCATGCTCAATAAGCAAATAGCTTATGATCTCGGGACCAGCGAAATCACGGTGAAGATCCATCGCGGCCATGTGATGCGGAAAATGCAGGCTGAATCGCTGGCAGAATTGGTTAGAATGGCGGCGAAACTGGAGCTTTCACCCGACATAAAGTAGCCCATGCCAACGCGCCGCTGATACACCAGCCAGTTTGCCAGTTCGCAGTCCTCCCGATTTAACTGGCGATTTCTCAAGCCCCTCCGGATGGTAGCGGCTTCACTGATCAGGGCGACATTCGGACTCCTATACCAAAGTATAATTGCGCTACTTTGGCGACGCTGCTAGATTCCAAGCATGGTCACTCAGGAAATGACAAAACTAGTAGCGATTGTCGATGACGATGATTCCATGCGCAGCGCCCTGCAGGGTTTGCTGCAAAGCGCTGCATTTCCTGCACAATCGTTTGCCTCGGCGGAAGAGTTCCTGAATTCCGGCCAACAACATCGGATTGCATGTTTGATCGCAGACATCCGTATGCCGGGAATGTCCGGTCTCGAACTGCAGGCGCAGCTGAACGCCGCACATTGCAGGATTCCGATCATCTTTATCACCGCGCATGGCGACGAAAAAATGCGAATGCAGGCGTTGCGAGCAGGCGCAGTGGAGTTCATGGCAAAACCGTTCGATGACGGAGCGTTGCTCGAGAGTGTTCGTGCGGCTTTGGAGAGTTGAGCCGGTCATCGGAAGCGTGTAATGGGATGCGCAAGGAGGTCCTCCGTGGCAGCTGTTGCAAGATTCGGACCCGCTGACCAAGACCGTAATCCGCGCAAATTCGAGCAGATCATAGGTAACAGTCCTGCTCTCGAATCGGTGCTCGAACAAGTCGAACGCGTCGCGCCTACGGATTCCACCGTTCTTATCCAGGGAGAAACAGGCACCGGCAAGGAATTGATCGCGCGCGCGATTCACAATCTCAGCATACGGTGCGGACGCCCATTTATTAAATTGAATTGCGCTGCCATTCCGTTCGATTTGCTGGAAAGCGAGCTTTTTGGCCACGAGCGAGGTGCGTTTACCGGAGCCATAGCGCAAAAGATTGGCCGTTTCGAGCTGGCCGACAAAGGGACGCTCTTCCTGGACGAGGTGGGAGATATTCCGCCCGGACTGCAGCCCAAACTGCTGCGTGTTCTGCAGGAGCAGGAGTTCGAGCGCTTGGGCAGCACTCGGACTCATCAAGTGGACGTTCGGCTTGTAGCTGCGACCAACCGAAATTTGGCTGATATGGTGAAGCGCAATGAATTTCGCAGCGACCTCTACTATCGTCTGAATGTGTTTCCGGTCCCCCTGCCACCGTTGCGGGCGCGCCGCGAAGACATTCCAGCGCTAGTAGAACATTTCGTCGAGATTTATGCTCGCCGGATGGGTAAACAAATCGAACATATTCCTCCTGAAACGATGTCTGCACTAGCCTCTTATCAGTGGCCGGGGAACATTCGCGAACTCCAGAATTTCATGGAGCGGAGTGTAATCCTTACTTCGGGCAACGTCCTGCATCCCCCTCTCGCGAGTTTGAAGAGTGCCGCGGAAGCGGATTCCCTTGGGGCAATTACCCTGGAGGACGCGGAGCGAGACCACATTCGCAAGATCCTCGATCAGACCCGGTGGGTTGTCGCCGGCCCCAACGGGGCGGCCGCACGTTTGGGAATCAAGAGGTCTACACTTTATTTCCGGATGCAAAAGCTTGGGATCTCACGTGCGAACAAGGATCTGGCTCCCGCGTAGTGGAGTTGTAATGACGCGGGGACCGGCCCTCCAATCGATTGACGCGGTCCATACAATAACCATCAGACGCACCAGGGATCACATCTCCCGTCGAACTGAATCCGAAAGCTGTTTGATACATCATCAAATAAAATAGCCACATTGAGCCTGTCGGCATGCGGACGTGGTGTTTAGTGGGCCGGCATCGCACACTGCGCTATTGCCTGTAGTCGTCTCTACTTTCAGTCACTTACAAACTCAACATATTTGGCAACGCAGTTGCCTATTTAGTTTGTGTCGCTCGACGCAGCCGAATCACTTCGTCGCGACACAAAGGAGGAACTATGAAGCTTCAATCAAAAATCGCAACATCATTGGGACTCATGCTGCTTTTAGCGTGCGTCTCGTTCGCTCAACACGTTAAGACCGACTACGACCACAGTGCAAACTTTGGCCAATACAAGACCTACTCTTGGGAAAAGGTCCAAACGAAAGATCCGCTCTTGGTCGACCGCATTAAGAGTGCCGTGAACAGCGCTCTGTCAGCAAAGGGTTGGACGGAAGTTCCCTCGGGAGGAGATGTCGAGGTCTTTGCCATTGAGACGACGCAGACTCAGCAAACCCTGGACACCTTCTACAACGGGTTCGGCGGAGGCCGCCGCTGGGGATTCGGAGGCGGATTTGGCGACGCCACCACAACGGTCGAAACCTACAAGGTCGGGACCTTAGTGGTCGATCTCTTCGATGCAAAAACGGAGAAAGTGATCTGGCGAAGTTCATCGAGCGATACGCTCTCGGACAAGGCGGACAAGAACACGAAGAACCTCGCCAAAGGCGTGAACAAAATGTTCCAGCATTTTCCTCCCGCCCCGTCGACCAAGCACTAAGGAGAGCGAGATGAATCGCTATCTGACGTCTTCACTCGCAATCTCCATGACCCTGAGTACTCTGGCCATTCCTATGCGCGCGGCAAACAAGCCGCGCGCGGGAACGGACAGTCGGAGCCCAGTGGTTTGGACGAACGACAATCTCGAACAACTCCACAGTCTCGGTCTGATTTCCATCGTGGGCCGAACGGGCGAAGAACAGCTAACCTCGGCATCCGCGCCTGCACCGTATGTGGAAACCCAGGACCCGGAATGGTATGCCGAGCAGGCAGCGCAGCTGCGCGATGAACTTGAACGCAGACGGGCTCAGCTCCATGAATACCAGAAGGCGCTTGAAGATGCGCGAAGTCTCAGAGAAACGACGGGCGGGATAAACGTAGATGAAGGCGACATCAGTATCACTCCTGAAGCTGGCATTGAATTCCTTCAGCAGCGCTTGAACGAAGCACAAATGGGCCTCGACGCACTGGAAGACTTGGCCCGCCGCAATGACATCTCGCCGGGCACGCTGCGCGGCCAATGAGGCCCCCTAGCGCGTTGACGAGAGGAGTCATGAAGTTTTTTGAACACGGGTTTGAAACTAACGAGATGGTCTCAATTCTGTACTGGAGAATTTGCCATGAAGTTGTCCAAGCAGGTTTTGATCCTACTTCTCTGTTGCTTGCTTGTGCGATTCACTGCGCAAGCCGAGTCTTTCGGTCCCACGGGCCAATCCAACGAACAGCCGCCAACGCCGCCCGTGCAACATTCCCCTCAAGAGCTGCAGCAACTCGTCGCGCCGATCGCCTTGTACCCGGACGCCCTCGTTGCGCAGGTTCTTGCGGCGTCAACTTATCCGGCCGAGATTGTCGAGTCGGACCGCTGGATGCAAAGTCATTCCAACCTCAAGGGTGAAGAGCTGGCAAAAGAAGTCGACAAACAGCCCTGGGACCCGAGCGTAAAGGCCCTCACACAATTTCCCTCGGTTCTTGAAAACATGGACAAGAACCTCTCTTGGACTTCCGATCTTGGTGACGCCTACGCCAACCAACAGCAGGATGTGACCGACGCTGTCCAGACGATGCGTCAGCAGGCTCACAAGGCCGGCCACCTGAACAGCAATGAACAGGAGAAGGTAACAACGCAAGGCAATACAATCATCATCGAACCGGCCAACCCTGAGGTCGTTTATGTGCCTGCCTATGATCCCTGGCTCGTGTATGGCGAGCCAATCGTCGCCTATCCAGGCTGGTATCCCGTGCCGGGGATCTTCTTGGCTGGAGCGGGAATTGGATTTGGAATCGGCTTCGGGGTCGGCTTCTTCGGAGGATTCGGGTGGGGCTGGCATCACTGGGGATGCGACTGGCATGGCCACCGGGTGATCTACAACCACAACACGTACATCTCCCACAGCCGAACCATCATCAATCGCGACAACTTTAACCACGGAAACTTCCATCACGGCAACGCGTTCCACGGAAGCAGACCTGGCAGCGGAGGTCCGGGGTTTCACGGGTCTTCGGCTCCTCACTTTCGGCCAGGAACACGCTCCGGCGCGTTCAGCGGCTTTGATCACGGCGGCAACGTCCGGGGCTTTTCTTCCCGGGGGCGGTCGAGCTTCGGAGGTGGCTCCCACGGCGGTAGTTTTCATGGAGGCGGTGGACGACATCGGTGATCGCATGTAAATGCAGTAGAGCTTATCGAGAATTTAAGAATGGAGAGGAATACCATGTTTCAAAGGATTTGGATTTTTATTCAGCTTGCATGCAAAAGCTTTGTTCGATTTGCAGTATCCGTTCTGCTTGTACTTTCCCTGGGCTGTTCGGCTGCGCCAATGTTCGCCCAGCAGCCGGGACAGCGAACCTTTGCCTCCGTTGAAGAAGCCGCCAGCGCTTTATTTGCTGCAATGCAGGTACAGGACGAACAATTTCCCTTGAGCATTCTCGGACCAGCCGGAAAGGATGTCATCTCCTCCGGCGACCCAGTGGAAGATTCGGATACTCGCGCCAGTTTCGTCGTCAAATACCAGGAGATGCATCGGTTTGTGACAGAGCCGAATAGAACGGTAACTCTGGTTATAGGGGCCGAAAACTGGCCGTTTCCGATTCCCATGGTGAAGAACAACGGTTCGTGGTATTTCGACACGGTCGCGGGCAGAGACGAGATCCTATTCCGGCGCATCGGCAGAAATGAACTTGCTGCCATAGATGCGTGCCGTGATTTGGTCGACGCGCAAAAACAATATTTTGCGCGCCCGCCAGCTAACCTCCCCCAGCAATTCGCCCAGAGACTGGTCAGCGATGAAGGCGGACACAACGGTCTGTATTGGCACGGCGCTAGCGATGAATTCGCTAGCCCGATCAACCCTCTCATCGCATACGCGCGTCAAAATCTCCCCACCGACCAGGTTGGCGAGCACGTCCCGTTTAATGGCTATTTTTTCCGGATCCTCACTAGCCAAGGACCTCATGCACCGGGCGGAGCCAGGAACTACGTCGCCAACGGAAGGATGACAGGAGGATTCGCCTTCGTCGCCTATCCTGCGGAGTACCGCACCTCTGGTGTCATGACCTTCATCGTCGACCGATCGGGGACTATCTACGAGAAGGATCTTGGTCCCGACACGACAAAGCTTGCACAAGCGATGACTGCCTATGACCCGGATTCCACGTGGCACAAGCCGGAATGAGGAGAGCTTCGAAGTTATCTCTGTCAGACATTATCTCTGCGATATGAGCCGATGCTGGCTCATGACCTCTAAGGAGAACCGACGGTAATACGTTTGGGAGTTTGCAGCCCATGAGATGGAGAATTCGAAAATCTTTCAAGATCTTCGCGCCTGGAAGCTCATTGCGAAAAAGGGTTGGTTATAGCCTGGCCATCGTGAGGTTGATTCTTGTCCCTGTAATTTTCTTGTCTGTTTATTATCTGTTTGCGATGGGCCGGATCGTGGACCGCATCGTGAATATCGATGCGCCAGCCGCAAAGCTGGCAGCACAGGCCTCCATCGAGATATTAGAGGCCCGGCGTGCAGCGCGTAACTACGTTCTGTTCCAGGACCCAGAATATCTTCGGGCGAACCAGGAATCGCTCATGAAGGTGAGGCAAATCCTGGCTGGTATTAGGGATCTTGAGCCTGACGAAGAGGCCCTCGTTCAAAAGGATGTGGATGCTGTCAGTCGATATGAACAGCGATTCGCATCAGCAGTTTCGACAATGGGGCAGCGCAAGCAAGAACCCGCCGACCGGATTCGAGAGGCGGTGCTGGCCTATGAAAAAGACTTGGACGATCTTGTGAAAGCGGCCAGGTACGAAAGACGAACCCAGCTGATTCAAGCGCTTCGCACTCAAGTCGGATCGTTTGATACTCGGATTACAGAGGCTATACAGGTAGAAAACCCCACCTTGAGCCAACTCACCCCGGACCTGCGGTCCTCAAGCCAAGAAATCCTGGAGTTAACCTCCGACATGGAGCAGCAAAATTGGGGACGCGTCCGAATGGACCACCAGGAAGCTCGCCAGTTGATCCGTCGAGCGGAATGGGCTCTAAGCATCGTTTCGGCTGTCACTCTATTGTTCAGCGTGTGGGTCAGCCTCATCCTCCCTGGCCAAGTCGCCAAACCTCTCGTGAACCTCAAAGAAGCCGTGGATCACGCTGCAACCGGAAATTTTGAGATCGACTTCGAATTCCATGGAGGTGGTGAAGTGGTGGAACTTGCCAAAAGCGTCCAGAAACTAACTTCACTTATGCGACGAAAGCCAGAGCGTGGCGACCCCGCTCGCGGGCCCTCACCGATGAACGCGGAGATAGAGGAATCGTGAAAATTCAAATCTATAAGTGTTGGCTCCAGTGATCACCAGAACGAGATTTTTTGAACTCATAGTCTTGGCTGCCGCCATGACTTGGTTAGCCCGCGTGGGCGAAAAAAATGGCTCTATCCTGCCCGACCCGCCCGAAGTGCGAGGCAGGAACCGCGTGGTGGCACTGACAATACGGGCCGCGACCAATGCCGAGGGGCACGATGCCTTCTTCTTTAACGGAAAAGGGTCGGCTCCCGTGATCCGTGCTTGGCCCGGGGATACGCTGCAGATCGAGTACATCAATGAACTGCCCAAGATTGCAAACGAGCCTTGTGCCATCGAGGCCTGCCGCAATATGACCAACTTACATTTTCACGGTCTGGAGGTTTCACCACACCGACCCCAGGACGACGTTCTGGAGATGATGGCCATGCCCGGCGAGACGTTGCACTATGCCGTGCAGATTCCTCCCAACCACCCTCCGGGCCTGTATTGGTATCACACCCACCCTCATGGAGAGAGCCACCGACAAGTGCTTGACGGCATGTCCGGGGCGCTCGTGATCGAGGGGATTGCATCTTATTTTCCGCCTCTAGCCGGCTTGCCGGAACGCGTTCTGCTAGTCCGTGGCCGTTCCATTGAGAACGATCCTCAGTCTACCGATTTGAAACGCCGCGTTGCACTCAGTTCGGATACTTGTGGTGCGGAGCCAGAGACGCCAGAAGAGGTCTTCACCGTGAACGGATCGGTGCGGCCGCAAATTGAAATCGCTCCTGGTGAGCGCCAGTTCTGGCGTCTCGTGAATGCTTCCGCGGATCGCTATCTCGACCTGCAGCTTGAGGGGCAAACGTTTGAAATCGTCGCCATGGACGGGATGCCCATTGCCCAGCACGACCCCAATCACCGAACACGTATCGCCGGTCATGTCCTGTTGCCACCTGCGGGCAGGCTTGAAGCCATTGTTACGGGTCCAGCAGCCGGCACCCCTCGGCGTCTGATCACCCGTTGTGTGGACACCGGGCCGGACGGCGATCCGAATCCAGCGATGATACTGGCCGACATCGTTCCGCGCTCGGCAGCAGACTCAACAACTAAGGTATCTAAAACCTCCCTCAAGCCTGAGCTCAAAACGCTGGATCTCACAGCCGAAGAAAAAGCGCCTCCGCGGTTCATCGTGACGTTCACGGAAGACAAGAAGGGCTTCTACATCAACAAAGAGAAGTTCGCGCCCGACGCCGCTCCGATGGTGCGCGCAAAGGTCGGCGCCTATCAGCATTGGAAAATCGTCAATGCCACAGGGGAACTGCATCCCATGCACATCCATCAGGTCCATTTCTTGGCGTACGCCGAAAACGACCGGCCGATCGCCGACCCACTTTGGTTGGACACTGTGAATGTGCCATACCGCGGTTCCGTCGACGTCATCATGGACTTCACCAACCCAGTGATCAAGGGCATGTCCGTCTTTCACTGCCATCTTCTCAATCACGAAGACAAAGGGATGATGGCGAAAATTCGCTTCGAATGAATCGCCTGCTGCATCCTACGGTCACAGAATTGAAGCCCGCGGAGTTGCGCGGTTTGCGCGAAGATATTTCCTTGTCGCCTCTCTTGCGGAAAGATGTGGCCTCCAACGGACCGGCGTGGCTGCCCCTCCTACTCGTCCTGGGAGCCATTGCCACCGTCGCATATGCAGACCATCGCGTTGTTTCGCTTTCGCTCATTTATCTCTACATCCTTCCTCTCAGTGTCGGTGCCATCTTCCTGCGTAAGGAAATTAGCTACGGCCTCATCCTGATTTGTATCTTGTTCCACTATTTTGATTCCCCGCGGCACGTCACTCTGGGACTGCGCCTCTTCCACGATCTCTCGGCACTGTTGTGCTTTAGTTTTGTTGTTTACGTCATTCAGCGTTATATCGAGCAGCGGGAGGCGCTTGCAAAAACGGTTCAGCAGCAGCGTGATGACCTCCTCAAGGACGTGGATCTGGCCGCGCAAGTCCAGCGCCTGTTTCTTCCCATAGGCAAACCGACGATTGCTGGACTCGAAATAGCCGGCATGATGCAGCCGGCGCGGGGTGTGGGCGGCGATTACTACGACTATATTCCCATCGACGGGCACACCATTCAGATGGTCATTGCCGACGTATCCGGCAAAGGCGTTCCCGCCGCTCTGCTGATGTCCGCGACGGCGGCAGCGATGCAGCTTGAGGCGAACCAGGATCGAAACATGCTGGAAATGGTAGGACGGTTGAATACGGAAATCCATTCCGTTTCCGATGGCGAACGCTACGTGACACTGCTGGTCGCCGAAATCGATGCACACAAACGGACGCTGCGCTATGTCAACTGCGGCCACAATCCCGCACTTCTGTTTCGAGCAAATACGGGCACGTTCTCGCGCCTGAACTCGTCTTGTCCACCCATCGGATTGTCTCCAGAGGAGATTTGTGAACTGGCCTCGGCGGACCTTAATACAGGCGACGCCGTGGTTTTCTATACCGATGGTGTCACTGAGGCAGAGAACCGGTTTGGCGAAGAATTCGGCATGCAGCGCCTTTCCGCCACAGTGCGCCGCGGTTCTTCACTGTCCGCCGAGGAGCTCATGGTCGATATCTATAACAGCGCGGCGGATTTTTGCGGCCATAACTTCAACGATGATGTAACCATTCTGGTGGTCAAATGCAATTTCGACGGCGCCTTAATCGTGCGTTCCTAACTCTAGCAATGCGGGGAACGCTTTGGGTTCTGCAGGACCCGGGTGGCGCAGGCACGACCCATCCAGATTCGTACTCCCTTTCCCTGGGAAGTCGCTCGCCATCCTGAAGACACCTGTCAACGTGCTGACAGCTATTCCGTTCATTGGACTCTTCGCCGCTCAGCACCTACGCTTCCTCTCTTTCCTTCGGGCGTAAGCCAGCTGTTTTCAATCGCTTGCCAAGAATCTCGAACACGCCGCACAGTGGCACCCGGATTGCCTCCTCTGGTCTCTAGGAAAGAAAATCTTCTGGAGGGAAATCAGATGCGAAAGTTGTTGCCTTGTCTAAGCACCATTATTTTGGCTGTCCTACCACTCATCACTGACGTGGCGAGCGCGTCGGACCAAGCCAAAGATGACGACCGATTGAGAAATTGTGGCATGGTCCTAAAAGAGATTCTCGACGTTCCAGACAACATTCCGCAGGACTTGCTCGACAAGGCAGATTGCGTCGTTGTCTTTCCCTCCGTTTTAAAGGCCGCATTCATCGTTGGCGGAAGCTACGGGCGGGGTGCTATGTCCTGCCGCAGGGGTGAAGACTTCAGAGGACCTTGGGGCGCTCCTACGATGATGGCCCTCGAGGGTGGAAGCTTCGGCTTTCAGATCGGTGGACAAGCTACGGATTTTGTCTTGCTCGTTATGAATGAAAGTGGCGCGCGCGGCATCCTCACCAGCAAGGTCAAGCTGGGAGGCGACGCCTCCGTGGCCGCTGGCCCGGTCGGCCGCGATGCGTCAGCCGATACGGACGCGACTCTGCGTTCCGAAATCTTGAGCTACTCAAGGGCGCGTGGCTTGTTTGCTGGAGTCTCCCTCGAAGGCTCCACGATTCGCCCTGACAATGGCGACAACCGCCGGATCTACGGCAGGAAGATTTCTGCGAAGGAGATTGTTCTTTCCGGAACGGTCGCCGTACCTCCAGCAGCCGAGCAAATGACCTCGACCCTGGATGCCAGGACTCCGAAGCACAGACCGTAGGGTCAATTTGGTTGATGCAGTTCGGCTGGGCCGGACGGAAAGATTGCGGGTGTGAATCATGTGGATTGTTAGAGTAGCGCTGAGACGGCCGTACACATTCGTTGTGTTGGCTATCCTGATTTTGATCCTTGGAACGCTTTCGATTTTTCGCACCCCAACAGACATTTTTCCAAACATCAACATTCCCGTCGTGAGCATCATTTGGAACTACACGGGGCTCTCACCAACGGAGATGTCCAACCGCATCATCACTCTTCAAGAGCGTAACTTAACGACCATTGTCAATGACATCGAGCATATCGAGTCGCAGTCATTGAATGGCATCGCTGTCATAAAAGTGTTTTTCCATCCAGGCGTCAATATCAGCATGGCGATTGCGCAGATCGCAGGCCAATCCCAAACGCAGCTCAAGCAGTTGCCGGCAGGCACGACGCCGCCACTGATCATTACCTACAGCGCTTCCAGCGTGCCCATTCTCCAGATGGCTCTCTCCGGCCCTACGCTTTCCGAGCAACAGTTAAATGATCTTGGTTTGAATTTCATCCGGCCCCAGCTCACCTCGGTACCAGGCACGGCTGTCCCGTATCCCTATGGTGGCAAACAGCGCCAGGTTCAAGTGGACTTAAACACTGCGGCGCTCCAATCGAAAGGCTTGTCTCCTCTTGACGTAGTGAATGCCATCAGCGCTCAGAACCTCATTCTCCCGTCCGGAACGGCCAAGATCGGGAAATTTGAATATAACGTGGACATGAATGGCAGCCCCACAACTATCGCAGGTCTGAACAACCTTCCTATCAAAGCCGCGGGAAGTACGACGATTTACATTCGCGACGTCGCTAACGTTCGCGATGGATTTCCCCCGCAGACCAATATCGTTCGCGTCGACGGGCGGCGATCAACTCTAATGACCATTCAAAAGATTGGGAACGCGTCTACCTTAGACATCATCACTGCAATCAAGAAGCTGTTACCCAGTGTCAAGACGACGCTTCCGCCAGACCTTCAAATTCGGCTCCTCGGAGACCAATCTGTCTTCGTCCGCGGCGCCATTTCCGGCGTTTTACGGGAGGCACTCATCGCGGCCTGCCTGACTGCCGCCATGATTCTCCTGTTTCTTGGAAGTTGGCGGAGCACGCTGATTATCGCCATTTCGATTCCTCTTTCTATTTTGACTTCGATCTTTTTTCTCAGCGTCCTGGGAGAGACCATCAACATCATGACTCTTGGTGGTCTGGCGCTGGCTGTCGGCATCCTGGTGGACGATGCGACGGTTACGATCGAGAACATTCACGGCTTCCTAAGCCGAGGCAAGGAGACGGAAGAAGCGATTCTTCTTGGGGCCGAGCAGATCGCGGTGCCAGCACTGGTTTCAACGCTTAGCATCTGTATCGTCTTTGTACCCATGTTTTTGCTCACCGGGGTCGCCCGTTATCTCTTTGTGCCCATGGCGGAGGCGGTCGTCTTCGCAATGTTGGCTTCCTACGTGCTTTCCCGGACCCTCATACCAACCATGGCCAAGTATCTTCTCAAAGCTCATGCTGGAGAAGGCTCGCACGCCCCAAGTAAGAATCCTCTGGTGCTCTTCCAAGCCTGGTTTGAGCGCAGCTTTGAGAGGATTCGGACCGCGTATCGCGGATTACTCGAAGCTTGTGTCCGTCACCGCCGTGTTTTTGCCGGCTCATTTCTCGCCGCATGCGTACTCTCCTTCGGGCTCTACCCCTGGTTGGGACAAGATTTCTTCCCCTCCGTGGATAGTGGCGAATTCACACTGCACCTTCGCGCCCCGACCGGTATGCGTGTTGAAGAGACGGCCGCCTTATGTGACCGCGTGGAAGCCGAGATTCGCAACCAAATACCACCAGCCGAGTTCGCTGGGATTATCGACAACATCGGATTGCCTTATAGCGGCATCAATCTTTCCTACAGCAGTTCGGCGCCAATCGGAACGGAAGATGCGGACATTATGGTCGCTCTTTCCCCCAAGCATCGGCCAACGGCAAGTTACGTGCATGACCTAAGGTTGAAGCTGTCACGGGATTTTCCTGGAGTTACTTTCTATTTCCTGCCTGCGGATATGGTGACTCAGATCTTGAACTTTGGTCTGCCTGCCCCAATCGATATTCAAATTATCGGAAATAATCTGCAGGCCAACCGGCAATTCGCGGACAAGCTGCTGGAGAAGGTCAAGTACGTTTCGGGAACTACGGATCTGCGCATTCAGCAAACTTTTGACCAGCCGAAGTTTCACGTTGATGTGGATCGGACGAAAGCTCGGGAAATCGGTTTCACCCAGCGAGAAGTTGCGAGCAATCTTTTGATAACGCTGAGCGGCAGCTTCCAGACTTCGCCGACCTTCTGGCTGGACCCTAAAAATAGCGTGAGTTATCAGATCGCGACGCAAACTCCGCAGTACCGGGTTCAGTCACTGCAGGATCTGGAGAACATTCCGGTTACGGGAACAGGCACCGCTCCGCCCTCCATACTCGCGAGTCTCGCCTCGTTCAGCCGCAATTCCGAGTTGAGCGTGGTTTCTCATTACAACGTATCCCCGGTCATCGATATATTCGGTTCCGTCCAAGGCCGTGATCTCGGGGCCGTTTCGCAGGATATCTTCTCGATTCTTGGCAGTAGTCAAAAGGAGCTTCCCCGGGGTTCAAAGATCATCGTACGCGGCCAGATCCAGACGATGAAGTCTTCTTTCATGGGATTGTTGACCGGACTCGTCTTCGCGATCGTCCTGGTTTACCTCCTGATTGTCGTGAATTTTCAATCTTGGCTCGACCCATTCATTATTCTGACCGCCCTTCCTGCGACTCTCGCGGGGATCGTGTGGTTCTTGTTTGTGACCGGCACGACGGTCAGCGTGCCCGCGCTTACGGGTTCGATCATGTGCGTTGGAGTAGCCACTGCCAACAGCATCCTGGTAATTAGCTTCGCGAAAGAACAATTAGCTGCAGGACACTCTCCGGCCGAAGCCGCCGTGCAGGCAGGGTTTGCGCGATTCCGGCCCGTCCTGATGACCGCTCTGGCTATGATCATCGGAATGCTGCCTATGGCCATCGGGTTGGGTGAAGGTGGAGAACAGAATGCCCCTCTCGGCCGCGCCGTTATTGGCGGGTTGCTTTTCGCCACGGTGTCTACGCTGTTTTTTGTTCCAACGGTATTCAGTATGGTGCATGGCCTCCGTCATCGCCCGGCTGAAACTGGAATTCAACAATAGAACTCATCAGAAGCAGAAAGGTATGCCAATGCTGTCAGAAACAAAAGCACAAGTGGTCGCGAACGAACCGCCAAATCAAAGCGCCTTCAGCGGGAACCATCGCGCGAGGCGTGGCTGGCTCGCCGCCGTGGTAGTTTTTCTGGCAGTCGCGGGGATTTTGGTTTCCGGCATCCTTCGGCGCGTTCGGGCGCGTGCCGCCGTAACCGCCGAAACTGCTGCCATGGCCGTGCCCGTGGTCAACGTCGTTACTCCACAGCGTACCGCCCCGTCGCACGAGATTGTGTTACCCGGCAATGTGGAACCCTACATGACGGCTCCGATTTACTCGCGCA
>WNFG01005034.1_pt1 | contig 24352 bp, 20 predicted proteins | sample 5400431 | NCBI WGS metagenome assembly WNFG01 (sample SAMN13153346, study PRJNA577476) | soil metagenome | isolation source: 120 cm saprolite under Douglas fir tree site 2 hole 3 replicate 2 | place: USA:California | collected 2015-04-18 | reverse complement strand
CTCTCTGTTCTCTTCGTCATTGGCGGCTCCTTGGCCCCGGTGGTGGGGACCGTTTGTCTTGGTCGACGCGATTCTCACGCCGACTAGGGAGCCGTCGCTACTCAGTTCTCAAATTCAACAGGGACCGGGACATCTCCCATGCTTACTCCGCTTGGCCTAGACCTGCCCAAGCTTCTCCTCGGGCAGAAACGGGGAATGGATAAGGAACTGGTTGCATCCCTGCTCCGCGAGGTTAGGGAGTACAGTTTTGATAGCAACCTAATCATTACCGGGACAGATGGCTCTGGGGCTCACATATACATCGTCGGCGATCCGGGAAGGGCGATGTGTTGCGACCTCATGGGATTCGCGGCAATCGGAGTCGGGGACTGGCACGCGGAATCCCAATTTATGGTTGCCAAGTATGTGAGCTCCTGGCCCTTTGAAAAGGCCTTGCGCCTTCTGTATCTCGCGAAGAAAAGAGCCGAGACTGCACCTGGGGTGGGCACTGATACGGATCTCTTTATCATCGGTTCACCTCCTGCTGGCGCCCATACTCAGGTAGGAGTTGACGTCGTTCAGAGGCTGCATGAGATGTATGAGGCGCACATGAAGACGATTGAGACGATGGGGTGGCTCGCGGACACCCAGATGGAGGACTATGTCAAACAGCTCGAGGCCAGCACGCAAGAAGCCCAAGAAACAGCAACGGAGTCTGGAGGAAAAGAGCCCCCTGAGCCGGGAACAATTCGAGGAGACCCTGAGAAAGGCGAGTCAGAGGACGACGGCAAGGACAATCCCTAACGAACCTGACCGAGAAAAGAAAGGAACATAGGCCGTTCGTCGTGTCGGTGGTTGTATCGGAACCCATACTCATTGATGTAGCTCTGGAGATACTTCGGACTGACCGAATGATAGACGCCGCCAATACCGCGCTTTACGAGGCTCCAAAAACCCTCAATTGTATTGGTATGGATGCTCCCAATGCCGTACACCCCATCACCGTGTCGAAGCGTCCGATGCTTGTATCCCGCCCAATGGATACGCTCATAGACGGCGAGTTCGTCCGAAAAGACTTCGGTGTGCGTCGAAGGGATCGTGTCCTTGATGATCGGCATGACCGTCTTGATCTTGAGGTTGGGCACGACCTTGGCCACGACCGGCCCTTGCCGCTCAACCATGCCAAGCACGACAGTCTTGCCGGGAGCGCCGCGACCAGTTTTGCCGCCACTCCGCTTGCCGCCGACATAGGTATCGTCGATCTCTACTCGCCCCATCAGCGTTCCGGGCGATTCGTTGAGCATGGAGCGAATTTGCTTCGCCATGCGCCAAGCCGTCTTGTAGGTCACGCCCGTTTCTCGCTCAAGCTGTTTTGCCGAGATGCCACAGCGGGTCGAGGCCATGCGGTAGATCGCGTGGAACCACAGCCGCAGGGGCGTGGGCGACTTGTGGTAGATCGTCCCAGCTGTCGGATGGACGTGGTGCCCGCACCGGTCACAGCTATACGAGCGCCGAGACACGACGCGGTGATGCTTGGTCACCCGGTCGCACTTGGTGCAATGGATGCCGTTCGGGTACAGGTAGGCCCGGAGCCAGTCGAGGCAAGCGGCATCGTCCGGAAACTGCTTCTCGAAGTCCGTCAGCGTGTACTTGGTCATGGCCATAGCCCCTACCTCCTGCCTATAGCCTAGCCCATGCCTTACCTACTGTCAAGGGATAATTACCTTTGATCTTGTAATACTCAACACATGATGGGTAATCTATGCACTCCCATTTAAGGGAGCGCTATGGCCACCTCGATCGAGTCCTTACCCCCGCCAGGGTTGGACCCCGAGGGGCTCGATGGCTTGCTGCAGGCTTTCCCCCAGGGCCGGCTCAGCGAGATCGTCGGCCCTCGATCCTCCGGAGGCAGCAGCCTGCTCCTGGCGCTCCTGGCCCGCGCCGCGCGCAACGGAGTCACCGCTCTCGTGGACGCCTCCGACACGCTCGATCCAGCCGTGGCGGCCCGCGCCGGGCTCGATCTTCGCGGCCTGCTCTGGGTGCGCTGCGGCGGGCGTCTGCCCGTGGCATGGCGCGCGACGGATCTCCTCCTCCGCTGCCCGGGCTTTGCCGCCATCGCGCTCGATGTGGGTGAGTCGGCCTCCGCGCCGCCGGGGATGGGCGTGCGCCTCCAGCGCGCCGTCGCGAACGGCGAGAGCATGCTCGTCGTTCGGGGGCCGCGGCATCTCCTGGGCTCGGCCGCCGCGCTGGTGGTGTCGGTGCGCCGCGTGCGCGCGCGCTGGATCGGCGCACCGCGGCCGCTGCGGCTGGGCGGGCTCGTTTCCGAGGCGCGCGTGGTCCGCTCGCGCTCCGACCCGGGCCTGACCAGGCTCGGGCGCGCCTGGCTCCTCGAGTGGCGGACATGATACGCATCGCCTGCCTGCATGTGCCGGATGCCGACGCGACGGTGCAGTCCGCTCTCCTCGACATCGCCCTGCGCCATTCCCCCTCGGTGGAAGACGTCGCGCCGGGCATCGTCTTTCTCGACCTTCGCGGGCTCGGCAAGCTCTGGGGCGGCGAGGAGGAGCTGGCGCGCCGGCTTCTCCAGGCCGTGGCCGAGCGTGGATGGACGGCGCGAGTCGGCATCGCGGGCAGTCGCGCGGGCGCGCGCTTCGCCGCCCGCGCCGGAGAGGGTGTCACCATCGTGCCGCCTGGGCGGGATGCGGGGAGACTTGGAGTGGCGCCGCTGGCCCTCCTCGACCTGGGGCCCGAGATGGCCGCCCGCCTCGCCCGCTGGGGCATTCGCACGCTCGGTGAGCTGGCCGATCTTCCCGCGCGCGGGCTCGCGCAGAGGCTGGGCGATGAGGGCCCGCGCCTTCAACGACTGGCGGGTGGCGAGGATCCCACGCCGCTCCGTCTCTGGACGCCCCCGCCCGTCTTCGAAGAATCGGCGGAGTGCGCCTGGGGAATCGAGGCGCTCGAGCCGCTCGGCGATCTCATGGCGGGGCTGGCCGAAGCGCTCTGCGCGCGCCTCCGCCGCGACGAGCTCACGGCTGACGCCTTCGCATGGACCTGTCGCCTGGCCGACCGCACGGTGCACGAGGGCTTCTGCGCGCCGGCGGCTTCGCTGGCCGATCCCGCGGCGGCCGCCGCGATGCTCCGCGCCTCCCTCGCGGCCCGGCCGCCGCGCGCTGCCGTCGAGGGGATCACGCTCCGCGCGCATCCCCTGCGCGCGCCGAAGACGCAGCCGCGCTTCGATGAGCCGCCGGGCCCGAGCCCGCGCCTGCTCACCGCCGCGCTGGCGCGCCTGAGCGGCCTCGTGGGCACCTCCGGCATCGGCGCGCCCGAGCTCCTGGACAGCCACCGCCCCGACGCGATGCAGATGACCCCGTTCGTTTTGTTCTCCTCGCGCAATCCCGCAGGCGTGGCCGTTCGAGCTGAAGGGCGAAGCCCTGAGGCGAGGACTGAGTTAATCAGCGGCGAGGCGAGGGCTGAGATAAATCAAGGGAAGATTCTGGCGGTGCGGAGGATGAGACCGCCGCGCCCCGCGCGGGTGACGCTTGCTGCCGGCGCGCCCGCCCACCTCCACGCGGGCGGGCTCGCGGGCCGCATCGTGGCGGGCGCGGGCCCGTGGCGCGTCTCGGGGGAGTGGTGGACGGAAGAGGCCTTCGTCCAGGACGAGTGGGACGTGGAGCTGGGCGACGGCACCCTGTGCCGCCTCGCGCGCGACGGGCGCGGCTGGCGCCTCGAAGCAATATATGATTAGCCCTTGCCTCGCCGCTCTCCTGCGTGCGGGATTGATTCAGCTCTCGCCTCAGGGCTTCGCCCTTCAGCTCGAAAAGCGGGCAGCGTCTCAGCTCGAACTGCGCTAACCCATGTTCGTCGAGCTGCATGCCAAAAGCGCATTTTCTTTCCTCGAGGCGACGGCGCTGCCCGAGGCGCTGGCGGGCCGCGCCGTCGCTCTCGGGCAGCCGGCCCTGGCCCTCGTGGACGCCGACGGCGTGTACGGAGCGCCGGCCTTCTACCGCGCCTGCACGCGTCTCGGCATCACGCCGCTGGTGGGCGCCGAGGTCAGCCTGGCGGACGGCGGCAGGCTGCCCCTCCTCGTGGAGGATCAGGAGGGATACAAGAATCTCTGCCGTCTGCTGACGCGCGTCAAGATGCGCGCGGCCAAATGCGAGGGCGCCGCGGGCTGGGACGATCTCGAAGAGCATGTGGGTGGGCTCGTCTGTCTCACCGGCGGCGCCTCCGGGCCCGTCGCCGCGGCCCTCGCCCACGGCGGGCATGAGGCCGCCCGCGCGACGCTCGACAGGCTCGCCGGCCTCTTCGGCCGCTTCGGCGTCTACGCCGAGCTCCAGCGCGATCTCTCCCGCGAGCAGGAGGCGCGCAATGAATGGCTGCGTGCCGAAGCCGAGCGGCTGAGGTTGCCCCTGCTCGCCAGCAATGCCCCCCTCATGATCGCCCGCGGAGATCGCCCATTGCTGGACACGCTGACCTGCATCAAGCACGGCACGACGATGGGCCAGGCCGGGCGATTGCTCGCGCGCAATAGCGAGCGCTTCCTCAAGCCCGGTCGCGAGATGGAGCAGCTCTTCGCCGATTGCCCCGCGGCTGTGGCCAACACGGGCGAGCTGGCGCTGCGGCTCGGCTTCACCCTCAAGCACCTGGGCTATCGCTTTCCCGATTACCCGCTGCCGCCGGGCCAGACGCCGATCGGCTGGCTCCGCGCGCTCTGCAAGGAAGGAGCGCGGCAGCGCTACGGCGCGGGCCCGCTGGCCCAGAAGGCGAGGCGGCAGATCGAGCGCGAGCTCGACTTGATCGCCCGCCTCGACCTGTCCGGCTATTTCCTCATCGTCTGGGACCTGGTCGAGTTCTGCCGCCGCCACGGCATCCTGGCGCAGGGGCGGGGCTCCGCCGCCAACAGCGCGGTCTGCTACGCCCTCGGCATCACCGCGGTGGATCCGGTGGGGATGGAGCTCCTCTTCGAGCGCTTTCTTTCCGAGGAGCGCGGCGAGTGGCCGGACATCGATCTCGATCTGCCGAGCGGCGACCGTCGCGAGCAGGTCATCCAGTACGTCTACGAGCGCTATGGGCGCCTGGGCGCGGCCATGACGGCCAATGTCATCACCTATCGCGGCCGGAGCGCGGCGCGAGAAGTGGGCAAGGTGCTGGGGCTTCCCCCCGCGCTGTGCGATCGTCTGTCCGCGCTCGTCAGCAACTGGGAGTACAAGGATCCGGGCGATAGCCTCCTCGCGCATCTCCGCGAGGCCGGCTGCGATCCCGCGCACCCGGTCATGCGTCACTTCGCCGGCCTCTGGACGGCCATCCAGGATCTGCCCCGGCACCTCGGCCAGCACTCGGGCGGCATGGTCATCTGCCAGGGCCGGCTCGATAGCTGCGTGCCCCTCGAGCCGGCGACCATGCCCGGGCGCTCGGTCGTGCAGTGGGACAAGGACGACTGCGCCTCCATGGGCATCATCAAGGTGGATCTTCTCGGACTGGGCATGATGGCGCTGCTCGAGGATGCCATCGGCATGATCCGCCGGCGCGGCGGCCACGTGGACCTGGCGCACTTGCCCCCCGACGATCCGACCGTCTACGCCATGCTCCAGAAGGCCGACACCGTCGGGGTCTTCCAGGTGGAGAGCCGTGCCCAGATGGCCACCCTGCCGCGCCTCAAGCCGAAATGCTTCTACGACCTCGTGGTGCAGGTCGCCATCATCCGTCCCGGGCCCATCGTGGGCGACATGGTGCATCCGTATCTGAGGCGACGCGCCGGACGCGAGCCCGTCACCGTGCCGCATCCGAATCTCGAGCCCATCTTGAGGCGCACCCTCGGCGTGCCGCTCTTCCAGGAGCAGCTCCTGCGCATGGCCATGGCCACGGCGGGCTTCACGGGGGGCGAGGCCGAAGAGCTGCGCCGCGCCTTCGGCTTCAAGCGGCGCAAGCAGGCCATGGACGAGGTGGAGAAGAAGCTCCGGGCGGGCATGGCGGAGCAGGGGATCACGGGCGAGGCGGCCGAGGCCATCATCCGCTCCATCACCGCCTTCGCCCTCTACGGTTTTCCGGAGTGCGTCGTCGGCGAGACGCTCGTGATCGATGCCGACACGGGGCGGCGAGTGAAGATCGAGGATGTTGTCATGGGACGTGCGCGCATCAGCCACACCCTCGCCTGCGACTCAGACATGAAGATCCGCAAGCGTCGCATGCTCCAGGCCACCTCCAGCGGCCAGCGCATGGTTTACCGCGTGCGCACGGCTCTCGGCCGGGAGGTCCTAGCGACAGCGGAGCATCCTCTACTCACGATGGATGGTTGGCGAGCAGTCAATGATCTCAAGGCCGGCGATCGCATCGCGGCGCCCCGCGAGTTGCCTGTGCTCGGTTGTCGACGCTGGCCCCGATATCGGCTGATCGTCCTTGCGGATCTCATTGCCGAGGGCAACCTATGTCACCCGAGCACGGTGTATTTTTATACGACCGACCCGCAGCACCGCGATGAATTTGTGAGGGCGGTGGAGCAATTCCCTAATACCTGCGCAACTGTCGCCCGTCATCGGAATTGCTTCAGTGTGCACGTTCGACGGAGCAACAGATTGCTAAGGATAGGTGTGGTGAAGTGGATCAAGCGACTCGGACTCTGGGGTCTCGATTCACGGGGGAAGCATGTGCCAGCTGAAGTTTTCGAGTTGTGTTCAAGCGACTTGGCGCTCTTCCTCGCGCGTCTGTGGGAAGGGGACGGCTCGTTCTCGCGAGCCGGCCATGTGTCGTATGACACTGTGTCTCGCCGGCTGGCTGAGGATGTCCAGCACCTTCTTCTGCGCCTAGGAATTGTGGCTCGGATTTATGAGCGCGTCCGCCCTTATCGAGACCGGCAGGTTACAGGCTTTGTCGTCACGATCACCGGACAAGAAAACCTCCAGCGCTTCTATCGAGTGATCGCCCGACGTTTTCTCTGTTCTCGCAAGCGTCAACAGGCAAAGATCATTGCTGACGCGGCCACGCAAGATCGGTCCTCGTGTGATGTCGTTCCAACCGCCGTGCGAGGCGTGATTGATCCCGCCCGGAAACACAACAGGGTGACATGGGATGAGGTCGCGGCCCGCACGAGGCTCTCGATGCGCGCCGTGTGTTCACCGGATCGATCCAAGCAGGGATACCGACGATGGACAATTGCCAGACTAGCCGAGTACTTCCAGTCTCGAGAACTGAGGCGCTTGGCCGAGTCTGATCTTTACTGGGATAGGATTCTCGCGGTCGAGGAGGTGGGCGTCCGTGAGACGTACGATCTCAGCGTCGAGGATGACCACAATTTCATCGCCAACGACTTGATCGTTCATAATTCCCACGCGGCCAGCTTCGCGCTGCTCGCCTATGCGAGCACGTATCTGAAGGCGCATCACCCGGCCGCTTTCTACGCGGCGCTGCTCAACAACCAGCCCATGGGCTTCTATCATCCCGCCACCATCGTGGGCGATGCCGCGCGGCACGGGCAGACCATCCGCCCGGCGGACGTCAATCACTCCGACTGGCTCTGCGCGATCGAGGCCGACGGGACGGTGCGGCTCGGGCTGCGGTATGTCAGGGGGCTGCGCGAGGACGCAGGTCGACGCATCGAGCGTCTACGCCCCTTCGCCTCCGCCGACGATCTCGTCCGTCGCGCGGGACTCCACCGCGATGAGCTGACCCGGCTGGCCGAGCTGGGCGCGCTGGGCAGCCTCGGGCTCGAGCGTCGGGCGGCGCTCTGGGAGATCGAGCTGGCGGCGCGGCCGGCCGGTGCGCTCTACGAGGATGTCCCGGGCCTCCCCTCGCCTTCGCCGCTCCCGTCGATGACGGCCGAGGAGGCGCTCGTGGCCGACTGCCAGGGTACCGGGCTCACCCTGGGCCCTCATCCGATGGTCTTCCACCGTGAGCGGCTCGAGCGTCTGCGGGCGGCCCGCGCCATCGATCTGCCGGGGCTCAAGGACGGCCGGGCCGTGCGTGTGGCGGGAGCGGTGGTGGTTCGTCAGAGGCCCGGCACCGCCAAGGGCTTCGTCTTCCTGAATCTCGAGGACGAGACGGGGCTCGTGAACGTGGTCGTGCCCCCGCCCCTCTTCCACCGCTACCGGCTCGTCCTGGTGCAGGAGCCCTTCCTCTACGTCGAAGGCACGCTCGAGCACCGCGACGATGTCATCTCGGTGCGGGCGGGGCGCATCCAGCCCCTTCACTCCGAGCTGGGAGGGCTGCCCTCCCACGACTTTCATTAGCTCTAGGCGACCGCTTCCTGCTACCTTCTTGCCGCGTCCATCCTGATCCCGGCCACGCCGGAAGGAGGCCAAGTGCTCTTCGCCCCGTGGCTCGCGGTGGTGCTGCTCGGCGCCGCGGGCATCGTCGAGATGAGCATCGGGCTTCATGCGGCGCGGCTGAAGAAGCCGTTCCTGCTCGCGGCTCATCACCTGTACTGGACGCGGGCCGCCGGGCTCACCGTCATCATGCTCATGCTGCCGCGCCTGTCCTTGCGCTCGGCCACGGGCGTCAACAGCAATGCCCTCGACGCCATGCTCCTCCTGCCTGTCGTTCTCGCCGCGGGGTGCTTCTGGATGCTCGGCCGAGGCTATGCCGCGCCCGGGGTGGCCGTCGAGTCGCTGCTCGAGACGGTGCGGGAGGTGCTGGGGCAGATGGGCTACAGCGCGCGAGAGTCTGTCCCGCGCGCCGGCGAGCACGAGCTCATGATCAAGGACGTGGGCGTGGTGGTGACGGTGTCGGCGCCGTGGTGGAGCGGCTCGCCCAGGCTGCGCGTGCAGCCCGCGGACGAGATCGGCATGCTCCGCCAGGTGGTGACCGCGGTCAACGTGTTGCTCGCCCTCGGGCCCTTCGAAGTGCGCAGCGCCCCCTTCGTACTTCACACGCTCAAGGGCGCGGTCCTGATCGTGGCAGCAGTGGCAGGCTTCGTCGCGCTCGTCGCTCGCCCTTAGCTTCTCTAGGTCGCTCAAAAAGGTCCAGATGCGAGGCGTCGCCCGAAGGCTGCACGCGAGGCGTACTCTCTGTACGTTGAGCGTGCAGCCGAGGGCGACAACGAAGCAGGTGGGCCTTTTTCAGCGACCTAGGGGCGGACTATGGTGGTGCTGTCTCCCGTCGCGACAATCTGGTAGCCGTTGGCGCCGCCTGCCGAATAGGTATACGTCCACCCTGACGGTGGCGTGGGCGTGGAGGCCATGAAGGGGCCCGCGACTTGACCGTTCACATTGGTTTGTGGGCTCGTGAGATCGGTCAGGGCCGAGGGCATCTGGCCCATGTGGGCGCTGAAGGTGCCGATGGCGCCCGACAGGGTCCGCGTGTCCGCCTCGGCCTTGGCCACGCGCGAGCGGGCCTGGACGTTGTTGTAGATGGTCATGGCTATGGTGGTCAGTACGCCGAGCACGGCGATGACGACCAGCAGCTCCACCAGTGTGAATCCGGCTTGCCTGCGACGCATGTCGGTCTTACAAGGGCAAACACGATGCCATGGGCGGAATTTTCGCCCGGGCCCTGTAACTGCCCAAGTTTCCTGACCTTCCGAAGGCCCAAAGCGATTTGGTAGAGGGCAGGACAGCCAAATTTTGTTGTCGATTGGCCGATTTAGCGCACTACGAGCGTGGCTCAGCCGACCGATGCGGCAAGGGCGCTGCCGACCTCACGCGGCTCGCGGGGCGCCCCGATGGCGAGGATGACGGCGTATGGCTTCTACGGTATCCTCGGATCTGGTGCGTAGCGCATCCAAGGTCATCAGCAGCCGCCCTCCCACGGAGGGGTCCAGCGTCGTGAGTCCACGCAGGCTACACCGGGTCGAGCGTGCATACCTGAGGCAGCTGTTGAGTCCCGCCTTCGCGCTGGCCGCCATCGCGATCATCGAGGGATTCTCGTGGACGCCGTGGCAGATCGTGGCGCCCACGACGCTTCTCCTCACCGCCGTGGTCGCCTCCACCTTCGTGGGCGGCCTCGTCGACGGGCTCATCAGCGCGGGCATCACCGTCTGGTACTACTCGTACCTGCTCTCCGCGCCCGGCACGATCTTCCCGTACACTCACGAGACGCTACGGCGCGTGCTCGTCTATGCCTGCTCGGCGCCCGCCGTCGCCCTCATGGTCGGCGTCATCAAGCAGCGCGCCGCGCGCATCGCCGCCGACGCCGCGCGCAGGGAGCGGGATTCTTCGGATGCCGTCTACGCATCCTTGACGTGGTCGCGGGAGGCGGAGAAGACGGGGCGGGAGGCGGAGCGTCGCTATCGCGCCTTCTTCGACGCCAATGTTGCGGGCATTGTCCACGCCTTCCGTGATGGCAGGGTGCTGCAGTGCAATGAGACCTTGCGACGCCTGATCGGCTTCGACACCGTCGAGGACATCAAGGCCCGGGACATTCGCGACCTTTTCCAGGAGCGGGCGGACTTCGACCGTATCGTCGAGCGCCTCGATCGAGGGACGCTGTCGGTCGAGGAGGAGCTGGGCATTCGCCGACGTGATGGCGGCCCGCGCCGTGTACGCCTCACGGCGCGCCGCCTGGAGGAAGGCGCGCGGCTCGTGTTCGAGGTGAGCGTGGTGGACATCACGCCGCAGTGGATGGCCCAGACCCAAGCAGCCGCCCTCGAGACCAAGCTGGCCACCCAGGAGGCCGATAACGCCGTCCTGGGCCGAGAGGTGGATGCCCTCGCCCACGCGGTGGCGCATGACCTGCGCGCGCCGCTCCGGCGCATGGATGATCTGAGCGAGGCGCTCATCGTGGACTACGGTCTCAGGCTCGACGGAGAGGGGCGCGCCCGGCTCAATCGCCGCGCCACGACGAGTGGCAACATGGAGAAGCTCGTGCGGCAATTCATCGAGCTCTCGCGACTCACGGGGGGCGAGCTCAAACGGGAGGCGGTGGACCTCTCGGCGGTGGCTCAGGACGTCGTGGAGAGCCTCCGCGCCCGCCGTCCCGGCGACGATGTCACATGCAAGATCGCGCCAGGGTTGTCGGCGAACGGAGATCCGAGCCTCCTGCGGCTGGCTCTCACCCACATGATCGGCACCGCGTGGAGCGCGACGGCGGGACGGCCGGGCTCCCACGTCGAGTTGACCTTCGTCATCACCGACGGCGGCGGAGGCCTGGACCGGCCCTATGCAGGGACGTTGCCGGGCGCTGTCCAGCGTCTGGACAATGGGAATCGAGACGGGGGGAACGGACCGGACGGAGGGCATGGACCAGACGGGGGGCTTGGACCGGGCGGCACGGCCGTCACCCTGGTCATGGTCCAGCGCATCATCCAGCGCCACGGGGGCCGGGTCTGGGTCGAGGCCACGCCCGAGGGCGGGGCGGTGTTCTTCACACTCCGCCATGAGACGGGGAAGTCCTCCACGTCTCCCGGCATCCCTTTGGCGCTCTAGCGCGTCAAAACACCCGGACAGACGAGGACCAACGGTGCCCATCTACGAGTACGAGTGTCAGGGCTGCCACCGCCGGGTGAGCCTGCTCGTGCGCTCCATCTCCCAGCAAGCCTCGCCCCGATGTCCGGGCTGCGGCAGTGCCGAGTTGTCACGCCTCATGTCCCGCTTCGCTACCCTCAAGTCCGAAGATGATCGGATGGAAGCCGCCGCTGATCCCTCCCACTACGGTGACCTCGACGAGAACGACCCTCGCAGCGTCGCCAAGTACGTCAAACAAATGGGCGAGGAGATGGGCGAGGATCTGGGGCCAGACCTCGACGCTGCCATGGATGAGGCCATGGACGAGGGCGGGACCGGCGACGAGGGTCCTGGTGGCGAGGCCAGCCTCTCTGAAGCCGGGAGCGACGATGAAGGTTGAGGCGCTGCCGGGCTTCGAGGGCCTGGACGAGGCGCGCTGGAACGGCCTCCTCGACCAGGCCCGCCCGCCCTCGGTCTTCCTGACCTGGCAGTGGCAGACGTCCTGGGCTGGGGCCTTCCTGGGTGGCCGGCCGCTTCACCTCCTGCGCGTCACGGACGACGCGGGCACGCTGACCGGCGTCCTGCCTCTTTACGACGAGACGCCGGGAGAGCGCCGCCTGCTAGGTGGCGTCGACGTGTCCGACTATCTCGACCTCATCGCTCCGGCGGGGCGCGAGGAGGAGGTGTGGCAGGCCCTCCTCCAGCATCGGGCGGGCGATGCCGCGTCCTGGGACCTCCACGGCATCCGCGCCCTTTCCCCCACGCTCGAGATCCTCCCGAGGATCAGCCCCGCATCAGGGCTGCGAGTTTCGGTCGAGAGAGAAGATCGCTGCCCGGTCCTGGAGCTGCCCTCGTCCTGGGAGGCCTATCTGGAGCGGCTGTCCGGCAAGGATCGCCACGAGCTCAAGCGCAAGATACGCAAGCTGGAGCGCGAGCTGCCGGGCACCACCGTGCGCTCCCATGCTTCGCCCGAGGGGTGGGAGGGGGCGCTCGCGGAGTTCCTCTGGCTCCACCGGCTCTCCAAGGTCGGCAAGGCCCGCTTCATGGACGAGCGCATGGAGGCCTTCTTTCGCGAGGCCACGCGGGCCCTGGCTGCGGCGGGCTGGGCCCGGCTGTGGTTTCTCGACCACGCGGGCGCCGCGGTGGCGGCGTTTCTCTGCTTCGAATATCACGGCTCGGTGGAGCTCTACAACTCGGGCTTCGATCCCGTGCACGCCAAGCTCGCGCCGGGCATCGTGCTGCTCGCCCACGTGATTCGCGACGCCATCGAGCGGGGTGTGGCCGTCTTCGATTTCCTGCGAGGCGAGGAGCCCTACAAGTACGCGTTCGGCCCGGTCCCCCAGGATCTCTTCCGCGTCCAGGTCACCCCGTGAGCCTGCGCGTGGCCGTGCTCAGCGTCCACACCTGCCCCCTCGCCGCTCTCGGCGGGAAGGAGACGGGCGGCATGAACGTGTACGTGCGCGAGACCGCGCGCGAGCTCGGCCGCATGGGGGTGGCCGTGGATGTCTTCACGCGGTCGCAGAATCCCAGCATTCCCCGCGTGGCGGAGCTCGGGAACGGCGCGCGCGTCATCCACCTGCCCGCGGGGCCCCAGGCACCCATCGGGCGCGCGACCATACACCAGCACCTGGGCGAGTTCGTCGAGGGCGTGGAGAAGCACCGGTGGGACGAGGGCATCGACTACGATGTCGTGCACGGGCACTACTGGCTCTCGGGCGTGGCGGGGCTCGAGCTTCGCGAGCGATGGGGCGTGCCGCTCGTGCAGATGTTCCACACCCTCGGGCGACTGAAGAACTCGGTCGCCCAGGACACGCTCGAGATGGAGCCCGAGCTCAGGCTGTCCGAGGAGGCGCGCATCGTGGCGAGCGCGGACCGTATCGTGGCCGCCAACGTGGTCGAGCGGGCGCACCTCGTCTGGTACTACGGCGCCACCGCCGATCGCATCGCGGTCATTCCGTGCGGCGTCGACACCGAGCTCTTCCAGCCCATGGCCCAGGCCACCGCCAAAGACCTCCTCGAAGTTCCGCCCGGCCCCATGCTGCTCTATGTCGGCCGGCTCCAGCCCATCAAGGGCCTCGAGACGCTGCTGGAAGCGGTGGCCCGGCTCGGGGACTCCTCGCGGCTCTACATCGTGGGCGGAGACGCCGACGAGCCCGAGCCCTCGCCGATGGCGCGGGGAACCTCGGCGCGGGGACATGCCGGCCGGCTGCGCACGCGCGTCCGCGCGCTCGGGCTTCAGGATCGGGTGCACTTCCTCGGCGCCCAGCCGCAGCGGCGGCTCCGGCTCTTCTACGCCGCGGCCGACGCCACGGTCATGCCGTCGGCGTACGAATCGTTCGGGATGGTGGCGCTCGAGGCCATGGCCTGCGGCTGTCCCGTCGTGGCCTCGCGCGTGGGCGGGCTGCAGACCACGGTCAAGGACGGCGCGACCGGCTATCTCGTGCCCGAGGGCGACCCCGTCGCCCTGGCCGAGCGCCTCGAAGGGCTGCTCCGCGATCCCGCCGAGCGCGCCCGGCTCGGGCGGGAGGCCTCGCGCTGGGCGGACGACTACCGCTGGCCCTGCATCACCGAGTCGGTGTGTAGACTCTATTCCGAGCTGCGCCCCGCCGCCGTCTCGCACCTCGGCCGCGGCCGCTGCCAGACGCAGCCCTGATGTTCGAGCTAAGACACTGCCGAGGAGCCGGAGGCGACGAGAGTGGCGAGGCGAGGGCTGAATAAAATCCGAGCTGAGAGTTTAATTGATCCCGGAGGCGTGGCATTTCGAGCTGAAGGGCGAAGCCCGGAGGCGAGGGCTGAGTGAATCAACGGCGAGACGAGGGCTGAATAGATCATGACCACCACCTCCAGAGAGCCCATCGCCATCAACGGGCGAACCTACGCGTGGCCGCCCCGCCCGCTCGTGGTCGTCTGCGTGGACGGCTGTGAGCCCGACTACATCGAGCAGGCGTTCCTGGCCGGCGCCATGCCGTATCTGGCCTCGGCCGCGGCCGAGGGCACGCGGCTCCTTGGGGCCTGCGTGGTGCCGAGCTTCACCAATCCGAACAACCTCTCCATCGTCACCGGCGTGCCGCCCTCCGTGCACGGCATCTGCGGCAACTACTTCTGGGACCGCGAGGCAGGCGCCGAGGTCATGATGAACGACCCGAAGTATCTCCGCTGCGACACCATCCTGGCCGCGTTCGCCGAGGCGGGCGCCTGCGTCGCCGTCGTCACGGCCAAGGACAAGCTGCGGCGGCTGCTCGGACACGGCATGCGCGGGATCTGCTTCTCCGCCGAGAAGGCGAACGAGGCCACCGTGGGCGAGCACGGCATCGCCGACGTGCTCGACCTCGTCGGACTCCCGCTGCCCTCGGTGTACAGCGCCGACCTCAGCGAGTTCGTCTTCGCGGCGGGCGTGCGGCTCATGGAGACCACGCGGCCGGACCTGACCTATCTGTCGACCACGGACTATGTCCAGCACAAGCATGCCCCTGGCACCTCGGCCGCCAACGCGTTCTACCGGATGATGGACGGCTACCTCGCGCGACTGGCCGGGCTCGGCGCCTCCATCGCCATCACCGCGGACCACGGCATGAACGCCAAGACCGACGGCACCGGGAAGCCGCAGGTCATCTATCTCCAGGACGTCCTCGACGGCTGGCTGGGGGCAGGACGGGCGCGCGTCATCCTGCCCATCACCGATCCCTACGTCGTCCACCACGGCGCCCTCGGCTCCTTCGCCACCGTCTACCTGCCGGAGGGCATCGACCCGGGAGCGGCGGCGGGTAGCGTGGCGGCGCTGCCCGGCATGGAGCTGGTGCTCGACCGCTCCGAAGGCTGTCGCCGCTTCGAGCTGCCGCCGGATCGCATGGGCGATCTCATCGCGGTCTCGCGTCGCCACTACGTCATCGGCACGAGCCTGGCCAAGCACGACCTCTCGGGGCTCGACGCCCCCCTGCGCTCCCATGGCGGGCTCTCGGAGCAGACGGTGCCGCTCGTCTTCACCGAGCGTCTTGGCGAGCGGCCGCCCGGGCGCCGCCTCCGCAACTTCGACATCTTCGACCTCGCCCTCAATCGCGTCCAGTGACGGCGCTGCCGAGCCAGGCGCGCGTCGTCATCGTCGGCGGCGGCATCGTCGGCGCCAGCGTCGCCTATCACCTGACCACGCTCGGGTGGCGCGACGTGGTCCTGCTCGAGCAGGGGAGTCTCTCGGGCGGGACCACGTGGCACGCCGCCGGCCTCGTGGGCCAGCTCCGCTCCTCGAGCAACCTGACCCAGCTCATCCGCGACAGCGTGGATCTCTACAGCCGCCTCGAGGCCGAGACGGGCCAGGCCACGGGCTGGAAGCGCTGCGGCAGCGTCAGCGTGGCGCGCACGGTCGAGCGCATGGTCCAGCTCCGGCGCAACGCCTCCGTGGCCCGCTCCTACGGCATCGAGGCCGAGGAGATCAGCCCCAAGCAGGCGGGCGAGCGCTACCCGCTCATGCGCACCGACGATCTCGTGGGGGCGGTGTGGATTCCCGGCGACGGCAAGGCGAATCCCGCCGACATCACCCAGGCCCTCGCCCGGGGCGCCCGGGCGGGCGGCGCGCAGATTCGCGAGCGCGTCAAGGTCACGGGGGTCAGGCTCGAGCGGGGCCGCGTGGCCGGCGTGCACACCTCCCACGGCGACATCACCACCGAGGTCCTGGTGAACTGCGCGGGCATGTGGGCGCGGGAGCTCGGCCGCATGAGCGGCGTCACCGTGCCGCTGCACGCCTGCGAGCATATGTACATGGTCACCAATCCCATCGACGGCGTCACCCCCGACCTGCCCGTGATGCGCGATGCCGACGGCCACATCTACTTCAAGGAGGAGGTGGCGGGACTCCTCATGGGCGGCTTCGACCCCTGGGCCAAGCCCTGGGGCATGGAGGGCATCCCCGAGGGATTCAGCTTCGGAACGCTCCCGGAAGACTGGGGCAAGTTCGAGATCCTCATGCGCAATGCCATCGAGCGGGTGCCCGCGCTCGAGACGGCCCAGGTCCGCCTCCTCATGAACGGGCCGGAGAGCTTCACGCCGGACAACTACTTCATCCTGGGCGAAGCGCCCGAGGTGCGCCGCTACTACGTCGGAGCCGGCTTCTGCTCGGGCGGCATCGCGGCGGCGGGCGGGGCGGGCCGGGCTCTCGCGGAGTGGATCATCGCGGACCGCCCGCCCATGGATCTCTGGCAGGCGGACATCCGACGCTTCGCCCCCTTCCATGCCAACCCCGCTTTCCTGCGCGAGCGCGTGAGCGAGATCGTGGGCGTGCACTACTTCGTCGCCTTCCCCAACCGCGAGCTCGAGAGCGGCCGCGGGCTCCGGCGCTCCCCGCTCTACGAGCGCCTCCAGGCGCGCGGCGCCTGCTTCGGCAGCAAGATGGGCTGGGAGCGCGCGAACTGGTTCGCCCCGGCCGGGGTGACGCCGGAGACCGTGTACTCCTTCGGCCGTCAGAACTGGTTCCCCCACGCCGCCGCCGAGCACCGCGCGTGCCGCGAGGCCGTGGCCCGCTCGAAGCCGTTCTCCAGCGGCTCTGCGCCAACGACGTCGCCGTGCCACCCGGACGTGTCGTGTACACGGCCATGCTCAACGAGCGCGGCGGCTTCGAGAGCGATCTCACGGTCACCCGGCTGACCGTGGACGCCTATCTCGTCGTGACCGGCTCGGCCCAGACCACCCGTGATGCGGACTGGATCCGACGCCACGTTCCTGAGGACGCCCGCGCAACCCTCACTGACGTGGGCAGCGCCTATGCCGTCATCGGGGTGATGGGGCCGCGCTCGCGGGAGCTTCTGTCGCGCGTGAGCTCTGCCGACCTCTCCAGCGCCGGCTTCCCGTTCGCCACGAGCCGGGAAATCGGCATGGGCCGGGCCATGGTCCGCGCCTCGCGGATCACCTACGTGGGAGAGCTGGGCTGGGAGCTCTACGTGCCGATGGAGTTCGCGGGGAGCGTGTACGACACGCTGAGCGAGGCGGGGAGTGCTCTCGGGCTCGTGGATGCCGGCTACTACGCCATCGACTCCCTCCGGCTCGAGAAGGGCTACCGCGCCTGGGGGCGGGAGCTGACGCCCGACGATACCCCGCTCGAGGCGGGGCTCGGCTGGGCGGTACGCTTCGACAAGGGGAGCGAGTTCCTCGGCCGCCAGGCCCTGCTCGAGCGGAAGGGCCAGCCTCTCGCCAAGCGCCTGGTCAGCCTCGTGCTCGACAATCCCGAGCTCTTGCCCTGGGGCGACGAGCCCATCTGGTGCGACGGCAAGCTCGCGGGATCGGTCACCTCGGCGGCCTTCGGGCACACCCTCGGACGCGGCGTGGCTCTGGGCTGGATACGCCGCGACGAGGGCGTGGGAGCGGACTGGCTCGACGGGGCGCGGGTGGAGATGGAGGTCGCCGGCCAGCGTCATGCGGCCCGCGCGAGTCTCCGGGCGCCATACGATCCCGACGGCCTGCGGGTGAAAGCATAAGTAGCTCGGAGGGGGGCTCCCCCTTCCGAAGCCTCCCCCCAGAAACGGATTGCGCCGGCGAAGCCGGCGCTCGAAGCGGACCAGCAATTGCGTACCGGCCGCTTCAACCGTCTGCACCGACGACTCCGAGGGGCGCCTCGCGCAGCCCTCGCCTCGGCAGGGGGTGCCGTCGGGAGCGAATCCGACGAGCCGTAGCGCGCCCCGAAGCGCAGGGCGCCTCCGCCACGCGAGTCGTCCCCGCCGCAGGCGGGGCGATGAGCTACCCCCGTCTCGGGGGATGGGGGGCAGGCGGAGGCGCCTTCGCTAGTGTGGCGCGCGAGGCGAGGAGGTTGAGCGGACGACGGCACCCCCTGCCGAGGCGAGGGCGTGGATCTACCGGGCGCGCTGTACCGCGGCAAGGAGCTCGCCCGCGCTATGCTAGACTGCGCGCACATGGAGCAGGGCGGGGATCTCCTCCTCGACGTCCAGAACCTCCAGACCCAGTTCTCGACCTCCGGCGGCGTCGTGCGCGCCGTGGACGGCGTGTCCTGGGACGTGCGGGCGGGGGAGACGGTTGCCCTCGTCGGCGAGTCGGGCTGCGGCAAGTCCGTGAGCGCCCTCAGCATCATGCGGCTGGTCTCCGCCCCCGCCGGCCGCATCCTCGGCGGGCGCGTCTTCTTCAAGGGACGCGATCTCCTCCAGCTTCCGGAAGACCAGATGCGCCAGATCCGCGGGCGCGAGATCGCCATGATCTTCCAGGAGCCGATGACCTCGCTCAACCCCGTGCTCACCGTCGGCCGCCAGCTGACCGAGCCCACGGAGATCCATTTCGGGATGAGCTCGGCGCAGTCGCGGGCGCGGGCCATCGAGCTCCTTGGCCTCGTGGGCATCTCCGATCCCGAGCGGCGGCTGCGACAGTATCCCCACCAGTTCAGCGGCGGGATGCGACAGCGGATGATGATCGCCATGGCCCTGGCCTGCAACCCCGCCCTCATCCTGGCCGACGAGCCGACCACCGCCCTCGACGTCACCATCCAGGCTCAGATTCTCGAGCTGATGAAGGGTCTGTCGCGCCGGCTCGGCGTCGCCATGGTCATGATCACCCACAATCTCGGCGTGGTCGCGCGTTACGCCGACCGCGTCAACGTCATGTATGCCGGCCGCATCGTGGAGCGGGCCACTGCCCGCGAGACCTACGCCAACCCACGCCACCCGTACACGCTCGGCTTGCTCCGCTCGAGTCGGTCTCGCCCGGCCACGTCTCGGCGTGCTGGGTCGCCGCCGACCTGGGCCAGAAGGTGCCCGCGTGACCGTGACGGCCTCCGCGCGCGAAGGCCGAGACGCTGAAAATCGCAGGCGTGATGATCGGGCGCGCGATGAGCCCCAGATGGGCGACGAGATCCTGGAAGTCCGTCACCTCAGCAAGCATTTCGAGATCAGCGGCGGCTTCTTCGGTGCCCGCCGCGGCCTCGTCAAGGCCGTGGACGACGTGTCCTTTTCCATCCGCCGCGGAGAGACGCTGGGCCTCGTCGGCGAGTCCGGCTGCGGCAAGACCACCACCGGCCGCTGTGTCCTGCAGCTCGAGAAGCCGACGAGCGGCTCCATCTTCTTCGAGGGCAAGGACCTGGCTGCGGCCTCGCCCGCCGAGCTTCGCGCGGTGCGACGCAAGATGCAGGTCATCTTCCAGGACCCGTACAGCTCGCTCAACCCGCGAATGACCGTGGGACAGATCATCGCCGAGCCACTGGCCGTGCACGGCATCGTCGCCGACGGCGCGGCCAGGGAGGCGCGGGTCAAGGAGCTGCTCAGTCACGCCGGCTTGCTCTCCGCCATGGCCCGGCGCTATCCGCACGAGCTCTCGGGCGGCCAGCGCCAGCGCGTGGGCATCGCGCGCGCCCTCGCCATGGAGCCGACGCTCATCGTCTGTGACGAGCCCGTCTCCGCCCTCGATGTGTCGATCCAGGCACAGATCATCAACCTGCTCGAGGAGCTCCAGACGGAGTTCGGCCTGACCTACCTCTTCGTCGCCCACGATCTCTCGGTGGTCCGCCACATCTCCGATCGCGTGGCCGTGATGTACCTGGGCAAGATCGTCGAGATCACCGACCGCCAGGCGCTCTACGAGGATCCCCAGCACCCGTACACCAAGGCCCTCCTCTCGGCGGTGCCCATTCCTGACCCCGCCGTGGAGCTGGCCCGCGAGCGCACCGTCCTCGGCGGTGAGGTGCCGAGCCCGCTCAATCCCCCGTCGGGATGCGTCTTCCACCCCCGATGCCCCATCGCCATCGAGGAGTGCAAGGAGGGCGTCCCCGAGCTGCGCGAGACACGGCCCGGGCACCGCGCGGCCTGTATCCGCGTCTAAACGCCACCGGATGACGCCGCCAACCTTGACAGGGTGCGGCGCGGCCCGCTAAGGTACGGTAACTCGTTGTAACGATTGATCGACTTTCCCGTGGCTCCCGGAGTCCCCGTCCTCGCCGTGATCGGTCCCGTCCAGGCGATGAGGTCGGGCGCCGGAAGCAACTGCGCAAGGAGGCGTGAATGAGCGTGTCCAAGGTCATACGGATCACGGTTGGGCTCCTCGTGGCAGGCGTCCTCGCCGCGCCAGGCTTCGTGACCGCCCAGGTCAAGCCGCGTTCCGGTGGTGAGCTGATCTTCGTCGTTCCGTCCGAGCCGCCGTCCTACGATGCCCACCAGGAAGAGACCTTCGGCATCATCCATCCGATGGCGCCGCTCTACAGCACCCTCTTGCGGGTCGACCCCAACGACAAGACGGGCACCCGCCCCGTGGGCGATCTGGCCGAGTCGTGGACGGTCTCCAAGGACGGCATGACGTACACGTTCAAGATCCGCCAGGGCGTCAAGTTCCACGACGGCAGCGTGCTGACTTCCAAGGACATCAAGGCCTCCTACGACAAGATCGTCTTTCCGCCTGCGGGCATGAAGTCCCTGCGCAAGGAGGCGTACGAGGCTATTGAAGTCGTGGAGGCGCCGGATCCGTCCACGGTTCGGTTCCGTCTCAAGCGGCCGGAGTCCTCGCTGCTCCTGAACCTCGCCTCACCGTGGAACTGGATCTACAAGGCCGATCTCCTGGGTCTTCGTCGAGCACGTCAAGGGTTCACACCTGGTGGGCAAGAAGAATCCCGAGTACTGGGACAAGGGCAAGCCCTATCTCGACGGCTATCGCGCCATCTTCATCAGCGCCTCGTCGGCCCAGGTGGCGGCCATCCGCGGCGAGCGGGCGCACATCCAGTTCCGTGGCTTCAGCCCGCCCGAGCGCGATCAGCTCGTGCAGGCGCTCGGGCCCAAGATCACGGTGCAGGAGAGCCCGTGGGACTGCCTGAACTTCGTCTCCATGCATCACGACAAGAAGCCCTTCAACGACAAGCGAGTCCGACGGGCCCTGTCGCTGGCCCTCGACCGGTATGAGGGCTCGAAGAATCTGTCCAGGATCACCCTGGTCCGGGACGTGGGCGGCATCCAGGTGCCGGGCACGCCGTATGCGACGCCGCCGGCCGAGCTCGAGAAGCTCGCCGGCTACGGCCACGACATCGCGGCCAATCGCGCGGAGGCGCGGCGGCTCCTGAAGGAAGCGGGGGCGGAAGGGCTCTCGTTCACCTTCAAGAACCGGGGCATTCCCCATCCCTATGAGCCCATCGGTATCTGGCTCATCGATCAGTGGCGGCAGATCGGCGTCACCGTCAAGATGGAGATGATCGAGGCCTCGGCGTATCACCCGATGCTCAAGCGGGGAGACTTCGAAGTGGCCATGGACTTCCAGTGCGGCTTCATCGTGGAGCCGGATCTGGATCTGCCGCGTTTCATCACCAAGTCCGACGCGAACTTCGGCAGGCACAAGGACACGGTCATCGACGATCTCTTCCAGAAGCAGGCGCGGGCCACCGACATCGAGGAGCGCAAGAAGTATCTCCGGGTGTTCGAGAAGCGGCTGCTGGACGAGGAGGCCCACGTCATCTACACAATCCAGTGGCACCGGATCATCCCGCACAGCGCCAAGGTCAAGGGGTGGACGATCACGCCCAGCCACTACCTGAACAACCAGCTCGACGTGGTCTGGCTTGGAGATTAGCGAAGCTACTCCTATTTCCCCTCTCCCCTTGGGGGAGAGGGTAGGGTGAGGGGGCAGTCCAGGCTAGGGCCATGTGGAAATATCTCCTCAAGCGCTTCGTCCTGATGTTCCCCACCTTGCTCGGGGTGGCGATCTTCACGTTCTTCCTGATCCGCGTCATTCCCGGCGACGTGGTCGAGCTGCGGCTGGCCGGCGACCGCGGCTCGGTCTCCCCCGAAGCGCTGCAGATGGAGCGCGCGCGCTTCGGCCTCGACCAGCCCATCTGGCGCCAGTTCGTGACGTGGATAGGAGGCGCCGCGCGGCTGGACTTCGGCACTTCCATGTGGACGGGCTCGCCCATATGGGAGGAGATCCGGCTTCGCTTCGCGCTGTCCTTCCAGGTGGCCATCATGGCCACCATTGTCGCCGTGCTCCTGGCCATTCCCCTGGGAGTGATGGCCGCCCTCAAGCAGGACACCTGGGTGGACTATGCCGTCCGGGTCTTCTCCATCGCCGGGCTGGCCACGCCCTCCTTCTGGCTGGGCATCGTGCTGATCCTGGCCCTCCTCATCATCTTCAAGTGGCTGCCCCCCATGGTCTACACGCCCTTCTGGGTCAATCCCTGGCAGAACCTGGCCCAGCTCATCTGGCCGGCCCTCGCGGTCGGTTACCGCTATTCGGCGGTGGCCACGCGCATGACCCGCTCGGCCATGCTCGAAGTGCTCCGCGAGGACTACATCCGGACCGCGCGCGCCAAGGGCCTCGTGCAGAAGCTCATCCTCACCCGGCATGCCCTCAAGAACGCCATGCTCCCCGTGCTGACGGTGGTGGCCATCGAGTTTGCCTTTCTCATCGGCGGCCTCGTGGTCACCGAGCAGGTCTTCAACCTCAACGGCATCGGGCTGCTCTTCGTGCAGGCCGTCGCCCACCGGGACTACACGCTCATCCAGGCGCTCGTGCTCCTCGTGGCCGGCATCTTCATCTTCATGAACTTCATGATGGACATCATGTACGCGTGGCTCGACCCGCGGATCCGCTACCGATAGGAGTCCGCCATGGCCATCAATCCCGCCATCGATTCCATCGCCGACCGGCTCGCCGAAGAACCCCGGTCGGGCTGGCTCGCCACGACCATGGGCTTCGTCCGGCGCCGACCCCTCGGCGCCATCGGCGGGTTCGTGGTGGTGCTGATGCTCGTCACGGCCGCGGGAGCGGATGTTCTGGCGCCCTACGATCCAGTGACCGTCGATTTCGGGGCCATGCTCGCCCGACCGAGCGCGGCGCACTGGCTCGGCACCGACGCCTTCGGCCGCGACGTGCTGAGCCGACTGATCTACGGCTCCCGCACGGCGCTCCTGGTCGGGTTCGGCGCGGCGCTGATCGGGGCCACCGGGGGGGCCATCCTCGGGGTGGGCAGCGCCTTCTTCGGTGGAAAGGTCGACCTCTACCTGCAGCGGCTCATGGACATCTTCCTCTGCTTCCCGCTCATCATCCTTGCCCTCGCCCTCGTGGCGATTCTCGGCAATAGCCTTCCCAATCTCATCGTGGCCATCACGATCCCCATGATCCCGCGCTGCGCCCTCGTCATCCGCGCGAGCGCCCTGGCCATCCGCGAGATGCCCTATGTCGACGCGGCCCGCGCGGCGGGCTTCAGCAACGCGCGCATCATCCTGCGGCACATGCTGCCCAACGTGATGGCGCCGTACTTGATCATGCTCACGGCCTTCCTGGGCCAGGCCATCCTGCTCGAATCCTCGCTGTCCTTCCTCGGTCTGGGCGTTCAGGAGCCGACCGCCGCCTGGGGGCTGATGCTGCGCGGGGCGGCCGTGGACTTCGCCGAATCGGCGCCGTGGATGGCCATTTTCCCGGGGGTCGCCATCAGCCTGGCCGTCTTCGCCTTCAACCTCTTCGGCGACTCGCTCCGGGACGCCCTGGATCCCAAGCTGAGAACACTCTAGTCCTGGGCCAGGACCTTAGAGGCTTGACACCTGCTGGGCAGGTTGGTACAACTACGGGGGTTTTAGCGTCCGGCGTCGCGCGCCGACGAGGAAAATTGCGGTTCACAGGGAGGCGGTAATGGCGTACATCATCGCGGAACCCTGCATCAACGTGAAAGACAAGGCCTGCGTCGAAGTGTGCCCCGTGGATTGCATCTACGAGGGCGACACCATGCTCTACATCCATCCGGAGGAGTGCATCGACTGCGGCGCCTGCGAGCCCGTTTGCCCCGTCAAGGCCATCTTCGCCGAAGACGAGACACCGGCGAACTGGAAGAACTACATCGAGCTGAACAAGCAGTTCTTCAAGGACAAACCCGGGGTCAAGCCCGCCACCAAGTCGTAGCCGCTCGGCACCACGCGAATCCTCGCGGGAGCCCACCGCCGGGCTCCCGCTTTTTTTGTGCGCGCGCGCTGCCCAGCCTTCGCTGCATCGCGAGCCCTCGATGCACAGAGGATGCGGCAGCCGAGCGTGGCGCCGCCCCGCATGTGGCT